>Ga0137451_1000437_pt1 | contig 12579 bp, 12 predicted proteins | sample EasRivERMGT500_2_FD_102336 | JGI IMG/M metagenome (GOLD analysis project Ga0137451, IMG submission 102336) | Soil microbial communities from meander-bound floodplain in the East River, Colorado, USA - East River MetaG ERMGT500_2 | ecosystem: Environmental > Terrestrial > Soil > Floodplain ... | reverse complement strand
GAGGAGCTCGGGCTGGACAAGCTCGAAGCCTGGGACCTCGCCTACGCCTCCGAGAAGCTGCGCCAGAAGCGGTACGCGTTCTCCGACCAGGAGGTGAAGCAGTACTTCCCCGAGGACGCCGTGCTCGCGGGCCTCTTCCGCCTGCTGGAAACGCTCTACGGCGTGCGCATCACGCCCGCAGCCGCGCCCGTGTGGCACGAGGACGCGCGCTTCTTCGACCTGCGCGACGCGCAAGGCGCGCTGATCGGCCAGTTCTACACGGATCTCTATGCGCGCGACACCAAGCGCGGCGGCGCCTGGATGGACGACGCCCGCGGGCGCCGGCGGCGCGGCGCTTCGATCCAGACGCCGGTGGCGTACCTCAACTGCAACTTCCCGCGACCGGTCGGCGGCAAGCCGGCCCTGTTCACGCATGACGACGTGATCACCCTGTTCCACGAGTTCGGCCATGGCCTGCACCACCTGCTGACGCGCGTCGAGGAGCTCGGCGTCTCGGGCATTGCCGGCGTGGAGTGGGACGCAGTGGAACTCCCCAGCCAGTTCATGGAGAACTTCTGCTGGGAGTGGGAGGTGCTGCGCCACATGACGCGTCACGTGGACACGGGCGAGCCGCTGCCGCGCGCGCTGTACGACAAGATGCTCGCGGCGAAGAACTTTCAGTCCGGCATGGCGATGCTGCGCCAGATCGAGTTCTCCGTCTTCGACATGCGCTTGCACTGCGACTTCGATCCCGCGTCCCGGCGCAGCGCGCTCGAGTTGCTGCAGGAGGTGCGCGCGAAGATCGCGGTGGTGGTGCCGCCGGATTACAACCGCTTCCCGAACAGCTTCTCCCACATCTTCGCCGGCGGCTACGCGGCCGGTTACTACAGCTACAAGTGGGCCGAAGTGCTCTCGGCCGACGCCTACGGCGCCTTCGAGGAGGCACGCAGCGTGACCGATGCGGAGACCGGCGCGCGCTTTCGCGATGAAGTGCTGGCCGTGGGCGGCAGCCGCCCGGCGGCCGAGTCGTTTCGCGCTTTCCGGGGACGCGAGCCGCGCGTGGATGCCCTCCTGCGCCACAATGGTATGATCCCCGCGTAGCAAAAACGCGAGGGAAAACAGAGGGTCGCGATGCGCAGCGTGATCTTTGCGGTGATGCTGGGCGCCGCCTGCACCGCGGCCGCCCAGATGTACCGCTGGACCGACGACAAGGGCCGCGTGCACCTCACTGACACCCCGCCGCCGACCTCGGCGAAAGGCGTTCAGAAGAAGAGCGTGACCATTTCCAGCGCGGTGGCAACCCGGCCCGCCGCCCTGCCGTACGCCGTGCAGCTCGCGGCAAAGACTTTCCCCGTCACCCTCTATACGGCGCCCAAATGCGAGCCCTGCGGCGACGCGCGCAACCTGCTCAACTCGCGCGGCGTCCCCTTCCGCGAGGTGTTGGTGGTCGACGAACCGCAGCAGTTGGAACTCAGAAAAGTCGCGGGCGCGCTTGCGGTGCCGTCAGTCATTGTGGGCAGCAATGTGCAGAAGGGCTTCGAGGAAGGTGCTTACCACTCGCTGCTCGACATCGCCGGCTATCCGAAGGCCGGGACCGTCCCGGTGCGTATGCAGGCCGAGCCGCAGCCCGCCGAGCCGGAAGCCAAACCCGCCGAGGAAACGGCCGAAGCCGCGAGCGGACCGTACACCCCGGGCTCCAGCGCGACGGGGATTCGCACCCGCAGGTAAGCGGCGCGTCGCCAGCATGAAGCTCGCGACGTGGAACGTCAATTCGATCAAAGTCCGGCTGCCCCAGCTGCTCGATTGGCTGGCGGGCGCCAAGCCGGACGTGCTTTGCCTGCAGGAACTCAAGACAGAAGAACCGAAGTTCCCGCGCGCGGACCTCGAGGCCGTCGGCTACTCCTGTGCGGTCAGCGGGCAGAAGACCTACAACGGCGTCGCGATCCTCTCCCGCAGTCCTCCCGGCGAAATCACCACAGGCATTCCCGGCTTCGCCGACGAGCAAAAACGCGTCATCGCAGCCACCGTGCAGGGTACGCGCGTGGTTTGTGTCTACTGCCCGAACGGCCAGGCGGTAGGCTCGGACAAGTACGAGTACAAGCTGCATTGGTTCGCTGCGCTGAGGGATTACCTGGCGGCTGAACTGCACAACCATCCGCGCCTCGCGGTCGCCGGGGATTTCAACGTCGCCCCGGAAGACCGCGACGTGCACGACCCGAAGGCCTGGGAAGGCCAGGTGCATGTTTCCGAGCCCGAGCGCGCCGCCTGGCGCGCGCTGCTGGCGCTTGGCCTGAAGGACAGCTTTCGCCTCTTCGAGCAGCCGGAGAAGGTCTATTCCTGGTGGGACTACCGCATGATGGGTTTTCGCCGCAATGCCGGACTGCGCATCGACCACGTCCTGCTCTCGGAAGAGCTGGCACGGGCCTGCACCTCGAGCACCGTCGACAAGGCGCCGCGCAAGCTCGAGCGTCCCTCCGACCATGCCCCGGCGCTCGCTGAATTGAGCACAGGCGCCTGAATGGAACCCGCTGCCGGCATCAGCAAGCTCGGATTCATCCGTTGGTACGAACGCGAGTTGATCGAGGGGCACGCCTGGCTGGTCACCTGCTTCCTGTGCCTGATCGCGATTGCGGCATGCGTCGAGACCATGAGCTTTCGCGGACCGCGGCTCGAGGCGCTGGCGTATGCCGCGGCAGTTTCAGTCGCCTGCCTGACTGGCGTGTACGCCTGGAAGCGTTACCTGCGGATTCTCTCCGTCGCCGAATACATCGGCGAACGCGCGACCTGCGCGTCCTGTCACGCCTATGCGAGGTTCAAGCTGATAGGCTCGGACGCCGTGTCACTGACCGTGCGCTGCCGGAAATGCGCGCACGAGTGGCGCATCGACTGATCAGTCGATGAGCGCGTAGGCCGGCAGCGTGAGGAACTCGACGTAGTTGTCGTCGACGGTGATCTTCTCGAACAGGCGCGCGCCGTCCTCGTACTTGCCGGCAGCGTATGCCTGCTCGCCGAGGTAGCCCTTCACCTTCGGCAGCTCTTCCGCGAGCAGCCGGCGGAACAGTTCCACCGTCACCTTGCGGCCGTCGGCGAGGCGCCCCTTGTCGCTGCGGATCCACTGCCAGATCTGCGAGCGCGAGATCTCCGCGGTGGCCGCGTCCTCCATCAGGTTGAACACCGGCACGCAGCCGTTGCCGGCCAGCCAGGCGCCGAGGTACTGGATGCCGACCGAGATGTTGTTGCGCAGGCCGGCCTCGGTGATCGGGGCCTCGGGCTTGAAATCCAGCAGCTCACGCGCGCCGACGTTCACGTCGGGGCGCTGCTTGCCGTACTGGTTCGGCTGCGGCATGTGCTGGTCGAAGACTTCCCTGGCGATTGGCACCAGCGCCGGGTGCGCCACCCAGGTGCCGTCGCAACCGTCGGTGACCTCGCGCAACTTGTCGGCGCGCACCTTGTCGAGCGCCGCTTCGTTCGCTGCCGGGTCGTTCTTGATCGGTATCTGCGCCGCCATGCCGCCCATCGCGGGCGCGCCGCGGCGGTGGCAGGTCTTGACCAGCAGCAGCGCGTAGGAGCGCATGAAGGGCGAAGTCATGGTTACCTGAGACCGGTCGGCCAGGCAGAAATCCTTGTTGGAGCGGAATTTCTTGATGCAGGAAAAAATGTAGTCCCAACGCCCGATGTTCAGTCCGGCCGAATGCTCCTTGAGCTCCCACAGGAACTCGTCCATCTCGAACGCCGCCACCACGGTCTCGATGAGGCAGGTGGCCTTGACCGAGCCGTGCGGGATCTTCAGTTCCTCTTGGGCCAGCTTGAAAATGTCGTTCCACAGACGCGCCTCGAGGTGGGACTCCATCTTCGCCAGGTAGAAATAAGGGCCCGAACCGCGTGCGAGCAGTTCCTTCGCGTTGTGGAAGAAGTACAGCGCGAAATCGAAGATCCCACCCGCCACGGGCCTGCCGTCCACGGTGACGTGCTTCTCGTCGAGGTGCCAGCCGCGCGGCCGCGGGAGCAGCACCGCCGTCCTCTCGTTCAGCTTGTAGCTCTTGCCGCCCTGCTCCAGCGTGATCGTGCGGCGCACCGCGTCGCGCAGGTTGATCTGGCCGTCGATCATGTTGTGCCACGTCGGGCAGTTGGCGTCCTCGAAGTCCGCCATGAATGTCGAGGCGCCGCAGTTGAGCGCGTTGATCACCATCTTGCGGTCGGTCGGCCCGGTGATCTCGACGCGCCGGTCGAGCATGTCTCTCGGTTGGGGCGTGATCTGCCAGCTCGACTCGCGCACCTGCTTCGTCTCGGGAAGGAAATCCGGCAACTCGCCGGCGTCGAATTCCTTCTGCCGCGCGGCGCGGCGCGCGAGCAGATCCTGGCGGCGCGCCTCGAATTGCCAGTGCAGTTTCGCGACGAACGCGAGCGTCTCGGGCGTGAGGATCTGCGCGAACTCCGGCGTGATGCGGCCGGAGATGGAGACGCCTTGCGGGCGAGGTGTGGACATATGCATCGCGCGATTCTATGCACCCGAATGTGGCACCGCAACATGAAAAATCAAGCTTATGCGTGTAGGCTGTTTTTCGATGGGCGGGGTTTGATTTCACATCATGAGATAGCGCGATACGGAGCCGAATATGCCGACGACCTACAAGATCCTGATCCTGGGCGCCTCCTACGGCTCGCTCCTCGGCACGAAGATGGCGCTCGCCGGGCACACGGTGAAGCTCGTTTGCCTGCCCGCTGAGGCCGAGTTGATCAACAAAGAGGGGGCCAAGGTGCGGTTGCCCGTCAAGGGCAGGGTAGGCCTTGTCGAGGTCGATTCGCGCAAACTGCCGGGAAAGCTCTCCGCCGATGGGCCGCAAGGCGTCCGACCCGGTGACTACGACCTCGTGGCCCTCGCCATGCAGGAGCCCCAGTACCGTTCGGCCGGCGTGCGCGAGCTGCTCGACGCGGTGGCGAAGGCGCGTGTGCCCTGCATGTCCATCATGAACATGCCGCCGCTGCCCTACCTCGCGCGCATCCCCGGCGTACAGGCAAGCGCCTGCAGGGAGTGCTACACCGACCCGACCGTGTGGGACAGCTTCGACCCCAAGCTGATGACCCTGTGCAGCCCCGACCCGCAGGCATTCCGCCCGCCAGAGGAGAAGGTCAACGTGCTGCAGGTCCGCTTGCCCACCAATTTCAAGTCGGCGCGCTTCGAGTCGGAGGCCCACACCGCCATCCTGCGCCGCCTGGAGGCGGACATCGAAGCGGTGCGATTCGATACGGGCGCGGGCAAGATCGAGTTGCCGGTGAAGCTCAAGGTACACGACTCGGTGTTCGTGCCGCTCGCCAAGTGGGCGATGCTTCTCGCCGGCAACTATCGTTGCGTCACCAAGACCGACGTGCGCTCCATCAAGGACGCCGTGCACGGCGACCTCGAGGCGTCGCGCGCGGTGTATGACTGGGTGGTCAAGCTGTGTGTCGCCCTCGGTGCGCAGGAGAGGGATCTGGTGCCGTTCGCCAAATACGCCGCCGCCGCGCAAGGGCTGGCCGGCCCGTCTTCCGCGGCGCGCGCCCTGTACGCCGGCGCGCCCTACATCGAGCGCGTTGACCGGCTGGTGAGGACCGTCGCCGCGCAGAAGGGCATGCGCTCAGCCGCCGTGGACGAGATCGTCGCGCTGGTCGACGCCAAGCTGGAAGAGAACCGCCGCGCCGCGAAGAAATAGATCGGGGTCAGAGCCCGATTTATTCCTCGGCGTCGCCCTCGATGCCGAGCTCCTGAATCTTGCGGGTGATGGTGTTGCGGCCCATGCCGAGGAGGTTGGCCGCCTCGATGCGCCGGCCCCCGGTACGCGCCAGCGCCTTGGCGATCAGCGCGCGTTCGAACTGGCGGCCAAGCGCGTCCAGGATGCCGGTTTCCCCGCGCGCAAGACGGCGTTCCGCTTCCTGCTCCAGCGCGGCCACCCAGTCCGTCGCCGAGGACGGCGCTCCAAGCTCGCGAAATTCCACCGGCAGGTCACCCAGCTCGACCACCTGTCCCGGCGCCATCACCGTGAGCCAGTGGCAGAGGTTCTCGAGCTGGCGCACATTCCCGGGAAACTCCAGCCGCGACAGGTGCTCGAGCGCGTCGTCCGACAGGCGCTTGGGCTCCACGCCGAGCTGCTTTGCGCTGCGCGCGAGGAAGTGCTTCGCCAGCAGCGGCACATCCTCGCGCCGTTCATTCAGCGACGGCAGGCGGATGCGGATGACGTTGAGGCGGTGATAGAGGTCCTCGCGGAAGCTGCCTTCGCGCACGCGGCGCTCGAGGTCCTGGTGGGTGGCGGCGATAACGCGCACGTTCGCCTTGATCTGCTGGTGCCCGCCCACGCGGTAGTAGCTGTTCTCCGACAGCACGCGCAGCAGGCGCGTCTGCAGCTCCGCAGGCATGTCGCCGATCTCGTCCAGGAACAGCGTGCCGCCTTCAGCCTGCTCGAAGCGCCCGCGGCGCTGCTGTTGCGCGCCGGTGAACGCACCACGCTCGTGGCCGAACAGCTCGGATTCGAGGAGGTCCTTAGGCATGGCGGCCGTGTTGATGGCGACGAACGGTCGCGAGGCGCGCGCACTGTGCCGGTGCAGCGCCCGCGCGACGAGCTCCTTGCCGGAGCCGGACTCCCCGGTGATCAGCACCGTGGCGCTCGATTGCGATAGCCGGCCGATGGCGCGGAACACTTCCTGCATCGCGGGCGCCTGGCCGAGGATCTCCGGCGCCTCGGCGAGCGGCTCCGCCGCGGCGGCATCCCGCTGGCTTTCGTCCAGTGCGCGCCGGATCAGGTCCACGGCCTGGTCCACGTCGAATGGCTTGGGCAGGTACTCGTACGCCCCGCCTTGGAACGCCGCCACCGCCGACTCGAGGTCCGAGTGCGCGGTCATGACGATAACCGGCACCGCAGGGTGCTTCTCCTTCACGGTGTGCAGCAGCTCCAGCCCCGACGGGCCGGGCATGCGGATGTCGGACACCAGCACCTGCGGCGGCCCGCTGCGCAGCGCATCGAGCGCCTCCTGCGCGGAGGAAAACGAGTTGTAGGCGATGCCTTCGCGGCCCAGCGCCTTCTCGAATACCCAGCGGATGGAGCGGTCGTCGTCGACGATCCAGACCGGTTTCATGCCAGCGGCAAGAGAATCCTGAACACGGTGCGGCCGGGGCGGCTGTCGCACTCGATCATGCCCCGGTGGTAGTGAACGAAGGTTTGCGCGAGCGATAGTCCCAGCCCGCTGCCGCCGTCCCGCCCCGAAACCAGGGGATTAAAGATCTTTTCCCGGATGTCCTCAGGGACGCCGGGCCCATCGTCAATCACTTGCAATTCTAGTGCCAGCTTGTGGCGTTGCCGCAGCAAGGTGACCTGGCGCACGGCGCGGGTGCGCAGCGTGATCGTGCCCTCCGTGCCTGCCCGCGATCCGGCGCCAAGCAGCGCCTGCGCGGCGTTGCGCACGACGTTGAGCACCGCCTGGATGAGCTGCTCCTTGTCGCCGACAAGATCCGGCAGGCTCGGATCGTAGTCGCGCACGATGCCAATGCCGGTCGAGAACTCGGCCAGCACGAGGCTCCTCACACGCTCGAGCACCTCGTGGATGCCGAGCGCTCCCAAGCGCGGCGCACGGTGCGGCGTGAGCAACCGGTCCATCAGCGACTGCAGGCGATCGGCTTCCTTGATGATGACCTGCGTGTACTCGCGCAGCTCCGCTCGGTCGAGCTCCCGCTCCAGCAACTGCGCCGAGCCCCGCAGCCCGCCGAGCGGGTTCTTGATCTCGTGCGCCAGGTTGCGGATCAGCTCGCGGTTGGCGAGCTGCTCGCCGATCAGCCGCTCCTCGCGCGCCAGGCGCAACTGCTGCTCGATCGGGCGCAGCTCTGCGAGCAGCGGCGTGTCGGGCAGGTCGATGCGCGTCAGCGTGCAGGACAGCGGCAGCGGCTCGCGCCCCGGCCGCGCGTAACTCACATTCTGCGCCGAGTAGTCCCAGTGCGTGACCAGGGCTTCGGCGAGCGCTTTCGCGAGCGACGGGTCGTCGCCGAAAAGCGGCAGGAAGGGCTGCCCGATGAGGCTCTTGGCGGCGGTGCCGAACAGGTTCTCCGCCGCCTGGTTGGCGTAACGCACGATGGAGTGCTCGTCGAGGACCACCACGGCGGTGGCGAGGAACTCCAGGCCCGCGAATCTGGCGGCCATGGGTCAGGCCGGCGCGCTCACCGGTTCAGGTTGACCAGCTCGCGCCTGAGTGAATCGATGTTCTTCTCGTGCAGCTCCACCGCGTCCTTGTATTTCTGCAGCCGCTCGAGGACCCTGGCGTAGTTGCGCTCGTCCCCGTAGCGCACCGATTCCTGCTCGGCCAGCTCCTTGCGTGCCTGGCCGAGTGCCTGCTCCTCCTGTGCGAGCTCCTTCTCGAGGATCTCGCGCTGCCGCGACTTGGCCGAGGCCCGGGTCTGCGCGTCCTCGCGCGGAAAGATGGTCGGGGGCTTCGCGCCCGGCTTGGCGCCAGGCGTCACGGCCGGCATTACCTGCACGCGCGATTGCTGCACCACCTTGCAGTTCTTGCCGACCGTATCCTCCCGCAGGTTGGTGACGTGGGTACGGCCGTCCTTGTCCTTGCAACTCCAGATGGTCACTTCCTGCTGCGCCTGCGCCAGTGCGGCCGCAATTGCCAGGGCAAATCCCAGTGTTGTCGAAAACCACCGAATTGTCGAAAACCGGCGCATGATCAATAACATAACAGAAAAGAGAAAGGGACGGGCGAACCCGTCCCTTCACTAACGCAGCAGATGCCAATCCGGCTTACGACGAGTAGTACATGTCGAATTCGACCGGATGCGTGGTCATGCGGAAGCGCGTCAACTCCTCTTCCTTGAGCGCCATGTAGGACTCGAGGAAATCCTCCGAGAACACACCGCCCTTGGTGAGGAAGGCGTGGTCCTTCTCGAGATTCGCGAGCGCTTCCTCCAGGGACGCGCACACGTGGGGCACCTTGGCGGCTTCTTCCGGCGGGAGGTCGTACATGTTCTTGTCGATCGGGTCCCCCGGGTGGATCTTGTTCTGCACGCCGTCCAGCCCCGCCATCAGCATCGCGGCGAAGGCCAGGTAGGCGTTCGCGGTGGGGTCCGGGAAACGCACTTCGACGCGGCGCGCTTTCGGACTCGACACGTGCGGAATGCGGCAGGACGCGGAGCGGTTCTTTGCCGAGTAGGCGAGGTTGATCGGCGCCTCGAAACCCGGCACCAGGCGCTTGTAGCTGTTGGTTCCCGGGTTGGTGATGGCGTTCAGCGACTTGGCATGCTTGATGGTGCCGCCGATGTAGTACAGCGCGAAATCGGACAGCCCGGCGTAGCCGTTGCCGGCGAACAGGTTCTGGCCGCCTTTCCATACCGACTGGTGCACGTGCATGCCGGAGCCGTTGTCGCCTACGATCGGCTTGGGCATGAAGGTCGCCGTCTTGCCGTAGGAGGCGGCCACGTTCCACACGGTGTACTTGAGGATCTGCATCCAATCAGCGCGCTTCACCAGGCTTTCGAACTTGGTGCCGATCTCGCACTGGCCCATCGCGCCCACTTCGTGGTGGTGCACCTCGACTTCGACGCCCTGCTGCTCGAGCGCCAGCGCCATCGCGTTGCGGATGTCCATCAGGGTGTCCTGCGGCGGCACCGGAAAATAGCCGCCCTTCACCGGCGCGCGGTGGCCCATGTTGCCCGACTCGTAGTCGGTGCCGGTGGACCAGGGCGCCTCTTCGGACTTGACCTTCACGAAGCAGCCCGACATGCCCACATCCCAGGTGACGCCGTCGAAAATGAAGAACTCGGGCTCGGGCCCGAAGTAGGCGACATCGCCCAGTCCAGTCGACTTCAGGTACGCCTCGGCGCGCCTGGCGATGCCGCGCGGGCAGCGGTCGTAGGGCTTGCCGTCGGTGGGCTCGATCACATCGCAGCTGATGTTGAGCATCGCCTCATCGGCGAACGGGTCCATGCGTGCCGTGTTCGGATCGGGCATCAGCAGCATGTCGGAGGCCTGGATCCCCTTCCAGCCGGCGATCGAAGAACCGTCGAAGGCATGGCCTTCCTCGAACTTGTCCTTCGTGAAGTACTTGATCGGAACCTGCACGTGCTGTTCCTTGCCGCGGGTGTCCGTGAAGCGGAAGTCGACGAACTTGACCTCCTTGTCCTTCGCCATTTTCAAGACGTCATCAGCCGTCATGGCCATCTTCGAATCTCCTGAGTAGGTGCCGAATTCGGTGCAAATATGGGAAGCGGCCGCTCCAGGCGGCCGGACGCGTCGGATGGAGCAGGTTCCATGCCACGAGACGGCCTCCCCACTTCCGTCTCTGCTGCGACAGGCTGCGGGAATTCTAATTCAAGGATTGGCACGATGCTGGTGCATTTTTCTGCTGAAGGCACCGCGGTGGTGCCTCGCATGCACTGGCTACATCGCTCCCTATAATGCGCAGCAGCAATGAATGCTCCCTCAGACATCGCGGCAATCAAGCGGGCAGCAGCGGCCAGAGCCAGCCAACTCAAGCTGACTTACGCGGGCGCCCTGACGCCGGCCGAGGCCTATACGCTCATGCAGGCGGGCGCAAAGCTGGTGGATGTGCGCACCATTCCTGAATTGCTCTACGTAGGGCGCGTGCCGGGGAGCCTTCCGATCGAGTGGCAAACCTTTCCCGGAAACCATTTGAACCCCGAGTTCCTCGCCCAGCTTGCGCAGGTCGCCCAGCCGGAAGACACGCTGATGTTTCTGTGCCGCTCAGGCGGGCGCTCGCACGGCGCCGCTGCGGCCGCAGCGCAGGCTGGCTGGCGCGAGAGCTACAACGTGCTCGAAGGCTTCGAGGGCGACAAGGACGCCGCGCAGCACCGCGGCACGATGGGCGGCTGGCGCAAGGCGGGCCTGCCCTGGGTGCAGGGCTAGGGCGCGCTCCAGCGCACCAGGCCGCCGTAGGCGGTCGCCAGTACGACGATCCCGAAGGCGATCCGGTACCAGGCAAACGGCCTGAAATCGTGCGTGGCGACGTAGCGGACCAGCCACCGGATAACGACAAATGCGGAGACGAAGGCTGCGGACAGACCGACGGCGAACACGTCCAGATCGTCCGCCGAGAACAGGCTCCGGTTCTTCCACAAGTCGTAGGCGCCCGCGGCAACCAGCGTCGGCACCGCGAGGAAGAACGAAAACTCGGTGGCCGCCGGGCGCGAGAGCCCGAACAGCATCCCACCGATTATCGTGGCGCCTGAACGCGAGGTGCCCGGGATCAAGGCGAAGCACTGCGCGATGCCAACCTTCAGCGCGTCGAGCCATGTCATGGCGCGGGTGTTTTCCACGCGCGCCGGGCGCGCGCCGCGATCCACCAGCAGGATGATGACGCCGCCCACGATGAAGGCGATTGCCACCGGCACCGGCCCGAAGAGCCGCGCCTTGATGAATCCGCCGAACAGCAGGCCCAACACCGCCGCCGGGATAAATGCAACGGCGAGATTGCGCCACAGTTGCACGTCCACTCTGAACAACCGCGCGCGGTACTCCCACACCACCGCCAGCATCGCTCCGGTCTGGATCGCGACGTAGAACACGCCGGCGCGCCCACCATGGTAGCCGAGCAGGTCGCCAGCGAGGATCAAGTGCCCGGTGCTCGAGACCGGCAGGAACTCGGTGAGGCCCTCCACGATGCCGAGGATCAGCGCGTGCAGCAGGCTTGTGTCCATGTCCTCAATTTACCTTCTGCTCGAGGAACGCGCGGATCGAGGGCCAGAACAGCGGATGCGAGTCGGTCGTGTTGTGCCTCGCCTCCAGGAGCACGACCTTGCGCTTGGCGCCGCCCCAGGCGTCGCAAAGGCGCTCGCCGTGCACTGCGGGGATCACTTCGTCGCGTTCCGCGATGAGGCAAAGCAGGGGTGTCCTGAGTTGCGGTGCGCGCGTGATGGAATCGAAGCGGTGCTTCAGCATCCAGTCCACGGGCAGATACCAGTAGTAGCGCTTGGCGACCGCGGCAAGGCTGTCGAAGGGCGTCACCAGGATGATTCCGGCCAGCGGCCGTTCGGCGGCGAGCGCCACGGCAACGCCGCTGCCCAAGCTGCGGCCGAAAGCGTAGATGCGCGCGGGGTCTGCGCCCGGCTGCTTCACCGCGTGGTCGTAGAGCGTGATCGCGTCTGCAACGAGCGCCTTTTCAGAGGGCGCGCCCGCGCTTTGCCCATAGCTGCGGTAATCCATCAGCAGCCACGACGTGCCCGACGCATTGGCTTGCGCGGCCTCGATCATCCAGGACACTTCCTCTGCGTTGCCACCGAAGTACAGCAGCAGCGGCGCGCCGGCCCCGAGTTGCCAGGCATGGATGCGGGTGCCGTCCGCGGCGGTGAGGAACACATCCGCCACGGTGGGTTGCAGCCGGGCGATCTACGCCCACCTGCCCTCGACGATCGGCTGACGGTAGAAGATCAGCGCGTCCTGCGCGAGATAGACGATGAGCGGTAGACCGACCGCGACGGCGAGACCGACCTTGAGGATCGAGGCGATCAGGTCTTGTGGTATAGCTCGCCGCCCTTCTTCACGAACTCCACCGACTTCTCCTGCATGCCCTTCTCGACGTAGTCGCGCACGTCCTGCGTGATCTTCATCGAGCAGAAGTGCG
>Ga0137451_1000436_pt1 | contig 12607 bp, 12 predicted proteins | sample EasRivERMGT500_2_FD_102336 | JGI IMG/M metagenome (GOLD analysis project Ga0137451, IMG submission 102336) | Soil microbial communities from meander-bound floodplain in the East River, Colorado, USA - East River MetaG ERMGT500_2 | ecosystem: Environmental > Terrestrial > Soil > Floodplain ... | reverse complement strand
ATCCCGACGCGGTCGGCGAGGCGCTTCGCCGCGACCTCTTCCGAAAGAACCTCGCCGGGCTCGATGTCGAGCGTGTTGTCTTCGGCCACGATCTCCCTCAGAACTTCGATGAGCCTGCCGCCCGGATGAGCGGCATGTAGAACGCCAGGAGCAGCCCGGTCACCACGAGCGCCATGAAGACCAGCATGAGCGGCTCGATGAGCGAGACGAGCTTGGTCAGCTTGTAGTCGATCTCCTCCTCGGAGAACTCGGACGCCGAGTCGAGCATGTCGGTGAGGGCGCCCGTCGACTCGCCCACCTTGACCATCTCGACCGTGATGTCGCTGATGTAGCCGGTTTTCTCGAGGGACTCCCACAGCGACTGTCCCTCGCGGACCCGCACGGTCACGCCGAGCAGCTCCTTCTCGAGGAGCCGGTTGCCGACGGCGCGTGCGGCGAGCTCGAGCGAGGTCACGAGCGGGATGCCCCCGCTGAGCAGCGTCGAGAGGGTGCGGGAGAAACGGTTCTGGGCGTAGTCCCGGATGACCCCGCCGACGAGCGGCAGCCTCATCTTGAGGCGGTCCCACCCGATCTTCCCTGCCTCGCTGCGCTTCCACACGAACGTCGCGACGACGGCGCCGACGGCGAGCGCGGCGACGATCGGCCACTGCGACCGCAATCCGCCGGCGACATCCACCAGAAGCTGCGTGTACCACGGCAGGTCGGTGCCGAGGTCCTTGAACAGCCCGGAGAAGTTCGGGATGACGAAGAAGACCATGATCACGATGAGGATCAACGAGGCGCACAGGAGGATCGTCGGGTAGATGAGCGCCGACACGACCTTCTTCTGGATCGCGAGAATGTTGCGGGTGAAGACGATGTAGCGTTTGAGGACGCTCGGGAGCTCGCCGGAGCGCTCGCCGGAGGCGAGGCTCGCGGCGTAGAGCTTGGGGAACAGCTCTCCCTGCGCGGCGAACGCGTCGGAGAGCGCCACCCCGCCCTTGACCCGGTCGCGGATGTCGAGGAGCGCCTTCTTGAACGCCGGGTTCTTGCGCCGGTCGATGAGGATGTCGAGCGACGTGAGGATCGGCAGCCCCGCGCGCAGCAGCGCCGAGAACTCCTGGTTGAAGAAGAGGAACTCGCGCGGGTTGATGCGCTGCCGGCTGCGGAACGCCTCCGAGAACGACGCGAAGACCGGGTTGCGCTTCTTGAGGTCGAGGACCAGGAGATCCTTGTCCTCGAGCTCGCGCCGCAGGGCGGCCTCGTCGGCCGCGTCGAGCGTCCGCTCGACGATCTCGCCCGTAGGAAGGGCCATCCGGCACACGAATTGGGCCACGGCTATCTCGGCTTCGCTTGGAGCGCTAGGAAGAGGGCGCGCTTGGACTCGGGGTTTTGCGCCGCGCCGAGCATGAGCATCCGGCCGACCGGCAGGACGATCGCGGTGGAGTAGACGTCCTGGACGCGCTCGCGGCCGTCCTCCCCGCGGGTCACCCGCTGGAGCACGAAGTGCGAGAGCTTGACGCTCTGCTCGCGCACCGCCTCGATGTCGTAGCTGACCCGGTATTCGTCCGAAAGGGTCACCGTGACTCGCCCGCCTTCGGTCCCCGACACCGAGCGCGCGCCGAGCGGCTCGTAGGCGTTCCACTTGGTGAAATCGGAGAGCGTCTCCGCGACCCCGCGGACGTCCCGCGTCGACGACGCCGGGGGTGCCGTGGCGCCGGGCTCCTGCCCGCGACGGTCGGTCCCGAGGAACAGGCTCAGTGTCACGTCCACGGAGCGAGGCGGCGTGTCGAAGCTGTCGAGGAGCTTGCCGACCCGGTCGAGCACGGCCGGGTGGTCCTGGATCGTCAGCGTCTTCAGGCGCGGCTGGAGCGTCACGGTCCCCTCGGGCGAGAGCACCGGACTGACCACTTCCGCCGCGTCGGCGAGCGACTTGAACTTCACGGAGAACGCGCGCGCGGACACCGGCTCGTCGTCGGCGGAAGCACGGGCGCCCCCGAGGAGCGCCACCGCGAGCCCGAGGGCGAAAAGCGCGCGGGTCACAGCTGCAGCTCCGCGTTGTAGACCATCACGACCTGCGTGTCGCCGACCGTGAAATCCACGACCTGGGAGACGGCCCCCCCCGGAGCCACGTCGACGTCCGCCCGCGGGACCACGGCCGCCAAGGGCGTCACGGGCGTCGGCTCGAAGCCCGGGAGGAAGATCGACACGCCGGAGGCGAGCGCCACGACCGCGGCCGCGGCCGCCACCGCGCGAAGCGGCGCCCTGCGGGACGGCGGCTCGATCCGGCGGAGGACGTCTTGCGAGACCGCGTCGAGCACCGCGGCCGGGACGGGTGCCAGCGCGAGAAGCGCGAACAGCAGCGACGGATCGTACGCCGCCGCCGCCGCCCGGCACGCGCGGCAGGCCGCGACGTGCTCGAGGAGCACCCGCCGCGCCTCCCCCGAGGCGTCGTCGAGCTCGCGCGGATCGACGTGGGGGCTCACGACCACTCCGGGTGCTCGCGCCGGATCGCCTCGCGGAGGATCCGGCGCGCCTGGTGGAGGTGGTTGCGGACCGTGGACTCGCTGATGTCGAGGACCCGCGCGACCTCGTCGGTATCGAGGCCCTCGATCTCCTTGAGGACGAACACGGCGCGCTGCTTCGGGGCGAGGGCTGCGGCCAGCCGCAGGAAGGTCTTCTGGAGGCGCTCCCGGTCGACGACCACATCGGGGCCCGGCTGGGCGGACGCGAGGCGGTCGCCGGCGTCCTCCGGAAGAGGCTGCAGGAACCCCTTCGGTCCCCGGTCGCGGATGAAGTCGATGGCGGCGTTCACGGTGATTCGGTACAGCCAGGTGTCGAACCGTCTTTCGAGGTCGAACCGCTGCAGCACCCTCCAGAGGCGCAGGAACACGCCCTGGGCCACATCCCGGGCGTCCTCCATGTCGCCGACGATCTGGAACGCGGTTCGGACCACCCGCTCGCGCTTCAGGACGACCAAGTCCTCGAACGCCCGCTGGTCACCCCGGGCCGCGCTCCGGATCAGCTCGTTCAGGTCCAGGTCGTCCCGCATGGTCCTTTCGGCATGTCGGTCGGGACGGCGCGGACCCGAGCCTGATACGGGGCGGGCCCCCGGGGGCGTCTAGTCCGGGACGGGGTTAATCCCGACGCAAGCGCCGGAGTTTACCAGCGCCCATCGGGTCAATGGGCGGGCTGGAGGGCCGGACGCTTCGCGCGTCCCTTCCGGGCGGGCGCTTCGGCCTCCCCCAGCGTGAGGGGCTCGCGGAACGCCAGCCGAAAGACGTCCCGCACGTCGGCGACGAATTCCAGGCGAAGGTCCCGCCGGAGCGCCTTCGGGATTTCGTCCAGGTTCTTGCGGTTCGCCTCGGGGAGCAGGACGGTGCCAACCCCCGAGCGCCTCGCCGCGAGGACCTTCTCCTTGATCCCCCCGACCGGGAGCACGTTCCCCCGCAGCGTGATCTCCCCGGTCATCGCCACGTCGCGCCTCACGGCGCGGTCGGTGAGCGCGGAGACGATCGCGACCGCCATCGTGATCCCCGCCGACGGGCCGTCCTTCGGGATCGCGCCCTCCGGGACGTGGACGTGCAGGTCGTGGACCTCGAAGAAACCGGCATCGATGGAAAGCTCGGCCGCGTGGGTGCGCGCGAACGACAGGGCGGCTTGCGCCGATTCCTTCATGACCTCGCCGAGCTGGCCGGTGAGGATGAGCCCGCCGCGCCCCCTCATGGCCGTCGCCTCGACGAACAGCACGTCGCCGCCCGCCTCGGTCCACGCGAGGCCGGGCGCCGCCCCGACCTGGTTTTCGGGGAGGGCGTCCTCCCGGGTCGCGGGAGCCGGGCCCAAGAACGTCTCGAGCGAGGAGGCGATGATCCGGCTCTTCCCCTTCTTCCCTTCGGCGACCTGCCGCGCGACCTTGCGGCACACGGCGGCCACGTGGCGCTCGAGGTTCCTCAGGCCCGCCTCGCGCGTGTACCCCGCGATGAGCCCCTTGATGGCGCCGTCGGAGAAATCGATGCGCGCCGGCTTCAGGCCGTTCTCGTCGACCTGCTTGGGCACGATGTGCCGCTTCGCAATGACGAGCTTTTCCTCCTCCGTGTAGCCCGCGAGGCGGATGACCTCCATGCGGTCGCGAAACGCGGGGTGGATCGGGTCGAGCAGGTTCGCGTTCGCGATGAACATGACGTCGGAGAGGTCCCACGGCACGCCGAGGTAATGGTCGCGGAAGGTGCCGTTCTGCTCGGGGTCGAGCACCTCGAGCAACGCCGCGGAGGGGTCGCCGCGGAAGTCCTGCCCGATCTTGTCCACCTCGTCGAGCATGAACACCGGGTTGGAGGAGCCGGCCTGGTGGATCCCCTGGATGATGCGACCCGGCATCGCACCCACGTAGGTGCGCCGGTGCCCGCGGATCTCGGCCTCGTCCTTGACGCCGCCCAAGGACAGGCGGACGAACTGGCGGCCGAGAGCGCGCGCGATCGACCGGCCGAGCGAAGTCTTCCCCACGCCGGGCGGGCCGACGAAGCACAGGATCGGCCCCTTGCTCTTCTTCTTGAGCTTCCGCACCGCGAGGTATTCGAGGATGCGGTCCTTGACCGCCTCGAGGCCGTAGTGGTCGGCGTCGAGGATCGCGCGCGCGGCCGGCAAGTCGAGATTGTCCTTGGTTGGCTTGCCCCAGGGCATGCCTAAGAGCCAGTCGAGGTAGTTGCGGAGCGTGGACGCCTCGGCGGCGTCGGGGTGCATGCGCTCGAGCTTCTTGAGCTGGCGCTCGACCTCCTCGGACCCCTGCGGCGACAGCTCGAGCCCGCGCGCCCGCTCGCGGTACCGCTCGACCTCCTCGGCCAGCTCGTTGCCTTCCCCGAGCTCGCTCATGATCGCCTTCATCTGGTGGCGCAGGTACACCTCGCGCTGCGAGCGGTCCATCTCGTCCTTGGCCATCGAGTCGATCTCGCGTTGCATCGACAGCAGCGAGGTCTCACGCTGGACGAAGTCGTGCACGCGCTTCAACCGCTCGACCGCATCGAGCGTCTCGAGCACGTCCTGGGACTCCTCGACCTTGAGGTCGAGGTTCGAGGCCACCAGATCCGCGAGGCGTCCGGGATCCTCGAGGTTGCTGGCGATGACCTGCACCTCGGACGGCAGGTTCTTCCCGAGGGAGGCCGCCCGCTCCAGAGCGCGCTTGACCGAGCGCACGAGCGCTTCCTTCTCGATCGACTCCGTGTCGTGCGGGAGGTCGGCGAGCCGCTCGATCCGGGCGGTCAGGTGCGGCCGCGTGGACACGAAAGAGGCGATCTTCGCCCGGCACACGCCCTGCACGAGGACACGGATGCGCTCGTCCGGGAGCTTGAGCATCCGCATGATGACGGCCACGGTCCCGATCTGGAACAGGTCCTTCTCCCCCGGATCCTCCTCGTCCTTGTCGCGCTGCGCGACGAGCAGGATCATCCGGTTGTCGGAGAGCGCGCGGTCGACCGCCTGCATCGAGATGTCTCGAGCGACCGACAGCGGGGCGATGATGAACGGGAAGACGACCATGTCCCGCAGCGGCAGGACGGGGAGCTCCGCGGGGATCTTCGGTTGATCGCCCGGCTCGGGCTGGGAAGCGGGACTCATGCGCCCTTCACCTCGATCGCGACTTCCTCGCCGCGACGGTTGGGAACTTTGGGGAATTTGATCCTCAAATGGCCGTCGGCAAGGATGGCCTCGGCGCGGTGCGTGTTGACGGGCACGCCGAGGTGGATCACGCGGCGGAACCGGCCGAACGCCCGCTCGGCGACGTGGAACCGGGCCGGGCTGTCGTCGACGGTGGGCCTTCGCTTCTCGCCCTTGAGGATCACGTCGCCCCCGTGCGTCGAGATCGACAGATCCGACAGCGCGACCCCGGGGAGCTCGACGACGACGAGGAGAAACTCCTCGGTCTCGAGGATGTCCGCCATCGGGATCCAGCTGCCGCCCTCTTTCCCGGGCGCGTCGAGGTCCAGAAGGTTGTCGAAGAGCCGGTTGATCTCGCTCTGGATACGGGCGACCTCGAGCATCGGTCCAAAACCCTGGGTCATCGGATCCTCACTTCCTCGTGTCCACGAGGTTGCGCAGCTCGGCCATGAACTCCTCGACGTCCTCGAACTGCCGGTACACGGACGCGAACCGGACGTACGCCACCTTGTCGAGCTCCTTGAGCCGATCCATCACGAGCTCGCCGATCGCGCGCGCCGGAATCTCGCGCTCGGAGCTGTCCTGGACCAGCTGCTCGATCTCGTCGCCGATCGCCGCGAGCGCCTTCGCCGGCACGGGCCGCTTCTCGCACGCGCGATGGAGCCCGACCATGAGCTTCTGCCGGTCGAACGGCTCGCGGCGCCCGTCCTTCTTCACGACGAAGTACGGAATCTCCTCGACCCGCTCGTAGGACGTGAACCGGCGGCCGCACGACAGGCATTCGCGCCGGCGCCGGATCGCGTCCCCCGCACCGGTCTCGCGCGAGTCGACGACCTTGTCCTTCACGTGGCCGCAGAAGGGGCACCTCATGGCGTCCCCGTGGCGCCGAGCCCCTTGATCTGCCGCGCGGCGCGAATCAAGTCCGCGAGGGAGAGGCTCTCCGTGTAAAGGAGCGCCGGCCCCACGATCAGGACCGGGACCATGACCGCGAGGTGCATGAGGAGGCCGGCGCCCGCGGCGGCCGTCCCGTCCACGCCGAACAGCTGGGTCAATCCGAATTGCATGGCCGCATGGTAACCGCCGGCGCCGGCCGGCGTGGGCAGCGCCACGCCGATCGCGAGGAGCGGCAGGAGGACCAGCGATGCCGAAAAGTCGATGGGCACACCGGCCGAGCGGATCCCGATCCACGTCCCGGCGGCGATCATGAGCCAGGCAACGAGGCTCAAGCCGAGGATCGGAAGCCACAGCGACGGCGTCCGCAGCGCGGAGGCGCCTTGCGCCAAGGCGAGCGCCGCCCTCCCGAGCCAGCGCAGCGGCGGCGGGGCGCCCGCCAGCCGCGCGTCGAGGCGGCTCGCCTGCCGCGCGAAAAGCGCGAGCACGACGAGACCGATCGCCATGACGGACGCGAGCGCGATCGAGGCCCAGCGCATCTGCGACGCGAGCGCCGCCGAGCCCGAGGCGAACGTCGCGGTCAGGCTGCCCGCGAAGAACAGCACGACGATCGCGATGCCGTCGAGGAAACGGTCGGAGACGACCGAGCCCAAGCTCGGTCCCAACGGGATGCCTTCCTTGGCGGTGAGCAGCGCCGGCCGCACGAGCTCGCCGATCCGCCCGGGGACGAGCCAGGTGGTGAGGTACCCGAGCACGATCGCGGCAAACATCGGACGGTAGGGCACCGAAGCGCGGACCGGTGCGAGCAGCCGGCGCCATCGCAGGACGCGAACGTGGTTGTGTGCGAAGTTGAGCACCGCCGCCGCGACGAGGCCGGGCCACGACGCCTGCGCGATCGCGGCGCGCAGCAGCCGCGGGTCCTTGTCACGGAAGACCCAGTAAAGAAGGAGAGCGGCGAGGGCGAGGCCGACGAACGCCTGGACGGCCGCTTTCATGGCGGCGCCAATCTAGGTCACGCCCTGTCGCGGGTCAATCGGCCGCGGGGACACGCGCACGACCTCGAAGCGTTTCACGAGCACGGTCCCCGGGGCGGCGCCGCGCGCGCGCCGCACGTTTTTCCGCCGCGTCCACTGGACGTCGACCGTCGCGTTGCCGCGCGCGTCGCTGAACCACGCCGCCAGCGCGGCCGCTTCGCGCAGCGTCGTTTCCGGAGGAGCGCTCCCCCGCTCGGAAGCACGGATGACGACGTGCGCTCCCGGCACGCCCGACGCATGGAGCCACACGTCCTCGGGGGCGGCGATCTTGAACGTGAGGCGGTCGTTGTCCCGGCCTGTCTGGCCGACGAGGATCGTGAAGCCGTCCACGCTCGTGAGGACGCGCACTCCCGCGAGCCGGGGCCGGGTCGCCGCAGCGAGCGCTCGCGCCACTCGCGGCGAGCGCGCCAGCCCCACCGCCACGCCCAGGGAGCGGAGGGCGCTTTCGATCTCCGCCGCATCCGACTCGCTCCGGGCGCCCTCGTGGCGTACGGCGATCGCGTCGAGCGCGTCGAGACGCCCTCGCAGCGCCTCGGCTCGGGCCCGCGCCGCTTCGGCCCCCCGCCGCGCGCGCCGCTGCTTGCGATACAGGTCCTCGGCCACGCGCGCCAGCGGCACCCCGGGCGGCGCGGGGACGCTCAAGAGAGCGCCGTCGGGATCGTACGGGTCCGGCACGATGACGCGATCGCCGCTCCGGACCGCGCGGCTCAGCCCGGCGAGAATCGCCTCCGCGTGCCGGCCGTGATCGGCGGCGAGCTCGAAAGCGCGGCTGTTCTCGCGCGCCCGCCGCTCCCCGTCGTGGGCTCGTGACGACTCCGCACGGAGGATCCCTCCCAGCGACAGCAGACGCGCGCGTTGGTGCTCGGCCGCGTCCCGACATTCGTAGTAGAGCCCGGCGGTCGCCGCAGCGCCGCCGCCGTCGAGCAGATCCGCATCGGCCTCCCGGCCGACCGGCACCCACGGAAGGAGGCGAAACCCGGGCTCGGCGAAGCGGCCGTGCGCGACCGCCTCCCACGGAGGCTCCGGTGCCTGGAGTCGCGGCCGCGCGTCCCCCGCGAGGATCTCGTCGAGCCGCCGCCGCAAGACGGTGCCGACCGATTCTCCCGACGTTGCGGCCTCCTCCAGGACGAGAGACGCCCCCACGGTCCCGACGCCCCGCAGGCCCCGCCTCAGGATCTCCAGCATCGGCTCGTCGTTACGGCGGCGCTCCTCGACGTAGGCGTCGAGAGCCGACGCGGTCACGTCGAACGGGTCGATGCCCGCCGGGGACATCGGTGGCGGCGCATAGGCGGCGCCGGCCGCGAGGCGCGTCGCGGTCGAGCGGGTGCGCCTCAAGCAAGCGTCGACGCGTCCCTCCCCGAGGAGGACGAGATTGGCGCCGTGAGGGGCGAGCTCGACGACGAGCGCTCGGTCCTCCAAGAAGACGAACGACAGCGCGCGGTCGGCCGCTGCCTTCTCGATCCGGACGAGCTTTCTCCCGACGAGCGCGCGTGACGCGAGCGGTACGAAGGGATCGGGGTTCCAACGGGGCCCTTCCCAGCGGCGCGACGGGCGGCCCACCCAGGGCGCCTCGGGGCGGAGCGATACGACGATCGAGCCGCCGCCACGGGGAAGGGCGAAACGCAAGCGGAAGCGCGCGTCGGATTCGTGCCGGAGGTCTTCGAGGAGGCTCCCCGTCCATGCCGCCGCAAGATCCCACGCGACCGAGGCGAGGACGAGGTTGTCCAACGTCGTACGGGTCGTAACGCCTAGTGCGCGATCTTGACCTTCGCGCCCTTGACCGAGTCGATCAGGGCCGTGTCGATCTCCCCCTCGACCTTCTCCGGTGTCTTGTTGCCGGCCTCGGCCAGCTCGGACACGAGGAGGAAGCGAGCGCGGTCGAGCATCTTCCGCTCACGGTAGGATAGGGGTTTGATCTCGGCGAGCACGGTCAGGCTCTTCAGGACTTCGGCGACGGCGCGAATGTCACCCGTGCGCATCTTCTCGGAATTGGCTTGAAATCGCCCCTTCCAATCGTCGTAGGTGGCGACCTCGCCGGTCTTCAGGACATCCATGACCCGGATGACCTCACGCTTGGTCAGGACCTTCCTCAGGCCCACCGCGATCGTGTTACCGATGGGGACCATCACCGTGCTGTCGGTGGAGATGATGCGAAGGCAGTAGAAGGACGAGACCATGTCCCCCACCGACTTCTTCGTGACCTGCTCGATGATCCCCACGCCATGATTGGGGTAGACCACCTTGTCGCCGATCTTGAAGTCCAAGCGGGGCCTCCTCCTGTGTCAGCGCAGCATAGCTGAAAAGACTTGAAGCATCAAGACTTGCGGTCCTGGAGCCCGTTGTCCTTGACAGGCGGGAAAGCGCGGGGCTACGCTGCGGCTCCGCCGCGCCGGAGTGGCGGAATGGCAGACGCAGGGGACTCAAAATCCCCCGGTCCTTGCGGCCGTGTGGGTTCGACTCCCACCTCCGGCACCACAAGAGCCCTCCGGAGGCGCCCGATGAGCACTGTTCCCGCGGTGGAAGAGACTTGGCGTCTCGAGGACATTTTTCCGTCCGAGGAGGCGTTCGCCAAGGCCAAGCGGGAGGTGGAGGAGTCGCTTCCGTCCCTCTCGGCTCTCGCCGGGGGGCTCGCGGGGGGGCCGGGCCCCTTGGCGGACGTCCTCGAGACGATCTCGGAAGTCTCGCGACGCCTCGGACGGCTCCACGCCTATGCATCGATGCGATCGGACGGCGACCTCCGCGTGGCCCCCCACCAGGCGCTCCGCCAGGAGGTCGAGCTGGCCTACACCGAGCTCTCGCGGCGAACCGCGTGGCTGCGACCGGAGATCCTCGGGCTCCCCGACGGCGTCGTCGAGCGCTTCCTCGCGGACGAGCCGAGGCTCGCGCCCTTCGCCCCGTTCCTCCGTAACCTCGTGCGGCAGAAGGAGCACGTTCTCGGCCCCCAGGAGGAGCACCTCCTCGCCGAGGCCGGACTCTTGTTCGGGGGGCCCAGTCAGATCTTCGGCATCCTCCACAACGCGGAGATGCCCCGCGCCTCGATCACGCTTCACGAGGGCGAGAGGGTCCTCCTCACGCCGGCGGCGTTCTCCCTCGTGCGGACCTCCCCAAACCGCGACGACCGGACGGCCGCGACGCGCGCTTACTTCGAGGGCTACGCCGCCTTCCGGTCGACGTACGGGTCGAACCTGTACGAGTGCCTCAAGTCGCACGTCTTCCGTGCCCGGGCGCGGAAGTACCCCTCGTGCGTCGCCGCGGCGCTCGACGCCGACAACGTCCCGGTCGCGGTCTACACGAACCTGATCGATCAGGTGCGTCGCCGGCTGCCGTCGCTTCACCGTTACTTCCGCCTGCGCGCCCGCGCGCTCGGCATCCCCCGGCTGACCTATGCGGACCTGCACGCGCCGCTGGTGGCCGCTCCGCAGGGCCGTTACGCGCTCGATCGCGCGAAGGGGCTCGTCCTGGAGGCGATGGCGCCGCTCGGCCAGGGCTACGTCGAGCCGCTCACGCGCGCCTTCGACGAGCGTTGGATCGATTGGCACCCGGTCCCCGGGAAGCGCTCGGGCGCCTACGCGACGGGTGCCGCCTACGACGTCCATCCGTACATGCTCCTGAACTTCAACGGGGACTTCGAGAGCGTGAGCACCCTCGCCCACGAGGCTGGCCACGCCATGCACTCGCACTTCAGCAACACGACGCAGCCTTTTCCGTGCGCCGACTACAGCATCTTCGTCGCGGAGGTCGCCTCGACCTTCAACGAGGCGCTGCTCGTCGAGCGGTTGCTCGAGGCGGCATCGGCTCGCGAGGAGCGGATCTTCCTCCTCGGAAGCTGGCTCGACGGAGTCCGCGCCACGCTGTTCCGGCAGACGTTCTTCGCGGAGTTCGAGCTGACGATCCATCGCCGCGCCGAGGAGGGCGAGGCGCTGACCGGCGAGGCGATGTCGGCGCTGTACCTCGATCTCCTGCGCGCCTATCAGGGGCACGACGAGGGCGCGTGCGAGGTCGACGCCCTGTACGGGATCGAGTGGGCGGCCGTGCCCCACTTCTACTACGACTTCTACGTCTACCAGTACGCGACCGGGATCGTCGCGGCGAACAAGCTCGCGGGAGACGTCTCGTCCGGGAGCGCGGACGCGAAGGCGCGGTACTTGGCCTTCCTGCGCAGCGGCTCCTCGGCGGACCCGCTCGAGCTCCTCCGCCGCGCCGGCGTGGATCTCGAGTCGCCGGAGCCGTACGACGCGGCGTTCCGGTCGGTCGACCGGAAGCTCGACGATCTCGAGAGCCTGCTCGACTGATCAGACTCCGGTCGCGATCAGCCAGGCCCAGTTGAGGCCGACTCCCGCTGCGCCCGCGATCCCCCACCTCCACTGCGGGCCGGGCGCCGGCTCGGGGACGCGACCTCCCATCGCGAGCCAAGCCGGAGCGATCGCGCCCACGACGAGGAATACGACCGCGGCCGCGAAGGCCAGCGGGTTCATCGCAAGCCCGCCTGCGAGATCGAGCCGCAGCAGCCGCGATATCGCGCGGGTGGTGCCGCACCCGGGGCAAGCCACCCCGGTCAGCCGATGCCAGGGACAGGCCGGCAGCAGCGGCACCGCCGCGAGCCAGATCGGCCGCAGCGCCACCGAGAGGACCGCGCACAGCGCCCAGAGCCACGCGATCCGCCGATCGTCCGCGGTGGGCGAACGCCAGGTCATCCCATCTGCTTCAAGGCGGAGGCGATCGCGGCGCCGAAGGCGAACGCACCCACCGCGATGCACGCGCAGCAGACCACCATCGGCAGGATCACCGCGACCGCGCCCTTCCATGGGTCGCACTTGTGGGCGGTGCAAAGGCCGATCGCCTCGAGGATCCGCCGCCAGACGAAACCGACCAACCCGCCGGCGAGGGGCACCACGGCCGCGAGGTCGGAGGTGCGCGCGTAGCAGACGACTCGAAGGGTCGCCGCGAAGCCGCCGCCTGCGCCGCCGAGGATCACGAGCCCGGCATGGACCAGCGCGGTCCAGATGAACAGCAGCACGAGCATCAAGAGCGGCGTGATGATGAGCGTCAGGAAGATT
>Ga0137451_1000435_pt1 | contig 12610 bp, 13 predicted proteins | sample EasRivERMGT500_2_FD_102336 | JGI IMG/M metagenome (GOLD analysis project Ga0137451, IMG submission 102336) | Soil microbial communities from meander-bound floodplain in the East River, Colorado, USA - East River MetaG ERMGT500_2 | ecosystem: Environmental > Terrestrial > Soil > Floodplain ... | reverse complement strand
GGCTCTTCCAGAACACCTCGGTGCGCCCTTTCCTGGAGGCGCTGTCGTCCCGATTCGATCCGCCCATCCAAATCGCCCACCGGTTCGTCGAGTCCATGGCGCAATTGTCGAGCTACACGTCCTGATCCGAGTAGAGTCCCAGACTTGGCAGGCCGGTCCGACAACGGAGACGACGAATGAAGACTCAGGTGGCCATCATTGGCGGTGGCCCTGCGGGCATGCTGCTATCGGAGATCCTGCACCGCCACGGCGTAGCCAGCGTGGTGTTGGAGAGGAGCAGCCGCGAGCACGTGCTGTCTCGCATCCGTGCCGGTGTGCTGGAACAAACCACGGTGGACGTACTCCGCGCTCACGGCCTTGCTGATCGTTTGGACCGCGAGGGCCACGTGCACGACGGCATGAAGATTGTTTGGGCGGGGCGTGAGAGCTACTTCATTGACGTGGCCAAGCACGTCGGCAAACACTTCATTACCTACGGGCAGACAAAAATCCAGGAAGACCTCTTCGCCGCCGCTCACCGACGCAACGCCAGCGTGCTGACCGAGGCCAAGGATGTGCGACCGATTGATGTGACCTCGGACCGGCCCTACGTCACGTTCACACATCGTGGTGATGCCCTGCGCCTGGATTGCGACTTCATCGCAGGTTGCGACGGCTTCCACGGGGTCTCGCGCCAGGCGATCCCGCCCACGGTGCTGCGCGAATTTGAGAAGGTCTACCCCTTCGGCTGGCTCGGCGTGCTGTCGCCTACCCCACCGCTGTCGGACATCGTCTATGCCAACCACCCGCGTGGTTTCGCGCTCGCCTCGGCGCGCGGCCCAAGGCTCAGCCGCTACTACATCCAGGTACCGCTGGATACCAACATCGAAGACTGGCCTGATGAGCGCTTCTGGACCGAGCTAAAGGCACGCTATCCCCGCGAACTGGCCGACGCCATCGTCACCGGGCCCTCGATCGAGAAGTCAATTGCACCTTTGCGCAGCTATGTCGCCGAGCCGATGCGGCATGGACGTTTGTTCCTGGCTGGCGACGCGGCCCACATCGTGCCGCCAACCGGTGCCAAGGGGCTGAACCTTGCAGTGTCGGACGTCACTTACCTGGCACGCGCACTCGCGGCCTTCTACGCCAAGGGTGCGACATCCCTGCTTGACGGTTACAGCGAAATGGCCCTGCGCCGGGTCTGGAGTTCGGTGCGCGTGTCGTGGTACCTGACAACCCTCCTTCACCGTTTCCCCGACGCGAGCGATTTCGACCAACGAGCACAGGAACACGAACTGGAGTACCTGAAGTCGTCGTATCACGCGCAGGTCGCGCTTGCCGAGCAGTACGCGGGCTTGCCGATCGAAGAAGCGGTTTGAGATGGCTGTCCGAATACTGGCCTGCTCGCACAACAATGACGGCTAATAAAGGAGGATGGAAATGTACAAGTTCGTCACTCTAGCTGTGATGTCCTTTCTTGCGCCCGCGCTCGCCTGGAACGCCTGAAGTCCCGACCATGATCGAGTCCGGCTTTCCCGGATTCGAGGTCGAGGCGTGGTACGGCCTGCTCGCGACGGCGCGCACTCCGCGCCCGGTCATCGACAAGCTCCACGCGGAGATGGTCGCCGTCCTGAAAGAGAAGGACATCGTCGAGAGGCTGCGCGAGCAGGGGCTGACGGTCATGGGCGATTCGCCGGAACAATTCTCCGCGCGCATCCGCTCCGAGCTCGAGAAATCCACGAAGCTCGTAAAGACGTTGGGGCTCAAGGTCGACTGACGAACTCGCCCGGTCCCGGAGAACGTCGAACGAAGGGCTTATCCGCCGATTCGCGAATCGAAGTCTAACTTCCCAGCAGGAACTCGCGCACGATCCCGATCTGATCGTCGTGGAGCAGCGTCGGCGCGTGGCCGACGCCCGGAATCTCGACTACTTTCGCGCGAGGGCCACGCAAAGCCATCTGCTTTGCCGCCTCGCGCGTGAGCAGGTCCGACTGCTCGCCGCGCAGGACCAGCGTCGGGCAGCGGATCGCATCGTAGAGACCCCACAGCTCGACGTCCCTGTGGGGAAGCTCCGCGTTGAACGGCACGGCGATCGCCGGATCGTAGTGCATCCGCAGGGACCCGTCCGGATTCTTGCGCACGACGTGCTGGGTTAGAAAACGCCACTCGGCGTCGGTGTGCGGGCCGAACGTCGTGCTGATCGAGCGCACGTATTGCTCGGCGGCATCCAAGCTCGGCAGCGGCGGCCACTTGCCGAGGTAGGAGCCGATCCGATCGAGCGACACCGCGGTCAGCACCGCTCCTACGTCGTTGAGGACGAGCTTCGTCACCGGCGAACCGGGCATCGCAGCAAGCGTCATTCCGACGAGCCCGCCGAGCGAGGTGCCCACCCAATGCACCGTTTCCACATCGAGCCGCGCGATCAACGTCACCATGTCGTTCGCGTAGGTGGGTAGCGCGTACTCCATCGGGTTTTTCAGCCACTCGGAGTCGCCGCGGCCCGCGACGTCTGGGCAAACCACGCGGTAGCCGTGGCGAACCATCTCGGCGGCGAGGCGATCGAGATCGCGCGCGCACCGAGTGAGCCCGTGAGCGCAGATGAGGACCTTCGAGGTCTCGCGATCGCCCCATTCCAAATAGGCCATACGGTGCAGGCCGATTGCACCCGCACACTGCACCTTGAGGCGGCGAAAGGGTTCGCTCAACCCGGTTCTTTCGCAGACCGCGACCACCACCGCGCGAGCAGCTCCGGAATCCAGCGCGTGTCCTCCCCGAACGAGCCGAGCGCAAGGCCGCCGGCCTCGGGCCGGAGCACCTTGCGGAGCTTTTCCGAGCGCAGGTTCGCGGAGCGCACCGGATACCCATAGGCTTCGAAGCGCCGGCGCTCCACCGCCGTTTCCTCAGGCGGGCTCTCGCTGAACCACAGCCACTCGCGCGAGAACTCCTGCACGAGCCGGTCGATCTCCCGTAACTCGTCTTTCGCGATCGGCTCGCGCTGCACAAGCTCGCTATATGCCGCATCATCGGAGGACACGGTCCAGCGCTCGGCCCACTCGGCCTCGACGCCGTCGGACGCGAACAGCTCGCAGGCGCCCGCCGCTCCCACGATCCGGAAAAATGCATGCTGGTCCGAAGCGATCACGTAGCCGTGCCAGAACTCGCGCCAGCGCTCGCAGCTCACCGCAAGCCGAATGCGGCCATCGGCATCGGCGCGCACGTCCCGCAGCGCGGGTCCCCCCGGAGCTTGCATCTGGGCGGCCTGCTCGCGCAAGATTCCGTTCTGGATAATCGCGCGGCCGCTTCGGCCCTCGTTCGCTTCCGTCCAATCGACTTCGACGGTCAGGTCAGGAAACGCCTGCGAGGCCGCGACGAAAGAGGGAAACGGAATTCCGCCGCGCAGCTTGAAGCGGTACTCGAGTTGCTTCTCCGTATGCAGCTCGCGGTAGGAACCGGAGCCGTCCTCGTCGAGCAGTTCGTTGACGCGGCTTCGGTATTCGCGAAGGAGCGCGGGGTCGCCCTTGACCGTGACGGTTACAGTGAGATTCAAGCCGTGCCCCCCCAGCGGGGAGTATGGCAGGTCTTTCAGTCGTGCCAGTAGCGCCGCGCGCGCTCGCGTTGGGCTTCGACTTGAATTCCTTCCGGTTCGAAGCGCATTTTGATCGCGCCGCCCGAGTCGGTCCGAAGCAGCTCGCTTCCCGCCTCGCGATAACGCGCGAGCACGTCCTCGCGCGGGTGGCCGAAGCGGTTGCGGTATCCAGCCGTGAAAATCGCATAGCGCGGCGCGACCTGCTTCACGAACTCGGGCGACGAGGAGCTCGCGCTCCCGTGATGCGGCACGAGCAGCGCCTCCGCGGTCAAAAGCTTCGGAGTGTGCCGGAGCAGTTCACGCTCGGCGGCGCGTTCGATATCCCCTGTGAGCAACACGCGGCCACCCTTGGCCTGGATGCGCAAGACGCAACTCCGGTTGTTGGCCCGCGCGCTGCCCCCGGAAGGAACTTCCTCCCGCGGGTGGAGAAATTCGAAGGAGACTGCGTCCCAGACCCACTTTCGCCCGGCAGTGCAGGGCGCGCGCCAGGTCGTCGTCTCAAGCAAGGCGTGGTCGGATGAAAGCGATGACCACAGCATGCCGACTGGAACCGCTTCGAGCACGGAGCCGGCGCCGCCCGAATGGTCGCCGTCATCGTGAGACACGACGAGCGCGTCGAGCCGTGCAATCCCTTCGCCGCGGAGGTAGGGAAGGACGACGCGGCTGCCGCTGTCGGAGAATGCATTAAACGCGGGTCCGGCGTCGTACAACAGCGCGTGCCGCTCGGTACGCGCGAGCACCGAAAGCCCCTGCCCTACATCCAACACCGTGATCCAGAGATCGCCCGCCCGCGGCCCCGGCGGTGGCGTGGCGAAGAGCGGCAGCAAAAGGACGACCCCGAGCCAGCGGGACGGAAATCCGCGTGGGACGAGCAGACAGGCGATGCCGGCGAGCGCGAGCGGCAGGGTCCACGCCGGCGGCGCGTGCTGCTGCCAGACCGCGCCCGGAAGCCCGGCGAGCCAGCCGAGCATCACCATCAGGACTTCGAGTATCGCGTGTCCGAGCTCCAGCGGCCACGCGAACGGCAGCACCGCGCCGGCAAGCGCAAGAGGCGTAACGACCAGGCTCACCACCGGTATCGCCACCGCGTTGGCGATCGGAGAAACCAGCGACACCTGCTGGAAGATCACGAGAAGCAAAGGAACAAGACCGACTGTCACCGCCCACTGCACCCGCCCCCACTGCGCGAGCCAGTGCGGCCGCGCGGTGCGCGAGTTGCCGATGTAGAAAATCACGGCGACCGCGGCGAACGAGAGCCAGAAACCCGGAGACAGGACCGCCCAGGGATCGAGCACGAGAACGAGGAAGAGTGCCGCAGCGAGCACCCGCGAGGCGCTCGTCGCGCGCCCGAGCCACAGTGCGGCCGCCACCACGCCGACCATGTAGAGCGTGCGCTGGGCCGGAACGGCAAATCCGGAAATGAGGCAGTAGGCGAGTGCGGCGAGAAACCCCGCGAGCGCCGCGGCCTTCTGCGCGGGCAGCGCAAGCGCCAGAGCTTCGCTGCGCCTCCAGAACCAGGACGCGACCATCGCGAACAGGCCCGCGATCATGGTGACGTGCAGCCCAGAGATGCTCATCAGGTGACTTACGCCGGTGCGCGCGAACAACCGCCACTCGCCGGGATCGATCGCGCGCTGGTCGCCGATCGCCAACGCGATCAGCACGCCTGCATTAGGACTCTCGGGCAGCACGCTGCGAATTCTCTCCCGCGCCGCCTCACGCAGCCTCTCGATCCAGTACTGCGGCCGCGGCACCATGGCTGCCAAGCGTTCGGGCACGACTTGCGTGCGCCCGCCAGCCCCGCGGCGTGTTGGCATTCTCACGTAGCCGGTCGCACGAACGCCGCGCTCGAGAAGCCACGCTTCGTAGTCGAAGCCGTGTGGATTAGCGCTGCCGTGCGGCCGCCGCAGCCGCACCGTGAAGCGCCAGCGCTCTCCGGCTCGCACCGTGGCGACGCCCTGGGATTCATCCGGGGAGAATCCGCTGTACCAGGAAAGTACGATGCGCCGCGGCACCCCTGGCTCGGAGGATTCCACGTCGAAATCGAAGCGCACGCCGCGCTCGAAATCCTGCGGCAGGCCGGCGACCACGCCGGTCACAACCACGTCGCGCCCTTCGAGCGCCGCATCCAGACGATCAGAGAGCCGAACGTACGCGAGCGACGCGGCCCAGACGAAACCCAACGCCGCAAACCCTGTGAAAATCGCGCCAGCCGCGACGGCGGGAGCTACGCGCTTTGAGAACCCAATCCCGGCGATTGCCGCAAATGCGAAGAACAGCGCCAGCCAGCCAACTCCCGGCAACGCGGGCTGTTGCTGCATCAACCACACGCCAAGCGCGAAGCCCAGCGCGGCGGACCTCATCGGCGACCGACAACGCTTTTCATTCTGCGTTTAACGGCCGAGAACTCCGAAGGTTGATAGGCTTGTCGCCTAGCCTGCGGCCGAGAACAGGTGTAGCAACCACTCAGGCGTGGTACAGCGCCTCGAGTGCGAGCAAAGCACGCTTTTTCCCAAGACCGCCCGCGTAGCCGGTCAGCGCACCATTCGACCCGACGATGCGGTGGCAGGGCACGATGATACCGATGGGGTTGCGCCCGGTCGCCGCGCCTGCGGCGCGCGCGCTGCCCGGATGGCCCGCGCGCCGCGCGAGTTCTGCATAGGGGATGGTCTTGCCGAAGCCGACGCCTGCGATCGCCTTCCACACCGAGCGCTGGAACGGCGTGCCGCGCGGCGCGAGCTTGACCGAGAAGCGCTTGCGCTTGCCACTGAAGTATTCCGCCAGTTCGCGTTTCGCCTGGCGCAGCGGCGCATGCCGCGCGTCGCGCACCCAATCCGCCTCGATGCGCGGATGGTACTTCTGCCGCCTGAAGTAGACACCCGTCAACGCTTTGTCGTCGGCAACCAGCAGCATGGGCCCGTGGGGGCTTTCAAAGTAATCGTAAGTGTGCATGGTCAGTCCTTTACAAGTGAGTTCCAGAGGTGCATCACCGCATACGCGCGCCACGGCCGCCAGGCCGCGCCGGCCGCGAGCACCCGGCGCGCGTCGCGCGTCCCAAGCGCCTTCATGACGCCCAGGTCGGTATGGGGAAAGGCGTCCGGCCAGGCGAGCGCGCGCATCGCGATGTACTGCGCGGTCCATTCGCCCACGCCCGGCAGCGCGCGCAGCCGCTCCAGCGTCACCTCGACATCGGCATTGGGCATGAGCACGAGGCCGCCGTCTGTCACGGCGCGCGCGAGCGCGATCACCGTGCGGGCGCGCGCGCCCGGCATGCCCAGGCGCGCGATGCGTCCCGGAGGCGTCCCGGCAACGCGCGCGGCAGTCGGAAACACCGTGGTGAGCGCGCCGAACGGGGTGGCGGCCGAATCGCCGAGCGCCGCCGCCAAGCGGCCCGCGACAGTGCGCGCCGCCGCGACGCTCACCTGCTGGCCGAGAATCGCGCGCACCGCCACCTCGAAGCCGTCGAAGGCGCCGGGCACGCGCATGCCGGGATGCTTTTGCGCCAGAGCGCCCAGGGCCTGCGCCACCTCGCTCGGATTGCAGGCCAGGTCCATGAGAGCCTTCACGCGCGATAGGACGGGCGGCAGCACGCGGGCGAGCGACGCGGACAAGGCGACGCGCAGCGCCGGCTTCTTCAGCGACAACCCGATCTCGACCCAACCGAGATACTCCTTCCCTTCCTGCGCCACGCGCACCGTGCGGCGGTAGCAGCCGTCCTCGAGCGCCTCTACTCCGGGGATCGCGCGCGCGCCGAGAAAAGCACTCACGGCCGGCCAGTCGTAGGGCGGCCGGAAGCTCAACTCAAAGTTCAGCGCATCGGCCCCGGGCGCCACCGCGCTGCGCATGTGCCGGCGCAGCTGCCCGGGCTGCAGGCGGTAGCGCTGCTTGAACAGCGCGTTGAAGCGCCGCAGGCTGGCGAAGCCGCTGGCGAACGCGATCTGGGTGACCGGCAGCGCCGTATCGGTGAGCAGGCGCTTCGCAAGGAGCAGGCGCTGCGTCTGCGCGAACTCCACGGGCGAGACGCCGAACTCGGCGCCGAACGCGCGGCGCAGGTGCCGGTCGGTGATGCCGAGGCGCGACGCGACGGCCTCCAGCCCTTCGGCGTCGAGCGCGCGGTCCTCGATCAGACTCGCCGCGGCCTGCGCCAGGCGCGACATCGCGTCCACGCTGGCGTTGCCCGGCGCGAGTTCGGGCCGGCAGCGCAGGCAAGGCCGGTAGCCGTCCGACTCGGCGGCGGCGGCGCTGGGATAAAAGCGGCAATTCTCGCGCTTCGGAGGCTTCACCGTGCACACCGGGCGGCAATAGATGCGCGTCGAGGACACGGCGACGAAGAAGCGCCCGTCGAAGCGCGCGTCGCGCGCCTTGAGGGCCCGATAGCAGGTGGCGGAATCCAGCGTCATGGGCGCCATTATGGGAGCGGCGGGCGGCGCCTGCTCGCCATTTTCGGACATGACGGCGCTAGGTCCGGAAACGGCCAGCCTGCGTTTGTGGCTCGCCGCTTGACCCGCCATCCGATCGATACCATAATCGTCATACGATTTGTCGATCGATAGGAAGCCCATGGAAACCGTCACGATTTCCCCCAAGTTCCAGGTTGTCATTCCCAAGGACATCCGCGAGTCGCTCAAGCTCGCCCCCGGCCAGAAGGTGCAGGCGATTGCGTATGAGAACCGCATCGAGCTGATCCCGCAGCGGCCGATGAAGAAGATGCGGGGGTTCCTCAAAGGTGTGGATACCGGCGTGCCGCGCGAGGACGACCGCGCGTGAACGTCGTCGATTCTTCCGGCTGGCTGGAGTATTTTGCCGACGGCCCCAACGCCGCGTTCTTTGTCCCGGCAATCGAAGCCACGCGCGAACTACTGGTCCCGACGCTGAGCCTTTACGAGGTATTCAAACGCGTGCTGCAACAGCGAGGCGAGGGGCAGGCCTTACAGGCGGTAGCGTTGATGCAGCAGGGGCAGATCGTCGACCTGACGGCAGCCATTGCGCTCTCAGCTGCGAAGGCGAGCATCGAGCGCCGCCTGCCGATGGCCGACAGCATCATGCTCATCACCGCGCAGACCCATGGCGCCACCTTCTGGACGCAGGATGCTGATTTCGACAGCGTCGAAGGCGTGAAGTACGTGGCGAAAAAGTAGGAGCAGCGCGCACGGCTCCTCGAGATCGCGGACAAGTGCCCCGTTCACCGAACGCTCACCTCCGAGATCGTTATCCGTACGCGGCTGGTGTGAGCTCGAGGCTAAGATGAGCTGAACGTCTCGACTTGGAGATAAACATGGCACGAATCATCGGCATCGCCGGCAGCCTGCGAAAAGGCTCCTACAACGCGGCGCTCCTCCGCGCCGCCGCAGAGCGCGCCCCCGCGGGCATGGAAGTCGAGATCGCGTCCATCGCGGGCATTCCGCTCTACGACGGCGATCTGGAGAGCGAGGAGGGAATCCCGGATCCGGTCACTGTGCTCAAGGACAAGATCGCAGCCGCCGACGGTCTCTTGCTCGTGACGCCCGAGTACAACAACTCGCTGCCAGGCGTGCTCAAGAACGCAATCGACTGGCTCACGCGACCGGCGAAGGACATCCCCAGGGTCTTCGGCGACAAGCCGGTGGCGATCATGGGAGCGACGCCTGGAGGCGGTGGAACCCGCCTCGCACAGACAGCGTGGCTTCCCGTCCTCCGGACCCTCGGTACCCGCGCGTGGTTCGGCAAGCAGCTCTACGTCGCAGGGGCGGCCCAGGTATTCGACGCCGAAGGCAGGCTCGTCGACGAGAAGGTCAAGAAGCTCCTCTCGGAACTCATGGCCGGCTTCGCAGCGTTCGTGAACGTCAAATGAGCCTTGTGCTGCGCGGCGCTTGCGCCGATTCGAACTCGAGAAGGAGATGTTCGTCCCTGACTAAACGCGTACTTACCGCCGCGATTCTTTCGTCGGCAATCTATGCGTAGACGACAGCGCCCACAATAACCGCCGCATCCAGGCCAATCCATCCAACACACGCCAAGTAGATGTTCTTGTCGCGTTTCTGAATCCCGTACCAGAACCAAAGGACGGCGGAGAGGAGATACGCGCTCCACGACACGACCGAAACGCCCGCCGCCTGATGGCCGACCCATATGGTCAGAACTTGCGGAACCGTCATAAGCATGGTGAAGACTGACATGCCTCCCAACACACGACGTAGAACCGCCTCTGAGCGAGAACCGTCACCTTCGGGGGTCGCGGGGTCTGGTGCCATAGTCGTCTCCTTGTATCGTGGTCCGCCTGATTTGTTGTTGAACGACAGCCGTGTCGTATAACTCTGGAACGTCCAAATAGAAATTGCGGGGCACAGCCATGTGCCGACGATGACTTATATCGTTGCTCCGCCGCTCACCAGGCTATTTAAGGCCTGTGGGTATCTTAGCCGTTTAGATTTTCAAGCGGCGGCGGGCGGCGCTTTCCATTCCGCGCTTAACGGCCGAGAGCTCCGAAGGTTGATATGCTTGTCCCTTGCCTCGAAGGAGGCCGGATACCGCCGATGCCGCGCAAATTCTTCCGCAAGTTTCTGCCGAGCCACGAGTCGATCAGGCAGAACCGGCATATCGCGCGCTTCGGCGCGCTGCTGCTTCACCCCAACTTGTGGCACCTCAACCGCCGATCGGTGTCAGGCGGCGTGGCGGCAGGCATGTTCGCCGGGCTGGTGCCGGGCAGCAACCCGGTGCAGTTCACCATTGCGGCGTTGCTCGCGGTCGCGTTCCGCGTCAATCTGCCCGTCGCGGTGGTCGTCACGCTCTACAGCAACCCGTTTACCATCGTGCCGCTGTATGTCATCGCTTATGGAATCGGCGCGGTATTCGTCGCAGCCGACGGGGCGGCGTTGAGCTATGCGCCCGATATCGATTGGTCGCACCTGGGCGTATCGGTGCACGCTTATTTCGACTGGGTGCTGTCGCATGGCAAGCAGCTCGCGGTCGGACTGCTGGCGCTCGCAGTGGGACTTGCCGTCGCGGGCTACGTATTCGTGCAGCTCGCCTGGCGTGCGCACGTGATTCTTTCCTGGCGGAGGCGCCGGCGGCGACGCGCTACAAGCAGCTCGAGGTAGTTGTCGCTTTACAGACCGTCGATCTGTGAACTAAATTGTCAACCGCTCTTTCAAAGGCTCATTCATGCCAGCTTGGCTAATTCCCGCACTCAAGGCTGCTCTGCCTCACATCGGCACGATCATTTCAGCCGCCGCGCCGGTATTCACCCGAAAGAATGTTGATGCGGTTGCGAATCAGACGTTGTTGCTGCAACAGCAAGTTACGGAGCTTCAATCCGCAGCGTCTCAGAACGCGGCGCACATTAAGGAGCTGGCGGCGCAATTGCAAAGCACGGTTGCAGCCCTCGAACAAGCCGCTTCGATTGCAGAAGCAAAGCTCCGCCGAGCACTCTTGCTTTGTGTTGCCTCGACGGCCCTGTCCGCAATCGCCATAGGTATCGCACTGGTCCTCATTTTCGGGCGATGAGCCCGGCGAGGCGCTAACACTCACCCTCCCGCACCAGTACCCCGTCCTGGAGCCTCATCACCCGGTGCGCCTGCGCGGCGAGCGAGGACTCATGCGTCACCATCACGAAACTCGTCCCGTGAGTGCGGTTGAGTTCGAGCATCAGTCCGAAAACGGCATCCGCCGTGTGGCGGTCTAGGTTCCCCGTGGGCTCGTCGGCGAGCACGCACGCGGGTGCCGTGACGAGCGCGCGCGCGAGCGCCGCCCGCTGGCGCTCGCCTCCGGAAAGCTCACCGGGCGTGTGATCGAGCCGTTCTCCCAGACCCACTTCCTTGAGGACCGCCGCGGCGGCTGCGTGCGCTTCGGCGGACGCGGTGCGCCGGATGAGCAGCGGCATCGCGACGTTCTCGAGCGCAGTGAACTCCATCAGCAGATGGTGGAACTGATACACAAAGCCGAGCGAGCGGTTGCGCACGCGTCCGCGTTCGGCATCCGACAGGCTGTGCATCGGCCGCCCCATGACGTCCACCTCGCCCGAGCTCGGATCGTCGAGCCCGCCGAGCAAGTGCAGCAGCGTGCTCTTGCCCGAACCGGAGACGCCGACGATGGCGACTATTTCGCCCTCTTCGACCTTCAGCGTTACGCCCTGAAGCACCGGCACGGCCTCCCTTCCCTCGCGGAAAGTCTTGCGCAGATCGCGGCAGGCCAACACCTCACTCATAGCGCAGCGCCTCGGCGGGATTGACGCGCGAGGCGCGCCAGCTCGGATAGATCGTCGCAAGGAGCGAAAGCGCGAGCGAGACGAGGGCGATCACGATGACGTCCTGCCGCTGCAGGTCGGAAGGCAGCTCGGTGATGTAATACACCTCCCGCGACAGGAACCGGATGCTCAACAGGCGCTCGAGGAAGGGCACCACCACGTCGATATTGATCGCGAGCAGGATGCCGCCGGCCACGCCGATCAGCGTGCCGATCACCCCGATCAGCGCACCCTGGACGATGAAGATCTGCATGATCGCCCCGGGGCTCGCCCCGAGCGTCCTCAGGATGGCGATGTCGGGCTGCTTGTCGGTGACCGCCATCACCAGCGTCGAGACGATGTTGAACGCCGCCACCGCAACGATCAAGAGCAGGATGATGAACATCATGGTCTTCTCGATCTGCACCGCGCGGAAGAAATTGGCGTGGCTGCGGGTCCAGTCCGAGATATAGATGTCGCCGCGCATGCTCGCCATCAGGTCGCGCGTGACTTCTCTCGACTGGAACAGGTCCTGGAGCTTGAGCCGTACTCCCGAGACGTTTTCCGCCATGCCATAGAGCTTCTGCGCATCCTGCAAGTGGATGAGAGCAAGGCCCGAGTCGTACTCGAACATTCCCACCTCGAAGAGGCCCGCCACGGTGAATTGCTTGAGCCGCGGGAGGATGCCCGCCGGGGTCACCAGGCCTTGCGGGGCGATCAGGGTGACCTTGTCCCCGGGGACGGCGCCGAGCGCTCGGGCGAGCTCCGCGCCGAGCACGATGCCGAACTCCCCGGGAGCAAGCGCTTCGAGCTGGCCCGCCACCATGTTCCTGCCGATGTCGGCG
>Ga0137451_1000434_pt1 | contig 12623 bp, 10 predicted proteins | sample EasRivERMGT500_2_FD_102336 | JGI IMG/M metagenome (GOLD analysis project Ga0137451, IMG submission 102336) | Soil microbial communities from meander-bound floodplain in the East River, Colorado, USA - East River MetaG ERMGT500_2 | ecosystem: Environmental > Terrestrial > Soil > Floodplain ... | reverse complement strand
TATAATTCCCATATAATAGAGGCTGGCAGCAGATAAGAAGGTCAGTAACAGGGAAACCAAAGCAGGAATAAAGATCCGTGGTAACAGGTACTGGCGCGCATTAAGAATTTCCGCGACAACAACATCATTGTCTTTCGAAAAGTTTACAAATGCGGCGGCCCGGTTTTCAGGCAGCGTTTTTTGCTTCTTCAGCACGATCAGCATGAACGAAACAGCTATGTTGTTTTTCTGTAGCTCACTATGCAAAATTGAACTTAATACATCTGTTTTTAAAGGGTTACCTGCGTTTTTGGCCATCAGCATGGCGACCATCTCTTTTACCTGGGAAAAATTGTCATCGGATACCTGGAGGGGTTGAAACTTTAGATTGAACAATTGATTCGTGGTGTCGGTTTTTGGCAATTTGCTGCCCGGTCGCGGGATTTTTTCCAGGCTGCTTATCACTGAAAGGGAAGGCGAATTTGCTTTAAAAGTAGCAGGGAGCTTGATCTCTCTTAATGGGTAGGCATTAATGCTGTTCTGTAGAGCGATGGTTACCGATTTGTAAAAATTACGCTCTTCAGCTTTAAAGGAATTGTACACCCAGTAAACCTGGAACAGAACGATAACTGTAACGGTCGTAGCAGCCAGGAAAAATACCAACCTTACATGCTTCTTCATTTAATTTCTGTTTCTTTCTCTTATGTCTGATGCATTAACGGTAAAGATAAGATACCCGTCATATTATAAGGAGCCGAACGGAAGAGTTAACATTAGTTAACACTGATTAAGGCAGGGTTAACTGAAACTGACGGAGAGGTAAGATAGTTTTGCTTCTCTAAAATCGAAGGATATGAAAAAATATTTGTTGCTCTTAAGTTTTTGTTTGTCTGCGGGTCTTATCAATGCCCAGGTTACCAAGGAAGATATGTTTCCTAAAAATGCAAAGTACTTTATCAAAGGAGGGCCGGAAATACCGTATGATAAAATTGATAGTGTAATCCTATCCTGGGGCGGAAAATTTGGAAAGATACATGGCACCGGGTCCGATGAAGAAAAGATTTACCTGATGCCCCCGAATACGGCAGTTGAAAGTCAGGAGAAAAAATTGATAGAAAAAGCAAACGGTACGGTTGGCAAGCTTGCGCCGGATTTTGAGCTGACCGATATGAATGGAAAACAGTATCGGTTGAAGGATTTAAAAGGAAAGGTGGTTGTGCTGAATTTTTGGTTCACGACCTGTGTCCCATGCATCGCGGAAATGCCGGAGCTAAACAGCATAAAGGAGAAATATAAGGATCGGGAGATTGTTTTTCTTGGATTAGGACGCGATCCGGCGGGGTTGATAAAAGATTTTTTGAAGAAACATGTTTTCGACTACACTTTGTTGCCGGATGCGATAAATGCAGCTGAAGCGTACAGCATTTCAATATACCCAACATCGATCGTCATTGACCGCACCGGCACGATCCGTTATGTGCAGGTTACCGGAACAGATATCAGAGAATCGCTGTCAAGAGAAATCGATAGCGTACTTTAATGTCGCCTTGAAAAGAATATAAGGCAGACCTCGTACAAGCTGAAGCTTTAGCGTAGGTGGGCTTTTCTATGTGGGCTTCGGGCGCCTGCGCCATGGCTCCGGCGTCGGCGCACGAACGCAGTCCGCTTCTGCCGTCTTCTTATCCGCCGTGGTCAATAAAATTTATAATTCTTTCCAAATCTTCGATAAGATAGTTCGACAATTCAGGCATTAAGCCCGCCTTATAATGAGAGAGCCTTCAAGTCGTTGGACTTGAAGGCTTTTTAAGTTCGAAGTTTTTACTCACTTTTTATTCTTCTTTGTTAATAGCTTAGTTGTTGGCCAGTAAGAAGTTCGAAATACACAGAGGCTTTTCATTTTTTTCCTTGTTAAAAAATAAATCAAATGCCTGCCAAAAAGAGAAACGAAAGATGATAAGCGAACGGGACGATGAGAACATACTTGTCAGCCAGCCTTGCAGTAAAGGACCGTATGTTGACGGTAGTTTTTGTCAAAATAAATCTGCTATTAGCTATTTATAACTATTTACGTCATATTCTTTGTTGTCGTAAACTTGGATAATCAAAGTCGAGTCTGATTTAATAACCGAGAAAATATTGGCTGCATGCCCTGGAAATGATTCTGTAATTTTTGACCGCGAAAGCCTAAGAATATAGTCAACAACTGACTTCTTTTTATTACTATCAAGAGCAATTCGTTTATTAACAATTGGCTTTAGAATTTATCTCTCTTCATAGTAAGGTATAGAGTCACAGTTAAAAGGATATACGTTATAATCAGCAAATACATTACGAGTTTCTCTATCTACACTTATAGTAATTCTGTCTTTATCTCCGCCCCATTCACCACATTCATTGAATCTTGCGTTAATAGTAAGTGAGTTACCCATTAAATCAGTGGGGTCGAAAATTGTCGAGTTGTGGGATTGGACAACGCCACCTAATTGCCGCAAACATTACTGCTTCATTACCTGTACTGTTTTTTTCATCTGCCCGTTATTCCAATCTGAGGATAAAGTATAAACTCCATTTGCCAACTATCCTATCATTTTCGTTTTTTGGTTTGTCCACCCGTTAAAATCAGCCAGTCATTCAACCATTATATATTTTAACCAACATTGAAAACTACTATTCCCGTTCTACCACGAAACCCTGGGGCGGAGTCATTATCCTACCTGATCAATATAACATTGCCCTTCATTGTCCTTATTATTCTTTTCCTGTCAAGGGCTTTAAGTACCCATATATAATTATCCGTATTTTGATCTTTGCCTTTGTAAGTGCCATCCCAGCCTTTTGAAAGATTGTTGGTTTCGAAGATCATTTCACCATAACGATTGTAAATCCTGAAATAATCTAACCTTTCTATTGCCGTACCAAGGGGATGTAAAATATCATTGAGCCCATCTCCATTTGGCGTGAAAGCAGATGGAACATATATATTCGAGCCTTTGAATACTTTAATATTAACGGTATCATAGCCCTTACACCCAATCGCATCTTTTACAATCAATGAAAAAGTTGTGTTGGAAGTTAGAATGGCAACCGGGTTAGGGATATTAGCATTATTGAGCAATGGCGGCCCTGGCGACCATTCGTATTGCAGACCGCCGCTACCTGATAATTGATAAGGCACAAAACTTTCAGTACTGTCATCATTTCCTGCAAAAGCAATTATTGCAGGTTCTATGACCAGGTTAACAAATGCTGTATCTGCACAACCAGAAGATTTTGTTGCAATAAGCTGGTACCTTCCTGCTATTGATACTAAGGCTGGATCTGTAACAGGAACTTGGTTCAAAAACCAGTTAGTTGTACTGCCAGCAGTATTATACAAGCCGGTCAGGTTTGTGGATTCCGCATTGCATATTGTAATCGTTTTGTCTAGTCCAAGAGCAGGAGATTCAAAGACGTTTACTGTTATCGTTGCCCTCGGGCTTTCACACCCGGCAATTGACTGGCTCACATAAAAATTTGTAATACCTGCATTTGTTGTGGAGGGAACCGGCGTTGTTGATGAACCAATTCCACCCAAAGCAGAAGTGTACCATATTAAATTACCTGTCGCTGTAGCAGAAAGTGGTTGTGTTGTTTGGAACTGGCAGTAATTTACCAGTGATGTCACCAAAGGTATAGGCGGCAATTGGTTTATAGTAAGATTCAGTGTAACTATAGAATCGCATCCATTCGAAGCTGTTAGTGTAGTGGTATAAGTTCCCTGTGTATTATAATTTTGACCGTTCCAATTATAGGGCAATTGAGAACTGCAAATAGTTGTGTTAACCGTGTTTGTAATAATGGGATTTACTGCCAGGTTTAATGTGACAATAGAATCGCAACCACTTGTACTGGTAAATGTCGCTGTATATGTTCCCGGTGCGTTATAATTTTGACCGTTCCAGCTAAAGGGCAACTGGTTGCTGCAGATGCTAACATTAAGCGGCGCTGCACTAACTAGATTTCCCGCACAGGAAGCCATATCCCCGGCCAACTCTATGCTAAAACCCGATGGCACAAAATTTATTGTATCTCCATTGATCATACCATGCAATAATGGAGGAAAAGTAAAGGAAGAAGAAAGATCATCATAATAAACCTCATTTCCAAAAACCACTAATCCGCCGCCGCCGGAAAATACGGGTGCGCCGGTAACGGCATAAACATTTAAAACTACACCCGAAGGGCTGTATTTTGTTAGCGTTTGCGGTATAGCGTTATGTAAATGATAAAAATTACCGGGACAATCCACTGCCAGGTCAGCTACAGAACCAAAACCAGGCAGCGTTGCTACCGATATTGCATCCCCCGTTCCATCATATCGTGTTACATCACCATCGGCGGCATAATTATAAATATACCCGCCACCGCCACCAATATTAACACCTGATCCGGCACTATCATTTGTATTTACCCATGAATTACCATCATAATACTGGTATATTCCATTAACGACAGTATAAAAAGTTAATGCAGGGCTGGCAGCGTTTAAATTAGTGCTCACAGCCAGCCCCGCAGCCCCTGTCGGCAACGGTATTGTATTTAAGACCGGGGTAGGTACCGGTTGTGACAGGTCAATATTATATATACCATCCTGTGTCATGGTATAGATGATGTGATTTGCCGAACAAACCGGTAGTTGCGCTTTCCCATGGAATAACGAAAAGAAAAGAATAACAGTTAGTAATAGTTTCATCCTGAACATTGATCGCTATAGTTATAAGTAAAACTTATTTTTAAAAAGGCGTTTTTACCAAACATTATTGTTTCAATACCTGTACTGCTTTTTTCATTTGCCCGTTATTCCAATCTGCGGATAAAGTATAAACTCTGTTTGCCAATGCTCTCATCTCTACCCCTAAACTGGTTGCCTTCTTATAAAATCATTTTTCTTTACAATGGCGCTGCCTGGATGTTTTGAAACAGAACCAGCCATATGCCTGGTGTTGGTACGCTTACTCCTTTATTATTGCCTCTTGTTGTGCCATTCTGCCCAAAATAATATAAAGGCCATCCTTTAAAAGTTAATTGCTTTTTGCCAAACACAGTGATAGAACCAAACTGTGATTTTAAGTACCCATCTCTTTCGATCAGCTCCATATACCCCGGTTTATAAAATGAGGTTCAAGTTATTTCAAAATAGGAAATACCTCTTTCCGCTCTCCACAAAATTGAAACTTGTTTTGCATCGTAATTCTTATTGTTTCATTAAAAACTAAATCATTTATAATGAAAGTTTTTCTAACGCTGTATCATTCAAAACACCCAGGAGGAAGATGTGTGAGATCAGTAATTTTTCTTCATAAAAATCTGCTTTGTTTGAATATTAAAAATGAATTAAGACAATGGCTTGCCCTTCTATCACACAAGCATAAGCTATTGCCTTTTTGAGTCACCTATAAAATTCGCAGGGAGTCAGAGGATTTATTACTCCATTTTCCCAACGGCGTTTTTCATTTTATTTCCGGCAGAAATCAATCTTATTTTATTCCTGGTTTTCATTAACAGAAGTAATTCAGGCGTAAAGGCAGCCGGTATCTTATTAATTACAACACGTCGTACCCTATGCTCACTTAATTACGTCGGAGAGTGAATTAAGGCGCAAGGAAGGAATTCGGTCACCAATTAAGGCTTTCAAAAAATAGATGCCAGCAGACAGGTAATGTTTGACTTATAAAAGCTGTTTATTTGTTTAATCAATAAAGGATTTCCAGATGTTTCAAAACAGGCTTCATTCTGGCAATAGTTTTAAATCCTACTTAAATAAATTGATTCGATAATTCTCTAATGTGGAGCGCAAATTAACCCAGGTTCATATTTGATCTTCATAAAGAGTTCAGGAAATGCACCGGGGTTTTTTGCCTTTTTAGGAATTATAATAATATTCGATAAAGCCTATAATTGTTTCTAAATCTTCAATAAACTGGTTCGACAATTCTGGCATTAAGCCCGCCTTCGCCCGCCGTAGCTTAGCGAAGGCGGGCCGATGCTGGGCTACGGCGGACGCAGTCCGCTTACTGTGCGTCCAGACTATATTCTCTATAAAACTTATAATTATTACGCCGTTGTTGATCTTCGGCCTAATGAATCTAACAATTATCAGACTCAAGACCAACAACCAAATCAAGGAAACTTACTTAGATCGGTTGTTGGTCTAATATCTCCCAGATGATAAAAACGCGAGACCAAAGACCAACGGCGTAAAAGTTCGACAATTCCGGCATTGAGCCAGCCTCCGCCCACCGAATCCGCCTCAGGCGGAGTGGGTGAGCTTTTCCATTTTAAATTTCAATCTTTCATTTCGGGTGGGCATCAGCGCCGGCACACGGACGCAGGCCGCTTCCACTACTATGCAATATGCCTATGTTTTAAAATGCAGCAATAGTCTTATCTAAACAAAAAAAGAGGTCCGGGTAAGTAAATAAAAAATCTTTTTGCCACACCCTGATCTTTTCTTAAATTAACAACAAATAATTGTTCTATGAACCGGGTTTCAGACATTATCTCCCGTAAGGGTGTATCGGCCATTGCTGTGCCTCCTGATACAACAGTAGTGGAAGCGCTTCGCATTATGGCTGAAAAAAATATCGGCTCCGTGCTTGTTATGCATGGCGGTGAATATGTTGGTATTATGACCGAAAGGGATTATTCACGCAAGGTCGCGCTAAAAGGGAAAAACTCTGCCAGTACGAAGGTGGCCGAGATCATGAGTACTGACCTCCCCTCTGTAAAACCAACTGATACTGTGGACCATTGCATGCAACTGATGACGGAAAGAAATATCCGCTATCTTCCCGTTTTTGAAAATGAAATGTTAGCCGGCGTTATTTCTATGAGTGATGTGGTAAAACAAACCATCATGCTTCAGGAGGAAACTATTCATAACCTGGAAAGTTATATTCATTCTAAATAAAAATTTCCACAACTAAAACACAGTAAGAAGCGATGCTGAAAGGCACCGCTTTTTATTTTTCTTTTACTACAACCAGGTCTTTCATTTCAACCTGCATGGGTAGCAGGCCGATCTTCACGATTGCCCGTTTACCTCTTAATTCCATCACCTCGCCTACCTGGTGGTTGAGTTTCATCATTACCTTATCCCCCGGTTTTACTTCGCCTCCCACCTGCTCAAATTTTGATTCTATTTTCTTCTGCATTTTATTCACTACCCGTTGCTCATTCTTTTTAAAAAGCAGAGACTGCATCTGTTTGATCAGTTTGGATTTATCCTCTTCCTTCCTCCATTCAATTAAAACCTGTTTTAATTTCCGCTCCATATCCTTCAGGTAGGCAATCCTGTCTTCCGTTATTTTGTTTTGCTGTTTCAATAACTCAACCTGTTGCCTGTGGAGCTCCTTATCCATTACCTGTTGCATTTCTTTTTTCAATTCTTCATTTTCTTTCATCAATGCATGCAATTCTTTCTCTTTTTTTTCAAGATCGCGAAGATCCTGTTCAGTGCGGTTTAATAGTTTATCCAATCTGAAATGTTCCTCATCGACCATTGTTCTTGCTCTTTTAATAAGTTCTTTATCCAATCCAATTCTTTCTGCAATTGAAAACGTATAAGAACTACCCGGCTTACCAATGATCAGCTTATACAAAGGCAGCAAATTTTTTTCATCAAAAGCCATCGCCCCGTTGATAATTCCCGGTGTTTTATTCGCCATTACTTTCAGATTCAGGTAATGCGTGGTTACGATTCCATAAGCACGTCTCTTAGCGAGCTCTTCCAATATCACTTCGGCAAAGGCCCCTCCAAGATTCGGATCACTGCCACTGCCCAATTCATCAATAAAAAATAATGTGCGGCCATTTGCATTTTCCATAAAATATTTCATATTCAGCAGATGACTGCTGTAAGTGCTTAATTCAAACTCCAGGTTCTGTTCATCACCAATATGGATCATGATCTGCTTAAAAATTCCAAACTGTGAAGAAGGATGTACGGGTACAAGCAAACCGCTTTGCACCATCATTTGTAAAAGACCCACTGTTTTTAAAGTAACTGTTTTGCCACCTGCATTTGGGCCGCTGATCACCACGATTCTGTTTTTTTCATCCAGCTCTACCGAAACGGGGATGGTTGTCTTATTCAATTTTTGATTATACAGAAATAACAAAGGATGATAGGCTTGCACCAGGTGCAGGGAAGATTGGTCAACAATAGCCGGATATTCTCCTCTCATATCTTCAGCCAGCCTTGCCTTGCCACGAATGAAATCATATTCGCCAACAATGGTATGATACAGGTCGAGAATCGATGCGTACACAGAAAGATCATTTGTAAGTCCTTTCAATATGCGGAGAACTTCTTTTCGCTCATCATTTTCCAGGGAATAAATTTCATTGTTCAGTTCAATGGTCTCTTCCGGTTCAATAAAACTTGTCCGGCGACTATCACTTTCTCCATGCAAAATTCCTTTTACCATTCTTTTTTGTTCAGCAAATACAGCTACTACTCTTCTCCCGCTCATAAAACTTTCCTCAATATCAGCCAGGTACCCCTGCTTGTTCAGTTTTGAAATGATCCGGTCAAAGATCTTTCGCAGTTCATTTCTCCTTCTGTATAGACTCATGCGTATAGTATGCAGATCATCAGAAGCATTATCCTTAACCTGTCCCTGTTCATCCAGCACATCATCGATCATTTCAATAATAGCTTTTTCATAATACGTTCCCTCAATCAATTTAACCAGGGCCGGATAAGCCGCCTTTCGTTCTGCATCGAACCAGCGGAAAATATTTTTTATACTTTCTGCCAGCCTGCGCAATTGTAGCAGTTGTTCACCGGTAAGTACAGCGCCCGGAATACTCAGAAGTTTTAATTCTTTGGAAAGATTAAGAACATGATCATTAGGAAAATAAATACTGTTTTGAAGCAACTGCCTGTATTCATGGCTTTGCCTAAGCTCAATCTCAATAAAATTTTTTGTTGTATGAATGAGTAATTGCTGTGCTTTGTAACGCGCATATTCCGTTCTGCAATGCTCCAGCAGCAAGCCCTTGACTTTATCAAACTCTAATTGCACTTGTGCCGATGCAGGAAATAATTTCACTATTCAAAATTTAAGAAAGCAAATTTCGGATTTTATTTTTAGGCAGCGGGTGTTCTGCCCACTCTTCAAGCTATCGGGAGAGGGTGAGGGCCTAAAGACTCTTTTGCAACCTTTCTCCTTTTTTGTATTATAGCTCATAAAATGCCAGCTGATCACGACAAGGAACTACTAAAGCGGATCAAAAAAGATCCGCAGGCTTTTGCCTTGCTCTATGATCAGCATTATCATTCTATTTTCTCGTATGCATTCCGCCGGCTTGCCAATTATGAGCTTGCCCGGGATATTACCGCGGAAACTTTTTTAAAAGCTTACCAGAAAATCGGATTGTTTGAATGGAGAAATATCCCCATCTCCGCCTGGTTGTTTCGCATTGCTACTAATGAGATCAATTTATACTTCCGGAAATCAAAATATATTCCTGCCGTTGTGGCCGATCTGGATCTTTATGATCATTTGCCGTATGAGGAAGGAATAGAAACAGAAAAAGCTGCCTCAGAAAAAACTCTACAGGAGAACAAAGAATTTTTAGCCGTACAAAGGCAATTGCTTCAATTGGATATTAAATACCAGGAAGTGATCTCCCTGCGGTTCTTTGAGGAAAAAAGCATTAAAGAAATTTCAACCATACTGGGCAAAAAAGAAGGCACTATAAAATCGCTGATTTCAAGAGGATTGGAAAAATTAAGAATGACGGTGTTGTCTGACGTCCCGCAGAGCGTCTGATACCTTACAAAATGCAACCTTTTTTGATTTTGGAATTATACTAAACAGAAACCATCATGGAAGAAAAAGAATTTCTAAATAAAATGGAAAACTTAAAAAAGCCTGAAATAAGTTCTGAGGCTTCTCAACGGCAAATAAAGCTTGCCTTGCTGAATACAAAAAGATCGGCTGTTTGGGGAAGCTGGTTCCTTATTATTCCCCTATTTTTCTTTGCCTGCGTAACCATTAAATATTTATTTCACTGGAACTGGGGCATAGCCGACAATTTTATTGAATGGATGGCCAGGCTTGACAAGCAGGCCGGAACAGGCTGGATAAGCCCCATGCTGTTTGTACTGCTACCGGTCATTGGAGCTGTTGTAAACCTGCTTGCCATTATGCATTTTGTTTATGATAAACTCACAAAAGAATTAATAGTCACCATCAAACTCAAATGGTTGAATATTATCCTTGCTATCATCAGCATTGGTTTTGTAGGAATTGTTTTGCTCTATGTCATTACGGAAAATTCAATAGAAAAAGGCATCAGAATAGCTGATTAGATTTTTTTGATGGCCTGCTGCTACAATTCTCCTATACAAGTTCCCGCAGATATACGCTGATCTGTCCGCAGATACTGCAGAAGGATTTTCAATATTTAAATTCTGCGTTAATCTGCGGTAAAATTTGCGAAATCAGCGGGATAATTTGTTGCTGGCGAAACATCAGTCGCTTATTGGGAGACTTCTATACAAATTGTTTTAGCCGCAAATGCACAGGTAATTTCAGTTCTATTTTTCTGTACTCATCAGTGCTATCTGTGGCATATATTCTTCGCAGTGCAGAATGAAACCAGCAATTGCATCTTTTTTCTTAATTTCAAACAAAACATCAACGCTATGCCATTATTAATTGTAATTGGAATTATTTTACTGATCGTTATCTGGACGATCAGTTTATATAATCGTCTGGTACGTTTGCGCAACCGCCGCCAGAATGCTTTTGCTGATATTGATGTGCAGCTTCGCCAGCGACATGATCTTGTTCCGCAACTGGTGGAAACAGTAAAAGGATATGCAGGGCACGAAAAAGAAGTTTTGTACCGTGTCACCGAAGCCAGGGCTGCCGCCATGAATGCCACATCCATTGATGATAAGATACAGGCAGAACAAAAACTTACAACTGCCTTGCAGGGCTTGAAAGTTTCGGTGGAGGCCTACCCCGCTCTGAAAGCGAACCAGAATTTTTTGCAGCTTCAGGAAGATCTCAGCGATATTGAAAATAAACTTGCCGCAGCCCGCCGGTTCTTTAACGGAGCGACGACTGAATACAATAATGCAGTCGAATCATTTCCCGGCAATATGCTGGCAAGAAATTTTGGGTTCAGCCGCGAAATGTTCTTTGACCTTGGCACCGAAGGCCGCAGGCAAATGGAAGAACCACCGGCCGTAAAATTTTAATGTGGGAATTATCAGAATTGTCTTAATGGTCAGAGCGGCCGGTATAGTCATGGTTAATTGTTGATGGCAAACCATACCCAGGACTAAAAAACAAACCGACAGCCCTGACAAAAAACAAATCACCACAATGCATTATGTCGGTCTTCAACACCAGATAAGCCGCAACAACCGGAATTCATTTTTTTTATTGATCACATTTCCTGCCCTCTTGCTCGGAATGTTTTATGCATTTTTCTTTTTTACCGACAAGCAGGATCCTGAATTAGTCAACCAGCATTTTTTAATGGCCCTGCCTTTTGTATTGATCGGCGTTTCCATCTGGTTTTTGATAGCCTGGGCCGGTCATGCAGCATTTATCCGTATGGCTACAGGCGCCCGGCCGTTGGAAAGAATAGAGAATAAACGGGTCTATAATCTTGTAGAAAATCTTTGCATTCAACAGGGCATGACAATGCCATCTGTTTACATTATTGATGATGACTCTCTGAATGCCTTTGCAAGCGGAATAAATACAAAAACCTATTCGATCACTTTATCAAAAGGTATTATTGAAAAATTAAATGATGAGGAACTGGAAGGAGTTATTGCTCATGAACTGACTCATATCCGCAATCGGGATACAAGATTGCTTATCATCTCAATCATTTTCGTAGGCATTTTTGCATTCCTGGCTCAAATGGCTTTGCGCAGCCTTCGATTCGGCGGGAGAGGAAAAAAAGGAGGCGGTTATATTATCCTTATCGCCATAGTTGTTACAGCGGTTTGTTATTTCATTTCTCTTTTTCTTCGATTCGGCATTTCACGATCAAGAGAATATTTAGCTGATGCCGGCTCTGCAGAGATGACAAAGAAACCTTATGCGCTTGCTAACGCATTACGAAAGATCGATGACGATCCGCTGATCGAAGCCGTACAAAGTAAAGACGTAGCACAATTATTCATTGATAATACGCAGGAAGAAAAGAAAAGTTTTCTGGATGGTTTGTTTGATACACACCCGCCGATCAGGAAGAGGATTGAGCTTTTAGAACAGTTTGTTTGAGAGCCCCATCCTTCTTCTCCTTCCCCGAAGGGGAAGGAGCGGTACATCAGTATAAAGCTAAGCTACATATCTTCCACATCAACTATAATAAGATTTCCCAGCAGTAAAAAAAATTTCGATCATCTGGCCTTGTGCGTTGATGGCCTTCCCCTTCGGGGAAGGTCGGGATGGGGCTCCTACGCAGCCACCGCTTCCGCCATCTCTGTTGTATTCGCCATTTTAGTTTCACCTGCTTTCCTGCTGAATATTCTCACTACAAATACAACTATACCTACTACAAACACAGCAACGCCTAAATAAAGAAATGCAGCAGCATATGTCATGGATTTAAATAAAAAACCAATT
>Ga0137451_1000433_pt1 | contig 12629 bp, 9 predicted proteins | sample EasRivERMGT500_2_FD_102336 | JGI IMG/M metagenome (GOLD analysis project Ga0137451, IMG submission 102336) | Soil microbial communities from meander-bound floodplain in the East River, Colorado, USA - East River MetaG ERMGT500_2 | ecosystem: Environmental > Terrestrial > Soil > Floodplain ... | reverse complement strand
GAGTTTGCTCGTCGTGCCGTTGATGCGCACACCGACGTTGTAGGTTTGTCCCGGCGCATGCGGCCGGACTTCCGCCGCGACGTCGAAGGCTGGATCGATTCTGTTCGGGTTGGCAAAGTCGATGGCGCCGCTCTGAATGCGAAACTTGTTGCCGTTCCACTCCACTTCGCCGCGGTCGAGGACGATTCGGCCGAGCACGGTCGCGTGCTCGCCCTCGCCGTGGTACTGCAACTCGCCGCTGCCCTCAATGCGGGTGCGCGGACCGCTTTCGATGATCAGCGACGACCGCGGCGCGGTGATGTGGACGTTGTAGCTGAGCGCCACGGCATCGTCGCCGACCGTCGTCACCGGCGCGAGCGCTGTGTCGTTCGTCCCGCCGGTCAGCCCGAGCAGTGCCGTCGGGTCCGTCTCGATGCGCTTGAGGTAGCTGGCGCGAATGACCTCGACGTCGCCCTCGAGCGTGGGCGCCATGACGGGACCGTTGAGGCTCAGCGAGGCGTTGACCTTGGACAGGAATCCCTCGGGGTAGCGGAGGACCATCTCCGTCCCGGTCGCGGTCAGCGCATAAACACTGCGCTTGAAATCGTCAAAGTCCACGGTCATCGTCCCGCCGAACACGACGGGGCCGCCGCCGACCTTCGCCGTCAGTCCTTCGGCGTTGATCCCGGTGGAGGTGAACCTCAACTCCCCGCCGATCTCAGTCAGCCTGGGCAGCGAGCCGTAACGGAATTCGCCGTTCTCGATCCGCGCCCGTCCCGAGAGATCCGGATTGCTGAGCGGGCCACGGACCGTGGCGTTGATCGCGGCATTGCCGGTGCTCAATCGGCCCGGCCCCTTCAGGAGCTCGAGGCCGATCTTGCCGTCGATCGTGAAGTCCGCAATGTTGTCGGCAAATCCGCCGCTGATGTCGACCACTTCGGTGTTCGTGCCTTCGAGGTTGTTCTTGCCTTCGAGGCGCGCGCGGATGATTTTCAGCCGGTCATTGCCGTACTCGAATTCCAGCGGCCCCTGATTCGTCAACTGGTAGTCGTAGAGCGACAGCGTGCCCTTGTCGACTTTCGCGGAAATCATGATCTTCTTCGGCTCGCTGAGCGGGCCCTTCGCGATCGCCGTGCCGTCGACGACGGCGTGGACAAGATCCGACCACTTCTGATCGGTCGTGAGGAACTTGAAATACGGATCGATCGACGCGTCCTCGAACACCGAGGTGAGCGTCGCCATGTAGGGTTCACTGAGAACGATCTCGCCGGTCGTGTTGACTGTCAGACGATTCGACTGCGCGACAAGCCGCTCGATCGTGAGCTTGCCCTGATCGACGATGATGTCGGCCGTCGTCTGGCCGATCACCTGGTCACCGGCCGCAAGGTCGGGCGCTGTGGCGTTGCAGCGGTAGTACGGTTTGTCGAACGTGCCCTTGCCGCTGCAGGTGAGCGCCATCACACCCGTGAGACGCGCACGGTCCATCTTGAAGTTGTCGAGCGACTCGACCGCGATGCGCTCGCCCTTCATATTGAACTCGAACGAACCGTCCCAACCGATCGTCGAATCGCCGATCAGCGAGCCCGTCGCCTTTGCCACGTGCACGTTGTCGACCTTGACGGTCGGCCCCTTGAACACGAGGTCTGCGGTCGCCCGTTCGAACGTCTCTCCCCACGCCGTGCCGTTGACGATCCTCAACGGGCCTTTGCCGGTGAGCTCGTTCCTGTACTTGCCGCGCAGCTCGAGCTCCGAGTCGTCGATGAGGCCATCGATCGGCCAGTCCGTCTGTTCAAACGCCACTTTAAGATCGTTGAGCGGCCACGACTTCACGCGAACCTTGGCGTGAATCTCCTCGCCGCCGTCCGCCCGCGGGAATCCCAGTGCAAACTTTCCATCCGCCCGAATCGAGCCCTCACCGCGCGTGATGACGCCGTTCGTCAAATCCAGGTACTTGTTCTCGACGATGACGTCGCCGGCGCCGCGGCCCCAGTTGACGCCCCACGCAGACATCTCGTCGCCGTCGAAGCAGCCGTCGATGCGCGGCAACTTGAACGTCCCGGTCATGCGGCCGTCGAACGTGCCGACGCCGCCGACCGGAACAGGCTTCGTCGGCGCGCCGGCGGCCGTCATGATCGCCGCGAGCAACCGCGCGCTCTCCTGCCAGTCCCGGCTCGTGGCGCGAAATGGAAAATCCGCCTGCCAGTCTTCGAATGACGTCCTGCCCCTGAGCGAGATGAACGTCTGCGGCGTCGCCATCGTGCTTTCGGCGAACGTGATGCCGTTCGGATCGAACTTGAAGGTCAGCTCACCGCCGACCGGGACCGGACCCAGCGGCGGGACGGCGTCGTTCCGGCTGTGCTGAACCACGCCGTTCATCCTGGTGAAGCCGAATCGCGCCGGCAAGTCCGCGGCGGCAAGCGCAACGCCTTCGGGCGGCATCGCCGTGAGCTCGCCGGAGCCGGTCTTGCCTTCCTTCAAATGTCCGCTGGGCCACGCCATATCGACGCGGCCGCGCGCGCGACCGCGCAGCTCGATGCCCTTGAGACCGAACAGTTCCTGCAGGCGCTGCAGATCGACGCGCTCGAAGTCCGCCACGAACTTCTGCGTCGACCCCGTCGGTGTGCCGAGCGGCTCGACGGCGTACGCGAACCGCGTGTCGCCACCGTAGAAGCCGGCCTCGGCATGCGTGACCGCGAAACGGCCCGGCAGCCATTCGAGCGACCCACGCAGATTGGGGAACTGCAAGTCATTCACCTTCGCGAGATCGCTGGTGAAGTTCCCCGACAGATCGCGCCCATCCTTATAGAGGTTGAACACGCCTTCGAACTTGCCGCGGCCGGAGACAATCCATGTTTCCTTCGCGAAGAAGATCTCCTTCATCCGGCCGAAGTCGATGTCCGATGCCAGCGTGTAGCTCTGCTCGGGCCATTTCTTGAAGTCGAGTTGCCCCACGACGTGAGTCTGCGCGCCGTCGGTCTTGAGGTCGATGTGCGGCAGCGTGACCTTCGAGCCGTCGAGGAAGAACCGCGTCTGCATGTCCGCGCGCATCGGCAGATACTGCTGGATGCGGACGGTGCCCGCGGAAAACCCCGCGGTGCCCGCGTAGCGGTTGTCGGGGTTGGACCAGGACATGTCGAACGCCAGGTTCGGCGCCACGATGCTCCACGGCGTCGTGTGATCTTCGTAGATGAACGTGCCGCGGTCGGCATGGCTGACCGTCCGGAACGTGATCGGGCCCTTGCCCTTTGGTTCCTTCGGCTCCCTGGGCGTGTACTTCGGGATGTTGTGATGGTCGGCCCACTTCTCGATCCGCATCGTCCAGTCGCGCACCTGCACGTCGATGAACAGCTGCCGCTCGATCAGCGTGCGGTAGGACGTCTTGATGACGATCGTCTTCGCCTCGAAGTGCGGCCGGTCCGTGGGGACATAGCCCTCGATGACGACGTCGCGGAGGATGTACTCGCCTCGGCCGGGACGGATTTCGATTTTGCCGATGTGCATCGGCCGCTCGAGATACTTCGTCGCGGCGCGCTCGGCGGCGGGTTTGAGACCCGGGATCCGGCCGAGGTCGACGGTCAGAAAAGAGAGGATGAGCGCGGCCAGGACGGCGATGCCGAGGGCGAGCAGCCGACGGCTCCAGCGCCACGCCGCAAAGCGGCGCGTGCCCGGCGAGCGCTTCGCCGTAGACGGAGTTTTAGATGGAGCGGCAGCGTCCGTCACAACTTCAGCTTACCTGACCCAGGCGGGCGGCTATTCAACTATGACGAGAAGCTGGCCAGCTTGTACGGACTGCCCTTCGGCGACGCCGATTTCTTTGACGCGCCCTGCCCGGGCGGCCGTGAGCTCGTTCTCCATTTTCATGGCCTCGACAACCACGAGACCCTGTCGAGCTCCGACCTCGTCACCAGGTTTGACGAGCAGGCGCACAACCCGGCCGGGCATGGGCGCCAGGATTCTCTGCTCACCAGTGCCTGTGGCTTCACCAGTTCCGCGGCGCCGAGCCCGCCGGCCTTCGACCACCGCTGTCAGGGCGACGTGCGGCATCTGGACGAACTGTTCGCCGTTGCCCTGAGGGGTAATCGACACGTCGAGCGTCCGGCCAGTGTCGGCGAACAGGAGGGACAGGCCGAGATCTGTAGGGCGCGCGTCGATGATGAGCGGGTCAGCAAGCGGCGAGGAATCTGCGGTGCCAGCGCGCACGGAGACACGGAAACGCCCGCCGGCGACCCCGGCTGCGCCGATGCTCTCGACGGAAATCGTCCTGAGGCGGCCGTCGATCTCGATCTCGAACGTCATCGGAGCCCGTCCATGCGTGCCGCCGAGCGCCAGGCCCCGCGGCCGTTGCCCGGCTGGCCGGCCGAGGCGCGATGTGCGTGGAGCCAGGCGGCGACGGCGGCGGCGACCGCCGCGTCCTGCTCGTCCGCGGGCGTAGGAACGACGAACGACTGGCCTCGACGTTCGGTCAGCACGCGATCGAGCCAGGTGGTATCGAACCGGCTTTCGGCGAATTCCGGCTGGCCGACCAGCCATTGAAAGAACGGCACCGTCGTCTTCAGGCCGACGACGCGGTATTCGGACAGCGCGCGCGTGAGGCGCTCGATGGCTTCGTGACGCGTCGCGCCCCACGTAATGAGCTTGGCCAGCATCGAGTCGTACACGGTCGGAATCTCGAATCCTTCGGCGACGCCACCGTCGTGACGAACGCCCGGTCCGCCCGGCACACCGAGCCCGCGCACCAGGCCCGGGGACGGCATGAAGCCGAGATCGGGATCTTCGGCATAGATGCGGCACTCGATCGCGTGCGCTCGCGGCGTCAGCGCCTGCTCGGGATCGATCGTCAGCCGCTCGCCCAGCGCGATCCGGAGCTGCCAGTGCACGAGGTCGATGCCGGTGACGACCTCCGTGATCGGATGCTCGACCTGGAGCCGCGTGTTCATTTCGAGAAAAAAGAAGTTCTGCTGTTCGTCGACGAGGAACTCGATGGTCCCGGCGCTGGTGTATCCGACGTCGCGCGCGACGCGCGCCGCACACTCCGCGAGTGCGCGCCGGACCTCCGGACGGAGCACCGGCGACGGCGACTCTTCGACCACCTTCTGATGCCGCCGCTGAATCGAGCATTCGCGCTCGACGAACGGGACGACCGTGCCGTGAGCGTCGCCGAGCAATTGAATCTCGATGTGACGCGGCCCTATGAGACGGCGCTCGAAGTACACGGCGCCGTCGCCGAAGGCCGACTTCGCTTCCGATCGGGCGGTACGGATGGCTGCCTGCAAATCGGCCGCGCGCGCGACCGCGCGCATGCCCTTACCGCCTCCGCCGGCGACCGCCTTCACCAGCAGCGGAAAGCCGATGCGCTCAGCCTCTGCCAGCATCGCGGCCTCCGTCGCGTCTTCGGCGAATGGCGCCTTCGTCCCCGGCACCACCGGCACGCCCGCCGCAATCGCCACATCACGAGCGGCGGTCTTGCTGCCCATGCGTTCGATGGCTTTCGGCGACGGCCCGACGAACGTCAGCCCGGCATCCGCACAGGCCTGCGCGAAGTCCTCGTTCTCTGCCAGGAAGCCGTATCCCGGATGCACGAGCGACGCACTGGATCGCCGCGCGACGTCGATGATCTTGTCGATGCGGAGATAGCTCTCCGAGGCTGGACTCGCGCCGACGTGGTACGCCTCGTCGGCGAGACGGACGTGCGGCGCCGAGCGATCGGCGTCCGAATACACGGCGACCGTTCCGAAGCCGAGCTCACGGCACGCACGAATAATGCGGACGGCGATCTCGCCGCGGTTGGCGATCAGGACTTTCAACGTTCCCGGCTCACAGAGGAATGTTTCCGTGCTTCTTTCGCGGATTCTTGTCGCGCTTGTTGTCGCAGCTTGCGAGCGCCGCGATGAGCTTGGGACGGGTCGTCCGGGGCTGGATGACTTCGTCCACGAAACCGCGCGAGGCCGCCACGAACGGGTTCAGCAGCTTCTCGCGAAAGTCGGCGATTAACTTGGCGCGCAGCGCGACAGGATCCTTGGCGGCCGCGAGCTCGCGCCTGTACAGAATGTTGACCGCGCCATCCGGACCCATCACCGCGATCTCGGCGGTCGGGTACGCGTAGTTGAAGTCCGTGCGGATGTGCTTGCTCGCCATGACGCAGTACGCGCCGCCGTACGCCTTGCGAGTGATCACCGTGATCTTCGGCACCGTCGCTTCGGCGAAGGCATAGAGCAGCTTCGCGCCTTCCCGGATGATGCCGCCGTGCTCTTGCTGCACTCCCGGCAGGAAACCCGGCACGTCCTCGAAGGTGATGATCGGGATGTTGAAGCAGTCGCAGAAGCGGACGAAGCGCGCGCCTTTCACCGACGCGTCGATGTCGAGACAGCCGGCCAGCGCCGCGGGCTGGTTCGCGACGATCCCGACCGCGCGTTCGCCCAGGTGCGCGAACCCGACGACGATGTTCTTTGCGAAGTGCTGCTGCACTTCCAGAAAAATGCCGTCGTCCACGACCGCATGAATCAGGTCGAGAATGTCGTACGGCTGGTTCGGCTGGTCCGGGACGAGCCGCTCGAGGGCGTCGTCCTCACGGTCGAACGGATCGGACGTCGCGCGACGCGGCGGATCGTCGAGATTGTTCGACGGCAGGTAACTGAGCAGATCGCGCACGAGGCGGATGCACTCGCGATCGTCGGGCACCGCGAAGTGCGCGACGCCGCTCTTCGCGTTGTGCGCCATCGCACCGCCAAGCGCTTCCATGGTCACTTCTTCGTGGGTGACGGTCTTGATTACGTCCGGCCCGGTCACGAACATATAGCTCGAGCCCTCGACCATGACGATGAAGTCCGTGATCGCCGGCGAGTACACGGCGCCGCCGGCGCACGGGCCCATGATGGCGGAGATCTGCGGCACGACACCGGACGCGAGCGTATTGCGCAGAAAGATGTCGGCGTATCCGCCGAGCGAGAGCACGCCTTCCTGAATGCGCGCGCCGCCCGAGTCGTTGAGCCCGACGATCGGCGCGCCCATCTTCATCGCAAGATCCATGACCTTCACGATCTTCGCGGCGTTGGTTTCCGAGAGCGAGCCGCCGATGAACGTGAAGTCCTGGGCGAATGCGTAGACAGGCCGTCCGTCCACGCGGCCGTGACCGCAGACGACGCCATCGCCCGGCACGACTTCGTTTTCCATGCCGAAGTCGCGGCAGCGATGTGTGACGAGCTTGTCGGTTTCTTCGAAGGTGCCGCTGTCGAAGAGCAGGTCGACGCGCTCGCGCGCGCTGAGCTTGCCGGCGTCGTGCTGCTTACGCACGCGGTCGGCGCCGCCACCGAGCTCAGCGAGGCGCTCGAGTTCGGCGAGACGTTCGTGGGGAGTCATGGACATCGGGTGAACTGGTGATCGGGCGATCTCGTGATCGAACCCTTACACTCTCGCCGCCTGTGCCTTCTCCCAGTCCTCGAGGAACTTCTTCAAACCGATGTCTGTGAGCGGGTGCTTGAGGCAGGCCTCGATCACCGACGGCGGACAGGTGCAGACGTGGGCGCCCACGCGCGCGGCCTCGAGAATATGCATCGGCCCGCGCATGCTCGCCGCGAGGATTTCGGTCGGAAAGTCGTACTGTCCGAAGGTCTCGGCGATCTGGCGAATCAGCAGCATGCCGTCGCTCGCGATGTCGTCGAGGCGGCCGACGAACGGGCTGACGTACGCGGCGCCGACCTTGGCGGCGAACAATGCCTGCGGCGCGGAGAAGATCAACGTCACGTTGACGCGCAGGCCGTCATCGGCAAGCGCCTTGGTCGCCTTCAGCCCTTCGCGGGTGAACGGCACCTTCACGACGACGTGCTCGTCGATCTTCGCGAGCTCGCGGCCCTCCGAAATCATGCCGGGCGCATCGGTCGCGACGACCTCGGCGCTCACCGGGCCCTGAACGATGCGGCAAATCTGCTTGATGATGCTGCGCGGGTCTTCCTTCTCCTTGGCAAGGAGAGACGGGTTCGTCGTCACGCCGTCGATGATGCCGAGCGGCATCAGAGACTCGATGTCGCGCAAGTTTCCGGAATCGATGAAGATCTTCATGGTTTAGCTCTCTCTGGCGACCACCGGATTCGTCAGCGCGCCGATGCCTTCGACGTGGACCGTGACCTGATCGCCGGGTTTGATGGGACCGACGCCCGACGGCGTGCCTGTAGAAATGATATCGCCGGGCTCGAGCGTCATCACAGCGGTTATGAATTCGACCAGCTCGGGGATGGTGAAGATGAGCTCCCGGGTCCTGGAATCCTGCCGCAGATCGCCGTTCACGTAGCCCCGAACCTGCAAGTCACGACCATCAAGTCCTACGGCGATGCACGGTCCGACCGGCGCGAACGTATCGAACCCTTTCGCGCGCGAGTACTGGCCGTCCTTCTTCTGCAGGTCGCGGGCGGTGACGTCGTTCACGGCCGTTAAGCCGAGGATGTAGTCGTAGGCCTTATTCATCTTCACGTTCGACGCGCGGCGTCCGATGACCAGACCGAGCTCCGCTTCGTAATCGACGCGTCCGGCCCACATCGGCATCTGAATCGGACCGCCGGGGCCGACGACTGAGCTGGTCGGCTTGAGAAACAGCAGCGGCTCTTCGGGCAGCGCCTTGTTCTGCTCGGCCGCGTGATCGCGATAGTTGAGGCCGACACAGACGATCTTGGAAGGTGTCACCGGCGGGAGCAGACGAAGGCCCTCGGGCGAGATTTCAGGGCCGTCGCGGAAATCGCCGAACAGATCTCCGTCGAGCAGCCGCCAGCGGCCGGCCCGCTCGGCGGCGTAGAGCGGTGTGCCGCCATGATCGATGCGGTAGACGCGAACCATTCAGGGCATCCTCACGGTTACTGACTGCGTTGCGGAGGGCGCGCTCACGTTACCGCGCGCATCCTCGGCGACGACGGCGTACGAGTACGTCGTCCCCCGTGTCACGTCGCCGTCGGTGTAGTGCAGGTCCAGCATCCGCTTCGTCAGCCGCAGAAGTGTGTCACCGCCGCCGCCGCTGCGCAATACGACATAGCCTGCGACATCTTTTGCCGAAACTGGATCCCACGTCAGCTCGACGGTGCCATCACCACCCGGCACCGCGAGCAGTCCGCCCGGTGCGACCGGCGGAAATCGGTCGATGGGCGTCTCACACCGAATCGGAGCCGCCGGTCCGTCGATGGTGACCGGCCCTTTCACCTGCACGCGCCGCACGGTGAAGCAGCGCTCGACATCAAAGACGATCGGCTGTGCGTATTTCGGTGAGTCGAGCAACGGCCCCACGGCGGTGCCGTCGGCAGCGGTGCTTCCGGCCGGCACGTCGTACACGCGGAAGCGATCGCCTTCCGCGCCGTCCTGCCACGTCAGCGTCAGCTCTTGTTCGTCGTACGCGAGCACGAGACCTTGCGGCGCCGGCGGCTCGACGGACAGCGGCATCTCGAACGGACCGGCCGGACGTGCCTTGCGGGAACGCCCGACGACACCGACGACCAGGTAGTGGAGGACGGGCGCGTCGGGACCGCCGAGGTCCGTGCCGTTGCGATCGATGAAGACCGCGCGTTCACCGGGAGCGGTGCCACGATCCGACGAGCCGCGTTCGGCCTTCGCGGACTCGTCGCGGATGCGGACGGTGCCCTTGAGGTTTTTCGGATCATCAAGGATCTGCGCGACGGTCAGCGCGGGAGCACTTGCCGGCGCTGATGCCGCATACACCTCAATGTGACTGAGGACCGACGGCGTCGAGCCATCGGCGTTCGCGGCAGGCACGGTGAACCCGATCTCCACGCGTCCTTCGATGCGGCGCAACTCGACGTCCGTGAGCGGCGAGGGCTCGATGCGGAGTGGCGGGAGCGGCGGCCCCTTACGGCCGCAGCCGGCGGCGAGAACGACCAGAACGAGACCGGCCAGGACGCTCGCCCGGCGAACCGTCACAGAATGTACCGCGACAGATCGTCGCTGCTTGCGATGTCGGCGAGCATGCGATCCACGTAGGCCGCGTCGATGCGCACGGATCGTTCTCCGAGATCCGCAGCCTGAAACGAGACTTCGTCCAGCAGCCGCTCCATGACCGTGTGCAGACGGCGGGCGCCGATGTTTTCGGTGCGTTCGTTGACCAGCGTTGCGAGCTCGGCGATGCGCTCGACGCCATCGGGTGTGAAGTCGAGGGTGACACCCTCGACCGACAGCAGCGCCGTGTACTGCTTGATCAGTGCGCTTTTCGGCTCGGTCAGAATCCGGATGAACTCGTCGCGGCCGAGCGGCTCGAGCTCGACGCGGATCGGAAATCGTCCCTGGAGCTCGGGAATCAGGTCCGACGGCTTCGAGACGTGAAACGCGCCCGCGGCGATGAAGAGGATGTGATCGGTGCGCACCATCCCGTACTTCGAGTTCACGGTGGTGCCTTCGACGATCGGCAGGATGTCGCGTTGCACGCCCTCGCGGCTCACATCCGGGCCCTGGCCGCCTTCGCGACCGGCGATCTTGTCGATCTCGTCCACGAAGATGATGCCGGCCTGCTCGACGCGATCGATCGCCGACTTCGCGACGCCCTCCATGTCGATCAGCTTCTGAGCTTCTTCTGTCGTGAGGTGCTCGAGCGCCTCCGGAACGGGCACGCGGCGTCGCCGCGTCTTGCCCTGAAAGAAGCCGGGCAGCATGTCGCGCAGGTTGACGCCAACTTCCTCGAACGACGAGCCGGACACGATCTCGAAGGACGGCATCGCGCGATCGCGCACCTCGATCTCAACCGTCTTCGCGTCGAGCCGTCCGGCGCGGAGCTGTTCCCGAAGCTTCTCACGGGTCGTCTGCGACTGCTCGCCGGCCATCTGCGCCTCGGTGGAGGTCTCGCCAAACGGCGATGCCGAGGGCGTCGGTGGCAACAGAAGATCGAGCACGCGCTCTTCGGCCGCCTGCTTCGCCTTTTCGCGGACTTCGATCTCGCGTTCTTCGCGCACCATCTTGACGGCGATTTCCACGAGGTCGCGGACCATCGACTCGACGTCGCGGCCGACGTAGCCGACCTCGGTGAACTTCGACGCTTCGACTTTGATGAACGGCGATTGCGCCAGCCGCGCGAGGCGGCGCGCGATCTCCGTCTTGCCGACACCGGTCGGCCCGATCATCAGGATGTTCTTCGGCGCGACTTCCTCGGCCATCTCTGCGGGCAGACGCTGACGTCGATACCGGTTGCGCAAGGCAATCGCCACCGCGCGCTTCGCCTTGGCCTGGCCGACCACGTACTTGTCCAGTTCGGCGACGATTTCGCGCGGGGTGAGCGCACCGGCCTGCATTGTCATTCGTTCGGGAAGGTAGATGGGCATCTCAGAGCTCTTCGACGGTCAGCCGCGCGTTGGTGTAGATGCAGATGTCTGCGGCGATCGCCATGGCTGTTTCGACGATAGCGCGCGCCTCGAGTTCGCTGTGCCCGACAAGAGCACGGGCGGCCGCCATCGCGTACGGATTATCCGACTTAATCCCGATGATGCCGTCGTCCGGCTCGATGAGGTCGCCGGTGCCGGACAGGAGATACATGACCTTGGCGTCGGCGACGAGCAGCATCGCTTCGAGGCGGCGCAGGGCACGGTCGGTGCGCCAGTCGCGCGCGAGCTCCACGGCCGCACGCTCGAGATTTCCCCGATGCTCCTCGAGCTTGCTCTCGAAACGGCCGAACAAGGCGAAGCCATCGGCAGCGGTGCCGGCAAACCCGGCGAGGACGCGGTCGTGGTACAGGCGCCGAACCTTCCGTGCCTGGTGCTTCACGACGGTCTGACCGAGCGTGACTTGCCCGTCACTGGCGAGCACCACTTTGCCCTTATGGCGGACGGCGAGAACAGTCGTTGCGTGCAGCTGAGACATGGTCTGGAACGGTAAGCGGGAGGTTCTTGCATCGTAGTGCCGTCCGCTGCAGAGGGCAAGATCCGGGGACACAGGACAGGTTGCCCTCAGGTAATCAAGGCATTTACCGCCGCGGGAAGTGGCAGTAGAGTTGCACTGGTCCGGTTATTCGTTTCCCTTCCCCAGTTTCGAGGAGCGAGCCATGAGCCGGTCAAGTCGCCTTCTGTTGAGCACGGTCGTCGGTCTTTCGCTTGCCGCGCCAGGCATCGCATTCGGCAAGCCGCAGCGCGGCGGCGGTTCGGGCTCAGGGTCAACCGTCGGCACGGCAGTGCCTCGCACGGGTGGCGACGCGGGCTCAAGCTCGTCCGGCGGAGGCTCCGGCTCATCGGGTGGATCGAGCTCCTCCGGTGGAGGCGAAGCTCGCACCAGTCCTCCCTCACCGCCATCTCCACCGCCTGATGCCGACCGGCGCGCGCCGACGTCTTCGAGCACGCGCACAGGATCGACCGCAAAACCGCGGTCAGGCTCGGGCACGACGACCAACGGAACTGCAGCGAGCGCACGAACCGGTGGGGGCTCCAGCGACGCCACGATCGGCGGCGCGGTCGTGAACGGTGGCGCACGCGATCGCAACGGCCGGCCGATCGTCGGCACGGCAGTCAACCGCCCAGTGGTGAATGGCGGCGTCGTTGGCGGGTATCCAGTGTACGGACCGTGGGGCGTCTACTCTCCGTGGTACGGCTCGGGCTTCGGCTGGAACTTCGGTTACGCCGCCTTCAATCCGTGGGGTTACTACGGCGGAGCGAGCTGGATGTGGGGCCGTTACGGCCTCTGAT
>Ga0137451_1000431_pt1 | contig 12632 bp, 4 predicted proteins | sample EasRivERMGT500_2_FD_102336 | JGI IMG/M metagenome (GOLD analysis project Ga0137451, IMG submission 102336) | Soil microbial communities from meander-bound floodplain in the East River, Colorado, USA - East River MetaG ERMGT500_2 | ecosystem: Environmental > Terrestrial > Soil > Floodplain ... | reverse complement strand
CTTCCTCTTCCTCTACTTTATCCCAGTCATCTACAGCATCCTCTACTTCTTCTTCTTCATCATCATCCTCACCGGATTTCTTCTTTGAAGAACCGATGGCCTTGCCTTTTTTAGTGGCAGGTGTTTCCATTTCATCCTCCTCATCAAAGTCATCATCATCTTCTTCCAATTGTTTTTTTGATTTGGAAGAAGGTTTTTTGACCGAGTCATCGGGTTCCTCGTTAGTTTTCGCTGAGGGTTTTTTCCCTTTACCAGATTTACTTGTCATAGGTATAATAAGATTAATCAGTGTAAAATTTCAGCGAAGTTTTTAATCCGCCAAATTTTTTCAAACTATTTTCAAGTTATTTTTTTACTTATCAAATAAAGGGACTATTTGTTCCCGCCCCGGACCGTTTGAAACGTAATGTATGTTGACACCAAGCTGATTATTGATAAAATCTGCGTAAATCTTCATAGCCTCAGGCAAGTCCTTAGGCGATTTCGCTGCTCCGGTGGAAACATTCCATCCATCAAACTTACGATATACCGGTTCAATATTCATCCTGGTCATCTGGAAGGGGATTTCATCCGTTTCTTTTCCATTTATTTTATAGGCTGTACAAACCTGTAGTTCTTTAAACGCATCCAGCACATCTGCCTTTGTCATTACCAGTTTCGTAACTCCATTGATCATACAGGCAAAGCGCAGGGCTACCAGGTCAATCCAACCGCAACGCCTTGGCCTGCCGGTGGTTGCACCAAATTCATGACCAGTCTGTCTTAATTGCTCACCCGTTTCATCGGTAAGCTCGGTAGGAAATGGACCGCTGCCAACCCGGGTGCAATAGGCCTTGGTAACTCCAATTACTTCTTTTATTTTTTGGGGCGCCACACCCAGGCCACTGCATACACCTGCCGTAATGGTGCTTGAAGAGGTAACAAACGGAAAAGTCCCGAAATCAATATCAAGCATGCTTCCCTGCGCCCCTTCGGCTAAAACCCTTTTTCCCTGCTGTAATTTGTGATTGATAAAATATTCTCCGTTCACAATGTTCATTTGTTTCAAAAGTTCAACCGCTTCAAAAAACTCGTCCTCCCAGGCAGAAATATCTTCATTGAATGAATAATTATCCAGTAAAGTCTGATGCTTTGATTTCAGCCTGGAATAGGAAGCAGTAAAATCTTTATCAAGAAGGTCACCCACACGTAACCCATTGCGGCCGGTTTTATCCATGTATGTGGGTCCGATACCTTTTAGGGTTGACCCGATCTTTTCATTCCCTTTTGAAAGCTCTGCAGCCTTGTCCAATGCCCGGTGAGTAGGAAGAATAAGATGAGTTCGTTCACTGATAAATAAATTCTTTTTAAGATCAATTCCAAACCCGGAAACAGTTTCAGATTCTCTTTTTAGCGTTACAGGGTCAAGTACCACTCCGTTCCCGATGAGATTTGTAACTCCTTCATGAAAAACTCCTGAAGGTATCTGGTGCAGTACAACCTTTTTATCTTTAATATATAAAGTATGCCCCGCATTCGGCCCGCCCTGGAACCTTGCTATCAGATCATAATCCCTTGCAAAAAAATCTACGATCTTTCCTTTTCCTTCATCACCCCATTGAAGACCCAGAATTACATCGACCATGTTTGTTTATTTTGACTAAGAGAATAAAAGAGAAAAAGAATTCCTCCTATTTATGAACTTCCACCTCTTTTGTCCCATTTTCTCTTTTTTCTTTTAGCCCGGCAAAAATAAGCTATCAGTAAAAAGCCTCCGAATTTAAACGAAGGCGTTTGATTTATTTTTATACACTAAAATGGATAGTTTATCAACGGATCAGTACAACTGTCCCTTTTTTAAAAATTATTTTGTTATCATTTGTAATGCCTCTCACTATCCAAATGTATACACCGCTGTCCTGTTCAATTCCGCTAAATCTTCCATCCCATCCTTCCCGTAGTTGGGATGTTGAATACAGCAATTGTCCCCAGCGGTTATACACTTTAAAATAATTTAATTCTTTAATACCAACAGGTATCGGAATAAACCTGTCATTTTTTCCATCATGGTTGGGAGTAAAAGCAGTAGGAACATAAATATCGGGGCCTTTGTAAGCTTTTATAGTTACAGAATCTTCGGTTTTACAACCATCGGCTGTTGTAACAATAACCTTGTAAGTAATATCCTGCGTTATAGTGGCTAAAGGATCTGGTATAGAAGGATTATTTAACCCGGTTGTGGGCGTCCAGTTATAACTTATACCTCCTTCTGAATGAAGTTGAACTGTATTTCCCGGCGATACATAGGTATCAGGTGTAATATTCACCCGCACGGGTTGAATGACAGTTACAGTAACTGCGTCCGGGGCAAGAGAAGTACATCCATTTACATCGGTTACTGCCAGGTTATATGAAATAGTTTGCCCGGGCTTAGCAAAAGGGTTGGCTGTGGCTGAATTACTTAATGATGAAGAGGGTGACCATTGATAGTTTACTCCGCCGGAACCATTGAGCTGAATGGAATCTCCAAAACATATTCTTCCATCATTTCCTGCATCAGCTACCGGAGCCGGCAGAACAGTGATCATAACAGTATCCTTACCCGCACAAGGACCCAATACAGCATTTACAATATAGGTTGTTGTTGTAGTGGGCGAGGCCACCGGGTTTGCAATCGTTGTACTGCTTAATCCTGTTGTCGGTGACCAGTTGTATTGTGTAGCATTGCTGATTGCATTCAGATTCACTGATCTGCTCAGGCAAATAATTGTATCATTAATTGTCTTGATTGCAAGTGTATTGTTTAAACCCACAGTTATACCTAGCTCTGTTACTGAACATCCATAAATGTCTTTCACGGTAATTGTATAAACACCCGGAGCTACATTGAAAATATTGAATGGTTGAAAATTTATTCCATCAATTGAATATTGATAATTGTTGTTATTGCCACCGGTAGCTATAACTGTTATTTTTCCATCATTACCGCCTCCGCAACTTGCATTTTGGGTGGCGGTATTTACCTGCAGCTGTTGTGGCTGTATAACAGCTATAGTTTTAGTAGTGATACATCCATTATTGTCTTTTACATATACCGTGTAATTGCCGGCAGTTAAATTATTGAATGAATTGTTTGCCTGGAAACTTGTTCCATTTAATGAATACTGATAGGGGCTTATTCCTCCGCCGGCAGTGATAGAAATACTTCCATTTGTCTCGCCATTACATCTTACATCCTGACTTGTTGCTGCAACTGTTAATGCCGAAGGTTGTGAAATAATTATACTCACAGTTCCGCTGCATGTATTATTGTCTTTAACGTAAACAGTATAGTTACCCGCGGTTAATCCGTTAAATATACTATCTGGCTGGTAGTTTATTCCATCCAGGGAGTATTGATATGGTGTTGTTCCATTACTCACTGAAACAGTAATGATTCCATTATTTCCTCCGTTACATGAAACATCTGTTTTTACCACTGAAGGATTTAAGGGCTGACCCGGTTGCACCTGCGCGGGAACATTATTTATATTACAACCACTTCCATCGGTTACATGAATTGTGTAATTGCCTACTGCAAGATTTGTAAAAACATTTGAGGCCTGGAATGGCCCTCCATTTAATGAATACTGATAAGGCGCAGTTCCATTTGTCGGGGTGACCGTAATAGTTCCATTGTTTGCTCCTGCACAGGAAGTAGTAGTAGTTTGAATAGTTACAGCCAACGGCGGACCCTGTGGTACTGTAACATTTTGTGTTGGCGATAAACAACCTGTTGCGTCAAAAACGCTGATGGAATAAGTGCCGGGTGATAATCCGGTAAAAATATTACTGGCCTGTACCGGGCCTCCGTTTATAGAATATTGAAATGGTGGGTTTCCATTTAATACGCTGACCCTGATCCTGCCATCTGAAGCAGCATTGCAGGAAGGAGTGTCAACTGCAATAGAAGTAACAAGAACATTTGAACCGACCAGGTTAACCAAAAAACTTTTACTGCAACCGCCATTGTCCTGTACAAATATGGTGTATGTGCCAGCTGCAAGACCGGCAAAAACACTATCAGCTTGCAGAGGTCCTCCATTGATGGAGTATTGAAGAGGAGGTGTTGAACCGCTACCAGGAACATGTACAATTATAGATCCGTTAATTCCTCCACAGGAAGGAGGTACTGTTTGAGCCGTTGCATTCAGCGTTGTATTATGATTTACAAAAACCGTGTCGTAAAATGAGATCTGTCCTGTACCGGTGCATGCGCTATAAACAGTTTCCAGGATCAAAAAATTAGAAGTTGAGGAAGGGCAGACAGAAGAAAATTGTACATTCAACTCGCCCAACGCTCCGGGTGTTGCTGTCGTGGTAGTAGCAATGACTCTGAAACCATCATGAATAATTGCCTCAACAAATCTTGAATTACCTCCGCCCGGTAAAAAACGAAATGCTTCATTAATATTTGTACCGCCCCAATTAAACCCATTTCTATTCCGGGGAGCAACGGCATGATCTCTTGCCCAATTTTGAACTCCTATAATAGCAATACCATTATTGCTACCGGTGCAGGGAGGCTTATCTTTTTCATACACATCAATGATGCCAGTGCTTTCGTGCAATACAATCTGGTAAGTATTAATGCTGGACTGGCAATTACCGAATAGTCCGGGCCATAACGGAATTTTATTATAACTGATTATTACTTTGCGGCAGGGCGCTGTTCCTTCAACCCTATACTCAACTTTTTCACCGCTTACTACTCTTGCTGTATCAAAAGGATCAAGATCCTGCATTACACCTGCAATAAGGGCTCTTGCATAATAAGGGTCGGGTAACGGTACTATCCTGTTAGTCAATGTATTGATTAATCTTGGTTCACACCATTTAAGCGCCATGGATGTATCGAAGGAAACGCAACCATTGGAACCCATTATAAGATAATCATACAAAGAATCAAAAAAACAAAAAGTAAAAGGAAGATTATATTTCTGGCTATAGGAATTCCCGGGCCATTGTGGCGGAGAAGCAAATACAACAGCTGGGTCAGACCTTGATTCAAAAAGATAAGGGTTATAGGGAAGGTCCAATGCTATATAGTCTGAAGTTTCCCTGATATCAGGAACAATAAAAGAAAGAGGCAGGCAAGCTGATCCGCATTGTACCGTTATAGTAGTCGGGGGAATACCTAAAGAACATTGCTGCGCATTAGTTTTCAAAGAAAAAAAATGGGCAAGGAAAAAAAGGATCAGTGTTATTGATTGCCGTTGGTTTTGCATTGTACAAGTCAACGGAAAGTTAAGAAAAAAACCGGCAGCCTGTTAAAAGAGAAATCCCCGCAATGCCTGTCATTCGGGGGTTTCCTGTAAAATCTTTACTCATCTTATTAAGGCTACTGTTCCTTTTTTCGATATCAGTTTATCATTCTTTGTTACACCCTGCACAATCCAGACATACACACCGGATGGTTGTTCCTTTCCGGCAAAAGTTCCATCCCACCCCTCATTTAATGTTGTTGTCGAAAATAATAATTGTCCCCAACGGTTAAATACTCTGAAATAAGTAAGCTGCCTGATGCCTACCGGGAATGGCACAAACTTATCGTTCTTACCATCTCCATTGGGTGTAAAACCGTTCACCACATAAATATCCGGCCCGGTATATACTTTTAAAGTTATAGTCGCTGTTCCTAAACAACCTGCAGATGTTGAACCTGTAACCGTATAAGTATATATATTTCCGATACTGCCCAATGGCATTGTTGCAACAGGGTTAGCAATAACAGCACTGGATAATGTTGATGGGTTTGACCAGTTATAATTTGTCGCAACAGAACTTGCTGTCAGCTGGATCTGATCTCCTTCAGCCACTACCGAATCTTTTGGGCTAACAATGATTTTTATCGGTGGTGTCACATTCACATTTACCACATCCGGCACCAGCGATTTACATCCATTGGCATCTGATACCTGTAAAGAATATTGAATCGATTGGTTTGGCTTTATCACCTGCGGATTAGAAATAGAAGGGTTGCTTAAATAAGTTATTGGCGACCATTGGTAGCTTGTACCACCAGAGGCAGTTAGCTGTGCATCTTGTCCGAAGCAAATATCTCCATCGGGCCCTCCGTTGGCAATGGGCGCGGGGTTTACATTTACAGTAATAGTTCCGTTGGTACTGCACGCTCCGAGAGTTGCCGTAACTGTATATTGCGTGGTTATTGTTGGTTTCGCTACCGGGTTAGCAATAGATGGATTACTCAGTGCAGTTGCCGGTGTCCATAAATATTGAGTAGCGTTTGAAGTGAGATATAATTGTGCGGAAGTTCCCTCGCAGATTATAGTATCATTTCCTTTTGTAAACGTCAGATTGTTACTTAATCCAACAGTAGTATTTGTTGTCGTGGAACAATTATTGACATCTTTTACAGTTACTGTATAATTTCCCGCTGTCACATTAAAAACATTAGATGCCTGGAAGTTTATTCCATCAATTGAATACTGGAACCCGGGGCTGCCTCCGCTGGCAGCCGCTATGATCGTCCCATCGCTACCACCATTGCAGGTTGCGCTTTGCATGGCGGTAGTTAAAGTAAGAACAGGCGGTTGAGAAATGATGATATTTGATTGTGTCCTGATACAACCATTATTGTCTTTTACATAAATCGTATAAGTTCCTGCTGCTACATTAAATGTACTGCTGCTTTGCCAGGCTGTCCCATTTAAAGAATATTGATAAGGCTCTACACCACCGGTTACGCTTACATTAATTATACCATTGCTTTGTCCATTACAAATAACGGGTTGAGTAGAAATATTTGCTGCCAGTGCCGCAGGTTGGGTGATGGTTACATTTTGTGTTCCGGTACAGCCAAGATTATCCCTGAAATAAACTGTATAGTTACCTGCTGCCAAACCATTGAAAACATTACCTGGCACGAAGGTTATATTATCCAGTGAATATTGATACGGAGGTGTTGCGGGTACATTTACATTCACCATAATTGAACCATTGGTATTGCCGTTACAGTCAACATTTGTTTGAATGATGGAAGCAGTTAATCCGGCGCCGGCGTTTATAACAGCAGGCAGATTAGAAGCAACACAACCATTTGCATCAGTAACAGTAACTGGATAGTTCCCCGGAGCAAGATTATTAAACACATTGGTTGTTTGCGCAGTGCCCCCATTGAAAGAATATTGATAAGGACTATTACCATTTGTAGGGGTCAACATTATCGTCCCATTGTTTACTCCGTTGCATGATGTATTTGTGGGCACGAGGTTAACATTCAGAGGAGGACCGACAGCAACAGTTACCGGAATTTGAGATGAGATGCACCCCGCAGCATCCCTGATCAAAACGTTATGATTCCCTGCCGGAACATTGTTGAATGTACTGCCGGGCTGGTAGGCTCCTGCATCCAGAGAATATTGATACGGAGCTGTTCCCGTCGACGCAGTTGCTGTAATTGTTCCGTTTGCTGCGCCGCTACAAGAGGTAGCTGTTGAACCTGCTGTTCCGCTTACACCTGCACCAGCTGCAACGGTTACAGGAATATTTGCCGATGTACAACCTATTACATCGATAACCACTACTGTATGCGGGCCTGTTGAAACGTTTGTAAATATATTGCCTGCCTGGTAGGGTGTTCCGTCTAATGAATATTGATAGGGTGAGGTACCGCTGGTGGGTGATACTGTAATAGTTCCATTACTAACCCCGGTGCATGATGCAGCTGTTGTTGATGTGGTGGCTGTTATACCTGCGCCTGCTGTAACAGTTACAGGGATATTTGCCGATGTACAACCTAACGCATCTTTGAAAACTACGGTATGATTACCAGCCGCTACATTTATAAATACATTGCCTGGCTGGTAGGGTGCTCCATCTAATGAATATTGATAGGGTGAGGTACCACTGGTAGGTGTTACCGTAATGGTTCCATTATTCACCCCGGGACATGATGTGGCTGTTGAATTTGCAGTTCCGGTAATACCTCCCCCTGTTGCTACGATTACAGGTATGCTGGCAGATGCACAACCTAATACGTCTTTAAAAATCACAGTATGGTTACCGGCTGCGACATTTATAAATTGATTGCCCGACTGGTAGGGTGCTCCGTCTAATGAATATTGATAGGGTGCTGTACCACTGGTGGGCGTCACTGTAATAGTTCCGTTATTCACTCCACTGCAGGAAGTAGCTGTGCTGCTAGCTGTTCCTGTTAATGCTGCTCCCTGTCCTACTGTAACATTGATAGTATTAGAAGTACAACCCAATGCATCTTTTACAACAACGAAATGCGTTCCCGATGAAACATTTGTAAATGTATTACTGGTTTGATAAGCTCCTCCATCTAAAGAATACTGATAGGGGCCTGTGCCGCTTGTGGGCGTTACAGTGATTGTTCCATTATTTACCCCCGGGCATGTTGTAGCAACTGAAGTTGTAGTAGCAGTGATCGGAGGTCCTACTGTTATAGTGACTGTTGTTGTTCCTGAACATCCTGCTGCATCACGTGCTGAAACAGTATACGTACCGGGAGCAAGATTGTTGAATACATTATTGGCCCCGTAGGGTCCGCCATTGATTGAATATTGATAGGGCGGTGTTCCGGTCGGTGGTGTTACTGTTATAATGCCATTATTTACTCCTGTGCATGAAGTGGGAGTAGCCGAAGCGGTAACAGTAAGAGTTGAGTTCAATGCTACGGTAATGGGAATCGAGCTGCCACAACCTGTAGCATCTGAAACATATACGGTATGCGGTCCTGATGAGACATTGGTAAAAGTATAGGTATGGCTTGGAGTAACCTGGCCTGGCGGTGAATCCAGCGTGTAAGTAAAGGGAGCAGTCCCGGCTGCAGCTGGTACTGTTACTATAATTGTACCGCTTGGCGGCCCACAGGTTGTAGCCGTACTGGTAGCTGTTGCAAACAGATCGGTGGATCTGTTAATAGTTACAGTATCCTGCGTCACTATAATATTGGTTGGGTCATCACAGGCAGTGAAAACAGTTTTTACTAAATACTGTTGTGTATTACCTGGTGCACAAACATTAGGAAAATTAATGTCCAATACACCGGCAGTTGTTGTCGTAGTGTCTCCGTAAGCTATATGTGTACCGCTAATTGTAAGTATTTCTGAATTTAAAAACCTTGAGGCGCCTGCAGTTGGTGTAAAGCGATAGCCCTCGTTTACAGAGGTCCATGGTGTCGCGTTTTTACCCGGGGCCCATCTTGCCTTCGTGCGAGTCCAGTCCTGGACACCCAGAATTGCATTTGCATTGCTGGTAGCAATACAAATTTTATTCAGAATATACACATCAATAAGACCAGTTGACTCGTAAAGAACTATTTGAAAAGTAGTTGGGTTAAGATTATTACAAGTACCGGGAGTATTGTTATTTCCAAGTCCATAGGTCCCGACATGATAATAACTTACTACAAATCTTCTGCCCGGGGCAGTACCTTCAACATGCCATTCTATTTTTCTGTCTGCGGGGCTTGCCGCTGCTACAGGAAACAGATCAGAGAATGCTCCCATAACCGAAGACTTTGGATAATAGGCCGCTCCACTACTGCATATTGAACCACCCGAGTAGGGAATTTGAAATGTTTGTTGCCATGAATTTCCGCAAGGTGCTGCATTGGCTATATCAAAAGTCAGTAACCCATTTGAGCCAATCACACATTTATTAAAAACAGAATCATAAAAACAAAAATTAAAGGGCATAAATTGTACAGGACTATAATTATCATCCACATATATACCTGTCAATTCATTGCCTGTCGGCGTACTATATTGGTAGGGTGTATAACAAATTGAGCTTACCTCGTAATCAGAGGTCTGTTTTATATGGGGAACCTGGAAATTTATATTAGTACAATTCTGCCCGCAGGGAAGATTGATAATAGTGTGGTTAAATGCATTGCATGTATTACCAAATTGATAAGTAGGTATTCCGTTTTGAGCAAACGAAATATTCTGTAAAAAAGCAACAAGCCCGGTTAGCAGAAATAACCTTACTATCAATAATTTCATAATTAATTAGCAGTTCTAAATTCGTATCAGGCAGGGCAAGGTTTTAGCGACTCAAGTTATGAAAATAAAGGGAAATTTTTGCTTTGAAAAACGCATTATTTACCAAAAAAGCAGCTAATAAACAAGGAAAAATTTTATCAGACAGCTTCAGTATCAAACCTGTCCACAGAATGAATGCCTGTAAGGGATTTTAGGCTGCCCACGAGCTCATCCAACTCTTCTTTATCATGTACGTAAAGTTTTATATTTCCCTCGAACAAACCTTCTTTTGCTTCAATGGTAATGGCAGATATATTGATCTTTAATTCTCCTGAGATCAGATTCGTGATTTTATTTACCACTCCTACATCATCCAGGCCAATGATTCGTAAACCCGTGAGAAAAGAAATCTCTTTATTCTTTGCCCATTTTGTTTTTACAACACGATGCCCGTAATTAGCCAGCAACTTGGCTGCATTCGGACAATTTGTACGATGGATGGTGAGTCCTTTTCCTGTAGTCACAAAACCAAATACATCATCACCCGGGATGGGTTTGCAACAATTGGCCAGATTATAAACGATCCTGTCACTACTTTCTCCAAAAATAATAAGCTCAGTATCTTTTTTGGGGATGGAAGGTACTATTTCAGGTTTTGTTTCCTGCAATTGTTTGAGAGGCTTTGGCGGCTCCAGTTTATCGCCATGAACTTTAAAATCCCTGAGTTCTTTAAGGTCAATATTTTTTATAGCGATCTGGTAAAAAAGATCAAGCGGAGAACTAAGCTTATACCATGTTACCAGCTCATCAATATTATGTTGCGTAAACCCCGCTCCCGCTCCATCCAATTTTCTTTGCAATGTATATTTTCCTTCCTCAGCTATTTTTCTCTTTTCTTCCTTCAGTGCATCCTTTATCTTGCTTTTTGCTTTAGCGGTAACAACAAAGGTCAGCCAATCCTCAGACGGTTTTTGTTTATTGCTGGTAATGATCTCTACCTGGTCGCCACTGCGCAGTTTCTGGCTGATGGGAACCAGTTTATGATTTAATTTGGCGCCAATACATTTTACCCCGATAGCACTATGAATGGCAAATGCAAAATCCAGCGCAGTCGATCCGACCGGCAGCATTTTTACATCACCTTTAGGTGTGTACACATAAATTTCTTCTGCAAGAAAACTGGTTTTGAAATCCTGCAGAAAATCTATTCCGTCAGTTCCTTCACTTGATATTACTTCCCGTATTTGCTGAAACCATTTCTCAAAGCGGCTTTCATCAGTACCCCCTTCCTTATATTTCCAATGTGCCGCTAAACCTTTTTCAGCAATTTCATTCATCCTTTTTGTTCTTATCTGTACTTCTACCCAGCGACCTTCCGGACCCATCACAGTCGTATGCAGCGCTTCATATCCATTGCTTTTGGGATTACTCAGCCAATCCCGCAAACGTTCGGGTGAAGGAGTATATTCATCTGTAATCAATGAATACACTTTCCAGCAATCTTCTTTTTCTCTTTCAGGAGGAGAATTTAAAATAACACGGATGGCGAAGAGATCGTACACTTCTTCAAAGGCCACTCCTTTTTTCTTCATTTTGTTCCAGATAGAATGAATGCTTTTTGGCCTGCCATAGATATCAAAATCAAACCCTGTTTTTTCAAGTTTATCGTTTAAAGGCTTAACAAATTCATTGATATATTTTGTACGTTCTCTTTTTGTTTCTGCTAATTTTTTGGCAACCTCTTTATAAGTTTCCGGTTCAAGATATTTCATCGCCAGGTCTTCCATTTCCGTTTTTACAGCATACAAACCCATGCGATGCGCAAGCGGTGCATAAACATATACGGTTTCAGAAGCGATCTTTAATTGTTTCTCTCTTTTCATACTGTCCAGCGTACGCATATTGTGCAGGCGATCGGCCAGTTTGATAAGAATGACTCTTGGATCATCGGTCAGTGTGAGCAGAATCTTCTTAAAATTCTCTGCCTGCTTGGATGCATTTACATCAATGACATTGGAGATCTTGGTCAGACCATCCACAATTCTTGCGATCTCGTTTCCAAAATCTCTTTCAACTTCTTCCAGTGAAATATCTGTGTCTTCAACAGTATCATGAAGTAAAGAACAAATGGTAGAACGAACACCAAGACCAATTTCCTCTACACAAATTCTTGCGACAGCTAATGGATGAAGTATATACGGTTCGCCGCTTTTACGACGCATCGTTTTGTGAGCATCAGCAGACATTTCAAAAGCAAGACGAATCATTTTTCTGTCACCGGGCTTCAACTTTGTTTTCAGGCTGCGCAACAGGGCACGGTATTCCCGCAGGATGAGCTTTTTTTCCTGCTCTTCACTCAAATTATATTTAGGTGTCTGCGCAACAGTTTCCATAGTTAACAAATTTACGCAAAAGCAACCGCTTTCTTAAGCGGTTTTGCACTACATTTGCAGCCCATTTTGAAGTCATATAAGCCAATATAAATGACCTATATGACCAATTTGACCTTTTGACAAATCAGCGGGTGTGGTGATCCCGATAGCTATCGGGATGGTAGACATATCCCGCCGAAGAGCGGGACGACGCAAAGCATGTATTAGTTTTTTGTTCAGCGGGTGTGGTGATCCCGATAGCTATCGG
>Ga0137451_1000430_pt1 | contig 12639 bp, 10 predicted proteins | sample EasRivERMGT500_2_FD_102336 | JGI IMG/M metagenome (GOLD analysis project Ga0137451, IMG submission 102336) | Soil microbial communities from meander-bound floodplain in the East River, Colorado, USA - East River MetaG ERMGT500_2 | ecosystem: Environmental > Terrestrial > Soil > Floodplain ... | reverse complement strand
GGGATCATCGCGCCGGCGAAGACGCCGATCGAGGTCGAGACCTGCCACCCGCACCACATCACGAGCGAGCCGCCCAGAAAGAACCAGTGTTTGTGCGGATCGGCGACCTCGGTCCGGAAGCGGGCGGCGAAGAGCGCGAAAACGCCATCCACGGTGATGTAGGAAAGGAGCACCCGCCAGGGCCGCGATAGGTGCCCGAAGTGCGGCGCGAGCACCGCGCTATAGATGACGTAGCGCAAGTTGACGACAAGTGTCGTAGCGAGCATCACCGCGAGCGGCGCTTTCACGATGAGGAGCGGCAGCACCGCGAGCTGCGCCGAGCCCGCGAACACGAGCACGCTCATCGCAAGCGCCTGCGCCTGTGTAAGGCCCGCGCTCACCATCGCCACGCCGGCGACGATGCCCCATGGGACCATGCCGACTAGGAGCGACGCCGAGGCGAGAGCGCCCTGGCGCAGGGCGGACACTTGCTCGTTATGCAATCTCATGGCCCGGTTAACTAAAAAAGCATCTACCGGCTAAAATCCCGCTCCGGAACAGCGGCGTCACGAACGGGTGAGGGGAACGCATGCACGCCAAAACGAAACCAGAACCAAAGTTGACTGCGCTCGAGGAACTGAACGTGCGCGTCGCCCGCGAGCACTTCGCCGCCGAAAGCGCGCACGATGCCGAGCGCACGCTCGCGACGCTGGCGGACGACATCATGTACCACGTCGTCGCCTCCGGAGCGATCGTTCACGGAAAGGAAGCGGTCTCGAAATATTACGACGTGTGGTGGGCGGCGTTCCCCGACGTCGCGATCGAGGTCAAGCGCTTGGTCGCCTCGGGCGAGTGGGTGTTCGCCGAGAACGAGGTCACCGCGACGCACCTCGGGCCCTGGCTCGGCATCCCGCCCACCGGCAAGCGCACGGTGCAGCACCTGTGCGCGGTGTGCCGGATGCGCGACGGGCTGATGATCGAGGAGACCGTGTACTACGATCAGCTCGAGCGCATCCGCCAGATCGGCACGGTGCTCGAGCTCGACGGCCGGCGGCTCACCCTGCCCAGGACCTGAGTCTTATTCGACGTACTCGGGCGACTTGGGGATGCCGGCGCTCTGCGCTTTGTCGTGATTGATCCAAAGCTGCGCTTTATTGGCCTTGAGCAGCGCGGCGATTCTTTCCATGGACTGGCGGCTCTGCTCCTGGCTGAAGTTGAATAGGGGCACGCTCCGGTTCTCCCAGTTGTTCTCGGAGTGCGTCACGTCGCCCGAGAGCACGACCGCGCCCCGCTTGGGCAGCCGCACCAGCAGCGACTGGTGGCCGGGGGTGTGGCCGGGAGTGGAGAGGATCGTCACCGATCCGTCGCCGAACACATCGTAGTCGCCGTTCAGCTTCAGGACGATGTCCGAGCGCAGCTTGTCGTAGTTCGACGGGTCAAAACCGAACTTGGCGGCGTTCGGGCCGAATGCGGCCTCGTATTCCGCCTCCTGTATGTGGAGCCTCGCCTGGGTGAAGTAGTTGGCGTTGCCGACGTGGTCTGCGTGGCTGTGAGAGAACGCGATGTGCGTGACCTCATCGGGTTTCACGCCGATCTCGGCGAGCTGCGACGAGAGCGTCTTGCGCACGATCGAGCGGATCGCGCCCCTTCCTCGCGTCACTCCTTCGGGCGAGGCGGCGATCGAGTCCGACAGCCCCGCGTCCCACAGCATCAGCCCCTTGGCGTGCCGTATCAGGTAGCAGTGATCGCTGAACTCCCAATATTTGCCGACGTTTTCCACCGGCGACCAGCCCGACACATCGTTGGTCTGGTTCTCGCCGCAGTCGAATACGTACATGCGCTGCACGCCGCTCCGGGGCACGCTCGGCGTCTGCGCGCACGAGGCCAGCAGCCCCGCGGCGGCCAGGGTGACTATGCCTAAAGTTCTTGCTTTGCTCATAAAGCCTCCTTCTAGTCGATCTTCGATTCGTCGCGGTACATGACCTTGTGGCGCGTCTCCTTGATCCACGCGCCGATCTGCTCCAGGTTTTGAACCTCCTCGACTACTTCCTGTCGGGCTCGAGCCGAACCACGTTCGCGGCGGGCCGCTCCTCAATCTGCGCCGACTCGATCTGCTGAAAGCGCTGCGAGATCTTGCGGCTCGATACCTGCACGTCCTCCGCGTCCTGATGCGCCTGGCGGATGTGGTCCGCGAGCTTCTTCATGCGCTCGTCGAACCGGCTGAAATCCACGCCCAGCTTGCCGAGCTCCTCCTTGATGACGTGGATGTGCCTGCGCGTCTCCACGTCCTTCAGCACGGCGCGCGCGGTGTTGAGCACCGCCATCAGCGTGGTCGGCGAGACGATCCACACCCGCCTGCCGATCGCGTATTCGACCACCTCGGGGTTGTAGGCGTGGATCTCGGCGAACACGGCCTCCGCCGGGACGAACATCACCGCGCCGTCGGAAGTCTCGCCGGCGATGATGTACTTCCTCGCGATGTCGTCGATATGTTTCCTCAAGTCGGCCTTGAACTGCTTCTGCGCGAGCGCGTGCTCGGCCTGGTCGGCTTCGCGGTCGAACATGCGGTGGTAGTTCTCCAGCGGAAACTTCGAGTCCACCGCCACCATGCCGGTGGGCGGCGGCAGCCGCAACACGCAGTCCACGCGCGTGCCGTTGGAGAGCGTGTACTGGAATTCGAACCCGGCGGGCGGCAGGACGTTCCTTACCAGCGCCTCGAGCTGCACCTCGCCGAAGGCGCCGCGGCTGCGCTTGTCCCCGAGCAGGTCCTGAAGGCTCACGACGCTGCCCGTGAGCGTTTCGATCTTCTTCTGCGCCTCGTCGATGGTCGCCAGGCGCTGCATGACGTTGACGAAGGTGTCGTTGGTTTTCTTGAAACCCTCCTCGAGGCGCTCGTCGACCTTGCCCGCGATCCGGTCCAGGCGCTGGTCGATCTTGGCGGAAAGCCGCTCACTCGAGTCGGCGAGGTTGCGCCCCAGCCTGTCTCCCTGCTGCGTGAGGCCCTGGTGCAGATCGGTCAGCATCGCGCGGTGCTTTTCTTCGAGCAGCGGCGCGATAGCCGCGACCGGATCTTTCAGCCTTCGTTCGAGGGAAGCGATGCGCCACCCCGCCCAGACAAGCACGAGGAGCGCGATGGCGGCGATGACCAGGGTAATCTCAATCATGAGCCATTGTAACGCGGCACCTCAGCCACCCTCCCTCAACGCCGCCATCGGCGGACGGCTCAAGGCCGCGCGGGCGCCGGCCCAGGCGTTCAGCAAGACGCAGGCGAGCCCAAGCAAGGGCCCCGCAACCCAGATCCAGCCGTTCCAGAAGAACTCGAACTGGAAAATGCGCGTCGCGAGCGTCCAGCCGATCCCAGTCGCGCCGAGCGCGGCGAGCAGCCCGGCGATCGCACCGAGCACGGCGAACTCCGCGCGCTGGGCCGCCAGCACCTGCGCCCGGCTCGCCCCGAGCGCGCGCATCACGGCCGCCTCGTGCGTGCGCTCATCCTGGGTCGCGAGCAGCGCCGCGTACAGCACCAGCACACCCGCCGCCAGCGCGAATGCGAACACGAGCTGCACCGCGCCGATCAACTGATCCATCACGCGCTGCGCCTGGGCGAGGATCGCGCTCACGTCAATTACCGTGATGTTGGGAAACGCCTGCGACAGGCGCAACGTCAACGAGGCGTCGCCGTGAGGCGCATGAAAGCTCGTGATGTAGCTCGCGGGAAACCCCTCGAGCAGCCCAGGCGTGGTGATGAAAAAGAAATTCGGGCGCATCGAGTCCCAGTTGAGCTTGCGCACGCTCGTGACGGGAGCCGTGAAACTGCGGCCTGCGGAAACGAATTCGAGCACATCGCCTGTCCGGATACCGAAGCGCTCCGCTATCCAGTGCTCCATCGAGATCGCGCCGCGCGCAAGATCGTCTGCGCCGAACCAGGCGCCTGCGGTCACCTGGTTATCGCGCGGCACTGCAGTCATATAGGTCATGTTGAACTCGCGCTCGATCTGGCGCTTGGCGCGCTCGTCCGAATAGTCCTCCGCTCCCACCGGTCTTCCGTTGACGGTGACGAGCCGCGCCCGCACCATCGGAAAAGTCTGCGGCTGCTTCACGCCGCTGAGCTCGAAGAACTCGGAGAGCGCCTGCCGCTGCTCGGGCTGGATGTTGACCAGGAACCGGTCGGGCGCCTCCGGCGGGAGCCGCTCGCGCCAAACGGCGATCAGATCGGCCCGGATGACGGTGAGAAGCAGGATCGCGGTGAGCCCCAAGGCGATCGCGACGATCTGCACGGTGTTGGCGCGCGGTCGGCGCAGGAGGTTGGCGAGACCATAGCGCCAGGAGATGTTCCCGGTCCGGCCGAACCGGCCGATCGCCATCAAGGCGCCGTAGCCGATCGCGGCGAAAACCCCGAACGCGGCCGCGAAGCCGCCGAACACAGTGCTCGCGAGCTTGACCTCTCCCGCCTGCCACAGAAGCAGACCGAACACGCTGGCGAGCCCCAGTATATATACAGCGAGCGCCCCTTGCCTGGGGGGGCCGACGTCGCGCCGAATCACCCGCAGCGCCGGGACCTCCTTCAACTGGAGGAGCGGCGGCAGCGCAAAGCCGGCGAGGAGCACGAACCCCGTCGCCGCACCCTGAAACACCGGCGTCGGCCCCGGCGGCGGCAAGGTCCCCGGTATCAGAGCCGCGAGCCACCAGGCCACCAGGTTCTGCACGACAAATCCGAGGGCGCAGCCCGCAAGCGACGCCCCGAGCGCGAGCAGCAGAAACTCCCAGGCGAACAAGGCGAAGAGCTTCGATTGCGTCGCGCCCATGCAGCGCATCACCGCGTAGCCGTCGAGGTGCCGCTCGGTGTAGCGCCGCGTGCCGAGCGCGATCGCAACGGCGGACAGGATGACGGCAAGCATCGCGGTGAGCCCGAGGAAGCTCTGCGCGCGGTCGAGGCCCGCGCGCACTTCGGGACGCGCGTTCTCCAGGCTGTCGATGCGTTCGCCTCGCCCGAGGCGCGCTCTCGCCCATTGTTCGAACTGCTGGATCCCTTCACGCTCGCCCGCGGCGAGCAGCTGGTAGTTGATGCGGCTTCCGGGCTGCACCAGGCCCGTGGCGGGAAGATCCTCGAGCTGTATCATGAGGCGCGGCGCGAAGTTCATGAAGGAAACGCCGCGGTCGGGCTCGAGCGTCAGCACCGCGCTCACGAGAAAGCGCGCGTTGCCGAGCTCGACCGCGTCGCCCGGGCCGACCTTGAGCGCCGCCATCATCCGTTCGTCCAGCCACACGCTGCCCCGCGGCGGAACCGAGTCGGTGTCCGCACCCGGGATGTTGGGGCCGGGCGCAATGCGCAGTTTCCCGCGCAACGGGTAACCCGGCGTCACCGCCTTGACTGCGGCGAGCAGCGCTTCGTTGCCCGCGCGCGCCATGCTGACGAAGATCACGCTTTCGGCGCGGGAAAGCCCCCGCCTCGCGACCTCGTCGCGAAACTCAGAGCTCCAGGCATGGTCGGCAGTCATCAGGACGTCGGCACCCAGCACCTGGTGCGCTTCGCGCGTGAGCGCCTGCCGTACGCGGTCGGCGAAGAAAGCGACGCTCGCGACGCCGCCCACGGCGAGCACCAGAGCGAGCGCGAGCACGTGCAGCTCGCCCGCGCGCCAGTCGCGCAGGAGCATGCGGAGGGCGAGACGCAGCATCGACACTCAGCCTTCGCCGTCGATGCGTCCGGCGACGAGCCGGATTTTTCTCGCGCAGCGGCCGGCGATCGCCTCGTCGTGGGTCACCAGGAGCAGCGTCGTGCGCGCTTCCGCGTTCATCTCGAACATGAGCTCGATCACCCCCGCGCCGGTCGCCGCGTCGAGGTTCCCCGTCGGCTCGTCGGCAAGAAGGAGTTTCGGCTGAGTGACGAAGGCGCGCGCGAGCGCGACGCGCTGCTGCTCGCCGCCCGACAGGGTCTTCGGATAATGCCGAAGCCGCTCAGCAAGGCCCACACGCGCGAGCATTTTCTGCGCGAGGTCCGCCGCCCGCGGCTCGCCCGAAAGCTCAAGCGGCAGCATCACGTTCTCTTGCGCGTTCAGCGCCGGGAGCAGCTGAAAGGACTGGAACACGAAGCCGAGCAACTTCCCGCGGAGCGCCGCTCGCCCGTCCTCGTCCAGGCCGAAGAGGTTCGCGCCGTCGAGCCGCACCGTGCCTGCGCTCGGTGTATCCAAGCCGGCGAGAAGCCCTAGCAGCGTCGATTTTCCGGAGCCCGAGGCGCCGACGATGGCGACGGCCTCGCCCGGCATGACCTCGAGCGAAATGTCCTGCAAAATAACCAGTTCGTTGGCGCCCGGCATGCCGTCGGTGAGGCGCACGACCTTCGAAAGCCCGGTGGCCTGGATGATGGATTGGGGGAAATCAGGCATGAAATCGATTCTGTTCGCTGCCCTGCTCGCTTGCTGCACAACGGCGGCCGCCGCGCCGACGATCCTGGTGTACGGGGACAGCCTCTCGGCTGCCTACGGCATTCCCCAGAGCGCGGGCTGGGTGGCGCTGCTCGGCGAGCGGCTGAAACAAAGAAGGCTCGATTATACCGTGGTGAACGAGAGCGTCAGCGGGGAAACCACCGCCGGCGGCGCGGCGCGCATCGGCGCAGCGCTCGCCAGAACCACGCCCGCGATCGTGATCGTCGAGCTCGGCGCGAACGACGGCCTGCGCGGACTGCCCGTCGCACAGATGAAGGCGAATCTGGCGGAAATCATCCGAGCGTCGAAACGGCAGGGCGCGCGCGTCATCCTCACCGGCATGCAGATGCCGCCCAACTACGGGGCGAAATATACCCACGAGTTTCGCTCTGCGTTCGGCGAAGTGGCGCGCCAGGAGCGCATCGCGCTCGTGCCCTTCATGCTGGAGGGCGTTCCCGACACGCCGGAAATGGTTCAGCCCGACAACCTCCACCCGACCGCCGCGGCGCAGACTATCATGCTGGAAAATGTCTGGCGGCGGCTCGCCTCGATGGTAATCGACCCGTTCAAACGGAGGTAGCGTGAAGGTCATCCCGCTTTCGCCGGCACTGGGCGCCGAAATCCGCGGTGTCGATGCAGGGCGCCCGATCGACGACCCGAGCTTTGCGGCTATCGTGCAGGCTTGGCACGATAGCCTGGTGATTGTGCTGCGGGGGCAGAACCTGGACGAGGATAGCCAGGTGCGATTCGCCGAGCGGTTCGGCGAGCTCTCCCCGATCCACACCTCCCATCACTCGAGCACCAATCGCGCCGTGATGTACATCGGCAACCTCAGGAAGGACGGCAGGATCATCGGCGCGCTGCCGCTCGGCGAGATGCATTTTCACAGCGACCAGTGCTACCAGGAACGCCCTGCGATGGGCACGATGCTCTATTCGATCGAGGTGCCCGCCGAAGGCGGAAACACGCTCTTCGCCAACGGTTACAAGGCCTATGAAGCCCTGCCCCCGGAGGTGAAGGAGAAGGTGCGCGACCGCAAGGCGGTTCACGTCTACGACTATGACGGCGGAGTGGTCGAGCGCAGGAACATGGTGGCTCCGGACAAAGGCGTCGCGTTCGCCCATCCGGTCGTGCGCACGCACCCGGCGACCGCACGCAAGAGCCTGTACGTGAACCGCCTCATGACCCACCACATCGAGGACCTCGCTCCCGAGGAGAGCGAGCGGCTGCTTGCGCTCATGTTCGAGACCATCGAGCGGCCGGAATTCGTCTACGAACACCGCTGGCGCGTCGGCGACCTGGTGCTCTGGGACAACCGCTGCACGCTGCACGCGCGCCGCGATTTCGATCCGGACGAGCGCCGCTGGATGCGGCGGGTGACGATCAAGGGCGACGTTCCGCGCTGAGTATTCTTGTAATAGAATTCGTCTAAGTTGTGTTTTGGAAATGCAACCGTACCGTTCCGGTGCGGGGATCGTCCGGGGGCAAGGATGCGTCGGCCACCAAGAATCGCAGTGCTGATCGCGGCGCTCGCCGGGGTGGCGATCTGGGTTGCGCTTGACTTCCGCAATCAGCCGGCGGCGATAAAGCCTGCGGCTAATGCACCTGCTGCCGCGCCCGCCGGGCCTGCCGCCCGGGCTGCGCCGGAAACACCGCCTGAAATTCCCAACCGCCTCGCGCTCAGCAAGATCGGGGCGGATCCATTTTCCCCTCGGTCGTGGATGCCGCCGCCGAAACCGGCCGCCGCTTCGGCGCCGCCGGCTCCCGTGGCGCCGCTCTTGCCGTTTCGCTTCGCCGGGCAACTGCACCGGGATTCGGGGATCGAGGTCTTTCTCGCGCGCGGCGACCAAATCTTCTTGGCCAGGGACGGCGACACGCTCGACGGCCAATACAAGGTGGAGGCCGTAGGCGCCACGGAGGTCAGCTTCATCCACCTTCCTTCCGGGACGCGCCAAACCCTGCAGTTCATCGCGCTCAGGGAAGAGGGACCCACTGCGCTCGTGCAGAGCGTGCGGCCTGCGAAACCGATCGCCTCCGCAGCGGCGCCTTCGCCCACGCAGCCTGCGGCGGCAAAGCAGGCGACCACGGCAAGCCCCGCGTCGTCCGAAAGCGCGAGCCTGGGAAAGACCGGACCCGCACAACTGCGATGGGACGGGCCGACGAGCGCGCGCGCGGGCGCGAGCTTCAAGGTGTCGCTGCGCGTGACTTCGGGCGAGCAGATCCGCGCGGCGCCGATGCAGGTACGCTTCGACCCCGCGGTGCTCGAGTCGGTGTCGGTCCGGCCCGGGGGTTATTTCAGCGCGGCAAAGAGCGCGTTCGGCTACCGCGTCAACACTGACGGCTCGATATTCATCGGCGCCTCGAATCAGGCTCCTGCGCCGGCGTCCGACGTCGAGATCCTCGTGCTCACGTTCAAGACCATAAAGCCGACTGCGGCCGCAGAAATCAGCGTCGCCTCGCTCAACCTTCAAGGCGCGGCGGGACGTGCGATCAACTACAACAGTCCCACGTCCTTCAAGACGACCATCACGCCGTAGGTTCGGAATTGGCGGACGACCTGTCGCGCTCGATCGTGCTGCTTTGCGCAGCCTGCCTTCTGGGACAAGCGCGCGCCGAATGCGCTTCGGTCGAGATCGTCAATCCCCTTCGCGGTTCGACGATCCACAGCGCGCGGCCCGACATCAAATGGCGTGGACTCCCCGGGGTGAAGCTCTATCGCGTGCAGATCGAAAGCCGGGTTCCCGAAGGACAGGTCATCGAACGCCTCGACACCCGCGTCAGCGATGATCGCTTCGTTCCTCCACGAGCGCTCGCCGATCGGCGAGCGGCGGTGAAGCTCATCGTCACCGCCGACTGTCCCGAACCATCGCGGATCGCGACGCGGCCGGCTTGGTTCTTCATCGACATGGCGCCGGAATGTCTGGCGGTTGAAAGGCTCTCGCTGTCGCGCGCGAATCCACCCAAGGCAGAATGGGGCCGCGCAAGCCGCGCAACGCGCTACGAAGTCGAGGCCTATTCAATCGCGGACGGCCGGCTGATCGCGCGCAAGGAGACGACGCTTACTTCGATGGACCTGCCGAGTGTCGCCGCGGCGCTTGTCGTGGCCGTGCGTCCGCGCTGCGAATCGGTCGTCGGTGAGGCCGCCTACGGATTCCTGCCGGCTTCGCGCTGATTCGGCGGCGTCGTTTCGTCAAACGCCTGCTTCGCAACCCGCTCGCCGATCCTGCGACCCAGCCGCAAGCCCTCCTCGTTGTCGCTGCGGTAATGGATCCCGCCCCAAAGGCGGGACATCGCGGCTTCCTCGGAAAACGAGCGCAGCTCGGATTTGCGCTCCGGGAAAAACGCCGCCAAGGCGGCTTCCGCCGCTCCCGATATCGCCGAGTGTCCCGAGACATAGGATGGATGGGGCGGTGTAATCAGGTGGGGGAGAAAATTCGCATCGAAGCGCTCCCGGATCACCGTCACCGGGCGAACCGTCCACCAACGGTATTTTGCCCGCCAGCAGGCGATCGCCGCATCGCTCATCGCAAGGTTGAGCGTCGCTAGAACGCGCGCGGTCGTCGCCGGACCCAGCTTTTCCGCACGGATCAATTCGATCGCGCGCTGATTCCATACCCCCGGCGGCGTAACCGATCCGGCCTGCAGGTTCCAGTCGTCGGCGATCGCCTTTTGCCTCGGCGTCAGCGTTTGCCACGTGCGATAGACCTCCTCGGCCTCGGCCCAGAACTGCTTTGACCCGTATTCAAACGGTGGCGGAGGCTGAATGTCATCGCCTCCCCCCACCCAGGGACGCCATTCGCCGGCGAGCGGCTCCTGCGGAACGTGGATGTTCAAAGGTGGGGTCGCGCGCCATCTTCCAGGATCGGAGCTGAGCGCGGGCGGTGCCGCGCTGCGCCGATCGGCGCCGTCAGTGAGGGCGCGGCGGATCGCGTCGCCTGCGACCTGCTCTCCGATTTGCAGCTCGCGCTCAAGACGCTCAGGCCCGATGCCTTGCGCGCTCCCAAAAGCATGGGCGAGCGCGAGCCCCTTGCCTTCTATCCAGCCCACCGATTCGTACGGATAGAGATAAGCGAGCGTCAGGCTGACCGCGCGGTGAGCCGCTGCTACTCCTGCGGTTTGGCCCCCGGACTCGCGAGCCGCGAGCGCGAACGCATCGTGCATCGCCGCGTGTACGATCGCGAGCACGCGCGCGGCGCGCTGCGGATTCTGCTGGTACTTCTGGATCAAGCGCAGCGTGTGCTCGGTCCATGCAAGCAGCGAGCGCGTCGCATCCGAATCGTCGGCGACGGCGAATGCCGAGGGTAAACCTGACAGCGTGTGTAAGGAAAACCTTACAGGCGATGATCCGGATTCGAGCCAGCGCGGCCAAGTCGCGGGATTTTCCGAAGCGATCGCGCTCGCTGAGGCCAGCGAAAGCGCAATCACGCCTAAGAGAGAAAACATGACCAGCGTCAACGTCCTGCGCGGCTCTGCGAGAATTCGAATGAAGTTTTCAGTTTGCACCGTCGAACTCGAGTTGACTCGGAATTGCTTTCCTGTATTCTGTACGAGCTTGGCAAATCTCCGTGTATTGGCAAATGCTAATGCACATGCGCTACGTGCAAGAACATACGTCAGCGTTCGCCGCAGGTCAAAGAAAAAGCTCGGTAGGGAGTCGGAGTTGCCTAAGGACACGGGACGAAGTCAGCTTCATTCCCGCATTCTTTTGCGGGTAATGGCGCTTGGCGTCGTTGCGGCTTCGCTTTTCTTTTCTGCTCGCGGCATTCCTGCCGCGACTGTCCAGTACGTCTATGATGAGCTCGGCCGGCTCATCGCGGCTATCGATCCAGCCGCTGACGTCACAGAGTACACGTACGACGAGGTCGGCAATCTGCTGTCGGTCTCGCGCCGATCGTCTTCGCAGGTTTCGATCATTTCGTTCGCTCCGCGGCGCGGCCTGGCCGGGCAGGCGGTAACAATAGTCGGAACCGCGTTCAGCGCCAACGCTGCGCAAAACCAAGTGCAGTTCAACGGAACCGCCGCAGTCGTTATGTCGGCAACTCTCACGTCGCTGGTCTCCTCGGTCCCGTCGGGTGCGACGACTGGGCCCATTTCGGTCACAACACCGTCGGGTACAGCCACGACTGCGACGGCGTTCGTCGTGCGGGAGGCGCCGCAGATCGCAAGTTTCTCTCCCGCAGTCGGCACGCCCAATAGCACGCTGACGCTCACGGGAAGAGGCTTGGATGAGCCTGATCTCAGCGTGGTTGTGAACACAACCGCTTCGCAGGTAATTTCGGCGACCCCCGCGACTCTGACGAGCCGCATTCCGACCGCGACGGGCGGCAAGATCTCGGTGACGACATCGCTCGGCACCGCCACAACGGTAGACGATATCTTCATCGTGCCTGTGCCGCACGCCGTTGCGGATGTCGCAGCGACTGGACGGATCGCAGTGGACGGCCAAGGCCAAGTTGTTGCGCTTCCGGCGGCGAAAGTAGGTCTGCTCCTATTCGACGGCGTCGCAGGCAGCTCGGTAAGGCTGTCACTCACCGCCGTGACGCTACCGCTCGGTACGCTAAGCGCCTTCAGACCGGACGGGGTTCCGCTGGCCGCTGCAATCAGTTTCGGCGCGGCGGGAGCGAGTGTCTTGCTGTCCTCACTGCCCACGAACGGCACCTATGGCGTACTCGTGGTCGCGGACACTGCGGCAAGCGGAACGGTGACAATCGCGGCCTCGACCTCGACTGGAATCCCCACCTTGTCGTACGGCGAGACGATAGTGACGTCGATCGTGGCCGGGCAGCCGGGAAGTTTCACGTTTAACGGCACGGCGGGCGAAAGTGTTGGTCTCGAGGTCAAAGGCGTGACCCTGCCAAATGGTGGAGTTGCCACCGTGCTGCGGCCGGACGGCGGATTCTTCGCGAGCGTTCCATTCACTCCGACTTCGGACTTGTCGCAGCGGCTGGGCATCCTGCCGCTGACGGGCACTTACACAGTGCAAGTAAACGGTAGCGGCACGGGAAGCGTGCAGTTCACGCTGTGGAAGGACGTGGACGGAGCGCTGGAGTTGGGTATTCCTCGAACGATTACCACAACCTTCCGGAACCAGCAGGCACGGCTGACTTTCACTGGAACGATAAATCAGCCGGGCCTTGGGGTGGATATCGCCAATGCGGGCTTTGGCGGCACGGTGCAGGTGCTCGGGTCCAACTTCAACCAGACCTCGGTGGTGACGTTCACCGCTCCGGCGGGCGTCGGG
>Ga0137451_1000428_pt1 | contig 12655 bp, 25 predicted proteins | sample EasRivERMGT500_2_FD_102336 | JGI IMG/M metagenome (GOLD analysis project Ga0137451, IMG submission 102336) | Soil microbial communities from meander-bound floodplain in the East River, Colorado, USA - East River MetaG ERMGT500_2 | ecosystem: Environmental > Terrestrial > Soil > Floodplain ... | reverse complement strand
TACAGGCCGATAGCGCCGCCCACGCCAGCGCGCACGGGTCCGCGCCCATGGCGCGGCCACGCTGCTCCGCGTGCTCCGCGAGAACCGCCGGCAGGATGTGATGGGGAAACGGCGGCGGCTTCAGCGTGTCCCACGGGTCGACCACCAGATCACCGAACGGCCGAGCCGGTTCCGCCGTGACCGTGGCCTCCTGATCCGCCACGCCCCACCGCTTCCGCGCGCCGTCGATGGCCGTGGCGACCTCCTTGTGCGTCTGGTCGGCGGTATAGCCGGGCAGCGTGAAGGCGGTAGCCGCCGCCTGGATCTCGACCGACGACCAACCGCGCCCCACCCAATGGGCCACGAGCCTGATCATGGCGTCGTGCCAGCCGCTGCCCGACCGTATGGCGGCCAGATACGTCGATACGGTAGACAGGCCGCCTATGATCGAGGCGGGCTTCCTGGGGCTCTCGGCGCCCGGCAACTGGGCCGTCAGCATGGCCAGCGAATAACCGCGCGGTCTCGGGTCGGACGCGTCGGGCAGCACGAGCCGGGTGAGTTCGGGGACGCGGTTTTCTTTCCACGGCCACGCGATGCTGCCCGGCAGGCGCATGAGGCGGGACGCGTTGACCACCTTCTCGTCGCCGCCGTAGAGCGCGTGCAGGCGGACGTTGAGCGAGCGCACCATGTCTCGGCTGTCGATCGGCTCCAGGGCCAGGAACCAGCTTTGCACCCGCCATCCGGGTATTGTCCCCGTGATGACCGAGGCGTTGGGCCTCACCAGGGTCTGTACGGTTCTGGCCCGTTCGACTTCCGCCTGCGTGTCGATGTCCGACCAGATGCCGGGCGCCTGCTCGAAATCAGCGTCCCCGGTGTAGGGCGGGATCGCGTGCGCGCGAACGGTCGCGGCGCGGATATAGACCGACTGCCCCGGCACGAGGTTTATTTGCGTCGCGGTCGCCGCCAGCGTGGCCAGATCGTCGCGTTCGAACTGCGCGAACTCCGTCAGATCCCCGGTGGCGGCGTTCATCCAGCCGATCTCGATCACGCCGCGCGTGGTGTGCTGAAACCACCACGCGCAGAACGCGATCATCATCGCCCCATCGGGCGTCAGTTCGGAGTCAGGGCCTTTGTAAGCCGGTTGGGGCACTCAACGGCCGCGCCAGCGCACGGCGTTGGCCGCGTTGCTCCATATTTTCTCCGGGTCGTAATGTTTAGGCGGCACGTCCCACATAAGCAGGGTCCGCCTCGGCTTGCCGTGCTGGATTGTTCCCGTCCCCCAATCGAGGCCGCCGCGTGACGTGTTGAGGCAGACACCGACCGAAAAGTCCGGTTTGTGAGTGTCGGTGAACTCGGCGCGGATGAACCATGGCGTCATCCGCATTTCGCGTGGATAGCCCTGTCGTTCGTTGCTGCAATCGGGGCTGTCCGGGATTTCGTTGGTGCACATCCACCCGAGAAGAACGCTCGTGGGGTATGTTCCCACGAGCAGCAGTTCGCCTTTGAAGCCAGCCTTTTCGGCGGCCGTGTGCATCTTCCATATGGTTGGCACATCGATCGCGGTGATGGGTTTGACCTCCACCAGGATCTCCGTGCGCCATCCCTTGATCAGGAAATCCGGCGACCATTCGCCGAGGTCGAACGGTTCGTATTCCGCCCGCCACCCGCACAGGTCGAAGAAAGCGGCCCACTTCGCCTCCAGCCGGCTCCTGTAGCGCCGTTCGTTATACTGGGTATCGATCGCCGCTATTTTGTAATCGAGCGCCATGGACGTTCCCCCTCAAAACGGCATGGCGTCCGCCGCCTTGGCCTGGGGCGTTGGCGTATTGGCCGCGCTCGTGCCCGTCTGCATCGACGCGCTGGCCATGGCCGCGGCCGCCTGGGGCGTCATCTGGCTGATGGGCGCCGAGGCACGCGGCGGCGGGACGGTGCGGGGGCCGAGCACGTCGGGCCTGTCCACCCACGTCTGGATCGTGAACACGGGCTGGAAGTTGGTGCTCTGCCCTGTCTTGATCGGCAGCGTGTCGGTCATCTTGACCACGGGTAGCTGGCCCATCGCGGCTTCGGGCGCCGCTTCATAGGTCGAGTGCAGTTCGTTCATTCCGTTGATGAGCGCCGCGCTGTTGCCGGCCAGTTCCCGCACGCCGCCGATCGCGTTACCGGCGACGGGAACCCTGAAGCCCTGCCGGAAGGCCAGATCCTTGCCCGTGTCGTCCTTCCCCGGCGACGCCGGTTTGGGCGGCAGGGGTTGGCCATACGGGACCATGCTCCAGATGGGCGCGGAGCCCGCCACGAAATGACACCAGCCGGTTTCCAGCCTGCCGAAATCCACCGCGAAGGCGGGTTGCTGCTTCGTCACTTCGGTTTCGATGGCGTTCCATACGCCGTTGAGGTCTTGCGTTCGGTCGCGTGTGTAGAGCCTGCCCTGGTTGGCTTTATACGCCAGGATCGGCGTGAACTCTCCGGTAGCCGAGGTCGGCGCGTGCATGAATGCCATCGTTCGTTCTCCTGTTTTCAGTCGTTGCGTTTACCTATCGAACATACGCCTTCGCGTCGTTCCATATTCTCAGGCCGGGGATTTCCCGCTGGCCTTGTTTGATCGCCAACCGGACGGCGGCGTCATTCACTTGCAGGAAGTGCGAAGGCACGGCGGATAGCGAGACAATTTCGAATGTCCAATTATCCTTGAGCGCCGTCAGCGCGCCTTGCGTGCCGCGCGTGCGCGTGAGTTCGAGGGCGCGTGCGTTGGCCAGTTCCGTCGCTTTGTCGGCGGCGTCGAACGCATCCACGGCGGCTTCAGCCGATAGCGTTGGGTCGGCCAGCGCCGCTTGCGCCATCCGTTCCGCTTCCGCCTGTAGGCGTTGGGCTTCGCGTTCGGCTGCTTCTCTCGCTTCCTTCTCTTTCATTCGCAGATACGTCGTCACGCGCTGTTGCACTTCGGTCGTCGCGGCGGTGACGCGGTCGGTGAGTTGTTTGGCGGCGCCGTCAATCATGCGTTGCGCGTGCAGCACGGGTTTCTTGATGCGCGTGCGTGTTTCATCGAGCGCGTTGGCGGCTTGTTTCAGGTCGTGAGAGAAGTCAGCCGCCGCTCCGCACACGTAATCGTCGTTGATGCCGTTGGCCGTTACGTCGCAGAATTTAATGAACCGCTCCATCAACGCGGCGATGGCGGCGGCGTGTTCACTGTAGGACCATTCGATATAATATGACAACGAAGCCGGATCTAGCGCCGCTGATATGTCGATTGAGGGTGCGTTGCTGTCTGCCATGTTTTCTCCGTTTAGAACGGCCTCGGGCGTTTACGATCGGCGACAAGCGTCAGCCACTCGCGTTCGGTTATGAGATCACCGCTTGTCCACACATCGAGCACGCTGACTTCGGCGCCGTCTATTTCCGCTGTCAGGCCCTTGATGCTTTGGTATATGCGCGCGGGGATGTAGGGGCCGTGACGCTCCATTCGCAGCCTTATCCAGCACGGTTCCGGGTTGGCGATATCGCGTGGCGGCTGGCGGCGGTCAGGCATCGGCGTCGCGTGCGATTTCCCTGGAGATCAGCCAGTCGTGCGCCGCCTCGGTATGGGCGCGGGCCTGCGCCGCGCTGCGGTTGGCGTAGGGCGTACCGTTCGGCGCGATGCGGGCGTTATCCGCCAGCCGCAGGTACGTTATGCGGGTTCCGGCGTGGTAGTGGTTCCAGGCAAGCGCGCTGATCGCCAGCGCTTCCAACGGTTTTTTGAATGTGTAGGTTTGTATGCGGGTGACGTAGGCGAGGCGCGCGTCGCCGCGTTCCAGGCCGCTGTTGGCGGCGATGCCGCTCCAGAACGGGATGGCCTTCTCCGGGCAATATCTTAACGTGACGAGGGCCACCGCCATGACGGAGGGATTGATAAGGCGTCGCTTTAAGGCGGGCAGCGCCGGCAATAGCGCGTCGGAGTAGACTCTTATGGTTGGCCACCAGTCCAACGCCGCTTTGAATCTGCCGTCAGGCGTCGTCAGGTGGGGCATTTCGTTGCCCGCGCTGAGATACGTCAGGCCGTTGGCGATAATCGAGCAGGCGTGATACGCGGCCGTCGCCACGCTGGGCGATACGCCGTGCTCTTCAGCCAGACCCGACGCGAGGATGATTGTCTGCGTCGAGCGCGTCCGCTGCACCGAGTCGAGCCGGTAATATAACCCGTTTAACTCGGTCTCATTCGCCACCGGGATGATCGTCACCACGACCTCGACGGTCGTTTCAGCCGATATGATGGCGTGCGCGCGGTGATAGCCGTTGACGAGGATACGGCGCCCGTCAGGCAGCAGTCCGAATGTGAACTGAGATCCCGCGAGGAATTCGCCCGCCCGCATGAGAGACGCGAGTTTTTCGACGTGTTGACGGGACAGCGTGCGTTGCGCCGCGTATCCGTGCTGATCGATTATCATCTGCGCTGTCGCTGGTGATACAAGCAGGCGGCCCTCGGTTATGAACATTCCGTTTGCTCCTTCTCTTGCCGCGTGTAGTCGTTCCGCCCAGTGGCTCACCGCACGCCTCCCAGCGCCGCCCAGCGGCCGAGCAGGCTGGCTTCAGCCCGGCCATCGTCCCGCACTCTGCGAAACCGATCCGCCGCACCCGGCCACAGGCGAGACGCCATCATGCGAGCGCCGTTCTTGTCGGCGGGAACTCCGGCTTTCCGTTTCCACGTCGCGGGCGAAACGAGATGAACGGGGATCTCGAGAGCGGCGGCCACGCCTTCGAGCAGGCCCGCACCGTAACCGAAACTAAACGCGCCGCCGGCTCCGTCGCCGCGGTGCGGACCCACGGCTTCGATCACGACGTAATCGACGACGCGGAGGCGGAACATATGCGCGAGGTCGGCGGCCACGATCCTGTTGCGGTCGCGTATTTTCGCGACGGGCATGTCGGCCACTTCGATGAGGTCGCCCGCGTGGGACAGCCAAGCTAAAGCACCGCCGAGGCCCGGGTCACAGCTGAGAACGGTCATGCCGCCCTCGGCCGATAGTAACAAACGGCACGATGCGTCCTGCACCAAGGCCCCTGAGACACTGGCAGGCCGCACATCACCCACGTTTCCGTTACGCTTCCGTCCCGGACCACGAACTGGCACGGCCTGCGCGCCGGGCCGGTGGGCCAGCTACCGTCGTCAGCGTGCCATTTCGTAATCGGCACGACGGGCAGCGGTGGCCGGTGAGCGGCGAACGTGAACTTAGGCACGCCGCTGTAGGCCCGATTTGGACCGGAGGCAGGTAGGGCAACCGAACCCGAAAGATCGGCGTTTCTGTCAACCACGACGGACGGCAGCGGTGGCAGCGTCACGGCGGGGGCGGGAGTGTTGACCGGGCGCGGCTTCGGCGGCGTCGGAGCGCCGTCGCGGATGATCGGGCTCGCGCGGCCCTCGATCAGTCCGCGCGCCTGTAAGCGGTGGATACGGCCGCTGACGGCGTTGGCGGTGGTGACCAGGCGCTCGGCGATTTTAGTCACCGTGTGCCCCGCGTCCCAGAGGTCGCAGAGGCTCGTAAGTTTCTCGATGGTCCACTGACCGGCGGCGAGGCGGCGGAGGGTGTCAGTGCGCCAGTCAGGCGGCGCATCGGCCTGTTGGACGACGCGGTTGGCGGATCGTGTCGCGGCCCGTTCGGCGTCGGCGATTTCCCGCGGCCGGGCGACATGAACGATTTGCGCCCAACGCCGCGGGTGCGACGCCCTCACGGGCTGCCGGCCCGGCAGGGCGGCGAGTTGTTCGAGGATGTCGGCTGTGGGCGTGAGCGTCGGCCACAGTTCGCGCACCAGCGCCAGACGGGCGGGCGTGACCGTGGGCGGCGGGCGGTTGCGGGGTTGTTTCATCGATACGTCGCCGCTATGTGGCGTGACAGCGGCAGCGGGATTTTCGCGATCATCGCGGAGGCGGCTTTGCGGGCGGGGGAGCGCGATGCGGTCGCGCGGCTTATCGATCCTTCGTCATGCCACCACGTTCCCCCTTGCTTGCAACCATCATCGGTTAGGCGGCCGAAGTAGTGTTCTCCCGCGTTGGTCCATCTGGCGGGGGATCGGCCGTTTCTGATGGCGTCGTTTATTTCAGGCGGGATCTTGTTCCATTCAGCGCGTAGTCGATGCGGCATCAGCGCCGGCACGTCGCCCCACAGGTAGAAGCTGCCGAAGTTCCACCGCGCCCGCCCGACCCACGGCTGCGCGCCGCGCACGTTCTCCACCACGAGCGGAATGTGATGACCGGCGGCCTCGATCGCCTCGCGCTGAATGCGGAAGCAGGCGTCGAACAGGGCGTTGCACGGCGGCGGCAGCGCCTTGGCCCGCTTCCAGGGCATCGCGCGATACGAATAAGCCTGACACGGCGGACTGGCGACAATCAGCGTGGCGTCACGGAATTGTGATCCGTGCAGCGTGAGCACGTCCTGGATCACGAGTTGCGCGGGGTAGCGGTGTTCGCCGTAAGCGTGCTGCTCGATGTCGATGCCGATCACGTCGTAGCCCTCGGCGAGCAGGCCCTCCGTCCAACCGCCCAACCCGCAATAGAGGTCCACAGCCAGCGGCCTCATCTCAAAAGCCCCCCGGCCCGCTTGACCGAGCCGGAGGGGAGTTTGTGACGATGACCGGCGCGTGACGTGCGCCTGACGATCGCCCTCGGGGGGGGTGAGGGCCGATGGGGTCATGTTCAGTAAGGCCACCTATTCGATGACCTTGAGTGACGCTGGGTCGAAGACCCGCAGCCCGTAGCCAAGGTTCGGATCGGCGCGGTAGTCGATCGCGTCGTATCCGTCTTTTTTCAGCCAATCCAGAAGTTGATGCGGATCGACATCGAACGCGGAAAACTCGTCGTCGCCGTGCCGCCCCGCTTTGCGCGCGGCATACTCCTCCAACTGGGAGTAAAGCATCGGTTTGTTGAGTGTGACCTCAACTTGTTTGACCGGGCCGTAGGCCGCGGCTTCTCCGGGATGACTGGCCAGGGAAATGCCGGGGACATGATCATCCGGCGTCAGGTTCGGCCGCAACGGTCCGCTGATTTTCTCTTTGCTCCCGTGATACAGAATCTCGGGTTTCATCGCGCGGCCTCCTGATGATGTAGTCCCCAACAATAAGTTCTGCGCGTATTGGTCAACGCCGTGCTTCATCGCGCCCCAGGTGGGGTGGCCGCCATTCCACGGGGCGCCACCGACCCAGTTCCCCTGGTCAATGCCCTCCTGATGTTTCCGCGCCAGATAGTCCGCCACCTGTCCGTAGGTCTGGACGACGGCGTCCGCCTGCGCGTTTGATGCCAACGGGTTGCCGCGCGTGACCCACATCGCGTCTGCCTCTGGGTTGAGGAGTGGGTTTCTGGCCATTTATTTAACCTTCATTGCCGCGAACGTGGGTGATGCCGATGGGGTCATGTTCCGCACATCCCGTCGCATTCCGCGCCGAACAGATCCGCCTGACGGGCGGGATCGTTGCGCGAGAAATCGACCTCATCGAGCGGCACACGCTGGGAGTGCATGAACTCGACGCCACGTATTCCTCGCGCGTTGCCTGTCCGTAGTTGCCGATCGGCGGCGACCGCGTCGGCCCACTCGGCGGGTTGGTTGGCTTTGCGGTCCATCCAGCGGAGGTCCGACGTGAACGGGCAGCCGATGCAGGCGGATTTAGGCGGCGTAGGGTGGTTGTATTTGGCCAACCACGCGAGGCAGTCAGACCGGCGCATTCCGAGGTCGAGCAGGGGGAACGTCTTACGGGTCCAGGCTGTTTGCGACGGCTTCGCCCGTTGCGCCTCGTCGGCGCTGATACCGATCAGCAGATCGACGGCGTTGGCGGGAATGCGCTGGCGCGGTTGCTTGCCGAGGAGTTCACGGATTTTGCGCTGGATGGGCTCGATCTTGTATTCCGACGTGCATTGCCGCCGACCCATGCCATCGGTGCCGTCCGTGTTGACCACGAAGTATGGGATGGCGGCGTAACGGCCACCGGTCGTGTTGCGCCGGGTCGCGATGTTGGCGCGGATGTTCCCGGCGCTGACGTGGTGGACGGGAAACGGCAATAGCGGCTCCAGCCAGTCCAGGTGCGCGTAGACCGACGCCGGTTCCCAGTGCGTATCGGCGAATATCGCGCAGTCCGGCAGCTCGATCTCGCCGGCCGCCGCCATCAGCGCCAGCGTCGTGGATTGCACGCCGGCACCGAGGCTGAGAACGCGCATCATGCCGGGCAGCTTTCGCGCTCGATCCACGCGTTTATTCGTTCGCGTGTCGCGCGTCTGAGCTCGCGGCCGTTGCGGAGGTCGAGGATCAACGCCGGGTCGTTCAACACGGCCAGCCCGAACGCGCTGGGCGCCATGCCCGTGCGCCTGAGATAGTTTTCGATCAGGCGCAGCGTCGGGTCTTTGGCCATTGCCCGGACGCTATTTGGAAAAATCCAACGAGTCAAACCGCTCCGGGCGGAAATTCCTCAATGCGACGGTTGCGCGGCGTTGCTCATTTGGAACTATTTCACCATGCGTGAATTCTTGGCAAAACCCAATGCGTTAGGATATGAGGGGGAATTATGGATTCGGCATCCGCGCGACGGTATCTCGAGCGTGCTTTACCGGCGCGTCAGTGGCGCGCCGCCAGTCAGGCGTTGGCGCGCGGTCCCTCATATATCAACCATCATATAAGGCGAGGCTCGCCGCGCTTTCTGAACGAGCGGGACCGGGAAATTCTGGTCGCGCTTTACGATCTCAATCCCGAGAAACTGAAGCCGCCGCCAAAGAAACCGCGGTTAGTCGTCAGCGATCAGGCCGCGATCGAGAGCGAGGACCAACCCCAGGTCGATACCCTGAACGCGCGCGAGCGTGCCAATCGCGCGTGCCGCTCGCAGATCCGCCGCGCTTGCCTCCGTATTCCAGACCACGAGAAACTGACCGCCATTCTGGGCATGGTCCTCATAATCGCGGAACAATCTGTTGCGCCGCGCGAGCGCGCCGACGGCGAGAATATCGCAGCCCTGAGTTAACTCCTCTTTACCTGTTATTGGATTTCCGCCTACGTTGACTCCGTTCCCGGAGTTCCATCCATGGCGCATCTCTTCCCCTCACTGAAAACGGATCGTTATCATTCAAGGCAAGTGCTGGAAGCCGAGCGCCTTGTCGCTGGTGGCGGGGGGCTGTCCGTAACCTATCTGACACACGCGGCGGGTGTCGAGCCTGGCGACGTCGTAACCGTGAATCTCTTATTTTTCAGTGAAAAAACCACCGATTGTTACGGCGGCGTTGCGTGAGAACCGCGGAGGAAATCCAACAGATCGCCGATCACGTCGCCGACATCGACGTGGTTCTGGCCGTGCGGCTGCGGGCGCTCGCCGATCGCGTATCGCGGTGGGAAGACTGGGCCGACGATCTGGTGGACAGCGCCCGTATCGCCGAGCGCGTATGCGTCGAGCACCTGCGCCCGAGGCGTCGGTGAAAGCGTATCGCCTGCCGCTGACGTTCGTGCTGGGTTCCGTCGCCCTCGCCGCCACGTCGATGCTGGCGGTGGCCGTGTTGTTGCCGGCGGGCATGAACGCGGCGTGTCAGGAGGTTTCCGTTGCCTGGCGTTAGGGCGTGCCTCCTCTGCGCGCTGCTGCCCCTGGCCGCGTGCGTGAGCGAATCGACCCTCGATCGGCGGCTGTATCAGACCGAGCAGTTGAGGATGCAGCGAGACGCGCTGGAAGGCGAACGGCTGCGGCTGTGGTTGGATTATCGAGGGAGGCGCTAGCCAGACTCCGCGATCTGTGCATAAGTCGGCGGATGAAATGACCTAGAAACACGAAAGGCCACCCGAAGGTGGCCTCACACGTCCGGCAGGGCCGGGATGATGATCTCTCGCAAAGACAGCATCCCATGCCTGAAATCAGATTTCAAGAGCGGTGTTGAGCCGCTGGGAAACTGCGGCCTTGTGGGTGCCTCTGACGGCGGCCTCTCACACGAGAGGGAACACGCCGTGCATAGTTGGAAAGACGAGATCTGGGCGGCATATAACCGCGGCAACCTGACCAGGACCGGCAGGGATATCATGCTGCGGCTCCTGCTCCACCGAAATCGAGGCGGCGTCTGCTGGCCCTCTCAGGCCCGGCTGGCGGCTCTGGCGAAGTGCAGCCTGTCCACGGTCGGACGGACGTTGCGCGCCGCCCAGGATCTCGGATTGCTGGCCGTGAAAGCCTGCTACCGCCGAGTCGGCGGCGCCGTCAGGCGAACCGTCAATCTCTACAAGTTGATTTGTCCTACGGAGACAACAACAAGTCAGAATGACGGAGCGGGAATCCAGAAGAGTCTCTTCTTATCTTCTTGCGGCGTGTCAGCGCCTCTCCTTGCCGCGCGCCGTGCCGTTATGGAAGAAAGATTGCTTAGGAATGGCTACGCGGGACGGGTGGCCAACGTGTCCCCAAAATAAATCCAGCATGCCCTCATTCTGTTGTTGATTGGACCGGATTGTGTCCTTATAAAAGGGACATCGACGAGGAATTTCCAAATGACCCGCCGCACTCCAGTACTGACAACCACCCAGTCCGCCGACCTCTCCACCCCGTTCGGCCTGGAATGGGCCACCAAACTCTTCGGTGAGGAGGCCGTCGCCTCGCTACCGATCCGCACTGTGGGCAAGAACAAGGGGTGCCCCAAAGGCCATATTATCTGGGAGAAAGCGGCGACCGCCGGTTACGTCCCCCACCTCGGCCACGCCGTCACCGTTGGTTCGCTCATGGGAGCCTGGATCGGCGGCTCCAACCAGACACCCCGCGGCGCGGCGATGACTGGCAAGTGGCTGGGCCGGGTGCAGACCCTCGCCGGGTCGCCCTATTACCTCTTCGAACAGGGCCGCGCCCGTCACGCCGCGGAAGTGGCGGCGAACGAGGCCCGCATCGCGGAAGAGCGGGCCGACAGGGAGGCGGCATAATGAACAAGCTGAACGTCCCCGACGCCACCGCCGAGCGGCTGGCGTTCCTCGCCGCCATCGTGGCCATCGAAGCGCCCGAGCGCGTCAGTCTCCACGCCAACGACGTGCGTATCCCGTGGAGCGTCATCAACGAAATCCGCGAAGCCCTGGAGGAAGCGGGCTGGAACTGGCGCTACGCCGTACGCGAACGCATCCGCCTGGAGAAGGTAGACAAGGCGGCACAGGTGGCGAAGCGATACCCTTCGAAGCCCGAGGTCGCATGACCCCCGCCGAGTTCACCGCCGCCCTCGATGTCCTGGGCTGGTCGCGCCGTCATCTGGTCGAGCTGCTGGGTTGCGACACCACGCTGGCGAACCGTTGGGCGTCAGGGAGGGCACGGGTTCCCACGAAAATCGCGCAGTGGTTGACGCGGCGGGTGAAAGACCTCCAACGCGACCCGCCGCCGGAGGGGCCGAACTGGCGGGTGCGGCACATCAGGGAGGCGGCGGAATGACCGACAAACCGGACCCAACGATCGCCTGTCCGACCGTCCGACAGTGGCTACGCGATTGCCGCGAGACGACCCAAGATCAAGCTACACCGAAATGCCCGGTTTGCGGCCACAACCTCGGCATCCGCGAAGCGATGTACAACCCCAGCGGAACAGACGAATGGGAGTGCGACAATGCCTGCTGCGATGGAAACGGACAGTGAGCAATCCTGAAACGAGCGCGGGCGAGGATGATCCGACGGCCGAAACGCTCGTCCTCCTGGAGAACGAGATCGAGCGGTTGAAGGGTCTGATCACCTGGTGCCGTCCCCGGCTCCGCCATGAGGCATATCGGATGCGCCTGGACGCCGCGATGGCTGGGAAGAGCCCAGAGCCTGATCACACCCCAATCGTGCATAGTGTAAATCCATGAACGATCCGCAACAGACGAGCCGGCGGCCTCTCGTCATTGAAGTGCTCCTGGATGGCGAAGTCGTCGCCACGGGAACGCTCTCGTCGGAAATACGCGACTTGTCGAAGTCGGTCGGGATGCCGCTGTTACCGGCGATGCTCCGGAAGATCGCCGATAAGTGGGAGGCAACGGACAATGGCCGCTGACCCATGCCAACGCATCACGATGCTCGAGAACGACAGGCGGAAGTCGTGACCCCCGCCGATCGTCAGCGCCTCGCGCGCATCCTGGGGATGCTGGGGAGCGAGTTCGACGGCGAACGGGCGTCGGCGGCGCTACAGGCCGAGGCGTTCAGGAAGAAGCACGGGCTGACGTGGGCGGAATTGCTGGCGTTGAAGCCGGTCGAGGAGGAGCCGCGGTGGACACCGCCGCCTGCCGCTCCCGCCAGATATCAGCCCGCGTGGCCCTTCCGCGATCGTGCGGTGATGGGCTTCGGAGCCGTCTGGGCTGCGTGCGCGGTGTTCGTCTGCGTCTGGCAGAACATCTAGGGAGGTGGCGCCCCGCTTAGTGGGTTCTCCTGCCCCGGCGGCGGGCGCAGCGGCTCCGATGGGTTCATCAGGCGGCGCATCTCGGCCTGGGCGCGGCGGATCTGAACCCGGTCTGTCGAGTTCTTGATAATACTGCTGAGCACCTGCACCGCGACGTTGCCGCCTGGGCCGAACAAGTGGCCAGCAGCCAGATGCAACGCGGTCGCGCCGCCTGTCTTGAAGGTGCCCCGCAGCGCGTCGATGATGTTGGGCATCGTGTCGGACCCGGCCGCGCGAGCCAGTTCCAGGGCCGATGCGCTGCGCCGCAGGCTGTCGCGGATGTTCCATAGCCGCGTCATGTTTTATTCGGATATCGCCTAGAACG
>Ga0137451_1000425_pt1 | contig 12691 bp, 10 predicted proteins | sample EasRivERMGT500_2_FD_102336 | JGI IMG/M metagenome (GOLD analysis project Ga0137451, IMG submission 102336) | Soil microbial communities from meander-bound floodplain in the East River, Colorado, USA - East River MetaG ERMGT500_2 | ecosystem: Environmental > Terrestrial > Soil > Floodplain ... | reverse complement strand
TCATCGGAACCTATCCGGGCGCGTGGCAGTCCGCGGTCGCCGGGGCGCCGGTCTCCGACCTCATCGAGGAGTACAGCCTCTCGGACGGCAACGTGGCCTGGCGCTATGCCATGGGCGGCTCGCCGTGGACCGGGGACCGGCAGCAGCTCTATCGCGAGCAATCCCCGATCAGCTACGTGACGCGGGTGAAGACGCCGACGCTGGTGATGTCGTTGATCGAGGACTTCCGCGTCCCGCCCTCGCAGGCGCTGTCCTACTACCGCGCCCTCAAGGACAACGGCGTGGAGACCGAGTACATCGCCTTCCCGGGGCGCGGCCACAACCCGCGCGATCCGGTGCATTCCCTCGAGCGCTCACGCCTGTGGGTGGACTGGGTGAAGCGACACGCGGGTACGCCGATGCCGTAAATCCGGCGCCCGGGCCGGCGCCCAACCGTACGCCTCCGCCACCTCACGGATCCCGGCGGCGCCGCCGGCGCCTCCGGATCTGGAGGCTGACCCTCTGCGTCCTCTTCAGAAGTGATACGGCCGACTTGAGGCGGCCCACGCGAAGCACGAGGACCACGGGCCCGTCCTCCCGAATCTGATAGACGATCCGACAACCCTCGACGTCAAGCCGGTAGAGCTCTTCGCCGCCCTCAATGGGCTCGACGCCGCGAGGGCGGGGCGCGTGGGCGAGCCCGTCGATACAGGGGGCGATCTTGCGCTGGACGTGTTTGGGGAGCCCCCGAAAACCGGACTCCGCCTCGAGCGCGAACTTCACCTCATGGGACCGAGCGCTCACGCGGCCTGCCTACGCCAGCCCGAGGTCCGCCTTGATCTTCTCCCACGGCACGGTGCCGTCCTTCTCGGCGCTGGCCAACGCGGCCCGCGCCGCTTCGAGGTCCATGCGATCCTCGATCTTCTCGAGAAGTTCCAGGTCGTCCACTGACACGAGCACAGCCACGTGCTTCCTGCCGCGCGCCACTACGATGCGGTTGCCAGCGTAGAGAACCCGGTTGCAGTACTCCGCGAACTCGTCGCGGACCGTGCTCGCGCGGACCACGACGCGCCCGCCACTGGAAGCAACACGGTGAATCCCGGGGGCCTCGCTCCTGCGAACGGGAGTCGCCCGCTCCCTACGGGGCCGCTTCTTGGTGCTTGCAACGCGAGTCATCTGCTCCATCCCGGGCCTCTCTGGGCCTCTCTTGAGTCAATTTGAACGTAGCGTACGCCTTGTACACCACGTACAATTATCGGCTCACGTCCCTCGACAGTCAAGGGGTACTTTCGCGCTGCTCGCTACCTCCACGCCCAGCCGAGCGCGAGCAGCCCGGCGCCCGCTGCCCACAGCGCGGCGCGCGCGGACCACGGCACGGGCTGCTCTGGCGCGGGCGCCCGCGAAGGCACGCCGATCGCCTCGCGCGCCTGGCGCACCGCGACCGCAAAGCTCGCGAGCCACGCCGCCGCCAGCGCCAGCATCAGCCCCATGCGCTCCGATCCCGCGAGACCGCGCGCGACGTCGAGCCACAGCCGCGCCCCCGGCGTGCCGGGGACACCGGCGAGCGACGCCAGCGAGAACAGGCCGAACAACGCGCTCACCGGATGGCGGCGGAACATCACGGCCGCGGGCTCGGACCCGGTGCCCGAGACCGGCAGGAAGCGAGCGAAGGTGCCGGCGCCGGTGAGCGCGAGCACGAGGTGCGGCGCCCACTGGCCGAGCAGGTCGTCGGCCGAGATGCGGTGGTAACGCCCCGCGCGCTCTGCCGCGAGCGCCGCGAGCAGGATGGCGCCCTGCAGGCTCGCGAGCGTGCCGACGCGGCGCTCGGGCCGCTTCTGCCACAGCACGGCCACGGCGCCCACGGCGAACGCTGTGGCGGCGGCGATTCCGAGCAGGTACGACGTGAGCCGCGCGGCTTCGGGGCAGGCGGAGATCCCGGCGAGCCGGCTCATGATCCAGCCCGAGCCGCCCACCTGGAGCGCCGCGACCGCGAGCGGTGCGAGCCAGGCTCTCGCGCCCTGGAAGAGATCGGCGGCCCAGAAGTGAAACGGCGCCGCGCCCAGCAGCACGATCCCGGCGACCAGCGAGAGCGAGAGCGCAGCACTCCACATCTGCGGCGGATCGAGCCCGAGACGCAGCACCGCCCACTGCTCGTCCACTCGGCTCGTGCCGGTGGCGAGCACCAGAAGCTGGAGCCCGGCCCACGACAACGCGAGCGATCCGCCCAGCACCCACACCAGTTTGAGCGCGCACTCGCTCTGGAACGAGTCGTGGCGCGAGCGCGCGAGCAACGCGGCGATCAGGGCCGCCGCGATCGGCGCCCAGCCGGGATGCGAGTGGCCGCCGTAGGCGACCATGGCCGCGAGCGGCGTGAGGATCGCGAGTGGGGCGACCGCGTAGAGCTTTCCGCTCCGCGCGCGGTCGTGGAGCAGCAGGAAGCCGGCGGCGAGGAGCGCGACCGCGGCCCCGATCAGGGGCGCCCCCACGCCGAAGAGGCCGGAGAGCAGGCTCACTGCAGCAGCGGCAGGAGCAGCGCGAGCACGGCCACGCCGACCAGGAAGAGGAGATACTCTTGCGCGTCCCCGGTGTGGAGATCGCGCAGCGGCGAGGTCGCGCCCTGCCCGATGCGTGCAACCAGGTCGACCGCGCCGCGCTCGCGCGTGAGCACGCCGCGCGAGGTGAAGCGCGCCACGCGCCGCACCGCGTCGAGGATGAACGCGGGCCGCCGCAGCAGCCCGAGACCCGCCCCGAAAAGCGCGGGCGCCACCGCCAGCAGCGCGGGCGTCTGCGCCGGCGTGAACCCCGAGCTCCACGCGATCGTCAGCGCGACCGGGCCGATCACGAACGTGAGCGTCGCCGCCACGTGGGCCAGCGAGAAGACGAGCTGGCGCCGCCCGACCGCCCGGCGCTCGGGCGCGGGAACGAGCCGCGCGACGGTCACGAGCGATCCGAGCGCCACCGGGATCGCTGCGAACAGGTATTCGAGGATCCGCGTGCGCGTGTAGGGCGGCGTTGCGAGGGTGGCGAGCAGCGGCCAGGCGAGCGAGCCCGATGCCGTCCAGATCGCGAGGCGCCACAGCCGCGCGAGACGCGGGCCGCGCCGCGCCGCGGCGCTGCGCATCTCGCCGGCGAGGAGGAAGGCGCGGCCGCCGAAGGCGCCGGCCCACAGCAGGAAGCTCACGTCCTCGCGCACCGCGCGCGAAGCCACCAGCACGGCGGCGAGTGCCCCGTCCGAGACCAGCAGCCAGCGCAGGCTGGCGGCGACCAGCCGCCGGCCGAGCGCGCGCAGCGTGGCGAGCCAGGCGGTGAGCAGCAGCAGCACGATGGCGGCGCCGCGCACGTCGGGCACCGTCACCCACAGCGGTGCCAACCGCCACAGCAGCACGAAGCCAGTACTTGGTAATAGCGCCGGCAGCCATGGCCGCATCGCGATCAGGGGCCCTGGCACGTCGGAGTAGGCGCGCGCGAGCGGGAGCGCTGCGAGCAGCTCGAGCCCGGCCCACACCACCGCCAGCGACTGGGCCCACTTGAGCAGCGCCGGCATGTCCCAGGTGAACAGAGTCGGCACGAACGAGAGCGTTGGGATCACCTGCTGGATCGCGACCGCGAGCCACAACGCTCCCGCGGGGCGCCGCAGCCACGACCAGCGCCGCACCTGCTCGGCGGGATTCTCGGCGGCGCGCGCCCACCACCAGAAGGCGCCCGCCAGCAGCTCGACGCCGAGCGCAGCCGCCAGCAGTGAGGGCCAGAGGAGGAGCGTCAGGCCCGTGAGGCACATGACGGCCCCGACGGTGCGGGCGTCGCGCAGGAAGCCGAGGCGGAGGTTCATCCTAGTCGTGGAGATCGTGGGCGTCGCTCACCCACGGGCTCCCGGCGAAGCGCTCGCGCGCGTGGCCGAGTCGCACCACCAGCGCGACCGCGACGGCGGTGGCGAGCCACACGCCGGCGCGCGCGGGGGCGGAGCCCGCGAGCTCGGCGCCGCGCGCTGCGCCATCCAGCACCTGGAGCCCGAGGCCGAGGGAGGCAAAGGCGATCGCAGCGCGGCGCACGTGTCCGCGCAGCATGAGATGGAGCACCCCGATGCCCATGAGCAGGAGCGCCGTCACGACCCGCCGCCCGATCCGGGGCTCGAGGTCCTGGCGCGCGAGGGAGGCGACCATGAGGAGCAGCAACGCGAGCCCCACCAGCAGGCCGACCGCGCCGGACTCAACGGCACCCGGGCGGCGCGGCGGCGGCGGCGCATTCGTGGGAGCGGGGAGCCCCACCTGCCACGCCACGACCAGCCACAGCGCGGACCAGGCCGCTGTGAGCGGCGCCGGCGTGTCGAGCGGGCGCAGGAACGGCAGCGCGAGCGCAACGCCGAACGAGGCTGCGCGCGCCACACCCCGGCCGGGCAGCACGGTCGCCAGCGCGAGGAGCACGGCCGGCAGCAGGAGCCGCAGCAGCTCCTGCGGCGGCAGCCCGAACCAGAACTTGAAGAGATCCACGCGCGGTCCCTCGCCGGTGGCGGACTGGTCATCGCGCGGGCGGGCGCCCGCCGCCGTCCCGTTCGCGAGCCGTTCCTACGTGGGGATGTAGGCCGACTCCGCCGACTGCAGGGCCGCGAAGAAGCCCTCGACCGTCTTCGCCTCGCGCAGGCTCTTGCGCACCGATTCTTCCTTGAGCAGCCGCGACAGGTTGGCCAGCGCGCGAACGTGGAGCGTGGCTGCGTTCTCGGGCGAGACGAAGAGCACGAGCAGGTGCACCGGCCGGCCGTCCTCGGACTCGAATTCGAGCCCTTCCTCGCACACCGCGCAGGCCGCCGCCATGCGGTCCACCGAGCGCGCCTTGCCGTGCGGGATCGCGACGCCGTTGCCGATGCCGGTCGTCATCAGCGCCTCGCGGTGCAGGACACGGTTGAGGATCTCGCCCTGGCTCTTGAAGCCGTGGGCGGACTCGAGCAGCTCCACCAACTCGACCAGCGCCTCGCGCTTGGTGCGGGCCACGAGACGCAGGGAAACCGACTTGGGATTCAGCAGCTCGGAAAGCCTCATGGGCCTCCCTCCCAGAGAACCGATCGCGATCCATCGCTGAACGGCCGCCACGGTCGCCCGAGCCGGACTAAGGGGAAGCGAGCCTCCCCAGGTCCACCAACCGCCGAGCGGGCAACGGATTCAGAGCTTGTCGATCCCAACCTAAAGAGCGCGCCGCGGAAGTGTCAAGCCATTTCGCCTCGAAGCGTGCGGGAAAGCGCCGGACGCCTCCTGGTCACACACCGGACGCCCGGCGCGTAGGGCTGGACGGAGGCCCGCGGTTGCGGGACAATTCCGTGCTCACGGGAGGATCCGGTCATGCGAAGCTCCATCGCGCTTTCGATCGCGACACTCGCCCTGCTCGCGGGGCTCGCGGTCGCCGGACCCGAGGTCACGGTCACCTACCGCTCGGGCGTCCCCGTCATCCAGCTCGCCGGCAGCTTCGCGGGCAGCTCCTACACCGTCTATCGCGCCACCTCCGGGGAGCCGGAGTATCGCGCGATCAGCGACGTCGAGATCCTGTGCATCGGGGAATGCTCCGTGGCCGACTACGAAGCGCTCCCGGGCCGGACCTATTTCTATCGCTTCGATCTCGCCATGCCCGGCGGCCGCTACCAGAGCTTCGGCCCCTACGCGGTGACGATCCCGCGCGAGCAGCCGCTCACCGCCAGGATCGCTCCCAATCCCGGACGCGGGCCGGCCACGATCTCGGTGACCCTGGCCGGCCGGCCGGGCGATCCGCCGGTCGACGTCGAGATCGCCCTGTTCGACGTCCAGGGCCGGGCGCTCAGGACGCTCCACCGCGGACCCCTCGCGCGCGGCACCACCACCCTCGAGTGGAACGGTCGCGACGGGGACGGGCGGGCGTTGGGCTCGGGGCTCTACTTCCTGCGCCTGCGCTCGGCGGCGGGCGGCTTCACCGCGCGCCTCATCCGCACGCGCTGACCGGCGCTGCGGCCGCGCTCGCACGCCCTGGCTGGCCGGGATCGAAACGACGCCACGGCCATGGTCACGGCGCGACTACGACGCGCGCGGTGCGCGCCTCGCCCGGGGTCTCGCATCGCAGGAAGTAGATGCCCGCCGGAAGTGAACCACCGCGCACCCGGCCGTCCCACCGCATCACGTGATGCCCCGCTCCCCGGTCGCCTTCGAGAAGCCTGGCCACCTCACGTCCCTGAACATCCATCAGGCGAAGGCGCACGGAGCTCCTGCGCGGCAACTCAAACTCGACCCGCATCGCTCCGGTGGTGGGATTGGGCGCAGGCAGGCCGAGGCTGAACTCGCGGATGCTCCTGCCCGCGGTCACGGCGATGGGGCCGAACCCGATCTGTGCCCCGAACCGATCCGTGGCCACCAGGCGATACCAGTAGGTGGTCCCCTCCTCCACGTCGTGGTCCACCGCCGTCGTGCCTGCGGCGTCGGTGCGAACCTCGTGCGCCTGCCCCATCCATGGACCCTCCGCCCGGGGCGCACGCTCGAGGATCGCGGAGGTGATGTGGCTCACGTCGGCGAAGGACCAGGTGATCTCGATGGCACCGGCCCGCCAGGTCGCGCTGAATGCCGAGATCAGCGTCGGCGTGAAGAAATCGTCCCGGATCCTGGCCAGACAGGAACGCGGTCTGCCGCCGATCGTCGTGAACTCGCCGCCCGCGAACACGGAGACGCTCGTCGCGGCGAGCGTCAAGACCCGATTGTCCGCGCCCTCCCATGCTCTCGCAAGCCCGGTCGCGGCATCGAGCACCGCGATCCGGCTGCATGCCCTCCCTCCAGCATTGGAGAAATCGCCTCCCGCATAGACCGCCTCCGCGCCAACGGCGAGGCAACGGACGATGGCGTCTGCGCCCGGGGCCCAGGAGGTGGCCAGCCCGTCCGTGACGGAGAGCGCGGCCAGGCGATCGCGCGGCTGGCCGCCGATGGCCGTGAAGTTGCCCGCGGCGTAGATGAGGCCTCCGTTCTCCGCGAGGCTGAAGACCGTGCCGCTGGCGTTCGGATTCCAGCCGGTGGGCTGGCCGGTCGCAGCATCGAGCGCAGCGATGCGGTTGCGCGCCTGGCCACCGATGGTCGTGAACGAGCCCCCCGCATACACCGTACTCCCGACCACCGCGAGGGTGACGACCGGCGCGCTCGCACCGGGGTTCCAGGCCGTGGCCAGGCCCGTCGCCGCATCCAGCGCGGCGATGCGGCTCCGCGCCTGCCCCCCGACGCTCGTGAAGAAGCCGCCGGCGTACACAGTTCCTTCCGTCGCGGCGAGAGCAAAGACCGGGTTATCGGCATTCGGGTTCCATGGTGTCGCCAGACCGGTTTCGGCGTCGAGCGCGGCGATACGATTCCTCAGCTGCCCGCCGATCTCAAAAGAAAAGTCCCCGCCGACGTAGACCGTGCCGCCGCTCACCGCAAGCGCGCGCACGACGGTCGAGGGGAACCCTGTCACTGTCACTCCCGGATCCCACGCAGTCGCCTTCCCGGTGTCGATGTCCAGAGCGGCTAGGCTCCTCCGCGGCCTGCCGCCCACGCTGGCAAACTCGCCGCCCACGTAGACGGTATTGGTGTCCAGCCAGAGGGCCCAGACTTTGGGGGGCGTGGGAATCGCAATCCCACCCGGGTCCCAGGCCGTGGGCTGACCGGTGACCTTGTCGATCTCCGCGACCGTGTCGCCGCCGATGAAGACGGTCTTGCCGCCCACCGCGATGACCCGCACTCGGCCTGGCGCGTAGGGGCTCCATGCGGTGGCCAGGCCGGTGGCCGCGTCCAGGGCGGCGATCTGGTTCCTCGGCTGTCCGCCGATGGACGGAGTGTCCGGTGGAAGGCGTGAGTCGTGGAAGAAATCTCCGCCGACATAGACCGTGTTCCCATCCACGGCGAGCGCGAGGACCTGTCCGTTCGAGTTCGGATCCCATTCCGTGGCCAGGCCGGTGGTCGCGTCCAGCGCCGCGATGAAGTTGCGCGCCTGGCCGCCGATGTTCGTGAAGGCGCCCGCCGCATAGACGATGTTCCCGCTCACCGCGAGGTCGTTCAGGAAAACGTTCGCTCCCGGGTTCCACGCGGTGGCCAGGCCGGTCGAGACATCGAGCGCGGCGATGTAGCTCCTCGCCTCGCCCCCGATCACGGTGAAGTCCCCGCCCACGAACACCCTGTCGCCGCTCACGGCCAGAGCCCATACGTCGGCATTCGCGCCCGGATCCCAGGGCAGAGCCTCGCCGCTTCCCGCGCTCAGCGCTGCAATGTGGAACCTCGGCTGACCGCCGGCGTTCCCGAAGGCACCGCCCGCGTACACCGTGTCGCCGCTCAGGGCCAGAGTGATGACGAGACGGTCGGCACCGGGGTTCCAGGCGCCGACCGTGTGGTCCGCCCACACGTGCGCGAGGTTCCGACGTGGGATCCCGCCCACGGAATCGAAGGAACCACCGATGAACCACCCTGCGGATCCGTCGCCGACGACCGCGTGAACGATTCCTCGGACCATGGGAAAGCCGGGAACCAGGGCGGCGTCTGCGTCCAGCAGCACGCTTGCTCCCGTGTAGGGGCCGACGTACCCGAAAGAGCCCCCGATGTAGAGAGTCCTTCCGGATAACGCGGAGGTGGAGACGGGACCGTCCGCGATCCACCATCCCGGGTCCACGACCTGGGCCCGCGCGTCGGGCATTGCGACCAGCCCCAGGACGGTCCAGGCGGTCACGACGAGAAGCGAGACCTCGAGGCAGACGGTTGCCGGCCGTCCGCGGACCGGCTCGACGGCTCCCTTCCGCGGGGCGTCGGTGAAGCGGCTGGAATGGGGGGCTGCGGTTCTCATGGTCGCCCCTCTCGCAATCGCTCGAAGCCGGCTGAAACTGGACGCTGAGTCCCGGCGACCGGAGGGGGCGGCGAGCATCCGTGCGTCGGGTTTCCGCCCGCCGTCGGTCTTCCTCGCGCAGCGACAGCCGCGTATCAGGCTACCACAGCGAGAGAGACGTCGGGCAAGACCGCGCCGACCCCGGGCGAGCGGGAGAGCGCCGTTCTCCTCCTGCGCCGCGCCGGAACCCAGAAACTCCGCGCCCCACTGTGCTAAAATGGGCGTCCGTATCCTGAGTTGCGACCCTACGGACACCGCGCGCGGACGACGCCTCAATAGAAGGGTCCCTTGGATTCGAACGTGGGCCACCCGGCAGGGAGGCAGGGAAGCCCGATGCAACGGAAGCACATCGATTTTCGCGAGCTGCTCGAGCGCCTGCTGCCGCTCGAGGAGCTTCCGCCCGCCGACCGCAGCGCGGTCGAACGGGCGCTGAAGAGCGGCGTCTCCGGCCAGCTCCAGCAGGCCGCGCTCTACGCGGTGCGCCAGCTCGAGCAGATCGGAGCGCTGAAGCGCCTCCCTCAGAACGGCGGCCCGCCCGCGCTCCGCTACCAGCGCCGCGAGGGCCTGGACGTCATCACGATCCAGCTTCCCGGCGAGGCGCGTCACGATGGCATCGTGGTCTACCCGCGCGCCACGCTCCCGCTCCGGGCCCAGGCGAGCCTCGACCGGGTGCGGCGGCTGCTGCGGCTCGAGGACGATTCGCTGCTGGCCGAGCCGCGCACGCAGCGCGCGAAGCTCGGCCTGATCCCGCAGCTCGACCGCATCGGCAGCGAATTCCTCGGCGCGAGCGAGGTGCGGCTGGTCCCCGCCGAGGGCGCCGAGGAGGCCGGGCCTGCGCTCTCGCTCGAGCCCGCGCTCGGGCGCGAGGCGGCAGCCAATCCCGATTCACTCCTCTATTGCCCCGACGTGCGGCGTGCGCCGGCGCTCGCGAAGGCCGCGGGTGCCCGCGGCGTGAAGGCCGCCGTGTTCGCCGGGCTGCCGCGCGCCGATGGCGCGCTGAGCGGCCACCTCGAGATCCTGAGCCGCGCCGAGGACCCGTTCCGCCCCGACGACCTCGCGATGGCGGCGCTGCTCGCCGACTACTGCGGCGCAGCGCTCGAGCGCGCGGCCCGGCTCGAGAAGCTGGTGTTCATCGATCCGCTCACCTCGGTCTACAACCGCAGCTACTTCGATCTCGAGGTGCAGAACGAGATGGCGCGCGCCGAGCGCGAGAAGTCCTCGATGGCGCTGTGCATCGTGGACATCGACGACTTCAAGCGCTTCAACACCACCTACGGCTACGAGGCCGGCAACCAGGTGCTGGCGCACGTCGCCCAGGCGCTGAAGGGTGCGGTTCGCCCCTTCGACACGGTGGCGCGCTGGGGCGGCGAGGAGTTCGCGCTGCTCCTCACCTCGCCGATCCACGCCGAGGACGTGATGGCGATCTCCGAGCGGCTCCGCCTGCTGGTGGAGCGCCAGAGCGTGCGGCTCGAAGGCCTGGACCGCCGCACGCACCGCGTCGGCGTCACCGTGAGCATCGGCGTAGCCGTCTTCCCCGAGCACGCCGGCGAGCAGGCGGGGCTGTGGCGCGCCGCCAACCAGGCGCTGCTCGCCGCCAAGCGCCCGCCGAAGAACCGCGTCGTGTTCTACCAGCCGGCAGGCGAGGCGCGAGCGCCGAAGGGGTGAGCCGCGGAGCGGCGTGGCCCAGCCGGGCCTCGTGCATGCGGTAGAGAGAAGGCCGCTCCGGTGCCGGTCACGTGGTTCCATGGAATCTCAATCCTCGACGACGTGGGTCTCGAACACCTCTCTGAACCCTGCCCAGCGCTCGCGATCGAAGCGGCCGCTCTCGTCGAGGCAGCTCACCGCCGCGTAGGCCATGGCGAGCGTGTGGTGGGTGTTGTCGTGGGCGAAGAGGCCCTGCCGGCCGAGCGTGAGCACGCCGGGGAGCCCGGCGAGCCACCGGTCGATTGCCGCGAAGCGCGCCTCGTAGCCGCGCTCGTAGATGGGGTAGGCCTGCGGCAGGCGGCGGGTCGCCACCTGCCGCACCGGTGAGGACAGCGGCAGGCCCATGCGCGCGAGCGTGTCGGAGAGCAGGGCGCCGAGGTCCGCGTCGCTCATGCTCCAGTACGAATCGCCGGCCGCGCACGGCAGCTCCGCGCACAGCACGGTGCGGTCGCGGGGCTCGGCGGCGAGCGAGTAATTGCGCGGCTCGGACATGCGCGTGAAGGGAATCTCGGCGCCGGGGAAGTAGTGAGCGTCGAACTCGGAGAAGCGCTCCTGCCCCACCACGAGGTAGACGAGGATCATGCTGCGGTAGCGGATGCCGGCGGTCGCGGCGATCACGTCGGGCGGCGCCGCCGGGCGCAGGCTCTTCGCGAGCACGGTGAGCGGAATCGTGGACCACACGTGGTCGGCGTCGAGCGTCTCGGCCTGTTCCCCGCGACGGTAGTGCACGCGGCAGCCGCCGCCCGGCAGCAGCTCGACCGTCTCCACTCCGGCGCCAAACCGGAAGCTCGCGCCGAGATCGCGCGCGGCTTCGTGCATCCGCTCGCTGATCTGCCCGTAGCCGCGGCGTGGGTAGTAGAAGCGCCCGAAGCCGCGCGGCTTCATGCCGGGAATGGCGGAGAGGATCTTGCCCGCCATCTTGCCGAGCGAACCCGCCTTGACCCGGCGCCGCGCCTGGGTCGCCGACAGCTCCTCGGGGGCGAGGCCCCAGATCTTCCGCGCGTACGGAAAGTAGAAGTCGCGGCAGATGGTGCGGCCGAGGCCGCGGTAGAGCACGGTCGCGAACGACTCCTCGCCCGCCGCCGCTCCGCCGCCCGGCAGGGCGCGCGCCACGAGATCCGCGGCGGTGCCGAGCGCGAATCCCGGCGGAAGGCGCAGCGCGAGATCGAGCGGCTTGAGCGGGAAATGGATCCAGCGGCCGCGCAAGCGGATGCGCCCGTGGCGCGGGCGGTCGAGCAGGTCGTCGCCCAGGAGCGAGCGGATGTCGGCGAGGATCTCGGGCGCGCACGCGGGGTGCAGGCGGTGGCTGCCGAAATCCACGCGCAGTCCGGCCAGCTCGAAGCTGCCGGCGAGCCCGCCCACCACCGGCGCCCGCTCGAGCACGGTGGCAGCACCCCGGCCGGTGCGCGCGAGCTGGTACGCGGCCCCAACGCCCGATGGCCCGGCCCCGAGGATCGCCACGCGGCACGGGGCGCTCATCGGCACGGCCCGCCCACGGCGCCGCAGATCGCCATGAAACACTTCGCCTTCATGCGATGTGCTTGCCGTGCCAGATCATGAAGTTGAGGAGCCCCCACAGCGCGCGGCCGTGGTCGCGCCGGCCCTCCATGTGCTCGTTCACCAGCGCGGTCACGGCCTCGGGGCGGAAGAGCTTCGTGCAGGAGATCCGCTCCGGCCCCAGATAGTCGTCGATCACGTCCTTCAGCTCGCTGCGGAACCAGCGCGAGTAGGGCATCTCGAGGCCGACCTTCTTCTTGTCGAGGATCTCGCGCGGCAGGATTCCCTCCATCGCCTTCCGCATCAGGTGCTTCTTCCGGAGCCCCGGGAGCTTGAGCCGCGCCGGCACGCGCGACAGGTAGTTGGCGAGGTCGGGATCGGTCAGCGGCACGCGCGCCTCGAGCGAGTGCGCCATGCTCATGCGATCGTTCTTGATCATGAGGTCGTCGGGCAGGAACACGGCGCTATCGAGCCGCAAGAGTCGTGCAAGGTCATCCCGGGGGCCGGGACGGTCGAACGATTCCGTGAAATGACGATCAGGACTGGCAGCGCCGGCGAGTCGCTCCCGGAGGCGGGGCGAGTAGAGCGCTGTCTTGGCCTGCTCGGAAAGGACCAGACGCCACCACAGGTGAGCCTGCGCCGGCTCAAGGTCCACGCCGCCGAGGAACCG
>Ga0137451_1000424_pt1 | contig 12717 bp, 18 predicted proteins | sample EasRivERMGT500_2_FD_102336 | JGI IMG/M metagenome (GOLD analysis project Ga0137451, IMG submission 102336) | Soil microbial communities from meander-bound floodplain in the East River, Colorado, USA - East River MetaG ERMGT500_2 | ecosystem: Environmental > Terrestrial > Soil > Floodplain ... | reverse complement strand
CGGCGCAAGCAGTTACGCGTGATGAAATTGGCGGCGTAGCAAGATGCCGAACCATCCGCTCAACACCAACACGCCGCGAGAGCAGCGGCGCGCGGGTTAGCGGCACGTTAGCCACCTTTACGGAACACCATGCTCGAACTGCGCTCGACATGCGAAAACTGCAACAAGGCCCTGCCACCGAACTCGCTCGAAGCGCGCATCTGCACTTATGAATGCACGTTCTGCGCAACGTGCGTCGAGCGTGTCCTGGGTGACGTCTGTCCAAACTGTGGCGGCGGGTTTGTTCCCAGGCCCATCAGGCCGTCGACGAACTGGAAGGGCGACAACTTCCTCGGAAAGGATCCGGCGAGCGCCAAGATCAAGCACAGGCCCGTTGATCCCGCAGCGCATGCAAAGTTCTCGGCCCCGATCAGGAATATTCCGCCGGAGAAGCGGTAGCGCGCGGCCATGCTCCAGGAAGCGGGCGGCATGCCCGACTCGCGCTTGAAAGCCCGGCCGAAGGTGGATTCCGACTCGCTGATGGTATTGGTTCAAGGTCCCGTTTCGTGGCATCGTCCTGTCTTGGAGCACGGGATACCGATGATCCTTGAGTCAGCAGTTCTTGATGTGAAGCCCGGGCAGACGCGGGACTTCGAAGCGGCATTTGCCGAAGCACAGGCAATCATCAGCGCATCGCCAGGCTACCTATCTCATGAGCTGCAACGATGCATCGAAAAGCCGAACCGCTACTTGCTGCTGGTGCGATGGCGCAGGCTCGAGGATCATACGGAAGGTTTCAGGAAATCAGCTCCGTACCAGGAATGGAAGCGGTTGCTGCACCATTTCTATGATCCCTTCCCGACCGTTGAGCACTATGAGCCTCTGTCGGGTGCCCTCTAGTTCGGACATCAGGTCACCATGCCGGATGCGATATCAGTCACAGGTTGTCAGGACGTTGGGGGGAAGGTCGCTCCGTTCGTCGACAGGAGTCGTTGCGAAGGCAAGGAAGACTGCGTGCGCGTCTGTCTCTATGGCGTTTTCGAGATCAGGAAACTGACGCCGGAAGATCGCTCGTCGCTGTCGGCGATCGGCAAGCTCAAGGCCTGGATGCACGGTGGGAAGCAGACGTACGTCGTCAATCCCGCAAACTGCCACGCCTGCCGCCGGTGCATCGACACTTGTCCGGAAAATGCCCTTGAACTACGACCTTGGCCACCACGATGAACCAGGCATTGCTGATCATAGATATCCAGAACGACTACTTCCCCGGCGGCGCCATGGAGCTGGTGGGCAGCCCGACCGCGGGAGCGAAGGCCGGCAAGCTGCTCCAGGCCTTCAGACAAAAGCTTTTACCGGTAGTCCACATCCAGCACGTGTCCGCTCGGCCGGGAGCGACGTTCTTCCTGCCCAATACCCAGGGCGTGGAAATTCACGAAAGCGTGGCGCCGCAGGCGGGCGAAACGGTGTTGCAGAAGAATTTCCCGAACAGCTTCCGCAGCACGCCGTTGCTCGAGCACCTGCGCAAACTGCAGATCACGCAGCTGGTCATCGCGGGCATGATGACGCAGATGTGCGTGGACTCGACCACGCGCGCCGCCGCCGACCTCGGCTTCCAGTGCCTCCTGGCGCACGATGCATGCGCCACGAAGTCCCTTTCCTTCGGCGGCGCGACTGTCCCGGCGGAGAACGTGCAGGCAGCTTTTCTCGCGGCACTCAACGGCCTGTTCGCCAAGGTGCAGTCCACCGAAGAAATATGCGCGAAGCTCTGATGCGTGGAGCGTCCGTGAAGCGCCGCCTGGTCTGGCTGCTCGCCTGCATCGCGCTCGGCTTGGGCGTGGGGTTCGCAGGCTTTCACTTCACGGGAAACCAAGTCTGGTTTCTTGCGCTGCCAGTCGCGCTCCTCGCCGGTTGGTTCGTTTTCGCAGATCCCACCAAGTGCCTGCCGCAGTCGAGGAACAAATGAGCCCGGGAGACCCGCGCGTATTTTTCGCCGCGGAGCGCACGCTTTTGGCGTGGATCCGCTCCGGCCTTACTGTGATGGCGCTCGGATTCGTGGTGGCCAGGTTCGGCCTGTTCCTGGAGCTGATTTCCGCGTCGAGCGCCTCTGCGGCCGCAGGGCATCACCACCATTGGCTCTCTAGCGTGCTGGGCATCGTCCTGGTGGTTGTCGGTGCCGGGACGATTCTGGCCGCGTTGCAGAATCACCGTTCCTATGTCCGATGCCTGCCCGCCGTGGACGTGCCCAAGCTCCCCGTGCCCTGGCTCACGACATTCATGGCCGGCGTGGTGGCGGTCGCCGGATTCCTGCTGGCGGTGTACCTGGCCGTCGCCTGAGCTAGAGTGCGCCGCACACCGCGCAGCCCGGATCCTTCTTCACGCGCACGCTGCGCAGCTCGGAGGCCTTCGCGTCGAAGAGCGTCAGCTGCCCGCGCGGCGTCTCGCCAGCGCCCGCAAGGAGCTTCACCGCTTCCAGCGCCTGCATGGCGCCGATCGTCCCGGTGAGCGGCGCGAGCACGCCCATGGTGGAGCACTGCACTTCCTCCACTTCGCCTTCCTCCGGAAACAGGCAGGCGTAGCAGGGCGCGTCCTTGTCCCGCAGGTCGAACACCATCAGCTGCCCGTCGAAGCGGATCGCCGCGCCGGATACCAGGGGCTTGCGCTGCTTGACGCAGGCGCGGTTCAGCGCATGGCGCGTCGCGAAATTGTCCGAGCAGTCGAGCACCACATCCGCGGCGGCGACGAGCCGCTCGACGTCATTGCCCTCCACGCGCCTGGCGAGCGGCACGATCTCGACGTCGGGATTCACCGCGGCAAGCGTCTTGCGCGCCTCGTCCACCTTTTTCGCACCGACGGAGTCGGTGCGGTAAAGGATCTGCCGCTGCAGGTTGGTGAGGTCCACGCTGTCGGCATCGGCGATGGTCAGCTTGCCGACGCCGCTCGCGGCGAGGTAGAGCGCCGCCGGGCAACCCAGGCCGCCGGCACCGACCACCAGCGCGCTTGCCGCGCGCAGCCGCTCCTGCCCCTCTATGCCGAACTCCGTGAGGAGGATGTGCCTCGAGTAGCGGAGGAGCTGCTGATCGTTCAGGTGCCGGACTTGGTTTCGGCTACGGCCTTCGAGGGCTGGCCCAGCACCGGCGCGCCCTTGAGGAAATTGAGCGCCTGGGCGAGCTGGAAGTCGTCTTTCGAACCCATTTCGAGCGGCTTGGGCTGCTCTCCCGGCGACGTCGCCGCCGGCTTCACGCGCGTGCCGGATTTCTTGTCGGCGCCCTTGTCGCGATCGTTCGACAGGTGACGCTCGAGGTCGGCCTCGCGCAACCGCGCCTCGGCGCTCTGTCCCGGTTCTTCCACGATGATATCCGGCGTGATGCCCTTCGCCTGGATCGAGCGCCCGCTCGGCGTGTAGTAGCGCGCCGTGGTGAGCTTGATCGCCGTCGCGTTGCCGAGCGGCATGATGGTCTGCACCGAGCCCTTGCCGAAGGTCTGCGTGCCAATCACCGTGGCGCGCTTGTGGTCCTGCAGCGCGCCGGCCACGATCTCGGAGGCCGAGGCGGAGCCGCCGTTCACCAGCACCACCATCGGCACCGTCTTCACCGCCGCCGGCAGGCCTTTGAGCACGTCGTCGCGCGCGCCGCGCAGGTAGTCCTCGGGGCTGGCGAAGAACTTCTTCTTCGCATCCTCGGTGCGGCCGTCGGTCGACACTACAAGCACCTTGGAGGGCAGGAACGCCGAGGAGATGGCCACCGCGCCGTAGAGCAGGCCGCCCGGGTCGTTCCTTAGATCCAGCACCAGGCCCTTCAGCGGGGCCTGCTTGTACAGGTTCTCGACGTGCTTCACCAGGTTATCGGTGGTGGACTCCTGGAACTGCGACACCCGCACCCAGCCGTAGCCCGGCTCGAGCATCTTCGACTTCACGCTCTGCACGCGGATCACCGCGCGCGTGAGCGTCACGACGATCGGCGCCGGCTCGCCCTTGCGCGAGAGAGTGAGCGTGATCTGCGTATTGGGCTTGCCGCGCATGCGCTTCACCGCGTCGTTCAGCGTCATGCCCTTCACCGGGGTGTCGTCCAGCCGGATGATCAGGTCGCCCGGCTTGATGCCGGCGCGGAACGCCGGCGTATCCTCGATCGGCGAGACGACCTTGACGAAGCCGTCTTCCATGCCGACCTCGATGCCCAGGCCGCCGAACTGGCCCTGCGTGCCGACCTGCAGCTCGCGGAAGGCCTCCGCGTCGAGGTAGGCCGAGTGCGGGTCAAGGCCGGACAGCATGCCGTTGATGGCCTCGTTGATGAGCTTCTTGTCCTCGACCGGCTCGACGTAGTTCTGCTTGATGGCGCCGAACACCTCGGTGAAGGCGCGCAGCTCCTCCACCGGCAGCGGCGTGCGCGCCGCCCGGTCGGCGATGGCCTGGAAATTGAGGCTGACCAGTATGCCGGCGACGACGCCGAGCGCGATCAGCCCGATGTTCCTCAACTTGCTCATGAATGAAGGATCCTTACTTCAGGACAACCCAGCGCAAAGGGTCGAAGGCCTTACCGAGATGCCTGAGTTCAAAGTATAAACCCGATTGTTCGTTGCCACCGCTCGCGCCGACAGTGGCGATCGCCTCGCCCGAGGCCACCGGATCGCCCGTCTGCTTGAGCAGCGACTCGTTGTTGGCGTAAATGGACAGGTAGGCCTCGCCGTGGTCCACGATCAGCAGGTTGCCGAAGCCGCGCATCCAGTCGGCGTACACCACCTGTCCGGCGGCGACCGAGCGCACCTGCTGGCCCTCCGGGGCGCGGATGAACACCCCGTTCTTGCCGGCCGGGCCCTCGTTCCTTGGTGTGCCGTAACGCCCCACAAGTTCCCCGCGCACCGGCAGCCGCAGCTTGCCGCGCAGGCCGGAGAACGCCCCGGAGAGGGAGCCCAGTTCCGGGACTTTTTCCACACGCGCGTAGCCCGCGCCGGGCCGCGCCGCGAGCACCCGCCCGATCTCCTCGACCAGGCGCGCAAGCCGCCGCTCGTCCGCGATCAGCGTCTGCACCTGGCGGCGCGATTTGCGGATCTCTGCGGAGACGCGCTCCAGGACGCGGCGTCGTTCGCGCCGCTCGACGAGGATTTTGTCGCGGTCGGCGCGCCGCTGCGCCTCGATTGCCTCCAGGCGCCGCCGGCGCTCCTCCGCCGCGCGCCGCACCTCGGCCGCCTCGGCGAGGCCCGCGCGCAGCTCGCGCAGCAGCTGCGCGGTGGCGCGCGAGAGTTCCGCGAGGTAGTAGAGCCTGCGCGCGACGTCGGAGGGGTTCTCCCCCGACAGGGCGATCTTGATCGCCTCGGGCGCGCCGGCCGCGTAGCGCGCCGCGAGGATGCGGCCGAGCGCGGCCTGTTGGCGCGCGAGGCCCGCTTCCAGCGCCTTTTGCCGTGCGGCGAGGCGCGCGAGCTCCGCCTGCGCGCCGCGGCCCTCGGCCTCGAGCGCGCGCAGCGCGCGGTTGGCGTCCGATATCGCGCGTTCGGAGTCGCGCAGCGCGTCGCGCACCTCGCGCCCCTTCGCCTCCTTCTCGTCCAGCCCGGACTTGAGGGCCTCGATGCGCGCGCGCAGCGCCTTCAGGTCTTCCTCGCGCTTCGCATCGGGCGCCGCCGGGGCGGCGCCGGCGACGAGCAGAAGCGCGAGGAGGAGCGCGCGCCTCAGGGTTTCGCCTTGCCTTGCGCGGAGACCGCGGCGACGCGCCGCGCCACCTCCTCGGCGTCGCCGAGGTAGCGGCGGCCGAGCGGGCGCAGCTGCGCATCGAGCTCGTAGAGCAGCGGCACGCCGGTGGGGATGTTGAGCCCCACGATGTCCGCGTCCGAGACGCGGTCGAGGTGCTTCACCAGCGCGCGCAGCGAATTGCCGTGCGCGGCCACCAGCACCCGGCGGCCGGCGCGCACCGCGGGCGCGATCACGTCGTTCCAGTAGGGCAGCACGCGCGCCACCGTGTCCTTGAGGCACTCGGTGAGCGGGAGCTCCGCGCGCGTGAGGCCCGCGTAGCGCGGATCGGCGGCGGCATCGCGCGCATCCGCCGGCGCGAGCGCGGGCGGCGGCGTGTCGTAGCTGCGGCGCCAGGCGAGCACCTGCGCCTCGCCGAACTTCGCCGCCGTCTCGGCCTTGTTGAGGCCCTGCAGGGCCCCGTAGTGGCGCTCGTTCAGGCGCCAGCTCTTTTCCACCGGCATCCACAGCCGGTCCATCTCGTCCAGCGCCAGCCACAGCGTGCGAATGGCGCGCTTGAGCACGGAGGTGTAGGCGATGTCGAAGTCCAGGCCTTCGGCCGCGAGCAGCCGCCCGGCGGCGCGCGCCTCCTCGAGGCCGGCCGCGGACAGGTCCACGTCGGTCCAGCCGGTGAAGCGGTTCTCCCGGTTCCAGACCGACTCGCCGTGCCGCAGGAACACGATGCGGTACATGCGCTGAATTATAATGTCGCGCTTCCCATGGACTTCATCCGGAACAACCTTCTTCTTATCGCCGTGGCGTTCGCCTCGGGCGCGATGCTGATCTGGCCGTTCGTGCGGCGCACCGCGGGCGGCCCCTGGGTCAACACGCTGCAGGCAACGCAGATGATCAACCGCGAGGACGCGTTGCTGCTCGACGTGCGCGAACCGGCAGAGTACGCCAAGGGCCACATGCTCGGCGCGAAGAACGTGCCGCTGGCGGACCTGGAGCGGCGCGCCGCCGAGTTCGACAAGCACAAGGCGAAGCCGGTGATCGTGGTCTGCGACAGCGGCAACCGCGCCACCCGCGCCGTTGGCGCGCTGAAGGCGCGCGGCTTCGCCAGGGCGTGCAATCTCAGCGGCGGCTACGGCGCGTGGCAACAGGCCGGTCTGCCCGTGGAGAAATGAGTTGGCGCAGGTGCAGATGTATCTCACCGCCTTTTGTCCCTACTGCCAGGCGGCGCAGCGCCTGCTGGACGAGAAGGGCATCACCGACGTGGAGCTGGTGCGCGTGGACCTCGAGCCCGCGCGCCGCGCGGAGATGATGCAGCGCTCGGGCCGCACCAGCGTGCCGCAGATCTGGATCGGCGGCCGCCACGTGGGCGGCTACGATGAGCTGTATGCGCTCGAGCGCGATGGCGCGCTGGACCGCCTCCTCGAGACCGAAAGGACCTGACCGCCATGGCCGAAGAGCAGCAACCCAGCTTCCAGATCGAGAAGATCTACGTCAAGGACGCCTCCCTCGAGATCCCTGGCGCGCCGCAGGTGTTCCTCGAAGCGCAGGGGCCGCAGCTCGAGATCCAGGTGAGGAACGAATCCGCGCAGTTCGCCGACGGGTTGTACGAGGTCGCCGTCACCGTGACGGTGACCGCCAAGGCCGGCGAGAAGACGCTGTTCCTCGCCGAGGCCGCGCAGGCCGGGATCTTCTCGGTGCGCGGCGTGCCGCAGGAAGACCTCGAGCCGCTGCTGGCCGTCGCCTGCCCGACCATCCTCTACCCGTACGCGCGCGAGACCATCTCGGATCTGGTCACCCGCGGCGGATTCCCGCCAGTGCTGCTCGCGCCGGTGTCCTTCGAGGCGCTCTACGCGCAGCGCATGCAGCAGCAGCAGGCGGCGGCGGGCCCGCGCATCGAAGTGGCGAGCTAGCGCCATGCGCGTCCTGGCCGCCGCATTGCTGCTTGCCGCCGGCACGGCCGCGCAGGCGGCCGAGTATCTCAGCGTGGGCGAGAACGCCGCGGTGCTCTACGACGCGCCCTCGCGCGAGTCGAAGCGCCTGTTCGTGGTATCGCGTCACTATCCCCTCGAAGTCATCGTCAACCTGGATGCCTGGGTAAAGGTGCGCGACCAAACTGGCGCCCTCTCCTGGATCGAGCGCAAGCTCCTTTCCGACCAGCGTATGGTGGTGGTGACCGCGCCGTCCGCCGAGGCACGCCAGCGTCCCGAGGAGGGCGCGCCGCTCGCCTTCGTCGCGGTGCAGAACGTGGCGCTCGAGCTGCTCGGGGCGGCGCCCGGCGGTTGGCTGCGCGTGCGCCATCCGGACGGCGCCAACGGCTTCCTGCGCGCCAACCTCGTCTGGGGGGCGTGAAGCGCATCGCGGTGCTGGGCGCGGGCGCCTGGGGTACGGCGCTCGCGGCGGTGCTGAGCGGGCGCCACGCGGTGACGCTGTGGGCGCGTGACGCGGCGCAGGCGGAGGCCATCGCCCGCGAGCGCTGCAACCGCAGATACCTTCCCGAGGTCGAATTGCCGGCGCCGCTGACGGTGACCAGTCGCTGGCCCGAGAGCGCGGAGCTGCTCCTCGCCGCCACGCCGGTCGCCGGGCTGCGCGAGGTGTCGGCGAAGGCCGGCGGCGCACCGCTCATCTGGTTGTGCAAGGGCTTCGAGAGCGGCAGCGGCCTGCTGCCGCACCAGATCGTCGCCGAAGTCCTCGGCGCGCGCGCGGTCTGCGGCGCGCTTTCCGGGCCTTCCTTCGCCCTCGAGGTGGCGCGTGGGTTGCCCTGCGCGCTGACGCTCGCGTCGCGCAACGCGACCTTCACGCGCGCCGCGGCCGAAATGCTGCACGGCGGGCGCCTGCGCGTGTATTACAGCGACGACGTCACCGGCGTGGAGGTCGGCGGCGCGGTGAAGAACGTCATGGCGATCGCGGTCGGCATCGCCGATGGCCTGGGCCTCGGGCAGAACGCGCGCGCGGCGCTGATCACGCGCGGCCTGGCGGAGATCACGCGCCTTGGCGTCGCGCTCGGCGGCAAGGCGCAGACTTTCATGGGCCTTGCCGGCGCCGGCGACCTTATCCTCACCGCCACCGGGGACCTGTCGCGCAATCGTCGCGTCGGCCTGGAGTTGGCGCGCGGCCGGCCGCTCTCGCAGATACTCGGCGCTCTCGGCCACGTAGCCGAGGGCGTGCACTCGGCGCGCGAAGTGCTGCGCCTTGCGGCGCGGCAGCGCGTGGAGATGCCGATCACCCAGGCGGTGAACGCGGTGCTGGACGGGCGGCTGGCGCCGGCGCAGGCGGTGGAGCGGTTGCTCGCGCGCGACGCGAAAGAGGAGTCCCGCGTCAGCCCGCGCCGGAAAAGCCGAGTTGCCGCCAGGCCTCGAACACCACCACGGCGACGGCGTTCGAGAGGTTGAGGCTGCGGTTGCCCGGGCGCATCGGCAGTCGCAGCCGACGCCCGGGCGCAAACTCCTCCAGCAGCGCCTGCGGCAGCCCGCTCGTCTCCGACCCGAACACGAACGCGTCGCCCGCTGCGTAGCGCGGCGCCGCGTAGCTCACCGCGCCGCGCGTGGAGACCGCGAACAGGCGCAGGCCCTCGAGCGCCGTGCGGCAGGCGGGCCAGTCGCGATGCACCTGGACGTTCGCCATCTCGTGATAGTCGAGCCCGGCGCGCTTCAACTGCCGGTCCTCCAGGGAAAAGCCGAGCGGCTCGACGAAGTGCAGGCGCGCACCGGTGTTGGCCGCGAGCCGGATGATGTTGCCGGCATTGGGCGGGATCTCCGGCCGATAGAGCACGATCTCAAGCATCGGCCGGCGGCGGCGTGCGTGCGACCACCCAGTTCACCACGCGCCCCGCGCCGGCCCGCTTGAGCGTTGCCGCAAGCTCGTCGAGCGTCGCGCCCGTGGTCATGACGTCATCCACCACCGCGATCTCGGCGTGCTCGAGCGCTTGCGTGCAGCTGAACGCGCCGCGCACGTTGCGCGCGCGCTCGTCGAGCGGCAGGTCCACCTGCGGCGGCGTCTCGCGGCTGCGCTCGGCGAGTTGCGGGGCGAGCCTGCAGCCGGTGGCCGCCGCGAGGCTGCGCGCGATTTCGAGCGCCTGGTTGAAGCCCCGCTCGCGCAGCCGCACCGCCGACAGCGGCACTGGCAGGATGAAATCCACGCGCGCACCTCGCGGCAGGCGCGCCGCGAGTGCCTGCCCGAGCAGCGGCGCGAGAGCAAGCTCGCCGCGGAACTTGAGCCCCTGCACCAGCACGTCCGCGGGAAAAGCGTAAGCGAGGGCCGCGACCGTTGCATCGTAAGCGGGTGGCCGTGCGAGGCAGCGGCCGCAGAGCGCGCCGTCCCGGCTGGGTAGCGCGCAGCGCGGGCAGGCGGGGCCCGCGAGGCGCGGCAGATCCGCGTCGCAGGCCGCGCACAGCACGCCGCGGGCCGCGCCGCGGCACAGGTAGCAGCCGCCGCCGAAGGCCAGGTTTGCAATGCGCTGCGCGAGCGTGCCGAGCATCGCGAATATTGTGCGCTAGACTGCAATCATCATGTGGACGGTGGCCGGGCTTTCCCGCGAGCTTGCCGAAGGCCGCACGAGCAGCCGCAAGCTCGTCGAGCAGGCGCTTGCGCGCATTGCCGATCCCGCGGGCGAGGGCGCACGCGCCTTTCTCAAGGTGTACGCGGAAAGCGCGCGCGCCGAGGCCGACCACTCCGACGGCCTGCGGCGCGCGGGCGTGGTGCGCTCGCCGGTCGAAGGCCTGCCCGTCTCGGTGAAGGACCTGTTCGACGTCGGCGGCGACGTCACGCGCGCGGGATCGAAGATCCTGGCCCATGCGCCGCCGGCGAAGGCCGATGCGCCCGCGGTGGCGCGGCTGCGCGCGGCGGGCGCGGTGATCGTCGGACGCACCAACATGGTCGAGTTCGCCTTCAGCGCGACCGGCCTCAACCCGCACTACGGCACACCGCGTAATCCATGGGACCGCAGGACCGGCCGCGTGCCCGGCGGCTCTTCTTCCGGCGCTGCGGTGGCGCAGGCCGACGGCATGGCCGTGATATCGCTCGGCAGCGATACCCGTGGCTCGATCCGCCAGCCGGCGGCGTTGTGCGGCGTCGTCGGCTGGAAGCCCACCCAGCGGCGCGTGCCGCGCGAGGGTGCGTTCCCGCTCTCCTATACGCTCGACACGGTGGGCCCGCTCGCGAACTCCGTCGGTTGCTGTGCCGCCTACGATTCGATCCTCGCGGGCGAGTCGCCGGCGCCGCTCGCCGCATTGCCGGTGAAGGGATTGCGCCTGCTGCTGCCGCGCGGCTCCCTGCTCGAAGATCTCGATGCCGAGGTCGGCACTGCATTCGACGCGGCGCTGAAGAAGCTCGCTGCGGCGGGCGCGGTGATCACCGAAGCGCCGGTACCGGCCTTCGACCGGCAGGCGGAGTACTTCAAGAGCGGCGGCTTCGCCGGCGCGGAAGCCTACGCCATCCACCGGCGCTGGCAGGACCGGCTCGCGGAGTACGACCCGCGCGTCGCCAAGCGCGTGCTCTTCGGCAAGGAGATCGGCGCCGCGGACTACGTCGACCTCGGCCTGCTGCGTGCCGAGTACATGCGCACGGTACAGGCGCTGGCCGCTCCCTACGACGCGATGCTGATGCCGACCACGCCGTGCGTCGCGCCGCCGATCGACGAAGTCGACCGCAGCGACGAGGACTTCTTCCGCTGGAACTTCCGCATCCTGCGCAACGTCGGCGTGGTCAACTTCCTCGACGGCTGTGCAGTGACGCTGCCGTGCCACGCGCCGGGCACAGCGCCCGTGGGCCTGTCCGTGTTCGGCGCCGCGATGTCGGATGCGCACGTGCTCGCCGCGGCGGCCGCGATCGAAGGGGCGCTGCGCGGGCGTGGCTGAGATCGACGCGCGCGCCGCGCGCCGTCGCTTCGACCGCGCGGCGCCGACCTACCTGGAGGCTGCGCGCCTCGAAACCGAAGTCGGCACGCGCATGCTGGAGCGGCTGGACTACGTGCGCATCGCGCCGGCGCGCATCCTCGATGCCGGATCCGGCCCGGCGCCCCAGGCGGCTGGTCTCGGCAGGCGCTATCCCGGCGCACAGCTCCTGGCGGTGGATTTTTCCCTGCCGATGCTGCGCCCGGCGCTCGCCGCGGGCTGGCTCGCGCGGCTGCGCGGCGCGCGGCGGCCGGCTGCGGTCTGCGCTTCGATCGAGCAGCTGCCGTTCGCGGCGGGCAGCGTGCAGCTCCTGTGGTCGAACATGGCCCTGCACTGGGTGCACGAGCCACGCGCGGCGCTTGCCGAATTCCATCGCGTGCTTGCCCCCGAGGGGCTGCTGATGTTCAGCACTCTCGGCCCCGATACGCTCAAGGAACTGCGCGCGGCGGCTGGTGAGCGCCGCGTGCACAGCTTCGCCGACATGCACGACCTCGGTGACTGGCTGGTGGCCGCGGGCTTCTCCGCGCCGGTGATGGACTCGGAGACGATCAATCTCGCTTATCGAGACATGACGAAACTGCTCGCCGACCTGCGCGCATGCGGCCAGACCAATGCGCGCGCCGATCGGCCGCGCGGGCTCGCGGGCAAGGGGCTGCGCGCCGCGCTGGAGCGCGCGGGCACCCGCGCCACCTGCGAAGTGCTCTATGGCCACGCCTGGAAAGGCGCGCCGCGGCGCAGCGCCGACGGACGCAGCATCGTGCAGTTCGACAGGCTGCCGCGCTAGACAAAATCATGCTATTGTCTCGCCGCATTTTTCGCTCTGCCAGTCGAGAAAATTCGTGGCCGCGCCGCACGCTGGATTCGCCGCCTGGCTCTGGAAGGTATTGCGCAGCTGAACGGTGAAGGGGCAATAATGCTGAAGAAATTGGCGATGGGTGTCCTGGGGCTGGCACTGTGCGGGCTGGCGATGGCTGCGGAGTGGAACCTGCAGCCGGCGGCGTCGAAAATCGCCGAGGACATCCACGGCCTGCACGAGTGGGTAATGGCGCTCGTGAGCTTCATCTTCGTCGGCGTGTTCGGTTTCATGTTCTGGTCGATTTACGCGCACCGCAAGTCGGTTGGCCACAAGGCGGCGAATTTTCACGAGAATGTCGCCGTGGAGGTTGCCTGGACGGTGGT
>Ga0137451_1000423_pt1 | contig 12737 bp, 13 predicted proteins | sample EasRivERMGT500_2_FD_102336 | JGI IMG/M metagenome (GOLD analysis project Ga0137451, IMG submission 102336) | Soil microbial communities from meander-bound floodplain in the East River, Colorado, USA - East River MetaG ERMGT500_2 | ecosystem: Environmental > Terrestrial > Soil > Floodplain ... | reverse complement strand
GCGCCGCAGCCTTACACACGTGAACGGTTCGACGACACCTACAACTGGACGGTGAAGTGGAATATGACGGTGCCCGGAGCCACCTACGAGAACACCGTCGACAACCGCGCCTGGCAGTAGCGCCCACTTGGGGTCTGGGTTTCATCTCGGATAACGGGACTTATGCGACGTTGAAACCCGCGTTTTTCTAACCTCGGATAAAACATATTCCCGCGAGTTGAAGCTGATTGGTCAGACTCGATTTAAGCGAAAATCGAGTCTGTCGCTGTTCTTATAGCAATACCGAAGCGTCAACCCGGCTCCAAGCCATTTTTCTGGAATTTCACGACAAGCCAGGCGGGCTCCGAGGGCGAATCGGTGCTTAGTCGGTCAACAAACAACAGGAGGAGCGCGACCATGTCCGATCTAACAAAGGCATTACTGGCAATTGCTTGCGCGTCACCCGTTGCGATTGGCGGCTGCGCCTTGGCACCCTCGGCCCCGCCGGCGTCATCAATACGGCTGGCGGTATCGGCCAACGACGCCAAGGGGGAGTATGTGGATGGCGCACCGCGGACGGTGCAAAATCCGGGACCCGATACGGTCAGCATCATCGACCTGACCAGCAGCCCACCCAGGGCGATCGCGGAAGTCGAGGCACCGACCAGCGCGGTGGGCCCTCCCCTCTCGGTCGCGGTGGCACCGGATGAATCGTTCGCGTTGGTGACCGCCGCTACCAAGTTTGTTGGCGGCAAGATTGCGCCCAACAACATTCTTTCCGTCATCGACCTCAAGGCGTCCCCACCACGCGTCATACAGACGCTGCAGGCCGGCATGGGCGCCGCGGGCGTCTCGATCAACCGCACCGGTACGCTCGCGCTGGTGGCCGATCGCCGTGACGGCACGGTTTCGGTGTTCACGATCAGCGGCAAGGTCCTCACTGCCGCTGGCAAAGTGAAAGTGGGCGATGAAAAGTCGGGTCCCACCAGCGTGGTGATCACGCCGGACGGCAAGCGCGCGCTGGTCACGCGGAACGGAGACGACGGCCTCATGATCCTGAACATCGACGGGTCCAAGGTTGAGGCGACCAAGCGCGTGTTCTACGCCGGGCTGGCGCCGTGGTCGGCGGACATCACGCCCGACGGTGCCTTCGCCGTCATCAGCAACATGGGGCGCAACCAGGGCGACCTGGACACCGTGAGCGTCGTTGACATGCGCGCCAACCCGCCGCGCACGGTGAACACCGTGACGGTCGGGTTCGGGCCAGAGGTGATCAAGGTCTCTCCCGACGGGCGCTGGTGCGCCGTGGTGGTGCTAAACGGCGCCAACCGGCCGGCGAGTCACCCGTACCACAGCGCAAACGGCATACTGGTGGTGCTCCGCCGCGACGGCGCGCAGCTCACCAAGGTTGCGGAAACGCCAATCACCCGCTGGCCTCAGGGTGTCGTGTTCTCCGGCGATTCGCGCACGATACTTGTGCAGAACATCACGGAGAAGAACATCCAGGTGTTCAGCTTCGACGGTTCCAGCCTGCGCGAAACGGCGAAGATCCCGCTGAAGGGCGGCGGAGCGGCACTGCGCACCGCGGAGCGGTAAACAGCGTTACTCCACGACGCAAAGGCGCAAAGACGCAAAGAACAGCGGGAACCGGAGCATTAGCTCTCCGACTAGGGCTTGAGCATCGGCTATTTTAAGCTCGGATAACCATACCTATCCGACGTTGAAAACCCCGTATTTCTAGCCTCAGACAATCACGTTCAACGGGCCTTGGCAGTCACGCTGTCCAGGAATTGCAGCAGCCGCGCTGGAGCCGTTTCCTCCGTCTGGCCGTCGGGCAGAACGTCCCAGTAGTCGGCGCGCGGCAGGCATTCCTCCAGATACCGCGCCGCCGAGGTCGCGTGCGACGCGTCGCGGCCCGGTATGACGAACGCTGGGATGTCGAGTTTAAGCATGTCCTCGGGCTCGGCGCCGGGCGAGGTGTCCCGGTCGAAGAGCCCGCGGCACATGTCGGTGACGAGTTCTGTGTACTCCCCGGCGTCGAGCCCTGCGTAGGCGTCGGCAAAGGCGCGGTCGTTCCTGATGACTGACGCCCAAGGCCCGCCTCTCGATTCGGCGTTGAAGGGCTTGCCTTCCTGCATGACCAGCGAGACCACGCCCGCCGGGCCATGCTGCTCGACGTACGCGAGGTGATCGGCGAAGCGCTTATGCGTGCTGATGCGGTACTTGGCGCCGCCCACCGGCCAGTAGAGGATCATGCTCAGCACCATCTCCGGGTGCGCGACGCCGAAGGCCACGACGGGGCAGCAACCCATGCAGCCGCCCAGCAGATGCGCGCGCTTGATGCCCAGGTGATCGAGCAGTCCCTTGCCCTGCGCTACGTAGTGCCCCCAGGTGATGCGCTCGACCCGGCCGCCCGACTGGCCGCACTCGCGCCGGTCGAAGACGATGCAGGTATATTTCTTGGGCAGGTGATCGAGCAGCTTGATGCGGGCGTACACGCCCTGGGTGGTCCACTTGTCCAGGGTCGCGTCGAATCCCGCGGGCGAATACATCAGCAGCGGCGGCCCGCTGCCGATCACCTCGTAGCGGGTGCTGATGCCGTCGATGAGAGCGGCGGGCATCTCAGCCGCCCTTGATCTGCCGGCCTGAACGCACGTCATCGATCAGGGCACGGAAGGCATCGAGGCTCAGCTTCGCGGCATTGCCGTAGGTCTCGGTCTTGGCATCGATCCACTTCGCCGCATAGCCGATGGCGGTATGCGCCAGGCGCATGCGCCCGTCGAGCCACGGCCCTCCGCCCAAACCCCCGATCACCGGAATGGAAACCGCGCGCACGACGGCAGGACCGGCCGAGGGACCCGAGTGCCTGAAGTCCAGAACCGAGGCGCCGGCATCTTCCAATCGCTTTGCTTCCTCCACCAGCTTGTCGACCGGAAGTTTCTCGCCATGGAACTCGGCAAAGACCGGGATGCCCTCGCGAACGATGGCTTTCACCACGCCGGGATCGCCCAGGACCTTCACCATGTCGGCGCCGCCTTCCTTTGCGAGGCGCACGGCCGCGGCCACCGCGGCCTCGGTGCCGGCTCGCACCGGGCCGTTGGGGACATCGCAACTGACCAAGGCGCGCTTCGCGCCGCGCCGCACGGCTTTACAGCAGATCAGCATTTCGTCGACGGTCACCTCAGTGTCTGTCGCGTGCCCCCAGAGATTCAGGCCGACGGAGTCGCCCACCGATACGAGATCCACCCCGGCGCGGTCCGCGATCTGCGCGATCTGGTAGTCCCAGGCGACTACGCCGACAATCTTGCGTCCGTCGCGCTTCATTTGCTGAAGCGCGAGAATGGTTACCTTCTCCACGGTCTTTCGCTCACCGCGCGCCAGCCAGCCGCTCGATTGCGGAAATCATCGCGCCGGGATCGGCGCGGTTCTTCCCGGCGATGTCGAGCGCGCTGCCGTGCGCGACGGAGGAAAAGAGCACCGGCGTCCCAATCGTGAGGGCCGCGGTACCGGCGAAAGCGTGGGTCTTCGCCATGATGTGCCCTTGGTCGTGGATCATCACGACAAAAGCATCGTAGCCTTTCTTGAGGAACATGGTGTCGGCGCCGAAGGGCCCTTCGGCGGCGACGCCGTTCTTCTTGGCGTCGGCGATCGCCGGGCCGATGATTTCCCGCTCCTCGTCGCCGAAAAGGCCGCCTTCGCCCGCATGGGGATTGAGCCCCGACACGGCAATGCGCGGGGAGGCCAGCCCCAAGCGGCGCAGCGCGGAATCCGCCGAGCGGATCGCGTGCACAACGCGGTCTCGGGTGACGAGTTTGATCGCGCGGCGCAGGCTCGCGTGCAGCGTCGCGTGCGCGATGCGCATTTCCGTCCCGCCTGCGTCGAAGCAGATCATCAGGAACGCGTCCTCGGGCGGGACGCCCGTGCAGCGCGCGACGAAGCTCGGATAGCCGTCGAACTCGATGCCGGCGAGCTTGATCGCGCTCTCGGTCTGCGGCGCGGCGACGACTGCGTCCACTTCGCCCGCGAGCGCGGCGTCGATCGCGGCTTTGGCCGAATCGAGCGCTGCTTCTCCGTGCGGAGCGGCGATCGCGCCGATGTGCAGCTCGCCCGGAGAAAACTGCTTGCGCTCGATAAGATTCACAGCGCCGTTGCTCCAGTTCGCGTTGGCGGCGAAAGCGACGGAACGGATGTTCGGCGCAAGCCCGCAGGCGGCGGCGTGCTTCTCGAGTGCGCCGCGGTCGCCGACGAGCAGCGGACGGCAGATCCTTCCCACGCGGGGATCGAGCGCCGCTTTCAGCGCGATCTCCGGACCGATGCCGGCGGGGTCGCCGGTGGCGATGGCGATGCGGGGCAGGGTCACAGGGCTAAGTTGTCGTCATGCCCGCGGAAGCGGGCATCCAGCGACTTCTGGCCGCGACTCTGGATTCCCGCTTTCGCGGGAATGACCAATATGACCGCATCAATCCACTTTCACCTGGGCCGATTCGATCACGCCCTTCCAGCGTTCCCCGTCCCGCTTCATGAACGCGGCCATCTCGGCCGGCGTGCCTCCGATCGGATCAGCCGACATGGCGGCAAGCCTCTTGGCCACATCCGGCTGCCGGATCGCTTCGGCGACGGCGGCGGAGAGCTTCTCGGCGATAGTTGTTGGCGTTTTCGGTGGCGCCACGATCCCGAACCATGCGACTGAGGTGAAGCCGGAAAGGATCTCCGACATCGTCGGCACGTCGGGAAGCGAGGCGACGCGCTTCTCGCCGCCCACGGCGAGCGCCCTGAGCTTGCCGCTTCTCACGTGCTGCAGCGTCACGCCGAGGTTGTCGAACATGAGGTCGATCTCACCGCCGAGCAGGGCGGCCATCGCCGGCGCCGAGCCCTTGTAGGGGACGTGCGTGATATTCAATCCGCCGGCGGTCGATTTGAACAACTCGGCCGTCAGATGCGAGGTCGTGCCGTTGCCCTGCGAGCCGTAGTTGAGCTTGCCCGGGTTCGCCCTTGCATAGGCGATCAGCTCATCGACGTTCTTCGCGGGCACGTTGGGGTTGACGAGAAAGACGTTGGGGATCGCGGCCATCACGCTCACCGGCACGAATTGCGCCGGGTCGAACGCGAGTTTACGGTACAGGTTCTGGTTGACGACGAGTGGCCCCGGCGCCGTCGCAAACAGCGTGTAGCCGTCGGGCTCGGCCTTGTAGGCGAGCTCGGCGCCGATGTTGCCGCCCGCGCCGGGGCGGTTCTCGACCAGCACCGGCTGCCCCCATTTGGCGCTGAGCTTCTCGGCGAAGATGCGCGGTAGGAGATCGGCGCTACCACCCGCGGGGTACGGAACGATGATGCGGATCGGCTTGGTCGGATACTCCTGTGCCTGAGCGGACGCGGCGAGCGCGAGCCCGAACGCGGCGGCGAGCAGGAATCGGCGAGTCATATCTCCTCCTTGGTCTCGGCGGTATTTTACCGGTGCTAGAATCCGCCTGATCTCCTATTTGCCTCCCGGAAATCATGTTCGCAGTCCCGGAATCGCGAGTCTGGCCCGCCGAGGGCATTACGCGCGTTCCCTACTGGGTATACCAGGACGAGGACATCTACGCACGCGAGCAGGAACGCATCTACCGCGGCGCGACCTGGAATTTTCTCGGACTGGAGGCCGAGCTGCCGACCCCGGGCGATTTCAAGACGACTTTCGTCGGCGAGATGCCGGTGGTGGTGACACGCGACCTGCAGGGAGCGTTGCGCTGTTTCGAGAACCGCTGCGCGCATCGCGGCGCGCTCCTGTGCCTGAAGGGCCGCGGCAACGCAAAAGAAATCGCCTGCGTCTATCACAACTGGACCTACGATCTCGAAGGCAACCTCACCAGCGTCGCCTTCCGGCGCGGCATCAAGGGACAGGGCGGCATGCCCGAGGACGCAAGACCGGAGAGCCAGGCGCCGAGGAAACTGCGCGTCGAGGTGTTTTGTGGCCTGATGTTCGCCACGCTTTCCGAGGCGACGCCTCCGATCGAGCCCTACGTCGGCCCGGAAGTCGCCGCAAGGATCCGGCGAGTGATGAAGGGTCCGGTGCGCGTGCTCGGCGGCTACAGCCAGGTTCTGCCCAGCAACTGGAAGCTCTATTTCGAAAACGTGAAGGATACTTACCACGCGAGCCTGTTGCATCTTTTCTTCTCGACTTTTCGCCTGAACCGTCTGGAGCAGAAAGGCGGCGTGATCGTCGGCGGGGGCGGTGGCAGCCACGTGAGCTTCACCATGATGAATACCGACCTCGCTGGCGACGAGTACGAGCGCGCCGGAATGCGCTCGGCCTCGGGCGGCTACCGGCTGGAAGCGCCCGAGATGCTCGAGTCGGTGGACGAGTTCGGCGATGGCATCACGCTTCAGATCCTGACCGTGTTCCCGGGTTTCGTCCTGCAGCAGATCATGAACTGTCTCGCAGTGCGCCAGGTACTGCCGAAGGGCGTGGGCGGCACGGAGTTGGCGTGGACTTGCTTCGGCTACGTCGGGGATGACGAGAAAATGAGCGAGCGGCGCATGAAGCAGTCGAATCTGGTCGGGCCGGCTGGGTATATCTCGCTCGAGGACGGCGCAGCGACCGGGTTCGTGCAGCGGGGCGTCGCGGGAGCATCGGCGCGCGCCTCGGTCGTGGAAATGGGCGGGCGCAGCGTCGAGTCGAACGAATCGCGCGTCACCGAGACGTCGGTTCGCGGGTTGTGGCAGCAGTACCGCAAGCACATGGGCTTATGAGCGCTGGTCATTCCCGCGCAAGCGGGAATCCAGCGCCGTCGTCGAAAGCCGCTGAATCCCCGTTGGCGCGGGGATAACGGCAAGAAAATGGATATCGAACTCCAGCTCACCGTCGAGAACCTTCTTGCGCGCTACGTCCACGCGCTCGACGATGATCGACTGGAGGAGTGGCCCGACTTCTTCGTTGAGCAGTGCCGCTACCGCATCACCACCGCGGAGAACTTCGAGCGCAAGCTCCCACTGCCGATTATCTACGCCGACTCACGCGCGATGCTCAGGGACCGCGTCTCAGCGCTGCGCCACGCCAATATCTATGAGGCCCAGCGCTATCGCCACGCCGTGACCTCGACGCTCGTCGAAAGAATCGATGCTCTTGCCGTGAGCGCGACCTCAAACTTCCAGGTCGTACGCATCATGCACACGGGGGAGTCCATACTCTTCGCGAGCGGCCGCTACCTCGATCGCATCCGCATCGATGGCAAACATCCGCAGTTCGAGGAAAAGACCGTCGTGCTCGACAGCCGCAGCGTGAATACGCTGCTTGCAATTCCGCTCTAGGAGTAGAGCGCGATCTGCCCGCGGTTCATGGCCGGGAGCGGATTACCGAGAATGTCGTATTCCTTTCGATCTGGCGCCGGAGTCCCAGATCGATGACCTTTCCCTCCGTGGCAGTCTCGGGATTCCGAGGCTGGCCCACCCATTCGACGATGGGCAGAAATTCCCCGCACTCAGCGGTTGCCGCTGAGGGGTCCATCTCGAAGATTCCAACCCCCGTCTCCGCGGCTTTGATGTACACGTCCGAATCGCTAACGCGCGCGAGGAACGGCAGGCCGAGCGAAGCGAGAAATCGCTCGAGCGGCTGATACACCGGCATTGAGCTGCGTACCCGGTTCGCTACGATTGCCAGCCGGATGTTGCGTGTTCGGATCCGGCCCGTGAGCAGCAGGTCCCCGACGAACTTTGCCGTGGCGTGGATGTCAATGGCCGATGGGGCTACCGGGATGATGATGCAATCAGGTCTGCAGAGCATTTCCTGCAAGAGCAGGCCGGAGGCGCCGGCAGGTGCATCGATCACGAGCTGCTGCGTATCTGCCGGTACATGCATCTCGACGCTGCGTATGCGGCCGCCTTTCTGCGGCGCGGCGTTGGCGCCGTAAATCCTCGATCCGGGCTGGGTGCGAAGTCGCAGCCAACTCAGGCTCGAGCCCTGCGGGTCGTAGTCCATGACGGTGGTCGGAACGCGGTTCGCCGCGAAGTAACTTGCGAGGTTGGTCGCGATGGTGGTTTTTCCCGACCCACCCTTCGAATTGATTATCAGCGTAGTGTTCATGTTCATGACCCGCGCTTCCTCTTTTCTGACCGAGCGACGGAGACGCAGCAAGACTATGCCACAGTCATGCTTTTGCTCAGTAACTACTTCACACGGATTCAAAAAGACCGTGTTCCGGAGGGGTCTTGCGGCCTGGCTTGAGCCCGTAACCCGGCTTGAACGCGGCGGCAACGTGTTTCACCCGCTCGAAACCCCCTGTGTCGATGCAGTCTCCGGCATGGCGCCCCGATCGCTAAAGGCTTCCGCCGGATCGCTTGCAGCGGAAAATGACTTCGTAGGCCTTTTCCGCCACTTTGTCATCGAGCAGGCATGCGATCGCCGTAGTGAAATCCCGCGGCGCTCGGGCGATCAGAAGATCCGAGACCCAGGCATGCAAGACAGCTTGGCGCTTTGGGTCCGGAAGCGAAAGAAGCTTTGCGAGCCGGTCGTTGATCTCGCGGTCTTCGCAGGCGACTTGGAGCATCGTGATGAAGCTGTCGATTTCGGCGACCGAACGCGGCGGGCTTTGAGCCATACGGCCATTGTGCTCTCTCGGTCAGGATTCTTTCAACCGCATTGGCGATTGTGACCCTGATGAGACAGGGTGACTGTGCCAACTATTTCGTGGTCGCCTGCAATTAGCTCTTTTGAGGGGAGGAAGCGGCAGTTAATATCCCCGGAGTCTTCCTTTGGCATCGATGCGGACGATATGGTTCTCACGCGTTCCTATGCAGAATTCCCGTCCCGTGTCGCCTGGGCGGTAACGTATTGGCGAAACGACCTTCGCCTCTTCTGGTACACAAGCGACAAGGGCCTTTGGCTGTTTGCCTTGATCCTCGGCCTGATCGCGGCAACGTTCATTTTCGCGCTGCAAGCGGTCGATGCGTATCGAGACGAAAGGCGGAATCTCGTCTGCTTGGCCCGGAACGTGTATTTTGAAGCGCGCGGCGAACCCATCGCGGGTCAATATGCGGTGGCCGAAGTCACGATGAACCGCAAGGCCTCGGGCCGTTACCCCGATACGGTCTGCGGCGTCGTCTACCAGCAAAACTGGGATCCGCGTCGCAAGCGCTATGTGGGCGCTTTCTCGTGGACGGAGTTGAGTTCATTGCCGACACCGATGGGCGAGGAATGGCAACGGGCCTGGAAAGTGGCCGAAGCGGTCTACCACGGACGGCAAGCGCCGGTGCTGGAGGACGCCCTCTTCTACCATGCTACGTATATCAAGCCCAGCTGGGCGAGAGGCAAACAGCCCTTCGCCCGCATCGGCAGGCACGTCTTCTACAAATAGATCACTCGGGTTTCACTCCCGCGGCGCGGATGACGCTGCGCCAGCGCTCGGCGTCTTCCTTCATGATCGTCGCCATACCCGCGGGAGTGCTTGCGATCAACTCGGCGGACAATCCTTCGAGGCGTTTGGTGACGTCGGACAGCTTAAGCGTTTCAACTATTGCGGCGGAAAGCTTCTCGGCGATCGCCACCGGAGTCTTTGGAGGTGCCGAAACGCTGAACCACGCGATCGAGACGAAGTCCGGATAGAACTCGGCCATCGCCGGCACATCGGGAAGCGACGAGACGCGTCGCGCGCTTCCGACGGCCAGCGCCTTGAGCTTCCCCGCGCGAACGTGCTGCACCGTCACTCCGAGATTGTCGAACATCATCTCGACTTCGCCCGCGAGCAGCGCCGCGAGCCCGGGTGCGGTCCCCTTATAGGGCACATGCGTGATCTTGAGGCCACCAGCCGCCGTCTTGAACATTTCGGTCGTGAGAAATGAAACGGTAGTCGTTCCCTGAGATGCGTAATTAAGCTTATCCGGGTTCGCGTGCACGAGCGCGACGAATTCCTGCAGAGTGTTTGCCGGGACTTTTGCCGCATTGACGAGCAGCACGCTTGGGATCGCCGCCATCACAGTCACCGGAACGAACTGCGTCGGATCGTAAGGAAGCTTCAAATACAAGCTGGGGTTGATGACAAGCGGCGCCGGCGGTGTCGCGAGCAATGTGTAGCCGTCGGGCTCGGAGCGCGACACCGCCTCGGCGCCGATCGAACCGCTTGCCCCAACACGGTTCTCGACGATGACCGGCTGCCTCCATCTCGCCGCGAGTTTCTCGGCGACGATCCTGGGCAGCGCATCGGCCGCCCCGCCTGCGGGAAAGGGAACAATTACCCGGATCGGACGGCTCGGATAATTGGCGACCGGGTCTTGCGCCCAGGCGGGCAAGGCGGCGGCGAACATCACGAGCCATGCGCAACGACGTGCATTCATGCTTTTTTCCGCATCAAGGATATAGACAAACCCGACTATCGATAGCCTGAGTTCTTGAGGAACTCGGCCCGCTCCTTCGGGTCGGCGAGGTTCTCCGCGAGCCGCTGATAGAGAGCCTTGAGGTCGCTTGCCTGCGCGGCGGACTTCTTCGCCACCACCTTGGCGATCGGACCGAGATAGGGCGCGAGCCGGCTCGCCGCTTTGTCAATGTCGACTGCCTCGATCGGCTTGCGGGATCCGGGAGAGGACTGGTCCGGCGCCGCTTCGGACTGGGTGCGTACGGAAACCTTCTCGATTGCCGCCCCGGCGAACGCCTCTCTGTCCCGCTCGGACGGAATGCTCGCGGCGAGCAGGCGCACCAGAGCGAGTCCGTCGGTCGTAGTCTTCGCCGATTTCCTGACGAGCACTCTGGCCATCGGGCCGACATACGGGGCGAGCAGCTCCTCGATCGCACCCAATGTCTCCACCTTCCATCCCGGGGGTGGAAAAGTCGTGTCCGGCCGAGGCTTCTCCTCATGGATGATGGTAAGGAGCGTGGTCGCCTCGCCCGTTTCCGGCATGTCGCCAAGTGTCTCAAAACCCTTGGTGAGCGCCTTTGCGAATTCGCGGGCGTTGGCGTAGCGGTCTTCGGGTTTCTTCGCGAGAGCCTTGGTGAGGATGGCGTCGAATACTGGGGGAACGCCCTGCGGGTTGATTTCTGAGGGATTGCGGTGAGGTTCGTGGCATATCTTGTACCCGATGGTCTCGGTCGGGCCTTCAAACGGCTTGACGCCGGTCAGCAGCTCGTAGAGGACGACGCCACTGGAAAAGATGTCGCTGCGCCGGTCCACCTGCTGCCCGGCATACTGCTCCGGCGACATGTAGGCCGGTGTGCCCATGATGGACCCCAGCTGGGTGAGGTTGGAGCGGTCGATGCGGGCAATTCCGAAGTCTGCGAGCTTGAGGCCGCCGTTCGCCGTCATGATGATGTTCGCGGGCTTGATATCGCGGTGGACCACCCCGTGGTCGTGGGCGTAGTCGAGCGCGTCCAGCAACTGACTCATGATGGTCATCACGTCCCGGAGCCCGAAGCGCTCTTGCCGCGCGAGAAAGTCGCGCAGCCCGCGGCCTTGCACGAACTCCATCGCGATATAGGCGAGCTGCTTGCTCTCGCCGTAGTCGTAGATGCCGACGATCGCGGGGTGGGTGAGGCGGCTCGCGGCGAGCGCCTCGTTCTTGAACCTCGCGATGATCTGCTCGGCAAGGTCCGGGTCGACCAGCTCCTTGCGCACGGCCTTGAGCGCGACATGTCGCTCGAGCACGGGGTCGTATCCCTTGTAGACGACCCCCATCGCCCCCTTGCCGATGACTTCGACGATCTTGTACTTGCCGAGTTGCTTAAGAACTGCCACTAGTCTCCGGGACCGTTATTGCGGCCTTCACTCCCCGAGCATCTTCATCGCCTGCACCAGGCTCGTTCTCATGCGGTTGAACGACCCGGCGAGAATCGCGATCTCGTCCTTGCCCTTGCTGGTGAACTCCGGGGCTTCGAGATTGCCGAGGCTGACTTCGTCCGCGATCTTCGACAGCCGGGTGACGGGCCGGATTACGATGGCGTGAAGCATGAGATTGAGGGCGATGAAGATGAAGGCAAAGACGCCGGTGAGCGAGATCATGAAGACCTTGAAGGTGTCGTCGGCACGCTTGACCGGCAGAGTCATGGGAACGGACACGATCTGCGCGCCCACCACCTCGTTCAGCTTCCAGCCGAAGCCGTTCGCCGGGCCGTAGAGCTCGATCATGGTCTTGGGCGCGGCGTCCACGGTGCTGTGGCAGTACAGGCATGCCGCGTCCTTGATCTGGAAAGGGCGCGCGAGGTAGAGGGCGCGGCCGCTCGGCGTGTCGCGCTCGCCGATGATCTCGGCGCGGTCCGAGGTCTGGCGGAACTGGTTGACGACGTCGGTCTCCCAGTCGGTGGCGCGGTTGCGCGGATTGGTCGGATTGAGCGTCGCCTCCTTGTAGTCGTATTCGGCGAATTTCTTGCGAAGCTCGCCGAACTGCTCGGCGACCGCAAACGCGGGTATCGATTGCGGCAGGAATTTGTACTTCATCTGCGTCTCGAGCAGCGGGCCAACCTGCTTGGACGTATAGGCGCGCGTTGCGAGCGCCGATTCCATCATGATGCGGGCGTGCTGGAGCACCTCCTCGCGCGCGTTCTGCCGCAGTAGTTCGCGCGATACGTAGGCAGCGATGACCAGGCCGACGACAAAAACCGCCAGAAACACGACGTTGAACTTGATGATCAGCCTCATGACCGCTGCCTCCTATTGTTTTATGCCGGGTGGCCCGCTCTTCGGGCCGTTCGAGTCCTTCGTTTCATACTTCTCGGGAAACAGCACCCGGTCCCATTCGGGGTGCTCCCGGAGATTCTCGACCAGTTTGCGACGGAATTCAGGATCTTTGGATCGAAT
>Ga0137451_1000422_pt1 | contig 12740 bp, 13 predicted proteins | sample EasRivERMGT500_2_FD_102336 | JGI IMG/M metagenome (GOLD analysis project Ga0137451, IMG submission 102336) | Soil microbial communities from meander-bound floodplain in the East River, Colorado, USA - East River MetaG ERMGT500_2 | ecosystem: Environmental > Terrestrial > Soil > Floodplain ... | reverse complement strand
GCTTGCGGGAGTCCTTGCCGGCGCCGGCTTCGTCGACCCAGGCATACCGGAACGAGACGCGTCCGTCCGGCTCGGCGGCCACCCCGGTAAGCACCGTGGCGGCACACGCCAGCAGCACGAGCCCCGGCACGTAGTTTCCCCGCACGACTTCCCCCAGAATCCGTAGGGGGACGATACCTCGGAAACCCCTGTCAGGGTTGATCTATTTGGGGGGGGAGCCCGACTCTACGGCGGGCGGAAACCGCCCGCGAGCGGAACGCACAGGACTCGACGTGATCGTTCACCAGTCCCATCGCCTGCATGAAGGCGTAAGCGGTCGTCGGGCCGACGAAAGCGAAGCCGCGCCGCTTCAGCGCCTTGGAGAGCGCGGCGGCTTCGGGAGCGGGGCCCAGGCGGGCGAGCGTCGCGCGCGTGATCCGCGCCGGCCGCGAGCCGCCGGCCGGCTCGAACCGCCAGACGAAGGCCGCGATCGACCCGAACTCGTCCGCGAGCTCGAGCGCGCGCCGGGCGTTTCCAATCGCCGCCTCGATCTTGCCGCGATGGCGGACGATCCCGGGATCGGCGAGCAGGCGGGCGACGTCGCGCGCACCGAAGCGGGCCACCTTCGCCGGATCGAAACCGGAGAATGCCCGGCGGAACGCCTCGCGCTTCCTCAGGATCGTCAGCCACGAGAGACCCGACTGGAACCCCTCGAGACAGATCTTTTCGAAGAGGCGGACGTCCTCGGTGACCGGCATCCCCCACTCGTCGTCGTGGTAGGCGACGTACTCCGCATCGGACCCGCACCAGAAGCACCGTGCGAGGCCATCCGCTCCGACGATCACGTCCGCCGATGCTCGCGGCATCTTGACGCCTCCCCTCCACCACAATAATCTCGCGCCGTGCCCGCTTGTGGACGACTCGACGCTCCCGCCTTCCTGTCGGTCGTCGCCGATTCCGCGGCCGGCATCCCCTCTGACCTCGTCGTCCCGGAGTCGATCGACCCGTCGGCACTCGCGCTCTGGCTCCGGCACGCGCGTCTGTCCGCCGCCACCTACGCGCTCGCACGACGATCGGGGGGCGAGCTCGCGCGCCGGCTCCGCGTGGACGCGCTCGCCGCCGCCGCCGCGAACCTCGTGCGCTTCCGCGCGCTTCGGTCGATCGAGGCCGACTTCGCCTCCGGGGCGGTCCCGGTCGTGTTGCTCAAGGGTGCGGCCGTCGCGGAGGCCGCCTACGGCGACGTCGCCTGGCGGCCGATGTCGGACCTGGACCTGTGGGTCCGGGACGAGGACGTGCCCCACGCGGCGGCGCGCCTCGAGAGGCTCGGCTACACACGGCTCCCGGAGCTCCCCGACCGGCCCGAGGCCCTGCAGCGCCGTTCGGGCGGGGAAGTCGTTTTCGCGGGGCCCCGCGGCACGGGCCTTCTCGAGCTCCACTACTCGGCGTTTCAGGGCTGGTGGATCCGCCGGACCGGCCGGCCCGATGCCGCCGGCGTCTGGGAGCGATCGATTCCCGCGGGACCCGGGCGCCACGCGCGGCGTCTCGCCCCCGAGGACGCGATCCTCCAGACCGCGTTCCACGTGACGGTCAACCAGTTCGGGCAAGCGCCGCTCCGCGGCCTGCTCGACCTCGCCGTGATGGCGCGGCGCTTCGAGATCGACTGGAACGCCGTCGTCTCCCGGGCGCGGGCGTGGCGCCTCGCGACCGCGACCGGGCTCGTGCTCGCCGCGGCGGACGCGCTGTTCGGGCTGGGGCCGGGAGGACCCGCAGCGCGTTCGCTCGCCCCTCGCGGGGTCCGGCGGGCGCTGCTGCGGCGTTTCGTCACCCTCGAGTCGATCCTGAAGGGGCGCGACCTCACGCGCTCGCCGGCGCGACACGCGTTCCTGCTCGCGCTGGTCGATCGTCCGCGCGACGCGGCCCGGCTCGTGGGGCGCACGCTGTGGCCGGAGGCTTGGTGGCGCGCGGCGCGGTACGGCCGGCCTGTGGGCCCCCTCGAGCACGTGTGGTCGATGGCCCGCCGGGGAGGCGTGTGAGCGCCTCCGGATTGACGGTGCGCCCGGCTTCGGGGGTGCTCGTGAAGGAGCTCGACGGCGAGGCCGTCCTCCTCGATCTGGCGAGCGAGACCTACTTCGGGCTGAACCACACGGCATTCCGCATGTGGAGCGCCCTCACCGAGGGCCCTTCGCTCGGGACGGCGATCGAGGAGCTCGCCCGGGAATACGCGGTCGAAGCGCCCGTTCTCGAGGCGGACGCGCTGCGCCTCGTCGAGGAGCTCGAGCGACGCGGGCTCGTCCGAGTCGGCCGTGGATGAGGGCGCCCGGCTCGTTCCGGTCGCGCTCGCGACGCGCGCGGTCGCCGTCCTTCTTCGCTTGATCGGGTACCGCCGCACCTCGGCACTCCTCGCGGTCGTCGGCAGCCGGAGGAGGGCGCCGGCGTGCGATGCCGCCTCGTCGTGGGCGCGCGCGGACGAGCTGGGGCGGCGTGTCGCGGCTGCGGCCGCGCGCGGACCGCTCCCGGTCGGATGCCTGCCCCGCGCGCTCGTCTTGGGGACGATCCTCTCCCGCCGCGGCATCGAGAGCGTCGTCCGTATCGGCGTGCGGCGGGAAGACGGGACCCTGCGCGCGCATGCCTGGGTAGAGCACGCCGGCGTCCCGGTGGCCGAGCCGCCCGAGATCATCGCGCGCTTTGCCCCGTTCGAGCGGGACTTCCGCGTCGCGCTTCCGCGGTGAGCGCGGTCGCCGGCGCTTTCGACCTCGAGGGTGCGGCGCCCGATCTCGGCCGCGTGACCGTCGTCGCCGACGCCCGGCTCGACGAGCGCGGTGCCCTGGCGCACGAGCTCGGGATCGCGGCTTCTGACGTCACGGACGGGGAGCTGATCCGCCTGGCCTATCTGCGATGGGGAGACGCGTGCGTCGAGCACCTGCTCGGGGATTTCGCCTTCGTGCTCTGCGACGGGCCGAACCGGAGGCTCGTCGCGGCACGCGACCCCTTCGGGGTGAAGCCGCTCCACTACCACCACGGGGCCGATCGCCTCACGTTCGCGACGGACGTCACGGACGTTTTCTCTTTGGGCGTGCCCTGCGAGCTCGACGAGCGCCGCATCGCCGACGCGCTCGTCCCCGAGCTGGAGGGGATCGATGCGACGTCGACCTTCTTCCGCGGGGTCGTGCGTCTCCCCCCGGGCCACCGGCTCGCGATCGAGCGCGGCGGATCCCTCCTGACGCGCACGTTCACGCTCGATGCGACCCGCGAGCTCCGTCTGAAGGACGATCGCGCCTACGTCGATGCGTTCCTCTCGACCTTCCGCGAGGCCGTCCACGACCGCCTCGACGCCGGCACGGTCTCGATGCTCAGCGGCGGGCTCGACTCCTCGGCGATCGTCGGGGTCGCCAAGGGCCGGAGGAAGCTGACGACGGTTTCCGCGGTCACGGACGGTCCCGGGTGCGAGGAGACGGCGCACGTGAGGGCGATGATCGCGTCGGGCGGCCTCGATCCGATCTTGGTCCGGCCCGAGGACGTCGCGACGGTCCTCGGGCCGGCGATCGACCGCTTCCTGACATCGTGGGCCGAGCCGTTCGACGCCACGATGATCCTGCCCGTGTCGATGTACGCCGCCGCCCGCGCCGCGGGGGCGTCCGCCGTCCTCGACGGGGTGGACGGCGACCTCGTCGCCTCGCTCGAGCCCGATTACCTCGATGCGGTCTTGAGGCGCGGGCGCTTCGGGCAGGCGCGGGAGGAAGCGTCGGGCCTCGCCCGGTTCTACCGCTTGGCGGGCACGGAGGGACGGCCGGGGCGCCTGCTGTTGAGGAGCGCGCGCCGGGCGTTCCTGCCGAGGGCGGTCCACCGGACCGCGCGGCGGCTCCGCCGCGGCGCACGCCACGCGGAATCGCTGCGCGACTCCCTCCTCGATCCCGATCTCGCCCGGCGGGTCCGGATCGACGAGCGCCTCGATGCGCTCGCCGCGCATCGCCCGGCGGGACGATCGCTCGATCCCAGGGCGCGGCAGGCGGGCGAGATCCTGCACCCGTACGTCGCCGCCGCGCTCGAGCGCTACCACCGGGCCGCGTCGAGCCAAGGCGTCGAGGCGCGGCACCCGTTCCTGGACCGCCGGCTCGTGGAGCTCTGCCTTGCGCTGCCGTGGGATCAGAAGGTGCGCGGGGGCTGGTCGAAGTCGATCGTCCGCCGCGCGATGGCCGGCATCCTCCCCGACGACGTCCGGTGGCGGAGCGGGCGATGGGTTCATCTCGGAGCGGCGTTCGTCGCGCGTGCGATCGAGGCGCGCGTCGGCGAAGCCGAGCCGCTCGCCGCCGACACCGTGTCGGCGCTCGAGCCGTACGTGGATCTCGTCGCGTGGCGCGCGGTCGTCGATCGCTTCTTCCGAGCGCGCGATCCGATCGACGGCGACACGGTTTGGCGAACGCTCGTGCTCGCACGATGGCTTCGCGCGGTGCGCGAGTCGAGTTATGATACGCGCGCGCACCGCTTGGGGGCGGCTGCGCTTTCCCCGCGACGAGGCGCGCGGGCGAACATGGTGGCGGGCCAGCATGACAGCTCAGCGTGACGACTCGACACAGCCGAAGAAGAAGCCGTACGCGCCGCCGACGATCACGGAGTACGGCGCGCTCGAGGACCTGACGGCGGGCGGAACCGGAAACGCCAACGAAGGCTCTCCCGGCAGCAGCGCCAAGCGTCCCTAAGTGTTCCGCTATCGCTTCGGCGACCTCGTCGTCGGAAGCGACCTCGAGCTGGCGCAGCTCCCGTCCGGCGGCGGCGCGTCCCCCGAGTGCTTCCTCTCCGTCCGCCCGCCAGCCATCCAGGCCGATCGACCGTGGGATCACGAGTGGCGCCGCGCCGACGGCTCGACGTCGCTCGCCTGCGCGCATGACGGGGACGGCTACCTGCTGGGCTTCCCCGGATGGGGGTTCGCCACCGTGCGCGACGACGGCCGGTGTGTCGAGGTGACCCCGCAACCCGGCGTCCCCAAGGAGACGATCGAGCACCTGATCGCCGACCAGCTCCTGCCCCGGGTCGCGGCCTTCCGCGGGAGGCTCGTGCTCCATGCGGGGTGCGTCGTCACTGCCGCGGGGGCTTGTGCGTTCCTCGGCGGTTCCGGCGCGGGAAAGTCGACGCTGTGCGCCGGCTTCGTGCGCGACGGCGACCTTCTCCTCGGGGATGACGGGATCTTCGTGCGTCCCGCCGCCGCGGGCGGGTTCGAGGCGGAGGCGACGTATCCGGGTCTGCGCCTGCTCCCCGACCCGCTCGAGGGGCTGTGGGGGGAAGCGCTGCCCGCCTCACCCGTATCCCACGACACCGCCAAGCGCCGGCTTCCCCTGGGCGCGTGCGGCGCGTTTCCGCTCCGAGCCCTCTACCTGCTCGAGGAGCCGGCGGGCGGGACGGAGCCGGACCGCATCGAAGCGGCGCTCGTGCCGCCGCGCGACGGGTTCGTCGCCGTGCTGCGCTCCGCGTTCCACCTCCACCTCGGCGAGCCGGCGCGCACGCGCCGCCTGTTCGAGCAGATCTCGGCGCTCCTCGACGCGGTACCGGTCCGGAGGGTTTGCTACGCGCGGCGCCTCGACCTTCTGCCGGAGGTCCGCCACGAGGTGCTGCGCGACCTGGCGGGGACTATCCTGCCTGCATGATGGACGGCGGGCGTCGTGCCCTTCTCCGGACGATGGTCGCGGCGGGCGCGGGCTTCGCCGCGAGACGGATCTTCGCCGCCCCTCAGGAGCCCGCCCCGATGCGGACCCGCAAGATTCCTTCGAGCGGCGAGGAGCTGCCGGTCGTCGGCGCGGGCACCTCCGGCGCCTTCGAGGTCGGAGACTCGCCCGAGGAGCGCGCCCCGATCGAGGAGGTGGTGCGCACGCTTGCCGCGGGCGGCGGCCGGGTGGTGGACACCTCTCCCATGTACGGGAAGGCCGAAGGCGTCGTCGGGGACGTCGCGGCCAAGCTCGCGCTCACCGACAAGCTGTTCCTCGCGACGAAGGTCTGGACGACCGGGCGCGCGGAGGGGATCCGCCAGATGGAGGAGTCGTTCGCGAAGCTCCGGACGAAGCGGATCGACCTCATGCAGATCCACAACCTCGTGGACTGGAGGACGCAGCTCACGACGCTTCGCGAGTGGAAGGCCGCGGGACGCATCCGCTACGTCGGCGTCACCCACTACCGGGTGGACGCTCACGACGAGCTCGAGGCCGTCTTGAAAGCGGAGCCGTTCGACTTCGTCCAGCTCAACTACTCGGTCGCGACGCGCGACGCGGAGAAGAGGCTCCTCCCCCTGGCGATCGATCGCGGAGTCGCCGTGCTCGTCAACCGCCCGTTCGAGGACGGAGAGCTGTTCTCCCGCGTGCGCGGGCGCGCGCTTCCGTCATGGGCGTCGGAGATCGGATGCGACAGCTGGGCGCAGCTCTTCCTCAAGTACGTTCTCGCGCATCCGGCCGTGACGTGCGCGATCCCGGCGACGGCCAAACCCGCGCACATGCGCGACGATCTCGGCGGGGGCCGAGGGCCGCTTCCGGACGCCGCGCAGCGGGCGAAGATCGTGGAGGCTCTCGGTACCTCCTAGCCGCGCTCACCGCCGCCGTCGCGGCGACGCTCCTTCCGGCCGCGCCGCCGCGCTCACCTTCCCCCGCTCCGGTCGCCGTCCCCGCGGGCGTCGCCTCCCGCGTCGCCCTCGTGAAGGTCGCGGAGAAGCTCGACCAGCCGCTCGCGCTGACCTTCGCCGCGCGGGATCCCGCGCGCCGGCTGTTCGTCGCCGAGAAGAGCGGGCGCATCCGCGTGATCAAGGCGGGCGCGCTCCTCCCGTCCTCCTTTCTCGACCTGTCGTCGCGTGTGTCGCGCGGGAGCGAGCAGGGCCTGCTCGGGATCGCCTTCCATGCCAAGTTCATGGAGAACGGCCGCCTGTTCGTCAACTTCACCAACCGCGAGGGGGCCACGCGCGTCGTCGAGGTCGTGGTCGACGCACCGGCGGCCGACGCCCCCCGCATCGCGCGCGAGCGTGAGCTGCTCCGGGTCGAGCAGCCGTACTCCAACCACAACGGCGGCCATCTCGTGCTCGACGATCAAGGCCGCCTCCTGATCGGCCTAGGTGACGGCGGATCGGGAGGGGATCCGCGCGGCAACGGCCAGAACCCCAGAGCGCTCCTCGGCAAGATGCTGCGACTGGACCCCGACGCCGCCGAGGAGGCCGGCCGGCCGGCGATCCTCGCCCGCGGCCTGCGGAACCCGTGGCGGTATGCCCTCGACCGGCGCGCGGGCGACATCTACATCGCCGACGTCGGGCAGAACAAGTGGGAGGAGGTCGACGTCGTCCCGATCGGCGAGCTCGCCGGGGCCAACTTCGGCTGGAACGTCATGGAGGGGTTCCACTGCTACGGGTCCGCCGACTGCTCGACCTCGGGATACGTGCCCCCGGTCGTCGAGTACGGGCACGACGAAGGGTGCTCGGTGACGGGCGGGGTCGTCTACCGCGGCAAGGCGCTTCCCGACCTCGACGGGCGCTACTTCTACGCCGACTACTGCACGGCCCTGCTGCGCAGCTTCCGGTTCGACCGGGCGAGCCGCCGGGCGGTGGAGCACTGGGACTGGAAACGGGCGCTCGATCCGAACAACCGGCTCGCGCAGATCGGCTCGTTCGGCGAGGACGAGGCGGGCGAGGTCTACATCCTGTCGCTCTCGGGCACGGTGTGGAAGCTGGCTCCGGCGCCGTCTACGGGCAGGTGAGCGCCGCCGCCTCGATCTCGAGATCGCGGGCTTGGACCTGGCTCGGCGAGCCGTCGTCCACGGTCCCGTGCTGGGTAGGACACTCGACGATCGCGGGCCTGAGGAGGGTGAAGGTCCCCTCGCCGGAAGCGGGCGGCCCATGCGGGTCGAGGAGCAGGAGCGCCGACGTGTCGTTGGCGAGGCACCCGCCCTCCTCGGCGGGCAGCGCATCGATCGCGGCCTGGAAGTCGCCGCCGCTCGACCGGAGCGTTCCGAGATCGCCGCGGATGAGGTCGTAGGCGAGCGCCCCTCCGGAGGTCCAATCCCATTGAACACTCTCGCCGGACTTCGACGCGCCGAGCGCACCCGAGTAGGTCGGGGGCGGGCACGGTGGCGTCGCCGATGCCGGTGCCGAGGGCGCGGAGGCCCCCCCTGCCGCGGGGCCGCCGACGTGCGTCGCCACCGCGACGTAGTCGTAGGTGGTCCCGTTGACGACCGTCGTGTCGGTGTAGGTCGTCAGCGGCGTGCAGGCGATCGACTTGTAGCCGTCCCCGCCCGGTGGGCTCCGCCGGACCTCGTAGCCCGTGGCCCCGGTCGAAGGAAGCCAAGAGAGCTGGACCTGCCCCGGGGAGGCCGGGGCGAGCAGCTCGTCGGGAGGCGCCAAGTTGATGAGCAGGCTCGTCGAGGTCGTATGGCTGATCGTCGCGGTGTCGCCGTGGATCGTCAGCGAGAGCGCGTAGGGGATCGCGGCGGATGTGGTCTGGATCGTCAGCGTCGACGTTCCCGATCCGGTGATCGACGGCGGGTTGAATCCGCCGACGGTCACTCCCGACGGGATCCCGCCTTCGCTCTCCACCGAGAAGCCGACCGTCCCGGAAAAGCCGTTCATCGGCGTGACGGTCACGTCGAAGGTGGCCGATTGCCCGGGGACGATCGTCCGCGCCTCCTGCGCGACGCTGAGCTTGAATTCGGATGCGGCAGGCCGCACGTGGACCCTGCGGGTCGAAGGGCTCGGATCCGTATCGCCGTTCGCCGCGCCGACGATCAGCGTGGCGTAGTGCTCCCCCGCCGTGCTGTAGCTCACGGTCCCCGGGTTCTTCGCGGTCGAGGTCGCGGGCAGGCCCCCCGGGAAGATCCAGTTGTACTTGGCGGCGACCGTCGTCGTGCCGAACGTCACCGACTGGCCCGCGGTGATCGTCGCGTCGCTCGCCGGGGAGGTGATGACCCCGTCCGGAGGCGCACCGGCGTACGGCGACAACTCGATGAAGTTCGCCACCGAGGGCACGCCCGCCGCGTCGAGCAGGAACAGCATGTAGAACCCCGGCGGGGCCACGTTCCCGTCGAGGGGCGTCGTGAGGGTGAGCGTCCCTCCGCTCCCCGAGCAGGCGGGCTGCGGCGACGGGCCGCACAAACCGATCATCCTCTGTTCCATGTCGAACGCATGGGTGACGGAGCCGGGGCGCATCAGGACCGCGGAGGAGATCGCCGAGCCGCTCGTGTACTCGACCTGGAAAGAAGCGTTGTACGCCAGCGGCGCGATCGGTGCCGAGAGGATCTGCGGCCGGGCCGAGGTGATCAGATGGTCGTTGGCGTCGTAGAGGTAGGCCGGCGTGTAGAGCTCGATCGCGCCCAAGTACCTTCCACGGTCGCCGGAGTTGCCCCCCATGCTGACGACCCTCGCGTCGGGAAGCAGCAGCGACGTCGAGTGGTACAGGCGCGAATACGCGGCCTTACCGCCCGACGCGAAAGAGTTCGTGGCCGGGTCGTAGATCTCCGCGTTCTTCCCCGCCGTGTCCGGCTGCTCGTTGTTCAGGGATCCGCCGTGAACCAGCACCTTCCCGTTCGGGAGGAGGACGGCGCCGAGCTCGATCCGTCCCGTCGTCATGTCCGGTCCGGGAGTCCAGCTCGGCGAGGCGCCGGAGAGGACGATCGTCTCCGTGAACTTGCTCGCGGGATTGGGTCCGCCGCCGAGCGCCATGACTTTCGGGACGTAGCTCGGTGGGAGCAGAGGCAAGAGCACCGTCGTGCCGTAGGTGCGGTTGGCGGTCGTGGAAGCGGAGTTCGACCAGGAATTGGCGACCGGATCGTAGAGGTAGCCGCGGCTGTTGCTGGTGCCGGATCCGTGCCCCGAATACCAGACCTTGCCGTTCGGGAGGAGGAAGACGCGAGGGAACAGCGGAGGCGTGAACGACTCCACCACCGGCGAGCTCCAACCGGCCCCGCTCGTGCTGTTGACGTTGTAGATCTCGAAGCGGTTGGTCGTGCTCCCGCCGCCGTTGAGCCCGGACAGCGCCATGATCCGCCCGTCCCCCATCGCGGTCGCGGTGCCGTACCAACGGCCGTCGGTCATCTTCTGGGACTGCGCGAACTCGTTCGTCGCGGGGTCGAAGAACGTGCCGCGGTTCTCGCCGGTGAAGACGTAGTTGGCGCTGCCTCCGATGACAAGCACGCGTCCGTGCAGGAGCTGTGCCGTGCCGCTGCAGAAGACGTCGTAGGCGAGACGTTGCAGCTGGAAGCTGGTCTCGTCCCCTCCGGTCGGGTCCCAAACGGCGACGCGGTACGTGTCCGCCCCCGCGTGGTTGTTGCTCGCGTCGTTCTCCGAGCCCGCCACGATCAGGATCCGGCCGTCGCGCAGCATGGTCGCGGAGATCGGGTTGATCGGCATCTGGTACGACAGCGTCTGCCACATCCCGGTCGTGTGCGGGACGTTGTTCAGGCACTGCGCGCGCGCGCCGGTTGCGGCGGCGGTCATGCTCGCCGCGATCAGAAACTTCCGGATCCACCCCATGTTGGCAAGAAATTACGGGGTAGCACCCCCCCCGGCTACAGTTCTTCTCGTAGTCGCCGCGGGTTGCGCCCCGCGGATACCGACGCTGCCGACTACAGCCATGACTTAGACTCCGTCGATGGCGTCCCCGCTACGCATCGGCACGTCGTCCTGGGCGACCGCCGACTGGCGCGGTCCGTTCTACCCCGCGAAATCCCGCCCGGCGGACTACCTCGCTTTCTACTCCCAGCACTTCGACACGGTGGAATGCGACGCGACGTTCTACCGGATCCCCTCGGCCTCCACGGTCGACGCGTGGAGGGCGCGGACGCCTCCGGGGTTCGTCTTCGCGGCGAAGCTCCCTCAGGAGATCACGCACGAGCACGGGCTCGTGGGCTGCGAGGAGCCCACCCGCCAGTTCCTCGAGGTGATGGGACGGCTCGGCGACCGGCTGGGACCGATCCTGGCGCAGTTCCCCTACGTGGCCAAGCGCGCCGACGCCGCCGAGTACGCGACCGGAGAAGGGTTCCGACGACGCCTCGCCGCCTACCTCGACGCTTGGCCCAGGGAACGCCGCCTCGCGGTGGAGGTTCGCAACGCCTCGTGGATCGCGCCTCCCCTGCTCGACCTGCTGCGCGATCGCGGGGTCACGCTGGCGTATTCCGCGTACTACACGATGCCCGGCCCGGAGCGCCTCTTCGCCGGCCCGGACCCGCAGACGACCGAGGACATCTACCTCCGCTTCATCGGCGACCACAAGACGATGGACGCGCTCGTTGCGCGCCTGAAGGCGGAGGGCAAACGCGCCGCCGAGTGGGACTCCCCCGCCCTCGACCGCACGGAGGAGCTGACGCGGTGGGCGACGGCGCTTCGCGAGCGCCCGGTGCCGGTGAAGGGGGTCGCTTACTTCAACAATCACTACGCGGGGTTCGCGCCGGACTCGGCGCGCCGCTTCCGCGATCTCTTCAGTACTTGACCATGTAGCTCTTGGCTTCCAGGCAGACGCTGAAGGCCTTCTTGAAGTTGTCCATTTGCGCGGCGGTCGCCTGCTGCGCCTGCTGACCCTGCGCCTCGGCCTGCTCGGTCGCCGCGCTCTGCGCTCGCTTCGCCTTGCGCCGCCCATGGACCGCACCTGCCGCCGCGCCGATCGCGGCGCCTTCTCCCGCATCGTCGCTGGCGATCTCGCCGATGAGCGCACCGGCGGCGGCGCCGCCCACGGCACCCTTCACGCCCGCGCCCTTGCCGGCCTGCGCCGCTTGCTGCTTCTGCGCCTCGGTCTGCTGGGCCTGCTGCTGCGATTGCTTCTGGAGCGTGAACGGGTCGGTCCCGGTGCTCTTCGCGGCGTAGTCGTAGCACGCGGCCTCGTCGGTGGACTGGGTCTCGGGAGACTGCCCCTTGGTGGGGAATGCGTAGACCTCCATCGTCGCCGCCAACGTCTTGCCGGATGCGGGCTGGACGGACTGCGCGAGGGCGGCCGGAGGGATCAAGCTGAGAGCCGCCACCGCGGCGGCGATCGTGCGCTTCATCGAAGTGTCTCCTTCACTTGGATGCCGTCAGCGGCGTGCACGCTCCGAAGGCGTTGACGCCGCGCGAGGGGCCCGCGACCGCGACGGTCAGGGCGCCGGATTTCTCGTCGATCACGAAGCTGTACGCCCTCCCCTTCTCGAAGCCCTGGAGAACGATGGAGCCGTCGGCACGCCGGATCGAATCGATCGCGCTCGCGCGGTTGAGCCCGCTCGCCTTGGTCGTGCTCAAGCGCTTCTGCACGAGGTCGACCTCGATGAACTGCGGCACGTTGAGCGCCTCCGACGAGCCCGTCTCGCACGTGCCGTCGTCATAGCACACGTTGATCGCGTCGGCCGTGCACAGGATGCGGTCGGCGGCGGTGAGGTCGTCGGCGCGCGCCAACGACGCGACGATCGGTGCCCCGAAGACCAGAAGAATGCGGAGCGAACGGCGATTCATGAGGGAACCTCCCGGTGGATCGCTCGGAGCGTATTCCACCGCGCGTAACGTTGTCGAGGGACTCGCCCGCGCCATTCCTGCACGGTGCGGGAGGGGGCGCGGCGAGAAAGGGTCGAGATCGCGTAGACTCCGAACGGGCATGGTCGTTGCTCTCTCCTCGTGTCGTGGGGAGAGTGCGATCGTCCCCCGAACAAAGGAGAACACCATGCGATCAGGAATGGCGCTGCTGCTTGCGGCCGGCCTCGTCCTGACCCCGGCCGCGTTCGCGGCGGATGACGGCAAGCTGACCACGATGAACGGCACGGTCGTCTCCGCGGACGCCAAGGCCGGG
>Ga0137451_1000420_pt1 | contig 12758 bp, 21 predicted proteins | sample EasRivERMGT500_2_FD_102336 | JGI IMG/M metagenome (GOLD analysis project Ga0137451, IMG submission 102336) | Soil microbial communities from meander-bound floodplain in the East River, Colorado, USA - East River MetaG ERMGT500_2 | ecosystem: Environmental > Terrestrial > Soil > Floodplain ... | reverse complement strand
GTCACGAAGCAAGCTGGTGGCGCCGCGACATTTGACGGCGACCAGGCGGGAATAGACGATAGACCCGCCGAACTTCTCGATTTCGTGGAGCTTCTGCGGATCGTACTGGCCCTCGAACATGCGCTGGGCGCGCAGGAGCCGGTCGTTGATCGAGTTCTGGTTAGAATTTCTGTGGTTCTGGAACTGGTACCAGCGTCGGCGAATATATGCCCCGAGGTCGTCGGTGCGCGGGGATTGTTGAGAGGTATTCTCGTCGGCGAGCCGTTGCTGCTCCGCAGCATTAAGCTGGGCCGGGCTGACGACACGCAGAAATCCCCGCGCGCTCCTGCTGTCGACAGGCGGCGATGACGAGGTCTGGCCTGGTATCGCAGGCGGCAAAACACAGCCTTATAAAATACAGCTTGACGAGATATACCATATAGGCCAGCCGCGCAATACTACAGGGGGCACATCTTGAGCGACGACTTTCTCGACCCCAACCCGCTGCTGGACGACGCGCTGGTCATGCGCCTGGTCTACGACATCGCCGCCGACATCCACAAAAGCGACACGCTGGCGCTGCGCTACGGCTTTGCCGACAAAGACGCGCTGCGGCGGTACCTGGCAAAGCACCCGCGAATTATCCAGGAAGCGCAAAAAGCCCGGGCGCTGATGGAAAGCGACGAGAGCAGCGAGACGCGGGTGCGACTGAAGGCCATGCAGGCGACCGAAAAACTGATCGCGCCGACAGCCGGGCTGGCGATGGACCCCCGGATCGCACCGCAGCAGCGGATAGACGCCTTCAAACAGCTGTCCCGCGTGAGCGGGCTGGACGCGTCGGCGGCGGCGCAGGCGCTCAACAAAACCGGCGGCGGCCCGGCGTTCACGCTGAACATCCTCTTCAGAAACAACCCCGCCGAGCACCTTGAACTCACGTCGAACGCCGACCGCGCCCTGCCGCCAATAGTTACTACACGTAGTAAGGCGATCGCCGTCGGCGATGACGACGGTGACGATTCGCTGGAAGAAATCTGATGGATTACGAGCCGCCGCCGACCGTCGAAGAGTTCATGCACGACCCCGCCCGTATTCGGGTGCTGGTCGGCCCACTGGGCTCCGGCAAGACGATGGGCTGCATTATGGAGCTGATGCGGTGGGCCTGTAGTCAGCCTCCCCACAACGGTGTGCGGTACACCAGGTTTGCCTTAATCCGGAATACTCTACAGCAGCTGCGCCAAACCGTATTATCGGACACAATGTCGTACATGGCGGGGATGGCGCACTACTACACGACCGACAGCACCATCCAATTCCGGCTGACTCTGCCGGACGGTACACAACTGCACAGCGACTGGCCATTGCTGCCCCTCGACAATAAAGAGGACGTCAGGCGGCTGCTCAGCTTGCAGCTGACCGGCGCCTGGATCAACGAAATCCGCGAGGTCCCGTTCGACATCATCAGACCCCTTCTGGGTCGTTGCGGGCGCTATCCCTCGAAGGCGCTCGGCGGCGCGGCGCGCCGAGGAATTATCGCCGACACCAACCCGTGGGACACCGACTCGCCTTACCACGACCGCATGGTGCTCAGCCCGCACCCCGCCTGGAAACTGTTCCAGCAGCCCTCGGGGCTATCGGCCGATGCCGAGAACATCGAGAACCTGCCGGAGGGGTATTACGACGAGCTGATGTCCGACAAAGACCCGGACTGGTGCTCGGTGCACGTCGAAGCGCAGTGGGGCGTCAGCAACGCGGGGCAAGCCGTGTTCAGGCGGACCTTCCACGCGCCGACCCACGTCAAAGACATGGGGGTCACCGTCAACCCGATGCGCCCCATCATGGTCGGCCTCGATTTCGGCAGGACGCCCTGCGCCGTGATCGGGCAACACGACAATTACGGGCGGGCGATCATCATGAAGGAGGTGGTCACCGAGGGGATGGGGTTGATCCAGATGGTCGAGGAATACCTGAAGCCGATTTTATTGGCGGCGCCTTTTGCCGGCAGGCGGGTATTCATCGTCGGCGACCCTGCCGGGGCGCAGAAATCCCAGCAATCCGAAGAAAACAACTTCGACATCCTGAAAGAACAGGGTTTTATGGCGTATCCGGCGTCGACGAACGCGATCGAGCCCCGCCTGCTGTCTGTCGACCGGCTATTGCGCCAGACGCTCATGGGTGAGCCGGGGCTGCAGATCAGCCGCACCGGCTGCCCAACGCTGATTTCAGCATTGGGCAATAAATACCGCTACAGGCGGAAACGCGACGGGCAGATGGAAGACCTACCGGAAAAACTGCACCCCTGGTCGGACATTGCCGACGCCCTGCAGTACTTCTGCCTCGGCACCAGCATGAACCTGACTGGCCGCGTGCTGATGCGGGAGCGCCGCTATCAAATCCGCCAGAACGTCGAGCGCGTCACCGCCGCCGGATGGACATAATCCTCGCGGCCGCACTGCATCTGATCGTGCTGCACCGGACCGACGGTGGGACGGTAACCGTAAACACGGCGCAAATTACCGCGCTGTATCCGTCCCCGCCCTCGGGCCAAAATAAGCTGGTAGTCAAACAGGCACATTGCTCGGTCTGGCTTACCGACGGCAAATTCCTGTCCGTGGTAGAAACCTGCGACCAGGTCAAAGACTTGCTAGAGAAGAATTTGCCGCGTACGTCTCCCCGGTGATCCGCCGCGCCGCGACCGGCTCCGGCTTACCGGCGACTGCAACGATCTCGTCCGACGGCACGACCCAGCGTTTACCCCGCAACACCGGTGCGCCGCCCTCGTAGACGATCAGCAGATCGCCGTTTTTATGACGGCGCAATACCAGGTCGACAGTCGGCACGCTGACACCGAGATGGTCGGCAACCGCCTGGCGGGTCGGGAACGGGCGACGGTCGGCCCATAACCGGACCATAAGCGCGAGCGCGCTGGCTGTCGCCTGAGCCGGACGCTGCGACCACGACCGGCCGCGCAGCCATGCCGTCAGGCGCGCGACCGCTGCCCGGTCCACCGCCGGCAGGGGGCCATCCCCCCGATTATCGAGCCTATTCGTCGCCATGGGATGTCCATTACTAGCCCCTGGGGCGAACGGTATATACCGCCAGTTGGTTGCAAATTCAAGACTAGGGCAAAAACACCCGATATGCCCTGTCGACACGGCACCTGGTCACCCCCCTATAGGGGGGTGACCAGGTGATTTACACGACTTTGTTACATTCCAGCCGCCACCCCAACTGCCGATACGCATAAGCGGCGGGACCTAGCCTGTAGGTTGAGGCGCCATTTTTTACCGCCCCGCCATGCAGACACGCAACCTGCAGTTGAGGTGCCATTTTTACCGTTCTCGTCTGGGCGCCTAGGGGGCGCGGGGGCCGCCGGCCGGGGCCTTGGACAGCTACCCCCGGGGGGTCGCCGGCCAGTCTAGGCAAGCCCGATTACTTCGGTAGTAAGTAAAGCAAAGTGTATTTTAGACAGACGCACAGTAATGAGGCACGCATTCCGCGTGTACTCTTTAATGGGGCTTAACACTAATGGCAAACGCAACACGTCCAAATAAGGCGGCGCAGGCGGCGGCGCAGGCGGATCAGGACGTTCAGTCCGACATCGACGCGGCCGTTTACGAGAACGTCGCGGCCTTCTTCGCGACCGACGCGGCGACCAAAGCGGCGCGCGCGGAGGCTGATCGGCTGGCTGGTGTTGGCGCGCAAACGCGCGTCGACATTCTCGCCACGCTCGCCAAGCTGTCGCACGATGGCAAGTGGAATGAGAGCCAGATTGACAAGGCACTCGACTACGCGCTGTTGCGCGATGCCGGCAATGATCCGGCGAAAGTGGCTGCGCTCAAGACGCCTGCCACGGCGACCAAGAAGAGCATCCTTAAGACCGCGATGCTCCCCGGCGTGTGCTTTCAGGTTCCTGGCATTATCTCGCGTGCTACCGACGCGTGGGATCAGGAAGACGGAGCCGATGATCAGCCGCTGCGTTCGCGTCACAAGCGGCTGCAATTCATGGTCGTCAACCATCTGCGCCGCGCCGCCGGTAAGACCGACAGCAAGGGTAAGGTCGTAGAGAAGCCGGCGGTGTTCGCGGATCACGCTGCGATGGTCGCAGACAGCGTGAACGCGAAGACGCGCGCGCCCAAGACGCCTAAGCTGGCTCCGGATTTGCCAGCCGATGCGACACCGCGCGACGTCGCGCGCGCCAAGGTGGCGACCATTGTCGCGGCTGTCGAGACGCTAAAGGGTGATTACCCGGCTGCGCTCGATACGATCCAGACGGTGCTTGACGCGCTGGCGAAATGCACTGGCGACCGCTTGCTCCCTGCCAAGCCGGCGGCGCCGCCTGCCGCGACCACGCCGAAAGCCGCTCCGGCGGAACCGGTTGCCGGCGCCGCCGACATCGACGACGCGATGGGCGGAGACGACGACGACGCGCTGTCGGCCATTCTGGCAATGCAGCAGCAAATGGCGGCGGCAATCGCCAAGCTCGCCAGCAAGAAATAGCATACCGCGACTAACTCAGGCCGCACGCGAAAGCGTGCGGCCTTTTCTTTTGCCCACCTGCCGCGCGGCAAGGTGGGCGTTTTTGCATGTCTCATAAAGCCGATAGGCGCGCGCCAGTGTGCCTCTATTTTCTGAGGTACTAGGGTACAGGCCTATCCCTGATACCCTATCAGGCGCGCATCGTAGCGGCTCTACGAGACATCCTAGAATAGACATCTATTCCGCGACCGCGCACCGTGCCTAATCTATTTTGCAAACCAGAATCATTCTCATCTAATTCTTACTACATGAAGTAATGAATTAAAACGGCCGCGCGGGGGCGCATTAACGACGGATTGTGGCCGCGAAGCGGATTAACGACGGGCTGAAGCGGGAATCGAATGGAATGATTCGATTTAAAACGGGATTCATTGTTATTTGACGATGCCTCACATTCCGGTAACGTATTGATCTAGGCTGTAGTAAGTAAACTATATCTATTATTATATTAATTATTCCAATTATTCCAATTATTCCACCTTTTTCAGACATAAGATACGTAGCGAGTTTCGACGAACTGCGTTCGCGCGCGGCGGCGTAAAAAATCCACTCGTAAAAACCCGCCTAGTGGGTATGAAAATAGGGGAATAATTGGAATGATTATGTAACCCACTGATACTAATCGACGAATTTGCGCCGATCCGTCGGGGATAATTGGAATTAAATCCCCATTCTGCCTCCGCAGCGCCCCTGCGCCGCCTAAAACCCGCATTTCCACGGATTTTAACGGTTGCACCGGACCCACTCGTCGGTTTATGCTAACCCGTTGTAAACGCAAATGAAAGAATGGAAAGGATGGAACATGCGCTCGGTTCAGCCGCATAAACTAACTCTGTCCGAGGAAGATTGTATCAATCTGCGGGACTATGCCGCCGCCAATCAAACCACGGCCAGTCGCGTCATCCGCGCCTTAATCCGTGAACATATAAAACCGGTGACGCCGTATCCCATCGTGCCTGTCGGCTCAACTCCGGTCGGCGAAAAATGGCACGCCAGGATAGTTTTAGACTCTGATGTGACTGATATTGTTCGCCACGTCATGGATCAGGCCGATGTCCGGCTTAGCGAAGCCGTCAATTTCCTGATCCGTCGCGCTGTGTCGGACAAAATCGACCCGGTGTAGCATCGCGATGCGCCCCCGTGGCTGCGTATAGGCAAATCGGGAATTATTATTCCGTAAGATAGTATTTTTATCTTGACGTTAGCGGTGGGATATGCTATAATACAAATAAAAACGTCGCGGGTCGGCAAGGCGGCAGGTCGCCGTGTCGGCGGATCGAGGCGGCAGCCATTTGGCAATGCCTCAAGTTTCCTTACTACCGGTAGTAATCATGCTATCGGCCTGATTGGGGACTGACACATGACGAGCACTAAGCGTTATTGGCACGGCGGCGTGCCGGCAATCTGTCAACTGACCGATCGCCCCATCACCAACCGGTTCATCGACGGCGCCACCACCTACGGGCCGTGGGCCTGCATGTCGCCCGAAGGCCACGCGGTGTATGGGCGCGGGCTCGGCACCGGCAGAGGTCAGCTGTACGAGAAGCAGCCCGACGGCAAGTGGCTTAAGATTGACGGTTAGTTACTACTGCAGTAATCCCGCCCGGCGACAGCCGCCGGGCGGCGCTGCCACACGGAGACTGACACAATGACGAAGTGTAAGTACGACACCGATTGGCGCGACCAACTGCCGATGCCGGACGACAACCTCGTCGTCTGGTTCGCCTCGTCGACCGACTACTGGCACTGCTGGTACAATATGCTTCTCGGCGCCAGCGCGCCGCGCACCACCGACGAGGTGCGGGAATTGTTTTGGCGCGAGTACTGGGGCGGTGCCGACGAAGCCGGGTATCACCCCGGCGTCGTGCATATCGCGCCGGAAGACGATGGGCTGTGGTGGGACGACGACTACGACGACTACCAAGCCTGCGAAGACGACAGCTTGCGCGGTCCGCTCCTGCGCTGACATCTGACCGCATCGCAGCGCCCCGCGTGAGCCCATGCCCACGCGGGGCGTCACGATGCGGCCAATAATGGTATCTCGCATCAACTCGGAAGGAACCATAACGCCATGTCACGCCTATTCATCCTCGGCCTCGCCATCTACTGCATCGTCATGGCGTTCGTCGCCATCTCGGCGCGAGCGCAATACCTGCCGCCGTACATTCCCGTGCCGATGACGCCGCCGATCAACTGCGGCCCATCACCCGCTATCGGCGGCCTCGCGATGGGGACATTTTCCTGCCGCTGACCTGACCGCATCGCGATGATCATCATGTCGTCTGACGGCAGCCATTGCGCCCGCGTCACCCCGCTGCCGGATGGCAGCGGGGTCGACGTCGTGCTGTACCGGCTGGCGGCGCCCTACGCCAATACCAAGGGCGCTCGCCGGCTCGGTGCGTGGGTGCTGGCTATGCCGCTGCACGCTGCGTTGCAGGAAGTACATTCCATCGTGTGGCCGCTCGTCAGCCACCGCAAGGTTACTACCGTAGTAAACAACTCGAATGAGGACTGACACCATGAAGAAGCTGTTCAGCAAGCGCCACTTCGAGTGGCTCGCCCACTTCGCCGGCGCCAACCTCAGCGTGTCGTCAGCCCGGCATCTCGCCGAGGCGCTGGTCGACACCAACGACAACTACGACATGCAGAAGTTCCTGCAGACTTACCACCGCATCCGCAACTTTACCCGGGTGCAAGAGCACGTGTCGGCCGTCGAGGTGCGCATGGCAGGCGACGCCGGCCAGCCCATGTCGACAATCCTGCCGTGGCGGGAAGACGGCGGCGTCATGGTGCCGGTAGAGCCGCCGACCGGCGATATGCCGTTGCTCGACAAAAGCAAGTGGACCGGCGCCGACAGCGAGACGCCAGCGAGCCAGCTCGATGACTTCATCGACCTGCAACCCGCCGCCGAGGACGCGTTCGACGCGTATCTGCGCCGCCACAAGCAGGAGGCGATCGAGGCGGGTGTCGATGCGATCTTCCAGCACCATAAGTGCTGGAAGTGCGACAGCGGCAGGAAGCCGTGCCTCAGCGACAGCTCAGGCAGTGGCCCGCGCGGCTGTCGCTACCTGTATGCCGTCAACGACTGATAGGAGGTGATGCCAACTGCACACGGATAATCCACACCTGACGACAGCCCGCGCCGCCACCCCCAACCCGGCGGCGCGGGCACGTATCCGCGAAGCGAACCATCACAAGCGAGATAACACCATGAAACAGTTTTGCCGGCGAGGCCATAATATTGACCTAGTGGGTCGATACCCGCACACTGGCAAGTGTCGCGAGTGCGAGCGGTCGCGTGTCCGCGCGTGGAAGCAGGCCAACCGCGACAAGGTGTTAGCCGACGGCGCGGCGCGGCGAGAGGCGTACCGGCAGATATTCGGTGTCAGCTACATGCCAAACAGGAGGTGACAATACAATGATAGCTACCAAGCGGCGCATCGAGAAATCAACAGGCATATTAAACGCCACGCCGTCTTACGACACTGCCACGGAGTTTACCGACGGCGCCTACCATACGTTTGTGACAGCGCATTGCATCGAGTGCGGCGAGGCCGGCGTGTTGCACTGGAACACCGGCGGCAACCACCCCGACTTTGTCGCCCGCAAGTACCGTGGCATGGGCTGGCACTTCGACGCCTACAAACCAAAAAAGTGTGTCTGCCCGGCCTGTGTGGCAGGCAGGAAGCCAGCACCGCACATGGCCGACGCTGGTGGCCTGTTTAAGGATAGCCACTACGAAAACGTAACTCAGGAGGAACCCGACGACATGGCCAAGTCCAACTCGTATACCCCGCCAGTCACCGACACCGCCGTGCTGCGCGCGGCCGTCGCCCACATGGAGGCCGACGACTACAACCGCACGTTAACGTCACACGAGAAGGCCAAGGTGCGCGGCGTGCTCGACAGCCACTTCGACGACCAGATCGGCCGCTACATCGACAACTACGACGACCAGCGCGTCGGCAAGGAAACCAATCTACCGTGGGCGCTCGTCGCCGAGTACCGGGAGCTGGCCTACGGTCCGCTCAAAGCCGACCCGATCGTCGAGGCAGTCAAGGCGGAGGCGGTCGTGCTGCGTCAGGAGTTCACCGAGCTGTCGCACGCGATGGATGCATTGCGCGACCGCATCGTCAAGGTAGAGGGCAGACTGGTCAACGTCGAGGCCAAGGCAAAAAAGCTGTGACATTATGGCGGCGGGCCTAATGGCCCGCCGCCATATTTTTGTGTTTCACAATAACTTATTTCTTGACAAACCATTGATATTATGGTATAATGCAAATAAAACACATGGAGGATGGACATGGACATCGTGTACTATCGTAAGGTTGCCGAGATCATGCTGCGCGACGCTGCCACTTACGACGAGAGGGTGGCCGCGGCGCGCGTCCTGACCATGAAGAACCCGCGCCGTCGCGACAAACGACAGGCCAAGGCGTGGATGTACCACTGGATCGACACCAAACTGGAGGGCAGGCCGGCGGCGACCGGCAAGTGACAGTTACTACCGGTAGTAAATAACCTCGGATGGAGTTAGAAATGACACAACGACTGCACATGATCCACCAGTTGCGCGCCGACATCAGGCAGGCCACCGGTCGCGAGTACCGCATCGACTTCGACCAGTTTGACGAGCTGTCGATCCGCGAGATGATGCGGCTGCTGATCGACCTGAAGTACGAGCACCAGCGCGCCGTGCGCAATGTCGAGATGAGGGTGCGGCGGATGCCGTTGGTGAAATAAGATGGCCCGCACATTCTGGAACGGCCAGTACCGTCACACCTATACAGTCACGTTCGAGTTCGTCTCAAACAAGGAAGACGCCTCGGACGTCAGCGCCGCCGCTAAAAGACGGGCGCTGACCCAACGGTCGCTCGACCTGGAGGGTGGCGGCGGCATGAGCCGGGCCGGTGCGTTCCACCGTGCCTTCAAGCACGTGCACACCGAGAAGATCATGATCGAGAGGGGGCTTGACGATGGACAGTAAGCGGGAAGCACGGGTCCGTCGCATGGTGCCGGACCCGACGACGTGGCCGGGTGCCTACCTGTGCATGAAACGGTACGAGAACGACCGGATCGTCGAGTTCGGCGCGATCTTTGGTTTTACCGATACCGGCGGCATCGCGATGTATGTCGATAACGTGCCGGAAAAGCGGGTAGCGGTATTCCCGCATGTCGACGATCTGATCGCCGCCGGCTGGGCGGTAGATTAACTCTAAGGGGACTAACACAATGGATCTTATCAGGTGCAAGGACTACTTGCTGCAAACCCACATGGCCGCGCTACTACATAACGAGCGGCCCAACGCCTATTGCCTGGAGAGCAATCCGGGCGTCGGCAAAACCGAGGGCGTCTTCCAGTACGTCGAGATGTTGGCGCAGGCGCTTAATAAGCCGATCGGGCTCGTTGATTTTATGATCGCTACAATTACGAGTCCGGACGCAAGAGGTTTTATGATACCAACTCGCAATGCCGAGGGCGGGGCGCCGAACACGGTGTTCTCGCGGCCGCCGTGGATGCCGGCAGTTGACAATCTGTGGGTGTGCGAGCCGTCGGGGAACCCCGACGACCCGGTCGCATGGTACGAGCCTGGCGAGTGGCAGTACGACCTGCCGGAGGACGGCGTGGTCTTCCTCGATGAGTGGGGCCAAGGGGAAGACGACGTTAAGAAGCCGATGGCGGACCTCTTGCTCAACGGACGTGTGGGCAACTGGAAGCTGACCAAGCGGTGGCGCGCCATCGCCGCGACCAACCGCACGTCGGACAGGTCGGGCGTGCTGCGCGAGCTGATGTTCATCGTCAACCGGCGCGGGCTCTTGAAGGTCGAGGGCAAGCTGAACCCGTGGCTGGTGTGGGTGGAAACCCAGCGCGACTGGAAACGCCCGCACTATCTCACGGTGTCGTTCGCCCGAAGTCACCCCGGCGTGGTGTTCCGCGACACCGTGCCGGAGGGGACCGACCAGTTCTGCACACCGCGAAGTCTCGTGCTGATGGACCGCGACCTGCGGGGTATCAGAACGCAAGCCCTGGCGGCGCGCGGCGAGCTATTAAACCTGAACGACAACATCGCGCACGAGCTGGTCGCCAGTTGGATCGGCGCCTCGGCGGCGGGTCAGGACGGCCAGATGGTGTGCGTGTTCAAGCTGGTCGAGCACATCTCGGCCGACACCGCCTCGCCCTTTATCAAGTACATTTCAAGAATGCACCAGGACATGGGTGTGCTCGGCATCAACACGATCGTCGCCGATCCCCGGCGAGCCAAGTACGTCTACCCGACCGCCGAGTACCGGGACTACCAACGCAAAAACAAGAACGTGCTCATCGCCGCTCATGGCTAGGAGGGAACCTGTTATGACACGACGTATCCAGACCCTCGACGGGCTGCCAGTCTACGATGCTACCGAGCCGTTATACATCGAGGTGGTCAAAGCAGACGTTAAGCAGAACCGCCGTCGCGATCCCGAGCGGTGCGCCCTGGCGGCGGCCTGTACCCGCACGCTGCACGTCGAGGCGAAGGCATATCTGTCGCGCCTCTACATACGCCACGACGACCACTGGCTGCGCTACATGCTGCCGGAAGCCATCCGGACCGAGGTCGCTACCTTCGACCGGGGCGGCGGGTTCTCGTCCGGCACCTACCGCATTCCGCCGTTGCCCCCCAGGTCCCGGTCGGGCGGTGTCGGGCAGGGTGGCAAGACCAAGAACCCCAACAGGGGCGCGGGCAACCCGCGCATCACCCACCGCGACGTCAAGGGGGTGCGCTCCCCCTCACCGCTCGCCGGCGGCGCCATCGAGCACAAGTCGTAACTTACTACAGGTAGTAAACAATGACTGACGTTAATGCCGGCTTCGCCGGATTTTTGAGCCGTGAGACTAACTGCACCGCGACGTGCTGCGAGTGGCGGTGGGAGGTAGACGACGGCGGCGGTCGCTATGTCTTCTGCCCGGCCTGCGGCTCGTCGTACCCGTGGCAGCACACGTATTACCTGGGCCGCATATACAAACTCGAGAACAAGGAGGAACCGTGACCGACATTAAGCCGTGCCCGTTCTGCGGCGAGACGAGCTGTTTCGTATTCGCCGCGTTGCATCGCAAGTGGGGCAATGTCGAGTGCGGCCGGTGCGGCGCAACCGGTCCGCAGGTACACACAAACTATGAACCCAGCACCGTCTGGCAAGACGACGCCACCTCGGCGTGGAACCAACGAAAGGAGTAATTTATGGACACAATCGACATGAGCGTGACCGACCTCGACATGGGGAAGGCGCTACAGGAGAGCGCGCTCCTGGCGCACGTCAAAATCTCGGTGTGGGACAGTACCAAGTCCGACCGCGCCGGACTCGAGGACCTCAAGCGTCTGAACAACGCCAAGGGCGACGTCGGCAAACTGATGAAGAACATGCTGGCCGGTGTCGACGGCCCGTTAAAGGCGGTGCGCAGCGCGTACGCCGCCGTGCGGATGCGGCACTACGACCTGACGCTGCCGTGGGTGTCGGACCTCAACGCGGACCGTAAGACTGGGCCGAGGCTGCTGCCGCACCCGATCTTTCAGCGGTACCTGAAAGAAATCGGCGAACTCAAGCGGGTTGCGACCGATGAGCTGGAAGGGTTCCTGCCGATCTACCCCAGCCTGATCCTGTCGGCGCAGCCGAACCTTGGCGGCATGTACAAGCAAAGCGACTACCCCACTACCGAGGAAATTAGGTCGCGCTTCAGAATCTGGCAGGACTTCGAGCCGATCCCCGACGGCGCCGGGTTTAGGGGGTTGCCGCCGGCCTATCTGGAGCGCCTGTCGCACCACCTGAAGGCGCGCCAGGACATCCAGGTGCAGGCGTCGCAGCGTGCCATGTGGGAGGAAGTCGGCGAGCGCGTGCGTCACCTGACCGATCGGCTGTCCGATAAGGACGCGATCTTTAAGGAGGCCAGCGTGCGTGCGGTGCGCGAGCTGGTCACGTTGCTGCCGGGGTGGAACATCGGCGGCGACCAGCGGGTCAACGAGGTCGCCAACGACATCGACAACATGCTGACCGGCATCGAGGCCAGCGACCTCAGGAAGGACCCCGCCATACGCTCGTCTACCGCCAGCGAGGCGCAGCGTATCTCTGACAAGCTTTCCGCCTGGGGGTTGTAGTTCGTGGAATACCTGTAAAACGGAGGGGACTATGAAGTGTAAAATGCAGCAGGAACTCGCCAACCCGCACCAGCCGCGTGACAAGCCGCCGCCGGACGCCGACGGTAAGCT
>Ga0137451_1000419_pt1 | contig 12771 bp, 9 predicted proteins | sample EasRivERMGT500_2_FD_102336 | JGI IMG/M metagenome (GOLD analysis project Ga0137451, IMG submission 102336) | Soil microbial communities from meander-bound floodplain in the East River, Colorado, USA - East River MetaG ERMGT500_2 | ecosystem: Environmental > Terrestrial > Soil > Floodplain ... | reverse complement strand
GCGCTGTCGGGTTCCCTCGTACGTGCCGGCGCGTTGGCAGGCCGCGGGTGCGGGCGGCGTGGGTGCGCCGCAAGTCACGTCGCCCGCACCGGGCACGGTCATCGTGCCTTCGGGCGCACGCACGCCGCCCGCCGCCAGCGCATCCACCACGGCCTGCAGTTTCGCGGGATCCTGCAGGCGGATCACGGCGACGACGCCGCAGGCTTCAATGTCTCGAACGATTGACGAACGGTCTTTAGGCATAAGCGTTCGAAGTGCTCGGTGCTGCGTGCTTCGTGCTTGGTGCTGCACCCAGCACGAGCACCCAGCACGTAGCACTAGTTAACGTCCCATCCATCCGCCGTCGACAACCAGTACGTGGCCGTGGACGTAGTTCGCGGCCGGCGATGAGAGAAACACGGCGGCGCCGCCGATATCTGCCGGCTCGCCCCATCGTCCTGCCGGGATGCGATCGAGAATCTGCTTCGAGCGCACCGGATCGTCCTGCAAGGCGCGCGTGTTGTCGGTTCGCATGTAGCCCGGCGCGATGGCGTTCACGTTGACGCCGCGGCCGGCCCATTCATTCGCGAGCGCTTTCGTCAGCTGCGCGAGCCCGCCCTTGGCCGCCGCGTACGCGGGCACGGTGATGCCGCCCTGAAACGAGAGGAGCGACGCGATGTTGATGATGCGGCCCGTGCCACGCACGAGCATGTGCTGTCCCGCCGCGCGGCACAGCCGAAAGGCGCTCGTGAGGTTCACTTCGATCACGGCGTCCCAGTCCGCATCGCTGAAGTCCGCCGCGGGCGCGCGACGGATCGTGCCGGCGTTGTTGACAAGAATGTCGAGCCCGCCGAGCGCGGAGATCGCGTCGCTCACCAGTCGATCGGCGGCCGTGCGATCGGACAGGTCGGCGACGACCGTCGCCGTGCGCCGGCCGGTCCGCTCGCGAATCGTTCTGTCGGTGTCAGTCGCGGGCTGACGACTCGCGTGCAGGACGACGTCGGCGCCGGCATCCGCCAGCGCGGTCGCGATCGCCGCGCCGAGTCCGCGAGATGCGCCCGTCACGAGCGCGATCTTGCCATCAAGCCCGAAAGGATTCTTCGCGCCTTCGCGTGACGTGGTCACCGCGCCCGACCCGGATCCAAACCCGATCCGCCGCCGGCGAAGTCCGGCTGCACGTTGACGACCCCGAACTGTCGATCGTCGCGTTCGCGGTGCGCGGCCATCATCCAGAGGAAGTTGATCGATCCGCCGGGCGCGGCGACGTTCGGGTGGTAGCCCTGCGGCATCAGCACGACGTCGTTCTCGCGGACGATCGTCGCGAGTTCCGGATCGCCCTTGTCGGTGTACACGAGCTGCACGCCAAACGCCGGCGCCGGCATGTCGATGTAGAGATACGCCTCCTCGAGCATCGCGCCATGTTCGTGCGGCGGCCACGACGTCCAGTTGCCGGGCTGGCTGAACGTCACGCCGGCGAGGATGCGGCCGGCTTCCACGTTCTTCCCGATGAGGATGTTGAGATCGCGGCGCGACGCATCGTTGCCGGCGGAGAAGTGCAGTCCCGGATCCTTCTGGACATCCGCAAACCTGACGAATTGCATCGGGTACTTGCCATCGACAAACGCCGAGAGCTCGGCGAAGTCGCAGCCGCTGGCGTCAGGTGCGACGTCGAACGCGGTATCGCGCGGAATGTAGAGCGCGTCGTACGGGCGCATCGCGAACGACTGGCCGCCTGCCTGGACGGTGGCGGCGCCCTTGAGGCAGATGAGCCCGGTCTCCATGCCGCTCTCGTCAACACGCAGCGGCGTCATCGATCCCGTCAGGATGATCCGGCCGTAATGAAGCTGCTCCATGGCCGTGAAGCCCGGGCCCACGGTGCGCGATCGGCCCGGCTGCGCGGTGTCGCGGACGATGCAGGTGGTCGGTCGAATGGCGGCGCGTATCATATTTTTATCGGCGGGGTCCCCTGCACCCCGCCTGGCGGCCTGCGTTACGCGGGGCCCTGAGGCCCGCTCCTCTCCGGCCGCGCAGCAGCGTCCGGCGCGTCGTGAATCCAGCGATGATCCGGGTCTTCATACAGCGCGAGCTTCCGCTCGTCGCCGACCATCGCCCACAAGTAGTAGAGATGATAGCCGGGCGGCGAAGAAACCGGGTGATAGCCGTACGGCAGCACCACGACGTCGCCGTCGCGCACGACGTGCGTGACCGACTCGCCGCCGGCGGCGTACAGCATCTGGTGACCGAAGCCCTGCGGCGGGTCGAGGCGGTAGTGGTAGACCTCTTCGAGCCGCGGCTCGCCGTTCGTGCCGTCGTGCTTGTGCGGCGGAAAGCTGCTCCAGTGGCCCGGTGGATTGAATGTCTCTCCCACCATGAGCCGGCGCACATGAGAATCTCGCACGAACAAATCGTGCACTTCGCGGGCATAATTCCCGCGCCCGCGCTGATGCACTTCGATCTCGTCACCGCGCAACAGCACCGCACGGCCTCCAGCCGGCGCTGCGGTGGAGATCAGGATGCACTCAGTGATTCCTGAATTTGGTGATTTGGAGATTTCCGGATTGGGGATTTCAGGGAGTCCGGTGCACGTGAGCTCGACGCCCGGCGGCAGATAGAGCGCCGTGGCCCGTTCACGAAAGACGTTCTGGCGGCTGACGGTCCAGGTCTGGCCGTCGGCGGCCCAGGTGGCGCGGCCGTTCTGGAGGATGACGATCGTCTCCTCGGTGTCGCGCCGGAATGTGGCGGACGCGCCGGGCTCGAGGCGCAGCCGCCAGCTGGCGATGGCCTCGGCGCCGTGGGCGCCGCGTGGCTGGATGAGATGCAGCCCGGCTGCGCGGTCGGGTCGAATGTGTGTGTCGGTCAACGAGTTCACGATTGGCTTAACCACAGTGACGAGTGAGATTACAATTGGCCGCACCACCGTGCAAGTCGGACGAATGAATACGGCCTTGTTCGTGGAGTGGTCAGCCCGATTGACGCCATGTGGACAGTCCACTTTCAAAACGTCCGGACATCGCACGAACCCGGAGACACATGATGCCATCACTCACGCGGCGTGAGTTTCTGACAGCGGCGGGTCTCGCAGGCGCCAGTCTGACGTTGGCGCCGAGCTGTCTGGCCTGGCAGGAGACACCGGCCGGATGGGGCGCCGTCGACGGAATCCTCCGCCGGATCGTCCCGCCGAAATTCCCGGCTCGCGAATTCGACATCACACGGTACGGCGCGAAGGCGGATGCCGCCTCCGACTGCACGGCCGCCATTCGCGAGGCGATTGCCGCCTGTCACCAGGCCGGCGGTGGCCGTGTCGTCGTCCCGAACGGCGTGTTCATGACGGGCGCCATTCACCTGAAGTCCGGCGTGAACCTGCACCTGGCCGACCGCGCCACGCTGAAGTTCCTCCAGAATCCGGCCGCGTATCTGCCGCTCGTGTTCACGCGTTTCGAAGGCGTCGAGCTGATGAACTACTCGCCCTTCATCTATGCCTTCGAGGCACGCGACATCGCGGTGACCGGTCGCGGCACGCTCGATGGCCAGGCGGACGCCACGCACTGGTGGCCGTGGAAGTCATCACCGGCGGGATCGACCGGGCCCACGCAGGTCGCCGCGCGAGCACGGCTGATCGAGGCGCAGGCGAACGGCGTGCCGGTGGCCGAGCGCGTCTTCGGCGATGGCCACTACCTCCGCCCGAACTTCCTCCAGCCGTACCGCTGTCAGAACGTCCTGATCGAGGGCGTGACCATCGTCAACTCGCCGATGTGGGAGATCCATCCCGTCCTGTGCTCGAACGTCACGGTGCGCGACGTGAAGATTTCGACCCACGGCCCGAACAACGACGGGTGCAATCCGGAATCCAGCCGGGACGTGCTCATCGAGCGGTGCGTGTTCGACACGGGCGATGACTGCATTGCCATCAAGTCCGGCCGCAACGACGATGGCCGCCGGCTGCACACGCCGTCGGAAAACATCGTGATTCGCAATTGCCAGATGAAGGACGGTCACGGCGGGGTCGTCATCGGCAGCGAGATCTCGGGTGGCGCGCGGCACATCTACGCCGAGCGCTGCCAGATGGACAGCCCGCGGCTCGATCGCGCCTTGCGCTTCAAGACGAACTCGGTCCGCGGCGGGGTCATCGAGCACGTCTACATGCGCGACGTCACGGTCGGCGAGGTCGCCGAGTCGGTGATGACCGCGGACTTCTTCTACGAAGAAGGGGACAGCGGGAAGTATCCGCCGGTGCTCCGCGACGTGGAGATGCTCCGGGTCACCAGCAAGAAGAGCAAATACGCGTTCCTGCTGCGCGGGTACCCGCATGCCCCCGTGACCAACGTCCGGGCGGTCGACTGCACCTTCGACGGCGTCGCCCAGGCGGACGTGCTGGAAGGGGTCCGGGGACTGACGCTGCGGAACGTCCGGGTGAACGGCCAGGTCCGGAACGAAACGATCGACAAATGACCAGTGGCCTGACCTCTTTACGGCCCCGTTTCTCCCGATTGACGGATCCCGGCCGCATAACCCCACTTGCCTGTAAATGGAATTGCCACTTGACATGCCAATTTTCAAAGTGGTAATACCTCATCGTTTTTGTGCCGGTCGTCCGGGACCCGGCCGGGCTCGCAACGGATTCAAGGAGAGGACAACAGTGATGAAGCGACTGACGGTGTGTGGGTGCCTGGCGGCGCTCCTGATCCTGGCCGCGACGGCCGCGCCCTTCGGCGCACAGGACATCCGCGGTTCCATTGCCGGAACCGTGACGGACAAGAGCGGGGGCGTGCTCCCCGGCGTCACGGTGACCGTGACCAACGCCGCGACGCGCGTGTCGCAGGTGGTCGTGACCGATGCCAAGGGGCTCTACCGCGTGCTCTATCTGAACCCTGGCGCGTACACGGTTGAGATTTCACTCAACGGCTTCAAGAAAGTGCAGCGCACCGGCTACGAGGTGCGGGTCGGCGAGACTCTGCAGGCGGACGTGGCGCTCGAGCCCGGCGCGGTCACTGAGACCGTGCGGGTCCTCGGCGAGTCGCCGCTCCTCAACACGAGCAGCGGCGTCAGCGGGACGACGATCGACAGCAAGCAGATCGCGCAGCTGCCGCTCGGCGACGGCACCGCCTACATGCTGACGCGCCTCGCGCCCGGCATCGTCGATTCCTCGGACCTGCACTTCGCGCGGCCGATGGACAACGGCAACCTGGGCGGCATCATCACGAACGGCGTGCAGGGCGGCAACGAGTTCACGATCGACGGCGCGCCGAACCTCTCGAACGCGAAGGGCGTCGGCTTCTCACCGCCCTCGGACGCCATCGCGCAGTTCAAGGTCCAGACCAACTCGTTCGATGCCGCGTCCGGTCACACCGCCGGCGCGAACGTGAACCTGGCCATCAAGAGCGGCACGAACCGGCTTCATGGCGCCAGCGCCTACTTCAACCGCGACAGCAGCCGCAGCTCGACGCCGCTGCTGACGCTTCGTAACGGCGGGTCGAAGCCGACGCGCACGTACAACCGCTTTACTGAGGAAGTTGACGGTCCGGTTTTCAAGGACAAGACGTTCTTCATGGTCTCGATGGAGCGCCTGCGCGACGTGCAGCCCGAGCCTGCGCTGTACACGGTGCCCACGATCAAGATGCGGAACGGCGACTTCACCGAGTTTGCGAACCAGGTCTTCGACCCGGCGACGGTGACCGGCGGCGGCGTCCGCACGGCATTCCCCGGCAACGTCATCGATCCGAGCCGGTTCAACCCGGTCTCGGTGGCCTATGCGGCGCTGTATCCCGAGCCGAACCGGCCGGGCACCGTCAGCAACTACTTCACGAACGGTCTGCGGCCGTACGACTACAACGCGTTCATGGGCCGGGTCGATCACAACATCAACAGCCAGAACCGGATCTTCGGCACCACCTACTACAACAAGCGGCGCGAGGATCGGTACAACTGGGCGGCGGAAGCCACGAACGGCACGGCTGGCGTCATCAACAACTTCGCCGTGACGCAAGGCTACGACTATCGCTCGAACACGGGCGTGGCCGTCGGGTTCACCTCGGTGCAGTCGTCGAACACGCTGCTCGATTTCCGCGGCAGCTTCACGCGCTTCGGCGAGTGGCGCGATCCGGCGCAGACGTTCGATCCGGCGACGCTCGGGTTCTCCCCGGCGGCCGTGCAGTTGATGAACGGCTACGGCTACCTGCCGTTCTTCACGTTCGGGTCCTTCAGCTCGACCAACTCCGGTTCGACGATTTCGTCACTCGGGGCGATGCGCTCGGACTTCAACGAGGGCTTCAATCGTCCGATGACCACGCTCTCGTTCCAGCCGACGGCGACGAAGCTCTGGGGCTCGCACACGTCGCGCGCCGGGTATGAGCTGCGGCGCCAGCAGTGGGAGATCCAGAGCGCTGGATACCCGGGCGGCCGGTACTCGTTCAACGGCGCCTACACGCGCGCGACCAACGCGGCCGCACAGAACGATCGCGCGCAGTCCTGGGCGCAGTTCATGCTGGGACTTCCGACCGCGGCCACGGGCGCGGTCGCCACGGTCGGCACCGCCTCGAGTCAGTTCGAGATCGCCTCGCCCGGCATCTTCCTGCAGACGTCTCACGGCCTGTTCGTGCAGGACGACTGGCGCGTGAACCGGAAGCTGACGGTCAACGCCGGGTTGCGTCTCGAATTCAACGGTGGCATGTCGGAAAAGGAGAATCGCAATCTGGCGGGCTTCGACACGACGGCCGCGAATCCGATTCAGACGCAGGCGAAGGCGAACTACGCGATCGCCCCGATCGCCGAGATCGCGCCGGCGAACTTCAACGTGCTGGGGGGCCTGCGCTTCGCGGACGGCTCGATCAACGACATGAAAGCGAAGCTGCTGCCGCGCCTGGCCGCGGCGTACTCGCTCGATCAGCGCACCGTGCTCCGCGGCGGCCTCGGCCTGTTCTCGTACGACTACTTCTTCGAGAACATCAACCAGGCTGGCTACTCACAGGCGACGCCGATTCTCGTCACCAACGACAACGGCATCACGTTCACGGGTGCGAACGTGTCGAATCCGCTGCCGGGTGGCTCGCTCATTCAGCCGGTGGGCTCGGCGAACGGACTGTCCAGCCAGCTCGGTCAGAACCTGGGCACGCTCTATCAGCCCGACCGTGAGACGCCGTACTACACGCGGTGGGAAGCCAATGTGCAGCGCGATCTCGGGGGCGGGTTCGTCGCGCAGTTCACGTATCTCGGGTCGCGCGGCCGCAAGCTGCCGGTTGTCCGGGCGGCGAACAACATCCCGGTGAATTACCTCTCCACGTCACGCGTTCGCGACGCGGCCAACGACACGTTCCTCACCACGAACGTGACGAGTCCGTTCAACGGTCTGCTGCCGGGCAGCACGATCAACGGCACGACCGTGCAGCGGCTGCAGTTGCTGCGGCCGTTCCCGGAATTCGGGACATTCGCCTTCGAGGAGTACACGGGCTCGGATCGCTACAACGCGGCGACCTTCCAGCTCGAGAAGCGGTTCCGCAGCGGCAACTCGATGACGATGCAGTACACGCACTCGTCGCTGCGCGACAAGCTCAACTTCCTGAATCCGGCCAATGGCGTGCTCGAGGATCGCGTCTCACCGAACGATCGACCCAACCGGTTCTCGATGGGCGGCAGCATTCGCGCGCCGTTCGGCCGCGGTGAGAAGTGGGGCGGCAACTGGAACACGTGGACCGACGCGGTCCTCGGCGGCTGGCAGGTGAGCGGCACCTATCAGTACCAGTCCGGATTCCCGCTCACGTTCACCGGCAGCCTCTACCTGGATCCGTCATGCGATGTGAAGCACCTCAAGTCACACATCGGCGACAAGATCTCCGGCGGCATCGGCGGCCTCGACGTGCCGGCGTGGAATACGGCCTGCTTCTACATCAATGACGCGGCGACGCAGATTGCCGGCGTGCCGGATGCGACGCTGATGCGCAACGACCAGCGCATTCAGCTCGGCAACAACGTGCGCTACAACCCTTCGACGATGCCGCAGCTGCGCGCGGACAACCTGCACCTCTTCGATTTCGGGTTGTTCAAGAACTTCGCGTTGCCGGGCGGCTCGAAGATTCAGCTGCGGTTCGAGGCGATCAACGCGCTCAACTACACGGTCTTGTTCTCGCCCGACCTGAATCCGCGCAACTCGACGTTCGGATTCATCACGACGGACCGGAACAACCCGCGCGATTTGCAGATCGGATTGCGCTGGACGTTTTGATGTGTTGACGGGGGGCGGGCTGAAGCCCGCCCCCTACGTCTACCAAAACCAAAAACCAATCGTCCCACTCGCCCGTCAATGTGACGGGTGAGGCATCGGCTGCTGCGGCACCGTCGGCAGCCCGCGCTTGCGCCATCGCGCGTACGGTGCGCTCACCACGGAAAGCACAACCAGATACAGGAGGATCGCCGCGAGGATCAGCTTCTGCTCCTCGGGCGCGATCGCATGCGCGATGGCGAAGGCCACGCCCGGGTGCCGGCCGGGGGTCGCAAATGCCAGGAACGTACGGTCCTGTTCCACCGGGCCCCCCATCAGATGTCCGACGATCAGGCCGATCACGCTGAAGAGCGCGATGGCGGCGAGCGTGCCATTGCCGATGAGATCGCCGATCCGGTCACGCGCGGCGACGAGCAGCAGCACGAAACAGAGCCCCAGCACGATGATCGCGAACATCCCGATCGGCCGGCTGAGGCGCTGCGCGGCTCCGGGCCAGAGCACGCGGACCAGCATGCCGAGGCCGAGCGGGACCAGCACGGTTTTCAGGACCACCACGGCGATGGCCATGGGCGCGACGTGCGCGCTGACACCGAACACCTTCGCGAGCAGCACCACCGCGACTGGCGTCACGACGACGGAGAGCACCGCGGTCTCAGCCATCAATCCGAACATGTACGCACCGCTTGTCCCGACCTTGGTGCCCTTGAGCGGCAGGAACGGCGGTACCGGCGACACGGACAGCACGAGGAGCGCGATCGCGACGGCCGTGTCGAGTTGCAACGCCCGCGCGATCAGCACGGCGACCACCGGCATGATCACGTACATCGAGGCGAGAGAACGCAGCAGGACCGCAGGGCGGCGCAGCAGCGACAACGAGTCGGCGAATGTCGCATTGAGGCCCAGCGCGAAGACGGTCAGGAAGATGCTGCATTGCAGCGTGAAGAGGACGAGCTTGGCGAAATCCATGTCATGGCCTCCTGATCTTCAACGCCGGTCATGCGGCGGTGCCGCCCGGCCGGTTGGCTCGCCGTAGCATCACGAACTCTTCCAGCCGCGGCATCTCGATCTGTCCCTGGCCGAGCGCTTCCATCAGGCGCTTGCGGAATTGACGTCCGACCAGGCCCTGTTTCATCGGGACGGTCTTGATGCGGAATCGCATCGTGGCCGCGCGGTCCGTGAACGCATCGACGCCGAAGACTTCGACGGGTTCGAGAATGAACGGCGCCAGCGCCGGGTCGCTGCGCATTTCACTGCTCACACGCTTCAGAATCTCGAAGACCTTGTTCGGGTCCTCGCGATACGACACGTTCAGGTCGATCACGTAGTACGCGTAATCCCGGCTGGAGTTGGCGAGCGTCTCGATCGATCCGTTCGGAAAGATGTGGATCGTGCCTTCGATATCGCGCAGGACGATCGTGCGCAGGTTGACCTGTTCGACCGTGCCTGCGACGCCATTGAGCACGGCGGCGTCACCGACGCGGACCTGATCCTCGAGAAGCAGAAAGAAGCCGCTGATGACGTCCTTGACCAGGTTTTGCGCGCCGAAGCCGACGCCGAGGCCGAGAATGCCGGCGCCCGTCAACACCGGCGTGATGTCAAAGCCGAACTGCCGGAAGATCATCAACGCCGCGATCAGGCCGATGAACGCCGTGATCAGCTTGTTGAGCACCGACCCGACGGTTCGCGCCCGCTGGATCCGCTCGATTTCGTCCCGCGCGGGATTCCGTGACAGCGCACCCTCGAAGCGCTTCACGAGCATGACGGACGCGCGCGTCACGGTGTAGGCCACGAGCGCGATCACGAGCACCCGGATGCCGGGACCGAGGAGCCAGTTGAGGACGAACTGGAACCGGTGACGAGGCTGGGGTTGGAGACCCGCCAGTTCGGCGGCCGGGCGCAGCAGCACGATGATGAGAATCGCGACGGTGATCCGCGAGACGATGCGCAGCGTTCGCCTGGCCTGATCCTGGTCAATCGCGCCGCCCGCGAGCGCCGCGAAACCTGCCCCGACCAGCCGCGCGACGAGCCAGGCGACCAGCGCGGCGACGAGCAGCGTGCCGGCGGCCGCGACGAGCGCCGCGGTCCAGTTCTCAGGTCCGACGAACAGTCGTGTCCACATTCGTGTGTCGTGCCCAATCGACGGCTGACGACTTGAAGTACGTGAGGCCGTCCTGTGCCCAGAGCCGGCCGTGTGCGCCGAGACGGCGGCGATGGTCGTCCCAGGTGGCCGCGTCCGCGTCGCCCCAGCCTTTTTGCGCGACGCCGGTGAGCCGCGGCAGCAGCATGAACGTCAGCTCGCTGAAGTCCTTGATCGTCTCGGTCCAGATGGCCCCGCCCACGCCCGCCACGTGCTCGGGCCCGGCGCCGAGTCCCAGCGCGTTGACCGGCTCCCAGTCGAAGGACTGCGCGACCGTTCTCACCGGGTGGAACTGCAGGCCCACGCGCTGGCGCATCCGTTCCTGTGTCGGGTCCGCTGAGGGCTCGGCGTACGGCACGTCGAAGTACGCGTGACTGACGGGCGACACGATGATCGGCACGCCGCGCGCCATCGCGCACTCGATGTCGCCGCGGGCGCGCGCGATGCTTGCGGCCACGAGCGCGTCGACATTGACGGGCAGCAGCGGTGATGACGTACCCAGACGCGCGCCGCTGATCCAATACTGAATCGCGTGGTCGGGCTCGGCGTACGCGCGGACGCTTTCCTGCCAGCCGATGGTGCGTTTGTGCAACGAGTGCACGTAGGCGCGCACGTGGCGGACGAACTTGATGTACAGCGTCTCGGGCATCCCGAACGCCTCGTCGCCGCCGATGTTGATGAAACGGCTCGGAAAGACGTCCGCGATTTCCTCCAGTACTTCGTCGAGCACCGAGAACGTCGCGGGCAGATCCGGATCGAGCCACGTGCTGTTCCGGGGCAGACCGGCCACCAGCTCGCGTGACGTCATGTTGCGGCCGTTGTCGAGCTCCGGGCGCAGCCGCAGGAGCGCGCTCGCATGTGCGGGTGTGTCAATCTCGGGGACGATCGTGACAAATCGTTCGCGGGCGTACGCGGCCAGCTCACGCAGATCCTCGTTCGTATAGAAGGTGGTCGCGTCGTCGCCGCGGCGTGACGGCCGGCCGGCGGCAATGCGCCACGCCTGGTCGTCGGTGAGATGCAGGTGCAGGACGTTGAACTTGTAGAGGGCCAGCAGATCGATGATCTGCCGCAGATCCGCCGGGCTGAAGAACGTCCGGACCACATCCACCGACAGGCCGCGCCAGGCGAATCGCGGGGCGTCGAGCACCCGGACGGCCGGCACCGTGAGGGTGCCGTCGGCATCCAGCGGCGTCGTGGCCATCATCTGCAGGAGCGTCGTCAGTCCACGCGCCGCGCCGATTGCCTCGGCGCAGCGCACGACGATCCGATCGCGATCGCACGAGAGCGAGTACCGCTCATCGGGCGCGAGGTCGGCGGACGGCGAGACGCCGATTGGCGGCGGCAGCACCACGATTTCTGAGTCGGGCGCGATTTCGACGCGAATGCATGGGGCGAGTCCCGCGAGCGCACCCCGGCCATCGGGAACCAGCTCGGGCCGGATTCCCGTGCGCCGTGTGACGTCGCGGCAAAAGCGCTCGACGATCGGCGCAAGCGCCGGGTCGCCGTAGTTGATCTGCGTGCCCTGGCGAAACCGGAATGGTCCGGCACCCGGCGCGACGCGAAATGGGGAGGGGATGACGTCGAACATTGCCGCTCCTGCGGAAAGGCTGAGTGGGCCACGACGCGTCGTGCCTCGACCGCGGCATGTCGCGTGGTGGCATCGCTGCGTGGTGATGAAGGCCGTCGCAACGACTGCTGCATTCAATCGAGCACAAGTCGTACCGCGCGCGCGGCGCACAGGCGCGGTCTCCGGCGAATCCGGGCGACAGTGGCGCAATGATTGCTGCCTGACAAATCGACGACGCGGTTTGACACCGCGCGCCTTCGCGTCCGAGACAGGGAGGTCCCATGCTCGCTGATACTTTGTCGCGCTACTGGTGGACGACCTTGCTTCGCGGAGTCGTCTGGATTCTGTTCGGGATTGTGGTGTTCACACGGCCCGGCATTTCGCTCATCACACTCACGCTGCTCTTCGGCGGCTTCGCGCTCGTGGATGGCCTGGCGAACATCGTCAGCGCGTTCGGCGGCCGCAAGACCAACGAGCGCTGGTGGGTGCTGCTGCTGGCGGGGCTCGCCGGTGTGGGCGCCGGCCTGGTGACGTTCATGAACCCCGGCATCACCGCACTCGCGTTGCTCTTCTGCATCGCGGTGTGGGCCATCGTCACCGGCTTTCTCGAGGTCGTCGCGGCCATCCGGCTGCGTCACGAGATCTCGGGTGAGTTCTGGCTGGTGCTCGCCGGCCTCGTGTCGATGGCCTTCGGCGTCTCGTTGCTGGCGCGCCCGCTCACTGGAGCACTTGCCGTGATCTGGGTGATCGGCTGCTACGCCGTCGTGCTGGGCGTCGTGCTCGTCGTGCTGTCGTTCAGATCGCGCGGGTTCGTGAACCGCGCCGTGGCCGCATTGGGCGGCACGAAAGGAGCTCGTCATGCCTGATAAGGGGGCT
>Ga0137451_1000418_pt1 | contig 12781 bp, 7 predicted proteins | sample EasRivERMGT500_2_FD_102336 | JGI IMG/M metagenome (GOLD analysis project Ga0137451, IMG submission 102336) | Soil microbial communities from meander-bound floodplain in the East River, Colorado, USA - East River MetaG ERMGT500_2 | ecosystem: Environmental > Terrestrial > Soil > Floodplain ... | reverse complement strand
GTGGACTCTCTGTGAGCCGGCCCCGATCCTCCTCCGCCGACGCCAGCGCATGGACCGGCACCCGCGAGGGCGGATTTCTCGGGATGCTTGGGCGCCGCCGCCAGATTCCCTTCGTCCAGCAGCGCATCGCGACCGAGTGCGGCCTCGCCTGCCTCGCCATGGTCCTGCGCTATCACGGCAAGGACGTGGGGATCGACCAGCTCCGCGCTTCGGGAGGGCCCGGACGCGACGGGCTGACGGCGTTCGACATCCTCGACCTCGCCCGCGATCACGGCCTACGAGGGCGCGGGTTCCGCGTCGAGATGGAAGACCTCGACGTGCTCGATGCGGGCTCCATCCTCCATTGGGATTTCAAGCACTTCGTCGTCTTCGAGGCGTTGGCGCGTGGCGGGGTCCGGATCGTGGATCCCGCCTTCGGCCGCCGGTTCGTTCCGCTCGAGGAGTTCCGCACGAGCTTCACGGGGGTCGTGCTGGCGCTCGAGCCGGAGTCGGACTTCCGGCCGGGCGGCAGGCGTCGTGGCGGCACCATGCGCTTCGCGAAGGAGATCCTCGCCCAGCGAGGTGTCCTCCTTCACATCGTCGTCGCGACCGCCCTGGTCCAGCTCTTCGCGCTCACCGTGCCGCTGCTGACGGGGCTCCTCGTGGATCGGGTCATTCCCGGTCGCGACCTGAGGTTGCTGCCGATCCTCACGGCCGGGTTCGCGGTGGTGGCTTCGTTCTCGCTCCTCTCGGGCTACCTGCGTTCCCGGCTGCTTCTCCACCTGAGGACGGTCCTCGACACCAGGCTCGCGACGAGTTTCATGAGTCACCTCGTCGAGCTTCCCTACGCCTTCTTTCAGCGACGGTCGGCGGGCGACCTGATGATGCGGCTCGACAGCAACTCCATCGTCCGCGAGATCCTCAGCTCGGCGACGCTCTCGGGTGTGCTCGACGGCGTGATGGTCACTTCCTATCTGCTGCTGGTGATGCTCGCGAGTCCCACCCTCGCGCTCTTCGTTCTCGGACTCGGGGTCCTTCGCCTCGCGGTGTTCGCGCTCACGCGGCGAAAGCAGAGGGGTCTCCTGGCCTCCTACCTCGAGACCCAGTCGAACCTCCGGGGTTACGAGGTCCAGATGCTCGCGGGCATCGAGACCCTCAAGGCGAGCGGGACGGAGCGCCGGGCGGTCGAACGCTGGACGGACCTCTTCGTGAGGGTGATGAACGCGAGCCTCGAACAGGGGCGTCTCACCTCCCTCGTCGAGTCCTTGACGAGCGCGCTTTCGGTCTTCTCTCCGGTCGCCGTCCTCCTCTACGGCTCCCATCTCGTGCTGAACGGCGACCTCACGCTCGGCGCCATGCTCGCCTCGTCGGCGCTCGCGGTCGGCTTCCTGGCACCGCTCACCTCCCTGGTCGCGTCGGCCGCCCAGCTTCAGCTCGTCGGAAGCTACATGGAGCGGATCGAGGATGTCCTCGACACGCCTCCCGAGCAGGACCGCGCCGCCCGCCACCGCCCCGCGTCGCTCGCCGGAGCCATCCAGGTGGACGGCGTCACGTTCCGGTACGCCGAAGGCGCCCCCTGCGTCCTGAACGACGTCTCGCTCCGCGTCGAGCCGGGACAGATGCTCGCGATCGTCGGGCGATCGGGGTCCGGGAAATCGACGCTGGCCCGGCTGATGCTGGGACTGTACCGCCCGAGCTCGGGGCGCGTCCTCTTCGACGGCGTGGACCTGGATGGCCTCGACCTCCGCCACGTTCGGGGCCAGGTCGGCGTCGTTCCCCAGAGGGCCTTCCTCTTCGGCACGTCGATTCGGGAAAACGTGGTGCTCGCCGATCCCGGACTCACGCACGAAGACGTCGTCCGTGCGGCGATGCTCGCTCAAATCCACGACGCGATCGAGGCGATGCCCCTCGGCTACGACACGCCCATCAGCGACGGCGGCGCGTCCCTCTCCGGGGGCGAGCGCCAGCGCGTTGCCCTCGCGCGGGCCCTCGTCCGACGCCCCGCGATCCTGCTGCTCGACGAAGCGACCAGCGAGCTCGACGCGGTCACCGAAAGGGAGATCCACGACAAGTTGTCCCGTATGAAGTGCACCCGGATCGTCATCGCCCACCGCCTGAGCACGATCGTGCGGGCCGACCGCATCGTGGTTCTCGAAGACGGGCTCGTTCGCGAGCAAGGCCGACACGACGAGCTGATCGCGCGAGGGGGGCTCTACGCCTGCATGGTGGCATGCCAGACGATGGAGGGGATACCCACGTGAGCTGATCCGTCGGTGCGCTCGTGCGGGGCATGGTGCTCCGTCGGGGGCCCGACTCAATCGGAGGGAACCGCGATGAGTCCGAAACCCAGCAAGAAACTGGTTCTGAGCCGTGAGACCGTGCGGGAGCTGACCGAGTCCCAGCTCGGGCTCGCAGCCGGCGGAAGCTCGGACGATGGCTGCCCGCTCTCCCGGCTTGGGTGCGGGTCGAGCCGTCCCACCATGATCTGCAACACGAACCCGCCCTGCTACCACTGTTGATGACTCAGAATTGACGTTCCCGGGGGTACGGGCACCTCGGGCCCGTACCCCCAACGCAGGAGGGCGACGTTGCTTGGAAGCGCCTTGACGTCCTGGACTCCGATTCTGGACGGACACGAAGCCGCGCTCGCCTGGGAAGCGATCGAGGCCGTGGCCTGCGCGCTCGAGAATCCCGGCGAATTCAGGGGCGCTGAGCACACCCTCGGGGAAGGACTCCCCGGCCCCGCCCTGTTCTTCGCCTACCTCGCGAGGGCGAGGGGAGACGAGCGAGCACGGCAACGTTCCGTCGAGCTCATCGACCGGGCGATCGATCGGATCGCCTCGGACATGACCGATATCACGCTGATGGGGGGGTTCACAGGCTTGGCCTGGACCGTCGAGCACATCCAGGGCATGGCTTCCGAGCCGTCGGAAGAGGATCTGAACGAGCAAATCGACGAGGTCATTCTCGATGCCCTCGCGAGACCCGCCGGTGCGTGGCCCAACGGGCACGAACTGATGTATGGCGTCGCAGGGTTGGGCGTCTACGCGCTCGAGCGTTTGCCTCGCGCCTCGGCGAGGGAGATCCTCCACCGGGTGGTCGAGCGGCTCGACGGGCTGGCCGAACGGAACGACGAGGGGCTCACCTGGTCCTCGCCTTCGAGCCGTCTCCACGAGAAATTGCGCAAGTCGTTTGCGGACACCTATTACAGCCTCGGCGTCGCTCACGGCCCCCCGGGGGTCATCGGATTCCTGGGGATGGCTCATGCCGCCGGAATCGAGAGCGAACGATCTCGCTCAATGATCCTGGATGCCTCCCGATGGCTTCTCGCTCGGCGAATCGGGTCCCGGTTCGCGAACTTTCACCCTCCGCTGGATGAGACTCCGGCGCGGTCGTCGTGGTGCTACGGGAACCCCGGGATCCCCGTATGCCTCTTGATCGCCGCGCACGCCCTGCGGGACGAGGAGCTCCGAGCAGCGGCGCACGAGCTCGCACTCGAGACGGTGCTTCGGCCCCACGACGAGTCGGGGGTCGTCGATCCCGGGTTGTGCCACGGCGCCGCCGGTCTCGGGCACCTGCTGAACAGGATGTACCAGGCCACCGGGGACGACCGGTTCCGTGAGGGAGCGCGCTTCTGGATCAACCACACTCTCGGGATGAGACGTTCCGGTCAGGGGCTCGCTGGTTTCCTCGCTTTGCGGAGCGATCCCGGGGACACCGAGTCGGTCCACAAGTCCGATCCGGGCCTGGTACTCGGCGCGAGCGGGATCGGCCTCGCGCTCCTCGCATGCGTATCGCACGTGGAACCGGCATGGGATCGGGTGTTTCTGGCCTCGTTGCCTCCCAGGGCGGATTGAGCCGAAGCGAGCAATGAGCCGAGAGACCGGGCCGATTCCGGAGCTCCCCGTCGCGTCGGATTTCTTCGCTTGGCGCACGCCTTCGCTGCCGTTCGACGCCCTGCTGGACTGGTCGCGGAACCTGCGCGGCCCGGTCTGCCCCGATGACCCGCTTCGTCTCGCCGAGAGCCTTGCCTTCGATAGAGTGCTGCTTCGCGAGCGCCTGCGGGGACTGCTCGACAGGCCCGACGTGCGCGAGGCCCTGTTCCTCGCTTCGCCCAGCCTCGAACAGCGGATAGCCAAGTGGTCGCGGGATCCTTGCTGCGCCGAGGGGCGGGACATCGAGTGCGCCCTCGTGCGGTACGTCCAGCGGATGGCGGCGCGGGCCACGCCTTTCGGTCTCTTCGCGGGCTGTTCCGTTGGACGCATCGAGACTTCGACACGGCTGCGTCTCGAGGGTGCAGGACGCTACCGCAAGCACAGCCGACTCGACTCCGACTATCTCTCCTCGCTCATCGAACAGCTGATCGCCGCACCGGAAACGAGAGCTCCGCTTCGATACCGACCGAACAGCAGCTTGTACAGGACCGCGGGGCGCATCCGATATGCCGAGGAGCGCCTGGCCGACGGCGGCCGGTCCTATCACCTGGTGGCGGTCGATGCGACCGAGTACCTCGAGGCAGCGCTCGAGCGAGCGCAGGATGGCGCCACATCGCGCGAGCTCGCTGAGGTGATCGCCCGCGTCCGGCCCGACGTGACGATCCAGGAAGCGGAGGCGTTCGTCGGGGAGTTGATCGATACCAGGCTCCTGATCTCGGAGCTGTCGTTGCCCGTCACGGGACCCGAGCCCATCGAAGCTCTGATCGCCGAGACGGGGCGCCATGAGGCGACGCGCGAGACTGCGGCGCGGTTGACGGAAGCGCGGACGATACTCCGTGAGCTCGATGCCGCGGGGCCCGGGGCCGATCTCGAGCGCTATCGCGGGCTGGCGCAGATCCTCGAGTCGCTGCCCGCGCGCGTCGATCCGTCGAGGCTCGTCCAGGTCGACCTGCTCAAGCCTGCCGCGGCGGCGGGGCTCGGGAACGACGTCCTGTCGGAGATCCAGAGCGCGATCCAGATCCTGCGACGCATCGCCACGCCCCCTGCCGAGGGGGAGCTGGCGCGCTTCCGTCAGGAGTTCACCGCTCGCTACGACGCGCGCGAGGTCCCTCTCGTCGAGGCTCTGGACGACGAGGTCGGTGTGGGGTTCGAGGGCGGGGAGAGCTCCGAAGCCGAGCCCCTACTCGCCGACCTGACGATCGTCTCCCCGCGCGCGGAAAGCGACGGCCTGCGATGGGACGAGCGAACCGGACACCTGCTCGCGAAGCTCATGCGCGCGTCCGAACGGGGGGAGACGGAGGTCCACCTCGAGAAGGATGATCTCGAACGACTCTCGCAGGCCAAGCCCGCAACACTCCCCGCTGCATTCTGCGTCTCGGTGTGCGTCGCGGCCGCCTCCGAAGAGTCCCTCGATCGCGGGGAGTTCCGCGTCCTCTTCAAGGGGCTCCACGGCCCGTCCGGAGCGCGCGTGCTCGGTCGCTTCTGCCACGCCGACGCGGTATTGCGCGAGAGCGTGACGGCGCACCTTCGTGCGGAAGAGGAGCGCGCCCCTGGCGCGATCTTCGCCGAGATCGTTCATCTTCCCGAGGGCAGGACGGGAAACGTCATCTTCCGACCTCCGTTGCGCGAGTACGAAATCCCCTTCCTCGGCCGGTCGGGCGTCGCACCGGAACGGCAGATCCCTGTCACCGACCTCTTCGTCTCCGTCGCGGAAGGACGCATCGTGCTGCGATCGCGTCGATGGGGACGCGAAGTGATACCGCGACTGACGAGCGCGCACAATTTCGTCCGGCGCAGCCTGCCGCTGTATCGCTTCCTGTGCAGCCTGCAGACGCAAGGGGTCGTGCCGGGGCTGGGATGGTCCTGGGGACCGCTCGAGAACACTTCCTTCCTCCCGCGAGTCCGCTGCGGGAGACTGGTCCTGTCCCGCGCCCGCTGGCGCGTTCCTGCGGAAGAGCTGAAGGCTCTGTGCAAGGAGTCCGATTCCGACCGGTTTCTCCGAGTGCGCCGATGGCGCGCGCAGTGGAAGCTCCCGCGGTTCGTCCTGCTCAGCGACGGGGACAACGAGCTGCCGGTGGACCTCGAGAATGTCCTCAGCATCGACGCCTTCGCGGACGTCGTGAAGAATCGAGAGAGCGCGATCCTCACCGAGATGTTCCCCCCGCCCGACGAGCTGTGCGCCTCCGGCCCCGAGGGGCGTTTCGTCCACGAGCTGGTCGTCCCGTTCGTCGCGCCCGCGTCCGGCGCGCGCAACGACGCCGGTCCGCGCCCATCCGACCGTCCCGCCCCGGCAGTGCGCCGCTCCTTCGCGCCCGGATCGGAATGGCTTTACGCGAAGCTCTTCACCGGAACGTCCACGGCGGATCGCCTCCTGACGAAATGCGTCGGCCCCGTCGTCCGGCAGGCCATGCAGACCGGCGCCGCGGACCGCTGGTTCTTCATCCGTTACGGCGATCCGGAGTGGCATCTCCGGCTTCGCCTACACGGCCCCCCGGCGCGACTTTCAAGCGAGGTCCTTCCCGCCCTGCACGCCGCCCTCGAGTCGCGGTTCGGGGACGGGCAGCTCTGGCGGCTCCAGCTCGATACGTACGAGCGCGAGACCGAGCGCTACGGCGGTCCCGAGGGGATCCTCGTGGCCGAGGAGCTGTTCCACGCGGACAGCGAAACCGTGCTCGAGTTGCTGGGACTGCTCGGCGGGGATGAGGGGGCCGTGGCGCGGTGGCGCCTGGCGCTCTGGGGGATCGATCTCCTGCTGGGCGACCTGGGTTTCGATCTCGCGCGGAAGCTGCTCTGGGCGAGGCAGAGAAGGGACAGCTTCGGTCTCGAGTACGGCGTGGACAGGCCCAAGAGAGTCCGCCTCGGAAACAGGTTCAGGCAGGAGAGAGCGGCGCTGGAGGAGCTCTTCCGCGCGGGCGAGGTGCCCGGAGGCGGCGACCACGAGCTGACTCCTGAGCTCACCATCCTGCGCGCTGGGTCCGGCTCGATGGCGCCGATCGCGGAGCGCCTGTGCGCACTCTCGGATTCTGGCCGCCTCACCGTCTCGATGGACGACATGGCCGCCAGCCTCGTGCACATGCGCATCAACCGCCTGCTTCGTTCGGCTCACCGGGCCCAGGAGGCGGTCCTCTACGACTTCCTCGAGCGGATCTACGATGGCCGGGCCGCGCGACAGAGGGCGGCGCGGCCGGCACCTGCTGCCTTTGCCTAGGGCTGGCTACCTCACCCTCCGAAACGGCTACCGCCAGTCTCCGGACGCGATGAACCCCGCCCAGTAGAACGCGCGGCTTCGACGGCCTGCGTCTGTTCCTCGGACACCGGACCGCCGTCGTTACGCCGATGCCCCTGCTCACGCTCCGGGCGCGCCGGGGATCGAAGTCGTTGCGCACGACGCTCGATGATGGGCCTTCGCAACAACCCGGCGGCGTCGCACGTATACAACCGACGGAAACGACATGACGCTCAGCCGCCGTCAGTTCATTCAAGCCGCGCTAGCGATGGGCGCCTCGGTCGCGTGGGGTGGCCTGGCGCGGGCTTCGCGAACGCGCTGGATCGAGCGGCGCGACCTCTATCCCGAAGGGGTTGCCTCGGGCGATCCGGCTGCAGACAGCGTGATTCTCTGGACCAGGCGGCCGTTCGAAGGCGGCGGCGCTCGGACGATCACCGTCGAAGTCGCCGGGGACCAGGCGTTCCGCCGCGTCATCTCGCGAGCGCCGGCGACCGTGTCCGCCGCTTCCGACTGGACCTGCCGGGTGCTCGTCGGAGGGCTTCGCCCCGCGCAGGTTTATTGGTTCCGATTCACCGACGCCGACGGGTTCGGCAGTCGAATCGGGCGGACGATCACCGCGCCTGGCCACTCCGACCGGAGGCCGATCCATTTCGCGTTCGTCAGCTGCCAGAATTCCAACCAGGGCGCGCTGAATGCCTATCGCCGCATGATCTTCGAGGACGAGCGGGCCGCGCCGGAAAACCGGCTCGGCTTCGTTCTCCATCTCGGCGATTTCATCTACGAGCTGGTCTGGTATCCCGAGGACCGTCCGAACTATTACGATCGGCGCATCTACGACATCGTTCGCATTCCGAACGGCGAGAAGATTTCCGATTTCCACATCCCGACCGATCTGGAAGGCTACCGTGCCGTCTATCGTGCCTATCTTCACGACCCGGACCTGCAGGACGCCCGAGCGCGTTGGCCGTTCGTGCCGATTTGGGACAATCATGAATTCTCGTGGCAGGGCTGGCAGAGTTTTGCCCAAGCCGGGGGCGAGCCGCGGCCGGCCCAGACGCTCAAGGTCGCCGCGAATCAAGCTTGGTTCGAGTATCAACCGGCCCGAATCCTCAAGCCGAGCGGTCCTTCGCTCGACAGGTTCGATCCGCCCACGGTCGCGAATGTCCCGATCGAACGGTTCGACGATCACGGGCTGGGTCAAGAGCCGAACAACCTCGCCGCGATTCGCAGCCTGACCGCCTACCGTGCGCTCCGCTACGGCCGCCATCTCGATCTCATCATCACCGACCAGCACAGCTACCGCAGCGAGGATCCGACGTCTCACCCGGACGTGAACCAGCTCGGCAGCCCCGATTTTCCGAGCTTCTTCCCTCAGGACGCCGGCGAGATCCTCGATGCCGGCCGTTCCTATGACGGCGGCCGTCCGCCGGCGGAGATCCGGTTCGGCGAGACGAACATTCCCAATCCACGCAAAGACGCTCCGCCGCAGACCATCTTGGGGGCGGAGCAGAAAGCGTGGTTCAAGGAGCGGCTGCGGCGATCTCGCGCGACGTGGAAGGTCTGGGGCAATTCACTCGGCACGTCCGACTGGCGCGCGGACCCGCAAAACGTGCCCGAGGGAATCGTCGCTCATTCCTGGCCGGGCAGTACCTACGCCAGCTTCGGGGGTGGTGACTTCGGCGGCGCGTATGCCGAGCGGAGCGAGATCTACGACCTCGTCCGTGACGAGCGGATTTCCGGGTTCGCGATCGTCTCGGGCGATCGGCACAGCTTCTGGGCGGGCTATGCCGCCAAGGCGTTGCCGCCTCGCCCGTTCGCGCCGGTCGGGCTCGCCTTCGTCGGCGCGTCGATCTCGAGCCCCGGGCTGGTCGAGGCTTACGAACACCGCTTCCCGAAAGAGCATCCGCTCAGGGCTCTTTTCCTGGCCGATCGTCCCGGCGCCGACAAGCCGCAGCCGACGATCAACATGCTGCTGCGGCACGGCGTGCGCTCCTGCCTCGAATACGCGCGCAACGGCGATCTCGCGCGGGCGCGATCGTTGTCGAACCCCGACGTTGCGCCGCACCTCTCGTTCGTCGACCTGGGCGGTCACGGCTACGCGACGGTTCGTCTCTCCGCAGCGGACATGCGTACCGAGTTCGTCTGCATCCCGCGCCCGATCACGCGCAGCGATCGCGAGGATGGAGGACCGCTCCGCTATCGCGTCGCCCACGTAGCCAGGTTGTGGCGACCGGGCGAGCGGCCTCGATTGGAGCAGCAAGTGATCGAAGGCGATCCGGGGCTCTCGATCTGAGGCGCGTCACTCGGTCGCCACGCAGGTGAAGCCGACGCTCGCGATCACGTGGCCTTCTGGATCGCGGGCCTCCACCGTCCAATCGCCGGTCGATCCCTCCGGCAATGGCCGGCGGCTCTGCGTGCGCCAGTGCGCCGCGTTCACGTTCAGCTCCGCCACAGCGACCGACCGACCCCCGTGCAGCCACACATGTCTAATCTTGTCCCCGGGCCGGCCGCCGAGCACGCTCGTCGAGAACCATACAACCGTGCCTTCGCGAAATCGGTCTCCCCGGCCCACGAGTCGATGGTCGACGACGTCCGTTCCCACGCCGAACTCGCCAACCTTCAGGTGGCTCGCGCTCGATGGCTCTGCTTGGCCCGGCGGCTCCGCTGGCGGCGCGGGTAGCTCCTCCGCGGTGGGGGCGACATCGGGGCCGATGGCGTCCGTGCGGGGCGGGGCGGCCACGGCATTCCGGTCCGCGTACGACGGAGCTTCGATGGTGGTCGACTCGCCCCGGCCAGGTCCGAGGAGATGGAGGTAGGTCCAGACGGCGAGTGCTGCGACGCCGCTTCCGCTCAGGCCAAGCACGATCCACTTGATCGTCCCGATCCGGCGAGCCTCGACGCCGTGGGTCCGTGCGAGCCTTTCGAGGACGGCTCTAGTGGCGTCGCGCTGGGCCCGCTCGCTCGTGGACGGGTCGTCGACGCCGGCAATCCGTCGCTCCCTCGTGTACACCTTGAGCAGGTGCTCTTGGTCCAAGCCGAGGTACTCGGCATACGTGCGGACGTACCCGCGCGTGAACACGTCGGCGGGAAGGGCCTTCCAGTCGTGGGCCTCTAGCGCTTCCAGGTAGGTCTTTCGGATCTTGGTGGCCTCGGACACCTGCTCGAGGACCGCGCCGCGGCGCTCCCGTTCGGCTCGAAGTTGGCCGCCGAGCGGCGTCACACCGTCACGCCGCGACTGGGGCGGCCCGCTCGGTTTCGAAATCGTCATGGCGATGCCGTCGCATTCCCTGCGGGGCTCTTCGATTCAGCCTCGTGTGCCGGCATCGGGTGGAATCTGTGCGGGCGCCCCGGGCCTGCCAAGTCGCTCCGCGCTTCCGCTTGCGGTGGAGCACTTCAACAGCACGTCTCGTATGCGTGGGGAGACTTGGTCGGGGTCGAGCGCCGTCGGCCCGGAAGCAGGCGAGCCGGCCCGATAGACGGCACAGGCATCGGCATCGCGGTCGAGGGCGATGTAGACGAAGGCCAGGAGCCTGCCCCAATTCCGCCGGTCCGCCTCGGTCCCCTCGCTGGCGACGATCTCGCGAAGCGACTCCAAGATCTCCCGCGCGCGGTCGTATTCGCCGCTGGCGAAGCTTCGCCCGGCGGCGTCGAGCGGGCCCACGAACCGCGCCGGCGCTTCGGCCGCGGGAGGCGGAGGAGCGGCCTGCGAGCCCGGGGTCGGGGAAGCGGCGACCGCGACGGGCGGGTCCGGCACGGCGGCCGGCCTCGCAGTCTCCGCCGGCTTCGCGGATGCCCGAGCGGCGACCGCGATCGGCTTCTTCGCGTCGTCCACAGCCTGGGTCTTCTCCGCGCGCACGAACGCGATCAGAGGAATCTCGAGCGGCGTCCCCACGGCCAAGCGTTTCGCGTCCTCGATCCGACTGAACGCCTGAAGCGTCGCGGCCTTGGTCGGATCGCCGTAGAAGTGCTGCGCGAGCGACGACAGCGACTCGCCTCGCGCAAGCGTGTGCGCGAGGACGACGGGGACGACGATGCGCGCTCCGACGCGGAGCGGTTGATCCGTGGTGTATCCGTTCAGATCGGCGAGAGTGGGCGCCGCCGTGGCGCGGCCGAGGTGCTTCTTGGCCAGCTCGGACCAGGTGTCTCCGGATCGCGTGCGATAGACCTCACAGTACGGGATCGACAGCCGCTCACCCGGATGGATCATCTTTCCGGTCTTGCCGTTGTAGCGCAGGAGAAGATCGGAGAGGCTCGAGTCTCCGTAGTACTTCTTCGCCAGCGCCGGCGCCGATTCGCCGGCGGTGACGACATGGACCTTGTCCGCCGCCGGCACGGCGGGCACGGCGAAGAGGAAGAGGACGAACGCGAGCGCGAGTGCTCTCATGACGGGTTCCTCCTTGGGAAGACGTGGCGCACCATTCGCGATTCCCCCGGCTTGAGGTCGAGCGTCAGCTCCGTCCGACGTAGCGGTCCAGGAAGTCCTGCATCCGCGGCGCCTCGATGACCGAGCGTCGCTTGCGCGTCTTGCCGTCTCTCATGATGGAGAGAACATCGCTATCGGTGGTGGAACATGTCAAGCGATGGGCCGGTGTCAAAAAGAGGGTGTCCGATTCCGGAATCGTGAGCGCGTCCCTGCGGACGCTTTTCGATGACGGCTGCGCCATCTCCACCTTCGCCCACTCGGCTGTCGCGCGCTCCCAGCGATCCACGCACACGTGGGACGAGAACGCGCAATCCCAAGCTAATTCTGAAGCGCCCTCAGCGAAACGAGGAGGCCCTCGTGGACGCCGTCTCCACAAACGTCACGTTCATCCTCGCTACCGGATACACCGCGGGTTCGCCGTTTCCGCCGTTCTACGAGAAAGCGAAGGTAAAAGGGTGGAAGACACGAACGGTGCCATGCGGCCACGACGTCATGCTGGATCTCCCGGAGGAACTCACGACCATACTTGTAGAAGAAGGAGTGGTGTCCACCGAGCTTCGGGCCGAGCAGCCGAGGTGTGTATGCTTCCGACAACACGACACCGTCTGGAGCGTCCACCTCGGGGGAGGAAGACATGAACTCATCGAACACAGCGACAAGGCGGGGCATCGTCGCCCTCGGAGCCGTCTGTCTCGCAGCCAGCGCGGTCGCGGGGGACCTCGACATCCTGCCGGCTCGTGCGCTCTCGGTCGGGGGTGGGCTGATCGCGGTGCGGGGAGGACTGATGGGCGATCCGTCGCGGCCTGCCGGGTTGGTGGGCAAGATGCGCTACCCCACGCTGTACTTCGTCCTCCTCAAGAACGAGACGTCGTCGCCCGTATGGGCCGAGGTCGCGATGCGGCTTCCCGACAAGAAGAAAGCCAAGAGCGATTTCGGTCAGGTGAAAGCCGGCGATGACGGATACTGGAGATGGCCGGCGTACGACGCGATATGGGACGAATCGATCTCGATCCACATCTCCGTGTACGCCGACGAGGGTCGTAAGGAGAAGCTGGCGGAGAAGGAGATGGCGATGAACCTCGACGGATCATCGAAAGACCTTCTCTACCATCCACCGAAAGCGGAGCGAGGCCAGCGATCAGCGGTCCTGATTTCGGGCTGGCGGGAAATGAGTCCCGACCAGTGCAAGGTGGACGGCACCGCGGCGGATGACGCGCT
>Ga0137451_1000417_pt1 | contig 12824 bp, 11 predicted proteins | sample EasRivERMGT500_2_FD_102336 | JGI IMG/M metagenome (GOLD analysis project Ga0137451, IMG submission 102336) | Soil microbial communities from meander-bound floodplain in the East River, Colorado, USA - East River MetaG ERMGT500_2 | ecosystem: Environmental > Terrestrial > Soil > Floodplain ... | reverse complement strand
TGCCGGTACGCCGCAACGAGAAACTCTCCCTCGACGTACGGTTCATTTCGATTCGACGTCGAACCGGAGCGGGTGATCTGGATGTTGTATCCGCCGAGCGCCGCGTCCGCAGGCACGCGCCACACCCAGTCCGCGCTGCTCCACTTGTTGACCGCGATCGTGCGTCGATCGGCTTCCCGGCCGCGCGCATCGAACACGCGGACGTCGAACTGCGTCCCCGTCGGCGCCGCGCGCAGCCCTTCGCTCGCGTCCTCCCGGAGGATCGCCTTGAAGTGCACCTCTTCCTTCTCCTTGTACACGCCGCGATCGGTGAAGACGGAACCGCGCAGGATCGGGCGGCCGTCGCGCAACTGGACGGACCAGTTCCTTGACGAGGGGCCGGTCCAGCTCGAGCTCACGAAGCCGAGATCGCCGTCCTTCTCCGCCGTGGCGATGAAGGCGAGATCGTAAGGACGGCTCGGGTCACGCAGGGCGATCGCCGGCGCAAGCGCCACGCCGTTGCGATCGGTCGCGCCCCGCCATCGCACGGCGTTCGCGCGGTCGATCAGTGTCACGCGCGCTTCTGCCACGGGCGCGCCGTTATCGAGACGCGTGACGAAGATCAGCGTCGACTGCGAACTGTCCTTCACGCTGATGCCGAGGTTCGTGACCTGGACAAGATTGCTGCGTGCTGTGTTGCCGTTCGGGTCGGTGGCCGCGGACCCGGGCAGTACTGCGCCGGGCGCGACGCCGACCCACGCGAGGCCCGTGGCCTGCGGCGACAACAGCCCGCGCAGTTCCTCGCCGCGCGATTCAGTCACGTCCGGCGTCACCGCAGACCATGTCCGCCGTTCGCCTGCGGTCGGCGGAAGTGGCGCCTGGATGCGGGCGTCGACCCGCTGCATTCGCAGCAGCAGCGGCATGATCTCCATCGCCGAGACCGGCGCGGACCACACCGTCGCGGCCGTCACATTTCGTGCGTCGATCGGAATCGCAGAACCACCGGTCGGCTCCCAGACCGACCCGCCGATCCCGACGTACGGCTGCGCGTGGATGTGCTCGACGATCTCGACCCGCGGATACCCGAGCGTCTGGCCATCGATGGACTGCAGATCGGCGTCGACGCGATATCGCCAGGTGCGTGCCGGCGGCTGCGGATCGAAGCCGACCTCGTAGCCGCGAATGCCTCCCCACCACGACGGCTGCTTGTCCCGTTCGGCGGGAACTGCGCGTGTTGGCGCAATCGGCCGCTCCATCGCAGCATCGGTCACGTCCGTGATCGAGAGCGCACGGCGAAGGGCGCCAGTCGTGATGGGCTGGGTGAATCCAGCGTCACCGCTGCTGATTAGTGGATCGCACGCCCTCGTGCATCTCATTGGCGCGCCGAACAGCGTCGGTTCCAGATGCACGACGCTTGACTGCGTTGCATGACGAGCCGGTCCATCGGGACTCGGCATGTCGGCGTCAATCGACACGTTCAGCCAGCCATCGGTCGGCGGCGCCGTTGTCGTCTCAAGCACAATCTGATTCGGCACTGGCCAGAAACGCTGCTGGTCCCAGGCGGTCGCAACTCGCACGGGAACAGCCGTCGTCGATTGCGTGACGAGCCGCACGGCCGCCACCTTCTGATCGAAGCGTGCGAGGCCGCCCGGATCGGTGCGCTGCAACCACGCACGCGCGGCCTCGGACATGACCGGAGCGGTCCAGTCGTGCGGCGTCAGCGCAACGCGTGTGTGCGCCAGAACATCTTCAGGACGAACGCGCTGATTGAAGCGCAGGCGTAACATGGCCGGCTGATCGAACCGGCCGTCCTTCCTGTAGTAGTCGACGGAAAGCAATCGCACCGTCGGCGTCGTGAACTTGAATTCGAACGGCGCGCCGAGCGTCCGGCCGGTCACGCTGGTGGCGCTGCCCTCCACGCGGACCGTGAACATCGTCGCGTTTGGAATTGGCGTGTTGGCGTCCGGCGAGAACATCAGTGTCCTCGTTCCGGACCAGTAGAAGGTGCCGGGCACGGCCGGCGTCAGGCGCATCCACGACGGCGCGGCACCCGTTGGCACCACGCCGAGGTCAATCATCGGTTCCGAAAACACGATCCGAACGTCATCGGCGTCAGCGAGCTGACCGAGATCGCCGGTCGGGCCGGCACTCACGACTCGCAGTGCCGGGGTCTGGCTCGAGGCAGCGACGGTGGCAAGAAACACCACGGCCACGACTGCCCACACCCTCACCTGGTGACGGGGCACGACATCCTCCGCTTCTATTGGACACCAGCGAGGGGGCGCTGGTCTGGACGGGTGAAGGGGTGAAGCGGATGAAGGACGTGAAGAAAAGCCTTTCATGAAGCCGGATGAAGGCAGGAAGGACATGAAGAAACCGTGTCAATGCCAGCCAGAGGGACGCGCACCGGGTCACGCTGGGCGAGGGGCGTCGGCAGATACAGACGGCGGATGGTGCACGGAGGGACGCCGTCTGTATCTGCCGACGCCCCTCGCCCCACGGCTGCCGCAGGCAGCCGGCGGGCCAGGCCCGCCGTGACCCGGTGTCTGTCCTTCACGCCCTTCATTGCTTCATGAAAAGCTTTTCTTCATCCCCTGCATTTTCTTCAACTCGTGACTGGGCCGGAGTCTGCAGAAACTGCGTACGCGACGAGCCCCGCGCACGGCAATCCACTCGGCCCGGCTCTTGCACTTCTGGACCTTGTGGCGCTTATCGCCGATCCACTGGTCGAACGGGTCATCGGGTGCGCCATCGCGGTGCATCGCGCAGTCGGTCCCGGATTGTTCGAGTCTGTCTACGATCGGTGTCTCCACCTGGAGTTCGACGCGAACAGCGTCAGCCATCGCGGTCAGGTGCCGTTGACGCTGACATTCCGCGGACAACGGATCCCGTCGGTCTATCGCGCGGACTTCATCGTCGAAGATCGGCTGCTTGTGGAATTGAAGACCGTCGATCGCTTCGCGCCTGTCCATCAATCGCAGATGCTCACGTACCTGAAACTCTCGGGTCTGCGACAAGGCCTGCTGATCAACTTCAACGAGCGGCGGCTGGTGGATGGGCTGAAGAGCTTCTTGCGGTGAGGAGGGTCACGCTCTTCATTGCTTCATGAAAAGTTTTTCTTCATCCCCTTCATCCCCTACATCCCTGGTCATTGCCACCTGAACAACTTCACGGACGCCGCGAATGCCGCGACCAGCCAGGCGGGGACGATCGCGACCTCTACCCAGACATCGCCGAGACCCGCGCCCTGCAGTTGAATGGCTCGGAGGGCGTCGACGAACGCGGTCAGCGGCAGCGCCTGAATCATCGGCTGCGCCCAGTCGGGAAACCGCTGCGCCGAGAAGAACACTCCCGAGACCAGCCACATCGGCATCATGAACAGGTTCACCATGCCAGACAGCGCTTCGATCGTCCGCGCCCGGCAACCGACGAGCACGCCCAACGCGCTGAAGCAGAGCGATCCGATCACGCAGACCACGGTAATCGCGAACCACGAACCGCGGACCGGCACGCCAAACGCCAGGGCGCCGAACACGATCGGAACGACCACCTCGACGGGCAGCAGGATCGCGCGCCAGACGAGGTACGACATCAGGTACTGCTCACGGGACATCGGCGTCGCGAGCAGTCGCTTGATCAGCTTGCGCCGGCGCGCATCGACGATCGAGAAACCGAGGCCCCAGACGCCGTTGCTCATGATGCCGAGGCCGATAAGGCCGGGCACGAGAAAGTCGACGTAGCGCGAGCCGGGTTCCCGCGTGAGCTGATCCGTGACGACCACGGGATCCACGCGGCCGCCGGCCTTCTGGACGGCACGTTCGGCAAGAGTCCGTGCGGCGCGCCCTTCCGGATTCGTGTTGTCGTACAGAAAGACAACGCCGCGTTCGCGAGGCTCGGCCACCAGGACAACGCGCCCGACCCGCAGTGCCTCACGCGCCTTCTCGGTCGTGAGCGCCGTGACGTCGAGGCCGGGCTCGGCGCGAAGGGCTGCAACGAGCGACGGCGGCGCGGCGATCTTCAACACCGGATCGGGGCTCGACCGGAACGCGAGCCCCAGCCCCGTGGTGATGAGCACGGGAAACAGCACGGCCCAGAAGACCGCCTCGGGTTCGCGCAGGAATTCGCGAATGCGGACCAGCGTGAGCTGGACGATGGCGCGATCGCTGAACCGCCGCCTACTCATCGCGCAGATGCCTGCCGGTGAGGGCCATGAAGACGTCTTCGAGCGTCGCCGCATGCGGCCGCGGCTCTTTGGGCGGCATCTCGATCGACGCCATCAGATCAATCGGCCGGCCAAGTGCGATCACCTTGCCGTGATCGACGATGGCCACGCGATCGCACAAGACCTCCGCTTCGTCCATGTAGTGCGTCGTCAGGAGAATCGTTCGGCCCGCGCGCTTGAAGTCCAGGATCAGGCTCCACAGCTGCCGCCGCGCCTGCGGATCGAGACCGGTGGTCGGCTCGTCGAGAAAGATCAGTTCCGGATCGCCGACGAGCGCACAGGCGAGCGCCAGCCGTTGCTTCTGACCGCCGGACAGCGCTCCCACCCGGGCGCGTCGTTTCTCGCCGAGCTGCACGAGTGAGATGACGTCATCGATCGAGGGACCCTGGTCGTAGAAGCTGCGAAACAGCTGCAGCGTCTCGACGACGGTGAGCTTGTCGGAGAGCTGAGTCTCCTGAAGCTGAATGCCGAGGCGCTGTCGCAGCGCGTGCGATGCAGATGCCCACCGCATCCCGAGCACCTCGACCTCGCCCGAGTCCGGTTCGTTGAGACCTTCGCAGATCTCGACCGTCGTGGTCTTGCCGGCGCCGTTCGGACCGAGCAGACCGAAGCACTCGCCGCGCGCGATGTCGAGGTCGATGCCGTCAACGGCGACGACGTCCTTGTAGGTCTTTCGGAGTTGGCGCACGCGCAGAGCGGATGTCGGCAGGGACATACGAGTCCCCCATTATCCCCGGACCGTGTGTCGCCTATCGCGCGGTCGTCGACGTCGCGGCGGACAGCAGCAGGTTGTAGAAGCGCGGGATCGACCGCTGGGTCTTCGGAGAGAGATTGATGAACTTGATGCTCACGAGCGCGCCGGACCCACCGCGAGACGGCGCCTGCCCGGGCGACGGAGGACTGACGCGTACGACGTGGGCGTTGAGCTCGAGACGATCTCCGTCGGCCTCCAGCACGAGCAGCCCGCGGCTGTTCGTTGCCGGCACCTGATCCAGCAGCAGTTGACCGCCCGTGATGCTGAGGTTGATCAGTCGTCCGGCACGGCCGTCGAAGGTGACGCCGACGCCCGGCAGGGCCATCCTCACGAATCGTGTCTGATGCGTCGTACCCGATGACGTGATCGTGGAGGCGCCGGCCCGGCGCGCGCCCTCGGGAGTTCCCGAAAGCCACGCTTGATACGCAGCGTTGATCTCCTTGAACTTCTCTTCAGCTTTCGCTCGGAGCCGCGCATCGTGACCGAAGCGATCCGGATGCCACACCTGCGCGAGGTCACGGAACGCCTGTTTGATCTCGTCCGCGGTGGCGCCACGACTCAACCCGAGAATCGCGAGGAGGTGATCGGCAGACGGCATCTCGATTGGGAATCGGCGCGGCCTGGCGGAACTGTAGTGGCCGGGCATGCCCGGCCACTACGTCATCGTGTACACGACGATGTTCACCGCAAACTTCGTGTTGTCCTCGCGGCGGAAGCGTTTGTTCCGCCAGTCGTAGTCCCACTCGCAGCCGTAGTCCTTGTTCGAGTAGAGCACGCCGAGGCGGCCGCGGCGCTCGATGCCGCGCAGGTACGGATGCACGATGTCGTCGCCCCAGCCGTTGAGCTCGTGGCCGGTTTGTGGCGGACCGTCCGGAAAACGAAAGAACGCGCGATAGAGCGGATGGGCGTTCGGGATCTTCGCGAGCACGTCCGGTCCGCTGAACGCGCGCTGCATCTCGGCCTCGAACGACTTCGCGTAGAGCCCGTCGATGTCGTGATTGCAGTCGTCCGAAAACAGCAGGCCGCCGGTTTCGACGAAACGCACGAGCCCCTGACGCTCCTTCGCACTGAAGCGCACGAGCTTGTGGCCCGTCATGAAGAGAAATGGAAATGCGAGCAGCTCCGCCGAGTCCGCGGTGATGACGACTTCAGTCTGATAGACCGGAATGTCCGTGTGCTGGACCACTGCATCCAGCACGTTCGCGGCGACCTTGGGGTTGTAGTCCCAGTCGCCCGAGTCGTAGCGCAGCCGGGCAAAGACGAACTCGAACGAGCGCGGACCTGAGGACGCGGCGGGTTTTGGTGGCGCCGGCGTCTGTCCCTGCGCGCGCTCAACTACGGCCGCGCGTAGTATCGACGGCCCGAGACCGGTCAATCCCGCTGCGGCGCCCACCGACCACAGAAAACGCCGGCGGCTGGAGCGGACGTCCATCATCAGATTCTATGACGGCCGGCCCGTTCCCCCTTGTGCTATAAAACCCGCACGAATGCTGTCGATTTTTCTGGCGACCTACGGCGCGGTGTTCATCGCGGAAATCGTCGGCGACAAACTGCTCTACACCACGGGCGTGCTCGCAACACGGTACCGGTCGCTGTCCGTGATGCTCGGCATGGCGCTCGCCTTCGCCATCAAGATGGCCGTCGCCGTTGCCGCTGGAGAGTTCATCGCGAAACTGTCCAAGCCGTTGCTCGCGGTCGTGACCGCGGCAAGCTTCATCGCCGTCGCCGTCATGCTCTGGCGCAAGCCGGACGTTCGCCCCGTGAAAGCGAAAGACACTCGCGTCTTCAGCGGCATGGTGGTCGCCTTCATGGCGATCTTCCTGTCCGAGTGGGGTGACGTCGGGCAGATGACGGCGGTCGCGATCACCGGCAAGACGCTGCTGCAGCTCGACGAGCTCCACGTCACGCGCAACCAGGCGCTGGTCGCGCTGTGGCTGGGCGCGGTGGCGGCCATGGTGACGAAAGGGATCCTCGCCGCGTCGCTCGGCGCCGGCGTTCGTGCCTGGATTGCCGAGAAGGTCTCGCCGCGTGTCGTTCGCTACGTCGGCACCGCGGCCATCCTCGTCCTCGGCGTGCTGGCCGTTCTCGAGACGCTCGGTATTCTCGTCGACTGATCACCACCTGTTTTCCACACACGGTGACACCGCGCCTGCCGGAACGCGATCCAACCCGCAGCCGAATCAACCACGGCAACGGCCTTTTTCTTGCAAAACAGGGCCGCACGGCGACGTAATGTAAGGAATGGCCTCCCGTTCCGTTGTATTCGCACTCTGTCTGGTGGCGGCATCGACCATCGTCGCCGGGCAGGACCAGGGTGTCTTCCGCGTCGATACGCAGACGGTTCCGCTCTATGCGACCGTCACCGACAAAGCCGGACGGCTGATTCCGTACCTCGAGAAGGAACACTTCGAGGTCTATGACGATGGGAAACTGCAGCAGCTCACGGTGTTTCGCTCGGACATCCAGCCGGTGTCCGTGGTGGTCATGCTCGACACGAGCGGCAGCATGACGATGAACATCGAGTTGTTGAAGCGGGCGGCTGAACAGTTCGCCATCAGGCTGCTGCCGACGGACAAGGCCATCATCGGCAGTTTTTCGGACAGCATCTTCTCGTCGGACGTCTTCACGAGCAATCGCGACGACCTGATCCGGTATCTGCACACTGAGATCCGGTTCGGAAACCCGACGCACCTCTGGGACGCCATCGACTACAGCATGAACAAGCTGACGTCGGAGGTGAGCCGCCGCGTCGTGCTCATCTTCACGGACGGCGACGACCAGAAGAGCGTCAAGACCAACTTCGATCAGGTCCTGGCGCGCGCGGAAGCCGAGGGCGTCATGGTCTACAGCATCGGCCTGCGCAGCGAGTTCATGGGCATGCTGACGCGCCCGGATCAACGCCTGCGTACGCTGTCGGCGTCGACCGGCGGCGGATACTTCGAGCTGCAGCACACCGCCGATCTGAACTCGACGTTCACTCGGATTGCTGACGAGCTGCATCGGCAGTACGTGCTCGGCTTCAAACCGGCCCTGTTCGATGGCAAGGTGCATCTGGTCGACGTCCGCGTGAAGGTCGAAGGCATGACGGTGCGCGCGCGCAAGAGCTACATCGCGCCGAAACCGGGGGGCGGTGATTGAATGATGATGCGGCGCGGGATGCTCGCGATCGTTGGCCTGCTCATCGCGGCTGCCACACTGGCTGCGCAGGATCTTCAGGTCTTCCGCAGCCGCTCCCGCACCGTCCCCGTGTTCGCCTCGGTCACCGACAGCTTCGGCGGCTTCGTCCTGGACCTGAAGCGCGACGAGTTCGAAATCCGCGACAACGGCAAGCTGCAGGAGATCACGCAGTTCACGGCGGACGTCAAGCCGCTGTCGCTGATGCTCCTGATCGACGGCAGCGCCAGCATGCTGCAGGTGCAGAACGCGGTCGTCGGCGCCGCCGACAGCCTCGTGATGCGAATGCTTCCGCAGGATCGCACGGCGATCGCCAGCTTCGCGGACATCTTCCAGATGACCCAGCCGTTCACGTCCGACCGCCAGGAGCTGCTCGACCACCTGAAGGATCAGCTGAACCTCCGTGTCGCCGGAGAGACACGGCTGTGGGAGGCCCTGACCGAGAGCGTCATGCGACTGTCGACCGAGTCCGGCCGGCGAGTCGTGGTGGTGCTGACTGACGGCAGGCAATGGACGTACGAGCAGGGGCAGGCGGGTCAAGACGGCGGGAACGCCTACCTGACCGCGGCGCCCCGGTCGCTCGTGAGCCTGGCGCTCGAACGGGACGTGATGATTTACGCGATTGCCGTCTGGACCAAAGCGGGCGTCGGACGCGGCATGCAACGCCCCAGCAGCAGCATTCAGACCCTGGCAGCCGAGACGGGCGGCGGATACGTAGAGATGCGAGAATCAGATCGTCTCAATGCGCTGGCAGCCCAGATTACGGTCGAACTGCACCGGCAGTACGTGCTCGGCTTCACGCCGCAGCTCCTTGACGGGACGACGCATCAGATCGACGTCAAGGTCAAGCGGCCGGGCCTCAACGTCACGGCACGGCGCAGTTACTTCGCCCCGCGAGTCGAGAAGACCCACTGACATGCGCCGCGCGTCGACCGTGTGCGCGCTCGTGGCCGCACTGACCGCGGTGACCATCGTCACGCTCGGCGCACAACAGCAGACACCACCGCCGCCGCCACCGGCCACACCACAACAACAGCCGGCGCCGGTGTTCCGTACCGGCACACGCACGGTGCCGATCTACGCGACCGTCAACGATCCCGACGGCGGATTCGCGACCGACCTGTTGATGGACGACTTCGAGGTCAAGGACAACGGCAAGATCCAGAAGATCACGCAGTTCTCGACGACCATGCAGCCGCTGTCGGCCATCCTGCTGCTCGACGGCAGCGGCAGCATGCTGCCGGTCTTCGACGCGGTGCTCGAAGCGGCCAACAGCTTCATCATCCGCATGCAGCCGAACGACCAGGTGCGCATCGGCAGCTTCGCCGACATCGTGCAGATGTCGAAGGAGTTCAGCATGAACCGCGACGGCCTGCTCGAGTACTTGAAGAACGAGTTCAACATCCGCATGGCCAACGAGACGAAGCTCTGGGACGCCGTGCACCAATCCATCGTGTATCTGAATCCGCTCATCGGGCGGAAGGTCATCTTCCTCTTCACGGACGGCTACGACACGGTCAGCACGGCCACGATGGACGGCATCATCAGCGAGGCGGGCAAGCGGAACGTGTCCGTCTACGCGGTGGCGATGTGGACGGGCCGCGGACTGAACATGGTCCGGCCCAATGCTGCGTTGCAGCGACTCACGAACGATACGGGTGGCGGTTTCTACGAGCTGAAGGAAACCGACGAGATAAACACGACGTTCACGCGGATCGCGACGGAGCTACATTTGCAGTATGTGATTGGGTTCACGCCGCAGAAGCTCGACGGCAAGATCCACCAGCTCGAGGTGAAGGTGAAGAAGAAGAACTTCCGCGTCCAGGCGCGCAAGAACTACCTCGCGACGCCGGACGACCTCGAGGGTGGCCGGCACTGAGGTTCCGACATGTTGCGGCTCGTCAGCATCATCGCCACCGCGATCGGCCTCGGCCTGGCCCGGCCGGAGGTTCCGCAACAGACCGAGCCGTATCGCGTGACGCTGGATCTGGTGTCGATCTACGCGACGATTCGGGACGTCGACGATCGCCTCGTCCCTGACCTCAGCAAAGACGACTTCACGGTCAAAGACAACGGACGCAAACAGACGCTGTCCGTGTTCAGCAACGCGCCGCAGCCGATCTCCGCGGTCATCCTTCTCGACAGCAGCTTCAGCATGACCGAGCAGAAGGAGATGGTCCGCGAAGCTGCGATGGAGTTCGTGAAGCGGATGCAGGATGGCGACCACGCGCGCATCGGCCGGTTCGGAGAGAACATCCGGCTCGAGCCCGACGCCTTCACCGCCGATCGCGACGAGCTGGCGTCGATTGTCAACGCCGACGTCAAGACCCTCGGTGGGTCGCCGATCTGGATGGCGATCGATCGCAGCATCACCGCGCTGCTCAAGGCCGGTGGCCGCCGGGTGATCGTGCTCTTCACCGACGGCGAGAACAACCCGCAAGCTGGTCAGCTCACGAGCCTGAAGGATGTGATCTGGCGCGCGCGCGTCGATGACGTGATGGTCTACACGATTGCGTTTTATGGCGAGGGCGGCAGCTGGCGGCTCGGCCGCAACCCGGTGTTCTCCGGTGGCGGCCGCAGCCTGGACGCCGAGCACGCGCTGAAACAGCTGGCGGAGCAGACGGGCGGCGCGTATCTCGAAATGAAGGCGCTACGCGATCTCAGCAACGCCTTCACACGCGTCTCCGAAGAGCTACATCGTCAGTACTGGCTCGGATTCAAACCGGCGACGCTCGACAACGAGATGCACGACGTCGAGGTGTCGGTGAAACGTCCGAAGGTTTCAGTGCAGGCGCGGAAGAACTACTTCGCGATGAAGCCGAGGCCGGGCCGCTAGGCCCGGCAGAATCACCACTTACCTGAGAAACACGGCGACGATGCAGACGGCAAACAACAGCAGGCCCGTCGCGGCCTCGGCTGTGCTCGAGAAGTTCCAATCGAATCGAGTGATGCGTAGCATTTGTTTTAATCCCTTGAACCTGATCCGTTAGACGACGCGGATCCGCGGAAAGTTACCTGCGCGCTTTCGGATCACAGATTCTTCACATATGGCCGATCGCGAACAGCCGATTTGCCTAAATCTGCACGGCCAGCTACCTTGTGCGCTTGTGGAGGCGACGCGTGTCCATCAATAGAAGACGGTTTCTGGAAGTCACGGCCCTCGGGGCGGGAGCGGCAACGGTCGGGTGCAGCGTGGGCGCGCCGGATACGACGCCGGCGTCATCGACCCCGGCATCTTCGGCCACAGGGTCCAGCGTGCCCACGGCCATTGCGGCGCTCAAGCCGATGACCGACGGCATCGTGCCGATTTCGGTCGACGAGCGGAAAGCGCGCATCGCGAAGGCGCAGCGGCTGATGGCGGAGCAGAAGATCGACGCGATCTTCATCGAAGGCACGGCGAGCTGCTTCTATTTCGCCGCCATGCGCTGGGGCCAGAGCGAGCGCACGTTCGGCGTCGTGATTCCCGCGAAGGGCGCGCTGGCGTACGTGTGCCCGAAGTTCGAGGAAGATCGCGCACGTGAGCTGATCCAGAAGCCGTTCGGCGACGAAGTGCGCTGCTGGGAAGAACACGAGAGCCCGTACAAGCTCATCGCCGGCATCGTGAAGGACCGCGGCGTGCAGTATCGCCGGATCGGGATGGAAGAACGCGTGCGCTTCTTCATCGCCGACGGCGTGCGCAAGGAAGCCGCCGGGTTCGAGATCGTCGACGCGACGCCGGTGACCGCCGGGTGCCGCATCTACAAGTCGGCGGCGGAAATCGCGCTCATGCAGCGCGCGAACGACGTGACGATCGAAGCGTACCGGGCCGCGCTCACGACGATGAAGCCGGGCATGACGCAGAACGAGCTGTCCGCCAATATCTCCGCCGCGTTCAAGGCGCTCGGCTTCACCGGCAGCGCCAGCGTGCAGACCGGGAAGTGGTCGGCGCTTCCGCACGGCAGCATCACGCCGCAGAAAATCCAGGAAGGCGACGTCGTCATGATCGACGGCGGCACCTCGTGCGAAGGCTACGCGTCGGACATCACGCGGACCACCGTCATGGGCAAGCCGACCAAACGCCAGATCGACGTCTGGACCAGGGAAAAGGAAGCGCAGTCAGCGGCGTTTGCGGCAATGAAGATCGGCGCGACCTGCGAATCCGTGGACGCCGCCGCGCGGAAGGTCATCACCGACGCCGGCTTCGGACCGGACTACAAGGTGCCGGGCCTCCCCCACCGCACCGGCCACGGCATCGGCCTCGAAGGCCACGAGTGGACGAACTTCACGAAGGGCAACACCACGCCGCTCGCGGCCGGCATGTGCTTCAGCGACGAGCCGATGATCGCGATCCCCGGCGAATTCGGCATCCGGCTCGAGGACTGCGTCTACTTCACCAGCGAGGGCGCGCACTTCTTCACGAAGCAGAGCATCTCGATCGATCAACCGTTTGGATAGGTTCCGGAGGGTTCCGGGAGGTTCCGGAGGGTTCCGAAAGTTCTTCGAACCCCGGAACATCCGGAACATCGGAACCCCGGAACCAGTCGTGTAACATTCTCTGGATCCGTCCTTCATGAACCGCCAAGTGATGCTCCGTCTCAAACGAACACTGCCGGTCCTGCTCCTCTGCGCCCCCCTCCTGACCGGGTGCGGCTACATGAAGGGCAAGGCCGTGAACATGGTGGCCGACACCCTGGCCTCGGGCGGCGACGTGTTCAC
>Ga0137451_1000416_pt1 | contig 12846 bp, 10 predicted proteins | sample EasRivERMGT500_2_FD_102336 | JGI IMG/M metagenome (GOLD analysis project Ga0137451, IMG submission 102336) | Soil microbial communities from meander-bound floodplain in the East River, Colorado, USA - East River MetaG ERMGT500_2 | ecosystem: Environmental > Terrestrial > Soil > Floodplain ... | reverse complement strand
CGGGCTCCGAGATTTTCTCTGTCAGCGCCCAGAACTCACTGTCGGACAACTGCGCCGGCAGCGTGTCCGGCGCGAAGCCGGCGACGGGCCCCGAAAAAGAAGAGATAAAAGAGATGAGCAGGAGGACCGCAAGGCCGCAGAGAGACAGCCTGCGGCCAGAGCTGAAGAGCAAAAAAGCCATGGGCCAGCAGACTACCAGAGGAAACGCGTTTCTTCGCTACTGTTGAGTCGATCGTACGTAGGGCGGACCGGACTTCGGTCCGCCCCACCTACTGCCCTAGCCGCCGACTTCCATCTCCGGATCGCTGGAGAAACACTTGACCACGCTGACGCCTGCAATCGGCACGACCATCTGAATCATCAGCCCCCAGTCCCAATCGCCAGCGTTCTTGATCTTGATATTGCTTTGGGCGTTCAACAACGTGAAGACGCCGTTGTTGTTGACGAGCACGCCCGTGCCCGCGATCGTGTTCTGGTTGTTGCCGAACGGCGACTGCTGCGTGGTGGCGCCACGCGGGATGAAGGTCAGCGCCCAGTTGGCGACGCCGGTGATGTTGTTGAGGGAGGAGTAGCTGGAATCCGCGACCATCAACGTGAAGGTCGCGCCGTTGGGCTCTGGTGTGCCGATGTCCTGGGCATTCCAGCTGTTGAAGGTGGTGGCTGTGCTGTCGTTGTAGGAGATCGTGCCCGCGCACCCCGCGACTTCATAGGGCGCCTGCGCGGCCGAGGAGTACAACGTGAACGTGACGGTAAAGCCGGTCGTCTGGACGGTGTTTGGCATGACGGATCAGTCCTCGCAAATCGTGCGCCTGGGGAACGTGACTGTCGTGAGAGCCGCGCATGGTAGCACGGGGAGTGTGCGCGGACGCACACTCGTGCGCCGTCACTTCTCGTATTGCGAGGCGAGCTTGTGGTACTCGGGATCGGCGCGGAGCTTCACCAGGTCGGGCTCCGTGCTGATCTCGCGGAGAGGATAGCGGGCGGCCAAGGCCTGCCGTAAGAGCCCGAGAGCCTTCGCCCGTTGATTCGCCAGCTCGGCGACGACCACGGCCTTGAACAGCACCGCGCCCGGTAGAGACTTCTGAGCCAACACCTGATCAAGCTCGGCGAGCGCCTCGGGGATCTGTCCGTCACGTGCGAGGTAGAGCGCGATGTTGCTGCGGATGTTCGTCGCATCGCTCGGAGTCTTCGTCAGCTGATCCCGCGCCAGCTGGAGCGCGCGCACGTAGCTTTCGTGAATCGTTTTCGAGCCCGGCGTGGCCATGCGCACCGCGTCGCCGAGATTGCCCCATCGTTGATAGCTGGTGGCATTGAGCTTCACGGCCTCGTCGAAGGCGTGCACGGCTTCTGGGTACTTGCCCTGGAAATAGAGGTTGGTGCCGAGGTTCGAGTACGTCTGAGCGTCCGGCGCAATCTGAAGGGCGCGCTGCAGGAACGCCGCTGCTTCCTCAGGGCGGCCGAGCTGATGGTACGCGGCCGCGAGACTCGAATACGCCCGTGGATGATCCGGCGCCACGGCCTGCATTTTCTCGAACGACGCGATCGCGTCCGGGTAACGACCCTGGCCGTACAAGAAGACGCCGAGCCGGGAATGCGGCTCCCACTCTTGCGGCGCCACCTCCGTCGCGCGGCGATACCGTTGCTCCGCGACTACCAGATCCTTCAGCGCCACGGCCAGATCGCCGACCTGCCACTGCAACTCCCAGTTCGAGGGGTCGAGCGTCTCAGCCTTTTGATACGCCGCGGCGGCCTTGTCGAGAGCGCCCGTCAACATCAGCGCCGCACCGAGCGCGATGTGCGAGATCGCGAGTTGATCGTTGTCGGCGACGGCTCGCTCGGCGTGCGCCAGCGCGCGCTTCTGCCATTCGGGATCCGGGCTCACTCTGTTTTTTCGCCAGTACGCCTGGCTGAGCCGGGCTTCGACGATGGGATACGGCGACTTGAGCACGAGCGCGCGATCCAGTTGCTTGATCGCGAGGTCGACGTTGCCTTCGCGGTAATACAGCCGCAGGCGTTCCGTCGCCCGCGCGTACAGTTCATGCGGCGGCGCATCCTCGTCCGCCAGCCCGGCCGGTGCGAACTGCGCGCGAACCCATCGCACCAGCGACGGCCCGGTCGTCCACGCGACGACTGCGGCCAACATGAGACCCGCGACAATCGTGCGGCCGCGTGACGCGCGCGGCCGGCGCTGAGTCTCGACCGCGGGCGCTGGGGCGGGTGCTTCGCGCGTGACCTGGTCGACACGCGAGACGGTCAGCGATCCGATGCGGGCTGCGACGCTCCGTAGCTCGTCGTGCAGGATCTCGGCGCTGGCGTGACGCCCCGCGGGCTCCTTGGCGAGACAGCGTTCGACGATCGCGACGATCTCGTCGGGCACATCCGGCGCGGCGCTACGCAGCGGCCTCGGCTCTTCATGGACGATTTGCCGCACGAGGCTGAGATTGGTCGTCGACTGGAATGGCAACTGACCCGCCAGCATCTCGTAGAAAACGACGCCGAACGAAAACAGATCCGATCGCGCGTCGACTTCATCACCGAGCGTCTGCTCCGGCGACATGTACGCCGGCGTCCCGATCGACGAACCGGCAATCGTCAAGGCCGCGGCCGTCGTGCGTTCGCCATCCCCGGCGCCGCCCCCCATCCGCTTCGCAATGCCGAAATCGAGGACCTTCACCAACCCGGACGTCGAGATCATGATGTTGGCGGGTTTCAGATCGCGATGGATGACACCAGCCTGGTGCGCCGCCTTGAGGGCGTCCACGATCTGCACCGAGTACTCGAGCGCGCGCGCGAGCGGTAACGGACCGCGGGCGAGTAGCGTGGCGAGCGACTCGCCACGCACGTACTCCATCACGATGAAGTCGACACCGTCGGCGGCGTTGATCTCGTGAATCGTGATGATGTTCGGATGCACGAGCGCCGAGGCGGCGCGCGCTTCGCGGACGAACCGCTCGCGCTGCACTGAGCCCTGACCGCCGGCCGGCAGAATCTTGATGGCGACTTCGCGATCGAGACGGGCGTCGTGGGCGCGATAGACCTCGCCCATACCTCCGGCGCCCAGGCTCGACAGTACTTCGTAAGAACCTAGTCTCGTGCCTGGGCTCAGAGGCATGGGCGAGGTTGGATCATCGCGGACGCACTATACCGTTCTCGAACGCCACAAAGGCAAGTTCCAGCTGCCACTGGGCACGCGCCTTCTCACTGGCATCGAGCGCTTGCGCGCATGCGGCAGATGGGCGTGGCGCCTCCTGACGATCGCCGGCGCAGATCCGCATCGCCGTGAACGGCGTGGCCGTGCGGTTCCACAAGCTCTCGCCCGGCAGGAAGCTGTACTCGAGGCTGTTGCGCGCCATGCGCTTGAGCTCGGCGTAGGACAGCCCGTACGTCAGCACCGCGCGCAGATACTCGTGCGTCATGTCCGAGCGCGACACACCGGCGTCGTCGGTCGACAGCGCGACCGGCACGCCGGCGCGAAGATACGTTGGGAGCGGATGATCGCGGCCCGTCACGCCAAGAATCACGTCGTTCGACGTGAGGTTGATTTCCACGAGCACGCGCTGCTCCGCCATCTTGCGCAGCAACCCAGCCGGATCCGTCTCGCTCATCACGCTGACGCCGTGGCCGATGCGCTCGGCGTGCGCCTTCTCGATCGACTCGCGGATGTGAAATCGCAGTCCTTCGGGCGGCACGAGCCCCATCGCCAGCTCGCCCGCATGCAGCGTGAGATGCACGGGCGGATAGATGCCGTGCATGAACTCGAGGATCTGCATGTGGAGGCGGAAGTCGCGCATCGGCACCACCCAGTCCTCGGGCATCACCAGGTTGACGCCGACGAAGCGCGGATCGGTGGATGCGAGCTCGTAGCCGAACAGAATCTGCGCGAACACGATCTCGCGCGGCAGGCCGCGCAGCACTTGATAGAGGTAGCGCACCGTCACAGCGCAACCCGGATCGGCCTGAGGCGTGCCGCACTTCAGCACCGCGCGCATCTTCGCTTCGTTGTCGTCGGCTTGTTTGCGCGTGGTGGCGACCGCCGCCTTGATGCCGGAGAGAAGACGGTTGCGCATCGCGGCGAAGTCGCCGCTCCACGGGCCGCCGGTTGCGCCCAGCACCGCGGCCTGATTCCCGTCGGCCGTGTGCATCAGTTCGAGGTACTGCAGACGATCGGCCGCTGAGCGCGCTGCCACTTCGGCCAGCATCTCGCCCGTATGACCTTCGGCCGCAGGAATGAACTTATCGAAGGTCGCAAAGAAGTGATCGTGACCGGAGCTCTTCTCCGGACGCCAGTTCCGCATCGACCAGGCGTCGATGAGCGAGTTGTAGAGCGCCTGGTCCTGAAACGCGCAGCTCGCGGCCGGCTTGCGCGAAGCGGCGTCACACGGATCGCACGGCGCCGCCAGCACCTGCTGCGATCCCCGATCGACGCATTGCCCGTTCGCGGCGGCGAAGCCGATGAGGCTCTCCGCATACACCGCGCCGCCCAGATGGTTGTGGAGGTCGCCGCCTTTCGGCATCTGCTGCAGAAACGCCAGCAGCCGGGGCGGCTGCGCGCGGATCGCGTCGAGCTCGCGCGCCGTGCGCTGCTCAGGCGTCAGCGTCGACTGCGACGCGTCAGGTGCAAGTGGAATTGACAGCAGCGCGACGCAGAGGACGACGGCAATTCTGGACATCTAGTGTTTGTATCCGATCAGATGCTCGGTCAACAGATCACGCCCGAAGTCGCCGTTGAAGTCACGCCACACCGAGTGAATGTGGTTGCCGTTGTTCTGCGTGTTGTCGTGTTCGATGAGGAACGTCGGGCCCTGCACGCGATAGTAGTAGCGCAGCCCTTTCTCCGTCGGACCTGCCCACGCGAAGGCGATCTTCTCGAGGCCGGCCGCGCGGATTCTCGACATCCGATCCGCCGCCACTTCAGGCAGCATCGTCGCGCTGTACGCCTCGATGACTTTCATGAGGAGGTCGCGCTGCGCGGGCTTCATCGCTGATGCCGCCAGTCCCGCCGGGTTCAGGGGATCGACTTTGATCTCCGTCATCGTGACGATGTCGGTGGGCGCGGTGGGCGTGATGATCACCGTCGCGCGCGCCGCGTCGTCGAAGGTGGCGAGAAGCGCACGCGCCGTGTCCTCCTGCGCGCCCAGCACGCGCAGACCAGCGTGCGGACCGTCTTTCACTTCCGCGGGATTCAGTCCAAGGAACAGCGGCGTGTTCGTGACGGTCATCTTGCCCGCGTCGACCGAAAACCGCAGCGACAGATGATGTCCCTCGGCGCGCCAGCCCCAGCGTCCCTTGGTCGACGGATCGCCGAAGACCGTGAAGTAGTAGAGCTCGGGATCGCGTGAGATGCCGCCGGCGCGTCCATTCCGCGCCGCCGCCTCGACCGCGCCGAGGATCGTCTCGTGGTCGATGATGCCCTTCGCCGTTGCGTAGCCGCTCTGGCTCACGCTGACCTTCAGCAGATCGAGGGCGCGTTGGCGCTGCGGCTCTGTCATGTCTTTGATGGGCAAGCCGTTCCGCGCGAAGGTGCTGGGCGGCACGAAGTGCCAGCGGGTCACCTCGTCCGACGTCAGCGGATAGACCGCCTTCGCGCGCTGCTCCGGCGTGAGGCTGGCAAGGAAGGCGTTGGCCGCCGTCGCGATGGTGGCGGCTGCTTTCTGTCGGGCCCAGAGGTCGGTGGCCAGGCCGGCGCCGACCAGGCCGAACAACACCGAAATGTGGATGACGATGCGACGTGGAACTGTGCGCATGGGCTGGGAGTATAATCGCCGCCGCTTACTATTCAGAACAGTAGATCCCCCATGACCAGACGGGCCGTCTCTCTCCTCGGCGTCGGGTTTGTGCTCATCTTTCTATCCGGCGGCTGCGCCGCGGCACCCCAACGCCTCAATGTTTTAGCCCTCGTTGTTGAAGTGACCGACACGGATGTGCGGCTGCTTGCGGCTCGCCTTGCCGAAGGGGTCGTGCGGGCGCCGGCGGTTGAGGCGCGCGTGGCATCCATCCGGCGTGGGGACGCGATGCTGATCGAGTACGGATTGACCGCGGCGTCGGGCGCCAGCGCGGGGCCAGCATCTGTCGGACAATTCATCGTCTCGAGAGAAGCCATTGCGGAATCTGTCGATGATCGGCTGCCCGGCGGCAGGGTGCGGGCGCGAAGCCGGATCGTCACGGTAGCCGTGCCGTTGCTGCCGGACGCTCGCGCGATAGCGTTCTCGCGCGTCGAACCTTCGCCAACCGATCCGGTCGACACCTGGAAACGCGTTCCTGCGGGGCGTGCGTCACTGCCGGAGGCACGAATTCGATGAAGCGCCGAGCCCACTCACTCATCGGATCCTGGTTCCTCGTTGTGACCTGTATCGCGGTTGCCGGCAGTTGTACGGACACCTCACATCCACCTTTGGAGGTTTTCAAAAACCAACTCCTGTCGAGCCTCGTCGAGCCACCGCCAGGACACCTCGGTCCTGGCGCGACACTCCAAGACGGCGGTTTCGGCTCGCTCAACATCGCCATTCTTGGTGATGGGTTCGATGAAACCGAGGAATCACAGCAGGCCTATCGTGACGCCGCCGACGCATTCAGCGCCAGGTTGCTGTCGAACTCGCCGTTTGGCGGCCTGGCCACTGCCCTGACGGTCTTTCGCGTCGACGTCATTTCGGACGAGGCCGGTATTGACGTGCCGGTTGACTGCAACGGGTCGCCCTACGATCCACCAACTCCGTTTGCGTTCGCGCGGTCCGCAAAGAACCCTGCCAACATCCTCGAGACATCGTGGTGCGCAACGGCCGCCGTGAGCGGTCAGCCCACGAAGGCCTTTCTGAATTCGTCGAGCCCATTGATCCAGGAGTTCGCGAACTCTACTGCACGGGTGCCCGACATCATCGTCGTGCTCGTCAACGACTGGATGTTCGGCGCGACGGCCTGGCCGGACGACGGCATCGTCTTCGTGTCGATCGGTCAGAACCTGACAGGCGACACGAATCCGGACGACGGCAACCCACTGCAGCCGAACGCACCCGCGGCGTATCCCGACGTCGCGGTTCACGAAGTCGGGCACCTCGAGCCGTTCTACTTGCTCGACGAGTACATCAAGCTTTCCGCAAGGCCCGACGCGGCCCAGGCGGCGGTGATCGACGCCAGTCCGAATCTCACGACCACCATGACGCCGCTCAAGTGGCAGGCGCTTGCGGACGTCACGGTACCGCCAGCATCGGCGTGTCCCGGAACTTTCGACGCGGGCGCCGTCCCGGGCGGCTACTGGTTCGACCAGGGCGTGTTTCATCCGGCGTGCGAGTGCAAGATGAACAACACGTACGCGGCGCCATTCTGCGTGGTGTGTCGCCAGCAACTCATGGACCGCCTGGCGCCGTACCTGACGGAGGCAGATCGCGAGGCGCTTGGTCGCCTGCAGGCAATGACCTGGCTCGTGCTGGACAGCTTTCGGCAAACCAGCACGGATGCGAGGCGCTACAACGTCAAGTACACGATCAGCGGCGGGATCGAGCCGACTCCAGATGGATGGCCCACCGGCGAGGTGGGCATCCTGATTCAGCCCAAGGAGCGAGTGATCATCGGCAAGGCGACGGGCCCGATGCTGTTTCCGCCCAATGCGACGTCTGACTTTGCGTACCAGATCATCACGCGGAGCGTGAGTGGTTCTTCCCTGGGTCCGCCAGTCGTTGCCGAGACGGAGCACTTCCCGTTGACCTGGCCGAGCGCTGCCGGCGCTCGGATCAGTGTCGTGCGGAAACCGGGCTATCGGATGACGGTAGGGTTAATCAGGGATCGGTAGACGTGAGCAAAGAAGTGCGCGGCGCCGAGACCGATTGAATCGGTCCCGGGCCGCGCGTAGTGTCTCTCAATTGCCGAGATTCTCCTCCGGGTTGTCGGGGACGCAGACCTCGAACTCCTCATGGAAGCCCTTCGGGCATGCGGGACCGATGCCTCCGCCGCTGCCTCCGCCGGAACCGCCACCCGAGCCGCTGCCGGATCCGCCACCTTCTGGTTCCTTGCCGCCGCACTTTACGATGGCGGCCTGGCATTTCTTAATGGCGTCCATGATGCACGCAGCCACCTCCGAACGTCTGTTGGCCGGGGTGTTCCAGATTGCTCTCGCCGCCACTCGCTCCAGTTGCCCGGTCGCGAAACGCACAGCAAGTATCGACCCTAAGAGATCTCCTTCACCGCCTCTGCCGCGCTTCTTACTCTTCTTCGCCATCATCGCCCTCCTTGTAGGGCCGTGCTCGCCGAACCTGTTCTGAAGTCAAAGAGCCATGGGTTGTAGTTGATTTCCTTCCGCATGTAAAGGAGCCACCCGTCCGGCGTGGGCGTGTAGCTGCCGAAGGAGATGCCGTCGATTTCATTTGAAACAAGTTGCGTCGGCCTCCCGTCGCTGAGCGCCAATATCGTCACCGTCGCGACGCCACCGTTTATCGTTGTCGCGAACATGCGGTCGCGGGCAGCGTCGAGGCGCGCAGTGACGCCTAGTACGCCCTCCGCCGTCGCCACGTGTCGCACGGTGCCGGAGCGACCGACCTCGAATACGTCGCTTCCGATCCCTCGATCCGGCCGCCACGCGCCGGCAGCAATCACAGTGCCGCGGCGGGTCCAACCTGCGATATGGAGCTGGATGCCATCTGGTTGTTCGAGAATCGATCGGGGCGTGCTGTCTCGGTTCTCAAGGTCAAGCCAGAACAGCTTGCCGCCGCGATATGGACGTCTACTCGATGACACGAATGCGAGTGCTTTTCCGTCGGGCGACACTTCAAGGTCAGTGAAGGAATCCTCATTATTCGTAGTCTTGGCGAGAACAGTGGCCGTCCCACGGAACTCGGCGTCGACGGTCGTCCGTACGAGTTCAAACCCGGCGGATCCCTCAGGGGCACGACGCACGAGGAACACTTCTCTGGATCCAGCAGATCCCCACGCAGTGGTCTGACCTAGAAGTGACCATGTCCCTATGTCAATTCCACGAAACCAGAAGCGGTCGGACAGCAACACGGCCGGCTTGGAGGCATCGAGCTCTTGAATCCAGAGTTCGGGGGTGCGCGAGTTTTCCGCAGGCCAACGAACGAACACCATGTGTTGACCGTCGGGAGAAAGGTCAACACTCGCGCCAGGACCGACTACTCGCTCGATGCTCAGCCGAGCGTCATTCCATCGAGCGAAGACAAGATCTGTATCGAACGTCGCGAACTGCACAAACGAGCTTCGGCGCCGGTTGAACACCAGGCGGTCTCCGGCTGCGGCCAGGCTTGGCGACACGTCACTCCTGCTGTCGTTCGTAAGCTGACGAGGCGCGGCGTTCGAACTCGGATTCACCGCCCAAAGATGTGCGATCTGTGCGACCGTGTCGGCGACAAGCACGTCGCCCGCTGTGGAGACGTCCACCGACTCCTCTTCTAGTGGACTTGTCGTTACGGCCGATCGGCGACGCGACCCGAGGTTGTACTCCCAGATGTCCGATTGTCCATTCTCATTGGAGACGTACACGATGCGCTGCCCGTCCGCACCACGCCAGCGCGGGGTGATGACCAGACTCGCTTCCAGAGCGATCGACTCGGCGTTCTGACCGTCAAGGTCCGCGGTCCAAAGAGCGCCAGCCCTATCGATGAGCACTGTGCGAGCCTCATCGGCTCGCACATCAATATTGACTGTGTCCCCAGAAGCGGTGAATCGCTTGCCCTGCGACGGGTCAGTCACCTGATGTGTCGTACCATCGCGGGTGTCGTACCGCCACAGCAGGCTTTGGCTGCTACCAGCCGACTTACTGAAGTAAATGTGCGTGCCAATCCATCGGACGAGCGCGACGTCGTCCCAGGCTCCGCCGAGCGGCTTCGGCGGCGCAGTCGTCTCGCCCCATACGGAAATGAACTGCACGTGAGCCTGGTTGTCGACGGGCACGAGGCAGGCAATCTGCTGCCCGTCCGGCGACCACGCCGGTGTCTTGAGCCGATCGCGTACGTCGCCGATCGCCACAGGATCGCGACCGTCGACAGATCGAATCCACAGGCGCGACTTCCCGTGCTGTCTCGAGATGAACGTCACCGCCTTTCCGTCCGGAGACACGCGGCTGCCGAACTCGAACGTCGGCCAGGTGACGATGGGCCCCTGGTTCTGCAACTTGGCAGTTTCGCCGCCATCAGACCGCCAGCGATCGACAGCGACGACGCCTGCAATCACCGCAGCGACAAGCGCCGCAGCCGAAAGCTTCGCTCGCCAACTCCACGCGCGCAGGTCGGTCAGGATGCCGCCCGACGGCGCCATCAGGCGGGCGAGCACCGGAGCGTCAAGCGCCTTCCGAACTTCTTCGAACGTCTGAAAGCGCGCGTCCGGTTTCTTGTCGACGCAACGCGTCACGATCGCGCGCAACTCGGCCGGCGTGATGCGCGAGAGTGGCGCCGTGCTTCCGGCCGCGCGCGGCTCGGCGGCGGGCGACGACTGCTCTGCCGGCAAGTAGCCGGTGAGACACTCGTGCAGAAGTACGCCGAACGAAAAAATATCTGAGCGCCGATCGACGGACCCGGCCGACGCCTGTTCGGGCGACATGTAGGCGGGTGTGCCGACCGCGCGTCCTGGCACCGTCCCCACCCCGGTCGTAATGGCCTCCGGCTGGTTGATGTGCTTCGCGATGCCGAAGTCCATCAACTTGATGTGGCCGTGCGACGTCATCATGACGTTCGCGGGCTTGATGTCGCGATGGATCAACCCGGTGGCGTGCGCGAGGCTCAGCGCTTCGGCCATCTCGCGCGCGAGACGGATGACGCGTTTCGGGGCGAGCGGTCCTTCCTTGAGCAACGCTCGAAGCGTCTTGCCTTCGACGTACTCCATGACCAGCAGCGTGACGCCGTCGGCGGGCTGCAGCAGTTCATGGATTTTGCAGATGAAGGGATGGTCGAGCGACGCGGCGAGCCGTGCCTCGCGCTCCAGCCCGTGCGCGGAGTTCGCGCTCCGTCCGGGCCGCACGGCTTTGATCGCGACCAGCCGATCGAGCTGGCGGTCGCGTGCCTTGTAGACCTCGCCCATGCCCCCGAAGCCAATGGGGCCAAGGATCGTGTACCGCCCGGCACCGAGATCGGCGCCCAGCTGATACACGACCGGATCGGAGGAACCTACGGTCTCAGTCGCGCGGTCGTCGGCCATACCACGCCATATGGAAGGGGCCGATTCTACGCTACCCACGCCGGGCCGGCGCTAAATACAGCGGTAAAACCCGAAAACGCCCTCGTTTGCCATAATCGACGCGTGGACGCTGCGAAGCTGGCCGACGGCCTGGTCTACTACATCGTTTTTCTGTTCTCGACGACGGTGCACGAGGCCGGCCACGCGTGGGCGGCCAAGCTCGGCGGCGACCTGACGGCGTATCACGGCGGCCAGGTCTCGCTCGATCCGCGGCCGCACATTCGCCGCGAGCCGTTCGGCATGGTAGTGCTGCCGCTGCTGGCGACGCTGGTGTCGGGATGGCCGTTCGGATTCGCGAGCGCGCCGTACGACCCGGACTGGGCCCTGCGTCATCCGAAGCGCGCCGCCTGGATGGCGCTGGCCGGACCCGCGGCCAATGTCGTGCTGATCATTCTCGCGGTGATCGCCATCCGGATCGGCGTGTCCGCCGGCGTGTTCTTCCCGCCGGAGTCCGCGAGGTTCGGTCACCTCGTCGGCGCCGCCGAGGGCACGATGTGGACCGCGATGGCGTTCAACGTCAGCGTGGTGTTCTCGCTGAACCTGATGCTGGTGTGCCTCAATCTGTTTCCGGTGCCGCCGCTCGACGGCAGCGGCGTCATCATGCTGGCGATGCCCCGGTCAACCGCGAACCGGTATCAGGAACTTCTGTGGAAGAACCAGATGTTGAGCATCGCCGGCATGCTGGTCGCGTGGAGAGTTTTCGACTACGTGTTCGATCCGATCTTCTGGGCTGCGGTCAACCTGATCTATCCGGACACGTCGTACAGGTAACAGGATTGCCGCAGGGATTAGTGCGAGGCCTGCATTCCGGCCTGCTTCATCCACTCGGCCTGGCGCTTCGCCATCTCTTCTGGCGTCAGGTCTTCCTTGTGCGTCGCGACCGTCCACTTGTAGCCCTGCGGATCGGTGAACTGACCACAACGATCGCCCCAGAACTGATCGGACACCTTGCCCATCGGCCCGTCGGCGACTTTGGCGCCTGCCTGAACCGCGCGGTTGAAGATCACGTCGCAATCAGGGACGTAAACCCACAGCGACGTCGGTGAACCGCCGAACGCTTTCGGGCCTTTGCCTCCGCCGAATCCAGCGTCGTTCACCATGATGTGCGAGTCACCGATCTGCACATCGGCGTGCATGATCTTGCCGTCGGGGCTGGTGGCTCGCGACCGCTCGACGGCGCCGAGCGCCTTCTTGTACCAGTCGATCGCTTGCGCGGCGTTGTCGAGCGTGAGCTGTGGCGTCACGGTGTGGAAACCGTCCGGAACCGGCGACTTGGCTTTCTGCATTGGAACCTCCCTCGAGAAAAAACAGACAAGCCGACCCCACGTGCAATCGCGGTACCTCGGGACACAGTGCGCCTGTCGACGGGCGCTGATTCAACGCTCCGTCGGGTGTGGAACGGTTTGCCCATCTTCAGCAGGGCCGGCGAAGATCCTGTAGCGGGGACAGGTAAAAACATGGTCCGGAGCTATTCCCGCGGCCTTCTGGGAAACGATGTTCTCGATGGCGTCCCAGGAGTGGCGATTCGAGCGCTTCGACATTGAAGAGACGTCGCAGTCCATTCCCGCGCGATTCGACCGCCAGGTCCGCCGGCACGCCGAGCGCATCGCCGTCAAACTCGGCGATGAAGCGTGGAGCTATCGGCAGCTCGACGCGCGGGCCAACGGTGTGGCG
>Ga0137451_1000414_pt1 | contig 12871 bp, 10 predicted proteins | sample EasRivERMGT500_2_FD_102336 | JGI IMG/M metagenome (GOLD analysis project Ga0137451, IMG submission 102336) | Soil microbial communities from meander-bound floodplain in the East River, Colorado, USA - East River MetaG ERMGT500_2 | ecosystem: Environmental > Terrestrial > Soil > Floodplain ... | reverse complement strand
TGGTCGGTTCCGGGACGGAACTTCACTTCCTTGACGTGGATCTGCTTCTGCTTGAGCTTCGCCTCATGGGCTTTCTTCGCCTCGCGGTACTTGAACTTGCCATAGTCCATCAGCTTGCATACCGGCGGCTTGGCCAGGGGGGCGATTTCTACGAGGTCTACTTCGGCTTCCTCGGCCATCTTCATGGCCTGCGCGATCGGCACAATACCGACCTGCTCGCCGCCAGTTCCTATCAGCCGCACTTCGGGTGCGTTGATCTCGATGTTGATGCGCTGCGCTCTATCCGTGGCGATGTTTATCTCTCCAAGAAATTGAAAAACTAAGCCGTACCGCCCGACTGAGCCTCGTTGCGGAGGCGGGCTATGAAATCGGGCAGGGAAACCTGCCCGAGGTCTTCACCGCTTCGGGTGCGCACGGCCACCTTTTCGGCTGCCTTTTCCTTTTCTCCGACGATCAACTGGTACGGCAGCTTCTGTAAGCTATGTTCCCGAATTTTATAGGTTATTTTCTCGTTCCTCAAGTCCGGCTCGCAACGCCAGCCGGCGCGTTTCAGGGCGCTCGCGACGGCTTGCGCATAGGCCGCCTGTCCCTCAGAAATGTTGAGCACTATCACCTGGACGGGCGCGAGCCACAACGGCATGGCCCCGGCGTAATGCTCCACAAGGATGCCGATAAACCGCTCCATCGAGCCGACGATGGCTCGATGCAGCATGACAGGAACTTTGCGCGTGTTGTTCTCCGCAACGTATTCGGCACCGAGGCGCCCGGGCATGGAAAAATCCACCTGCATGGTGCCGCACTGCCAGGAGCGGCCGATGCTGTCCTTCAGGTGATACTCGATCTTGGGGCCATAGAACGCCCCTTCCCCCGGCAGCAGTTCGAAAGCCAAGCTGCTACTTTCCAGCGCCGCTTTGAGCGCGCGTTCGGCTTTGTCCCACGTTTCGTCGGCGCCGACCCGCTTCGGCGGCCGCGTGGCGAGCTTGTAGACGACCTCGGTAAAACCGAAATCGGCGTAGACCTTTTGCAACAGCGCAGTGAACGCGGTGACTTCCGGCTGAATCTGTTCTTCGGTGCAAAAGACGTGGCCGTCGTCCTGCGTAAATGCCCGGATGCGCATGATTCCGTGCAGCGCGCCGGAAGGCTCGTTGCGGTGGCACGCCCCGAATTCGCCGTAACGCAGCGGAAGCTCGCGGTAGCTGTGCAGGCCTTTGTTGTAGATCTGGACGTGCCCGGGGCAGTTCATCGGTTTGATCGCATAGTCGCGCTTTTCCGATTCGGTCGTGAACATCAGCTCCTTGTAGTTCTCCCAGTGGCCCGATTTCTCCCACAGGCTGCGGTCAAGAACCTGCGGGCAGCGCACTTCGAGATAGCCGTTCTCCAGGTAAACCCGACGCATGTACTGTTCGACCTGCTGCCAGATCGCCCATCCCTTCGGATGCCAGAACACCATGCCGGGTGCCTCTTCCTGAAGGTGAAAAAGATCGAGCTGCGTACCCAGCCGCCGATGATCGCGCTTCTCCGCTTCCTCGATCATCTTGAGGTAGGCCTCCTGCTCCTCTTTCCTTGCCCAGGCCGTGCCATAGATCCGCTGCAACATCTCGTTTTTTGAGTCGCCGCGCCAATAGGCCCCCGCGACCTTCGTCAGCTTGAAGACCTTGAGCTTGCCGGTAGAGGGGACATGCGGGCCGCGGCAGAGATCGATGAAGTCGCCTTCCCGGTACAGCGAAACCTCCTCGCCGGCGGGGATTGAAGCGATAATCTCGGCCTTGTAGTGTTCGCCGATCGACTTGAAATACTCGATCGCCCGGTCGCGAGACCAAACCTCGCGGGTCACTGGGACATCCTTTCTCGCCAACTCGGCCATGCGTTTTTCGATCGCGTTGAGATCCTCGGGCGTAAACGGCCGCTTGAAGGAGAAATCGTAGTAAAAGCCGTTCTCGATCACCGGCCCGATGGTCACTTGCGCCTCGGGGAAAAGCTCCTTGACGGCGTAAGCGAGCAGGTGCGCGGTGGAATGGCGCAGGATCTCCACACCGTCCTTGTCGCGCTCGGTGATGACGGCGAGCTCGGCGTCGCGCTCGATGCGAAACGAGGTATCGACGAGCTTTCCGTTCACCCTGCCCGCGAGCGCCGCGCGTGCCAGGCCCGGACCGATGGCGGCCGCGACTTCGAGTACCGATGGCGGATTTTCGAATTCGCGAGCAGAACCGTCCGGCAGCGTGATCTTCACCATGTCTATTCGGGTTTTCTACCGACCTCCAGACTCTGCGAAGCTCTAGTTCGAGTCGGAGTTCTTGAAATGAACCAGACGTGACAGGCCGAGCACGTTGACCGGCTGGATGTTGACGATGTTCCAGTTCATGTTGCTGACGTACGTTTCGATGGGAAAATCGGGGCGGAATCCGATTCTGGAGGCGAAGGGCCGCAGCAGGGCTTCGCCCCACTTCCAGATTCCATTTCCGCTGAAATGATTCAGCAGATAGATATCGCCGCCGGGTTTGCACGCTCGGCGCGCCTCACGAATCAATCCACGCGGGTTGGGCGTGACCGAGTACACGTACGATATCACCACGTGATCGAAACTGCCGTCGGGGAACGTGGTCTGCTCAGCGTCCATGAGATAGAGTTCGACGTTGTCGAGGCCCAGCCGCTCGGCACGGCGCCTCGCTACAGCAAGCATCTCTTCCGATATATCGATTCCTACGATCGATACCCCACGCGGATAGAGGGGTAGTAGCAGTCCCGTCCCAACACCGATTTCCAGGATTCTTTGGCCCGGCAGGGCCCGAAGCGTGCGCACGAGCTGTCGGCGCCCATGCTGCAGCAAGGACCCGAAAACAATGTCGTACAGTGGAGCGTATTTCCTGTAGACGCGTTGAACCGCCTGCTGATCCATTTCGGTAGCTTGTTCTTAGATCTCGAACACGAGTAGTTAAGCCGGCGCTCCGTGTCCGACTTCGAGCGTTGAGCGGCGCGGCGCGGCGCGTCCGTTCCGACGCGAGTAGTTAAGCCGGCGCTCCGCGTCCGGCTTAACAAGTTGGTAGGCGCGATTGGACTCGAACCAACGACCCCCACCATGTCAAGGTGGTGCTCTAGCCAGCTGAGCTACGCGCCTGGAGAGCGCAGAATTCTATCGGAAGGCCCGCCCCCGCACAAACCATGACGATCTTCCGTTGCGATCCCACAACAACTCATCCGCTCCAACTCCTCGATCGCGAATTATAGACGTACGGCTTGTATTTGAAGACCACGTTCCGGCAGGAAAGCGCGTACTCGCCGGCCGAAACAGAGTACCCAATAGGCATGCCGCCCGGGCATTTTCCCACCGTCAGGACATATTTGGGCACGAGCTTGTCGAGCGCTTCCGGGTAAGCGCCGCTCTCGCGCTTGTGCGCTGCAAGCGCGGAAATCATCTGCGATCCGCGGGTCTCGACGATCAACCTCTCCTTCTGGTCCTCGCTGTATACCTCGATCGCGACATATCCGATCAGAAGAAACCCGGCGACGATGGCAAGCGGAACGACCTGACCTGCGCCTGCATCAACGTTTTTGTAGCTCATCTTCTGCCTCCGAGCTGAGAAATGTCCGTCAACCACAAATACTACCATTACCGCAAGCCAAGCATTTCCGCAGCGTGCTTACGCGTCGTTGGAGTGATTGCGACTCCGCCCAGCATGCGCGCGATTTCTTCGATTCTGGATTTCTGGTCGAGGACCGCGACCCTGCTTTTCGCGACGCCGCTATCTGCGCCCTTGGCGACGGACCACTGCTCGCGCGCCTGCGACGCCACTTGCGGGAGATGCGTGACGCACAAGACTTGCCGCTCCTCGCCTAAGGTCTTCAGTTTCTTGCCGACGATTTCGGCCACCGCCCCGCCGATCCCCGCATCGACTTCATCGAAGATCAGCGTAGGCACCGCCGCCGCCCGGCTCGTGATTACTTGAATCGCCAGACTGATGCGGGATAGTTCCCCTCCGGAGGCCACTTTGGACAGAGAGCGTGGTTCTACGCCGGGGTTGGTTGTGACCAGAAATTCGACTTGCTCGTTGCCGGCGACGCTGCCATCAGGAAGGAGCGAGCGCAGCTCCACGTCGAACCGCCCTCCCGCCATCGCCAGTTCCTTCATCGCCGCGTTCACTTCGCGACCGAGTTTCGTTGCAGCTTTGCCACGCTCGGCGGAAAGCCGAGCGGCGAGCCCGTCGTAGTGTAAGCGCGCCTCCTGTTCCTGCCCGGCGAGCGCGTCGAGGTCCGCAGTGATCTCCAAATCCTTCAGCCGCGCCTGCAGCGAGGCCAGGAGATCGGGCAGACCTTCAGGTTTCGCTCGAAACTTGCGTGCTGCATTGTGCACAGCTTCGAGGCGCTGCTCGACTTCGCGCAAACGCCCGGGGTCGAGCTCGATCCGATCGATGTAGTGCCGCAGCGCATAGGCGGCCTCGCGCAACTGCGCCTCGCCCGATTCGAGCAGAGCGATCGTTTCGCGTAGCGACGCGTCGTATTCGATTAGCGGGCGCAGCCGCGAGAGCACCCCCGACACCGCGCCAAGCGCGGCGCTCTCCGATTCCGAGAGCGCGTCGATCGCCCCACGTCCGCCCTCCAGCAGGCTCGCCGCATGAGCAAGCCGGCCGTGCTCCGATTGGATGACTTCCCACTCTCCGGGCTGAAGCGCGAGCCGGGATAGGTCTTCGACCTGCCAGGTGAGCTGCTCCCGTTCCGCGTCGCGTGCCGCTGCGTTGCTTTCATGGTCAAGTCTCAGTCGGCAAAGTCTTTGCCACTCGCGGTACGCGCCAGCCACCTCCTTGGCGAGAGAAGCAAGCCCGGCGTGCACGTCGAGCACCCGGCGTTGCGCTTCCGGCTTGAGAAGCGATTGGTGCGCATGCTGGCCGTGGATATCGACCAGCCCATCTCCGGCCTCCCGCAGCTGGTTAACCGTTGCCGCGTGGCCGTTGATGAACGCGCGCGAACGCCCGTTCCGATCCACTACGCGGCGCAGCAACAGTCTGTTCTGGTCGCCCTCGAGCGCCTGCTCCCGCAACCAGTCCCCGAGCCTCGCTTGCGACTCGAGGGAAAATTCGGCAGTTACGTCCGCGCGCTCGGTGCCGGCGCGTACCTGCTCGTTTTCTGCACGTTCGCCAAGCGCCAGCGACAGCGCGTCGATCAGGATGGACTTTCCGGCGCCGGTCTCGCCCGTCAGCGCGGTGAAACCCGGCCGGAACTCAAGCTCCAGCCGATCGACGATGGCGAAGTCCCGTATGGACAGGTGTAAGAGCATCTTCTTAACAACGGATGAAACACACGTAGGCAGACAGCGTTCAGCTCCCCGGCGGCTAGAGCACCTCGCTCCAATGCAGCTTCTCGCGCAACATCGCGTAGTAGCTGTAACCTGGAGGATGGACGAATTTGATCGTGTGCTCGGCGCGCCGGATGACGACGCGGTCTCCCTCCTGCAGATCGCACTGCATCTGCCCGTCGAAATGGAGTCGCGCATCGATCGAGCGCTTCAGGGTGATGTCGATCACCGTGCGGTCGCTCACCATGATCGGCCGATTGGAGAGCGTGTGCGGGCAAATCGGCACCAACGCGAAGCCCGGCACGCTCGGCTGCAGGATAGGTCCGTCTGATGATAGCGCGTAGGCGGTCGAACCGGTCGGCGTCGCGACGATAAGTCCGTCTGCACGCAAGTCGTAGACGAACTCGCCGTCGATGTGCACCAGGAACTCGATCAGCCGGCCCACCGCGCCTTTGTTCACGACCGCGTCGTTGAGCGCGAGCGTGGCGAGCGTGACGACACCGTCGCGGCGTACTTCGGCGGCGAGCATGGTACGCTCCTCGATGGCGTGGCGGCCGGCAAGAATCTCGGCCATCGCGTCGAGCATCTTTGCAGAAGCGATGTCGGTCATGAAACCGAGCCGGCCTTGGTTGACCCCGACGAGGGGCACGCGATGCACCGCCAAGTGCCGTGCGGCGTTGAGCATGCTTCCGTCGCCTCCCTGCACCACGGCGAGATCCGCTTTGGCGCCGATCTCGGCGTAGTCCGCAGTGGGAAAACCATTGATGCCGCTCGCGGCTGCGGTTTCCTTTTCTAAGAGCACCTCGCGTCCCTGCTTACGAAGGTAATCGCCCATTATCGCGAGCCCGCTCGCAACTTCGGCGGAGTTGTAGCGGCCGATCAATGCTATGGTCTTGAAAGCGGGCATACCGTCATTAAATCATGAACATGCATGGCTGACAAAGGGCCGGGCGAAAACTTGAAAGCAAAACCGCAAATCAGGCCGATTCTGTAGAATCGGAACCTATGTTAGACCGTCGCGCGCAGATCCTGCTTAAGACCCTGGTGGAGCGTTATATCGAGGAAGGCGAACCGGTCGGCTCGCGCGCGCTCTCGCGCTACTCCGGCCTCGAGCTGAGCCCGGCGACGATCCGCAACGTGATGGCGGACCTTGAGCAGCTTGGCTTCGTCGCAAGCCCGCATACATCGGCGGGACGCATACCCACTCCGCGCGGCTATCGCTTCTTCGTCGACACGCTGCTCACGGTAAAGCCCCTCGCCCGCGTCGAGATCAGCCAGCTCGAAGTCAACCTGCATCCTGACCACCCGCAGCGCCTCATAAGCGCGGCCTCGCAGCTTCTGTCAGAGCTCACCCACTTCGCGGGCGTCGTGGCGGCAAACAAGCGCGAGGCGCCGGCTTTCCGTCACATCGAGTTTCTGGCGCTGTCGGACAAGCGCGTCCTGCTCATAATCGTCACGCCGGACGGGGATGTGCAAAACCGAATCCTGTCTACGGAAAAGACCTACTCGCCTTCCGAGCTGACGGCGGCGGCCAATTTTATTAACCAGAACTACGTGGGCCTCACTTTTCAGGAGATCCGCAGCCGCGTGCAAGGCGATTTGAGACAGCTTCGAGAAGACATGATGCACCTCATGACTGCGGCTCTCGAGGCAGGCAGCGAGGCGTTATCGGAGTCGACCGAGAACTACGTCATTTCCGGCGAGCGAAATCTGCTTGATTCCCACGACCTCGCATCGAATATGTCGCGGCTTCGGGAGCTGTTCGAGCTGTTCGAAAAGAAGACGGCGCTCATGCAGATCCTCGAGCTCAGTACCCACGCCCAAGGGGTTCAGATCTTTATCGGCGGCGAGTCCGGCATCGCGCCGCTCGACGAGTGCAGCGTCGTCACGGCGCCCTACGACGTCGACGGGCAGGTCATCGGCACGGTGGGGGTGATCGGACCGACCCGCATGGCGTACGAGCGCGTGATCCCGATCGTCGCCATCACCGCCAAGTTGCTGAGCAGCGCGCTATCGAGCCACTAGGTCGGGAGTCGAGAGCCTGGAGCCGAATTTGGCTCACCAGCCCTCACGCCGGACTCTAACCTCCCGACTCTCGGCATGGACTATCTCCCTGAGCCCCAGCATCAGCACGGCACGGTTTCAAAAACGGCCATCCTGCTCGTCAACCTGGGCACGCCGGATGCGCCCACGCCGCTGGCGGTACGACGATTCCTAAAACAGTTCCTGTCCGACCCGCGCGTGATCGAGATTCCTCGTGCGCTTTGGCTGCCAATCTTGCACGGGTTCATCCTCAATGTGAGACCAATAAGATCGGCGAAAAAATACGCATGCATCTGGTCCAAAGACGGTTCGCCTCTGAAGGGGCACACCGAGCGACAGGCGGGCTTGTTGCGCGACTACTTCAGCTTGCAGGTCCATTCGCCGATCACGGTCGATTTCGCCATGCGCTACGGCGAACCTTCGATCCCAGGCACCTTGGCCCGCCTGAAGTCGGAGGGCTGCGACCGCATCCTGGTGATGCCAATGTATCCTCAGTACGCGGCGAGCACCACCGCGAGCGCGCTCGACGAGGTTGCCGAGTACTTGCAGCGGGTGCGGAACGTACCGGAGATCCGGGTGGTCAAGCACTTTCACGACCACCCAGCGTACATCGGCGCGCTGGCGCGTCTGGTGCGCGATCACTGGGGGCGGTCGGGACGCCCGGACAAACTGGTAATGAGCTTCCACGGCCTGCCGCGCTACACGCTGACCCGCGGCGATCCCTATCATTGCGAATGCCAGAAAACCGCGCGCCTTCTTGCCGACGAGCTGGAACTCGCCGAAAGCCACTGGCAAGTCACCTTTCAGTCCCGTTTCGGACCCACGGAATGGCTCAAGCCCTACACGGCTTCCACCCTGGCTGACTACGGCCGGCAGGGCCTACGCCGCGTTGACGTTATCTGCCCGGGTTTCGTCGCCGACTGCCTGGAAACGCTGGAGGAAATCGGCATTGAGGGAAAAGGAATCTTCCTCGGTGCGGGCGGCAAGGAATTTCACCTCTTGCCCTGCCTCAACGAGCGCGATGACTGGATCCACTCTTTCGCCAGCATCGCGCGAGAGCACCTCGCCAACTGGGTAAGCGAATCTTGGAATCCGCAGCTCGCAAAGGCCACGGCCGAGGACAGCCGCAGGCGAGCCCTGGGTACAGGCGCCGGGGCCTGACACGCCGCCAAGCGTAGTCGACAGCTGGTCTTGAAATCTCCTGAGAAAAACCCAAGGTGGGGACTAGCCGATCCTTGTAAGACATCAAGGTACATTTTGCGGAGAATTCATGTCCGATCCGGACCAACCTACCCCACCCGCCGGCGCCGAAGGCATTCGGGTCGGTACAACCGCGCCAGATCTCTTGTCAGAGACCCCGTCTAAAGAACCCAAAGTCGCGCCTGATGCGGATTTCGGGGAGTTACTGCGACAGGCGGAATCAAAGGCCCAGGAACACCACGACGCTTGGCTGCGGGCCAGGGCCGAGGCCGACAACATACGCAAGCGAACGCAAATCGAGCTGGCCAACGCCTACAAGTACGCAATCGAATCTATCGCCACCGAGCTGCTTCCCGTCAAGGACAGTCTGGAAGCGACGCTTGCCGCCGACTCCGCCGTCCTTGAAGCTCTGAGGAGCGGAGTCGTTCTGACATTGAAGCAGTTGAACGCGGTATTCGAGAGAGTGAACCTCAAGGAGATCAATCCGATCGGGGAGAAGTTCGACCCCCACCAACACCAGGCGATCAGCATGCTCCCGTCCGAAAAAGAGCCGAACACGGTAATCAACGTGCTACAGAAGGGCTACAAACTTCACGACCGGGTCATTCGGCCGGCGCTGGTCACCGTCGCCAAACCCGAGGACAGCTTGAAGTCGGGGGAATGATCCCCATATCGACTGCAAGGTTATTTGCCCGCAAATTCAAGAGGAAGGGTCATGGGAAAGATCATTGGAATCGACCTCGGCACGACCAACTCCTGCGTCGCGATCATGGAGGGCGGCAAGCCAAAAGTCATCGAGAACTCGGAGGGCGCGCGCACGACACCCTCCATCGTCGCTTACATGGACGACGGGGAAGTTCTCGTCGGTGCGCCGGCCAAGCGGCAGGCAGTCACCAATCCCAAGAACACTTTGTATGCGGTCAAGCGCCTCATCGGCCGCCGCTTCGACGAAAAAGAGGTGCAGAAGGACATCGATCTGATGCCCTACAAGATCGTCAAGGCTGAAAACAACGACGCCTGGGTCGAGATCCTCGGGAAGAAAATCGCTCCGCCGGAAGTGTCGGCGCAGGTGTTGCGCAAGATGAAGAAGACCGCCGAAGACTATCTCGGCGAGGACGTCACCGAGGCCGTGATCACTGTTCCCGCCTACTTCAACGACTCGCAACGTCAGGCGACGAAGGACGCGGGCCGCATCGCCGGACTTGAAGTCAAGCGCATCATCAACGAACCGACGGCGGCTGCGCTCGCTTTCGGCCTGGACAAGAAGGAGGGCGATCGCAAGATCGCGGTGTACGACCTCGGCGGCGGCACGTTCGACATATCGATCATCGAGATCGCGGAGGTCGAAGGCGAACACCAGTTCGAAGTGCTCTCGACCAACGGTGACACGTTTCTCGGAGGCGAGGACTTCGACCAGCGTCTGATCGATTATCTGTGCGACGAGTTCAAGAAGGATCAAGGCCTCGATCTCAGGAATGACGTACTCGCGCTGCAGCGTCTTAAGGAAGGCTCGGAGAAGGCGAAGATCGAACTATCCTCGAGCCAGCAGACGGAGATCAACCTGCCTTACATCACGGCGGATAAGAGCGGGCCGAAGCACCTGACGATCAAGATCACGCGCGCCAAGTTTGAGAGCCTGGTCGAGGATCTGATTGAGAAGACAGTTGAGCCCTGCCGCATTGCGCTGAAAGACGCCGGACTGAAGATCTCCGAAATCGAAGACGTGATCCTGGTGGGCGGGATGACGCGCATGCCCAAGGTACAGGAAACCGTAAAGGACTTTTTCGGCAAGGAGCCAAGGAAGGACGTCAACGCCGACGAGGCGGTCGCGGTCGGCGCGGGAATTCAAGGCGGCGTCCTCAAGGGGGACGTCAAGGATGTGCTGCTTCTCGACGTGACACCGCTTTCGCTCGGCATCGAGACGCTGGGCGGAGTGATGACCAAGCTCATCCAGAAGAACACCACGATCCCGACCAAGGCGCAGCAGGTCTTCTCGACGGCCGATGACAGCCAGTCTGCAGTGACCATTCACGTGCTGCAGGGAGAGCGCGACATGGCCATGGGCAACAAGAGCCTGGGCCAGTTCAACCTCGAAGGAATTCCACCCGCACCGCGCGGCATGCCCCAAATCGAGGTCACATTCGACATCGATGCCAACGGCATTCTGCACGTGTCCGCCAAGGACAAGGCGACCGGCAAGGAAAACAAGATCACCATCAAGGCGAGTTCGGGCTTGAACGAAGCCGAGATCCAACGCATGGTGAGGGACGCCGAGACCCACGCCGCCGAAGACAAGAAGCAGCTCGAGGTCGTCACTGCGCGCAACCAACTGGACTCTCTGGTCCATTCGGTAAACAAGTCTCTCAAGGAATACGGTGAGAAGCTCGATGCTGAAGAAAAAACGAAGATCGAGTCCGCGCTGAAGGACGCCGAAGAAGCCCTGAAGTCGGACGACAAAGCGCAAATCGACGCCAAGACGCAGGCGCTCGCGCAGGCCGCGCAGAAACTCGGGGAAAAAATGTACGCAGAAGCGCAGAAGGCGCAAGGTCCTCAGACCAGCGAAGAGGCCAAGGGGGCGAGCAAACCCGATGACGCCAACGTCGTGGATGCCGAGTTCACCGAGGTAAAAGACAAAAAAGGTTAAGAGCGGCTCGGAAAGCGAGCCGCCTTAACTGGCCGAGTTGGAACCGACGCGCAAGCGCGCGGTTCCAACTCGGCCTTTGCGCGTAAGGAATCAGCCTGAAAATGGCGAAGCGTGACTACTACGAAGTGCTAGGCGTCAACCGCGACGCCGACGAAGAGGCCATCAAGAAAGCCTATCGGCGCCTCGCCATGAAGCATCATCCGGACCGCAATCCCGACAACCCCAAGGCCGAGGAGTTGTTCAAGGAGGCAAAAGAAGCGTACGAGATTCTAACTGACGCGAACAAGCGCGCCGCGTATGACCGGTACGGCCACGCCGGAGTCGATCCGCAGGCAGGCATGGCCGGCGCCGGCGCCGGTTTCTCGAGCTTTGCCGATGCTTTTGGGGACATCTTCGGCGACATCTTTAGTCAGGCGCGCGGCGGACGCTCCTCGGTGTACCGCGGAGCCGATCTGCGCTACAACCTCGAAATCGCGCTGGAGCAGGCGGCGCGCGGCACCGAAACTCGAATTCGCATCCCGACCCACGAGAACTGCGACGCCTGTAAGGGCTCCGGGGCGAAACCCGGGACGAAGCCTAAGACCTGCCCGACATGCGAAGGTCACGGCCAAGTACGCATGCAACAGGGGTTTTTCTCCATCCAGCAGACCTGTCCGAAGTGTCACGGGACCGGGAAGATCATCCCCGAGCCCTGCCCGAGCTGCCGCGGCGCCGCGCGCGTGAAAAAGCAAAAAACGCTCTCCGTCAAAATCCCTGCCGGCGTCGACGACAGCGATCGCATTCGCCTCTCGGGCGAAGGTGAGCCCGGAGTCAACGGCGGGCCGCCGGGCGATCTTTACGTGCAGATCCAGGTCAAGCCTCACCCTGTATTCCAGCGCGACCATGACGACCTGCATTGCGAAATGCCGGTCAGTTTTTCGACGGCAGCTCTCGGTGGAGAGATTGAAATCCCCACGCTGGATGGGTCGGCGAGAATCAAGATCCCAGCCGAAACCCAGTCAGGAAGGGCATTTCGACTCCGCGGCAAAGGCATCCGCGGCGTACGCAGCCGCGAATACGGCGATCTTCTGTGCCACGTTGTCGTCGAAACTCCGGTTAGTCTTACCGAGCGACAAAGGGAGTTGCTGCGAGAGTTCGAAGCGATTAGCCAGAAAGACTCCCAGCGCCACAACCCCCGGGCCAAGTCCTGGATGGACAAGGTCAAGGAATTCTTCGCCGAGTAGATAAACCCTATTGCATTCGCGACTTACCGTTACATTTCGACTTGGCCCAGGCTAGCCTAAGCGGCCAAACCGAGCAGCTCCGTCGCTCAAAGGACGTGGCCCTGAAGTTGCTTCCCCTTTCTCAGAACATCGGCCCGCAGCCCGTTCGTTTAGTCTAAAATCAGCAGGCTAGTCATCCACTTACCGAATTCGTATTGAGGGGGAAAGACTATGACGAAAGTTCGCAGATCTGCTTTAGCGGCCGGCCTGGTCGTCCTTGCTCTCGGTTCCGCAGCGGCGCAGTCGCAGGGCGTGACCAAAACCACCATCCTGATCGGCCATTCAGGGCCGCTCTCAGGAGCCAACAAGGAGTTCGGCGAGGACATCCGCGACGGAGCGCTTGCCTACTTCAACAAGATCAATGCGACCGGCGGCGTGAACGGCCGAAAGATCCAGTTGATTACCATCGACGACGCCAACGACGCCAAGCGTTCC
>Ga0137451_1000413_pt1 | contig 12885 bp, 11 predicted proteins | sample EasRivERMGT500_2_FD_102336 | JGI IMG/M metagenome (GOLD analysis project Ga0137451, IMG submission 102336) | Soil microbial communities from meander-bound floodplain in the East River, Colorado, USA - East River MetaG ERMGT500_2 | ecosystem: Environmental > Terrestrial > Soil > Floodplain ... | reverse complement strand
CGTTCCTGGCCGACGCCCTCCTGCCGCACGCCGAGCATCGGTGCGGCGAGTGCGCGGACGGCCGCGTTCCTCCCGAGCTTCCCGACGTCGACATCTCCGCCGCCGCGGAGAACGAGGTCCGCCTCGCGCTCGCGTCGCGCTGGCGCTTCGTCACCTCGCCGACCGCGCAGCCCTACCTCGACCGGATCGCGCGCTCGGTCGCCGCGCGCATCGACGGCGCCCCGCGCGGCGTGCGGGTCGTCCTCGTCGCCGCCGACGAGCATCGCACGCTCGCGCTCCCGTCCGGCACGCTTCTCGTCAGCACCGGGCTCCTCGAGTTCCTGGAGGACGAGGCGGAGCTTGCATTCGTGCTCGGCCACGAGATCGCGCACGCAGGCTCCGGCGAGGTCGCGGTCCGCTTGGTCCGCCTGGGCTTCCGCGCGACCGCGCGCGAGCGGGGCGGGTCCGACGGTTTGTGCTGGACCGACGCGGCGAGCGATCTCGTCCGGCTGGGCTACGGCCGGAAGCGGGAGCGCGACGCCGACGCCCGGGCGCTGCAGGCTCTGCTCGCGCTCGAGTACGAGGCGCAGTCGGCGATCCGTTACCTCGAGCGGCTCCACGGCGCCTCGGAGAGGTCCGACCCCAGCGTCGCCGAGACGATCGTGGCGCACGCTGCTCCGCGTGACCGGATGCGCCGCATCGAGCGCGCGCTCTACGGCCGGATCGCGGGGCCCGAGGTGTCCCGCGTGAACCGCGAGGTCTTCCGGCGCGCGGCGAGCCGGGGGGCGCTCCGGAACAGCCTCGTCCCCGTCGAGCTCGATGCACCGCACGGGACGCCCTGGGCCGTGTCGTCGGTCTTCGAGTCGGAGGGCAAGATGCTGCGGACCGGCGTGCTCATCGGGGCGGCGCTCGCGGCCGCCGGGCTCGTGGCCCTCGCGACCTGGCTCCTGCTCTAGGCTATTCTCCGTGCGTGTCGCGCACGGACTCCTTCGAGAACCGGATCGGTCGCGCCCTCGAGACGCTGTGCGGCCGGTTCGACGGACGGTTCCTCGATACCGATCCCCTCGGGATCGTGCGCCGCTTCGACGACCCGAACGACCGTGAGATTGCGGCCCTGCTCGCGGCGGCGCTCGCCTACGGGCGGGTCGCCTCCATCCGCGCGAGCCTGGAGCGGTTGTTCGCGATCCTCGGGCCGCACCCCGGCCGCTTCGTCGACGGGTTCGACGAGCGGCGCGACGCGGCGCGCCTCGCGCCGTTCGTCCATCGCTTCCACACGGGCCGCGACGTCGCGACGTTCCTGGCGCTCCTGAAGCGCGCGCGCGCGGCGGCCGGAAGCCTGGAGGCGTTCTTCACGTCCTCGGATCCCGATCCGGCCGATCCCACGATCGGCCCCGCGCTCGACCGGTTCGGCGAGCGGCTGTTCGCGCTCGGCGGCGAGGCGGTCCACGACCGCGTGCGCTTGTTCCTCCCGCTTCCCGGCCGGGGATCGGTGTGCAAGCGGTCGTGTCTCTTCCTGAGATGGATGGTGCGCCCCGACGACGGCATCGACTGCGGGGTCTGGACGACCGTGTCGCCCTCGCGGCTCGTCCTGCCGCTCGACACGCATCTCATCCGCGTGGTGCGGGCCCTGGGTTGGACGCGGCGGGCGTCCCCGTGCTGGCCGATGGCCCTCGAGGCCACCGCCCGCCTGCGCCGGATCGACCCCGAGGACCCGGTGCGCTTCGACTTCGCGCTGTCGCGCCTGGGGATCCTCGGCCTGCTGCGGACCAAGCACGGCCGCCTCGCGCGCCGGGACGTCGAAGGGGTTCTCGCCGCCGCGGGTGTCGCATGACGCCGCCTCGGCTGGGCGCGCACATGTCCATCGCGGGAGGGATGCCCAAGGCTCTCGAGCGGGCTTCCGCCGTCGAGGCGACCGCGCTTCAGGTCTTCGTGAAGTCCTCGAACCAGTGGGCGGCTCGCCCGCTGGGCGAGGCGGAGGTGGCCGAGTACCGCCGCGAGGCCAAGAGCGCGGGCCTCGACGCTCACACGCTCGCCCACGCCTCGTACCTCGTCAACGTCGCCTCCCCCGACCCCGCGCTGCGGGAGAAATCGACGGCGGCTCTGGGAGACGAGCTCGCGCGCTGCGCGCAGCTCGGAATCCCGTGGCTCGTCGTTCACCCCGGCTCCCACGTGGGCACCGGCGCCGATGCGGGGCTGACCCGGATCGCGAACGCGGTGAAGGTCGTGCTCGCGCGGAAGGACACCGGCGATGCCGGCATCCTGCTCGAGAACACCGCGGGGCAGGGGAGCTCGCTGGGGGCACGGTTCGAGGAGCTGGCGACGATGCTCGATCGGGCCGGGGCGCCGGCGCGGCTCGGCGTGTGCCTGGACACGTGTCATGCGCTCGTCGCCGGGTACGAGCTCCGCGACGCCGCGTCCTACGAGGCGCTCGTCGCCGCGGTCGATCGGACGGTCGGTCTGGCGCGGGTCAAGGGCTTCCACCTCAACGACTCCAAGGGCGATCTCGGGAGCCGCCTCGACCGGCACGAGCACATCGGCCGGGGCCGCCTGGGCCTCGCGGCGTTCGGGTTCCTGCTCAACGACCGGCGCTTTGCCGAGGTCCCGATGATCCTCGAGACGCCGAAGGGGGAGGACCTCGCGGAGGACCGGGTCAACCTCGCCGCGCTGCGCTCGCTGGTCGCGCGTTGAACGTCGCGGAATTCGACTACGAGCTGCCGCCCGACCGAATCGCCCAGCAGCCCGCCGCCGAGCGGGATGCGTCGCGGCTGCTCGTGCTCGATCGCGACACCGGTGCCCTGACACACCGGGTCTTCCGCGAGATCGGCGAGGAGCTGCGTCCCCCGGACCTGCTCGTCCTCAACGACACGAAGGTCCTGGCCGCGCGCCTTGCCGCGCGCAAGCCCACGGGCGGCCGCGTGGAGATCCTGCTCGTCGAGCCCGCGCCGCAAGAGTCGCCGGGCACCGCAGTGTGGACCGCGCTTCTCTCCGGATCGCGGGCGTTGCGCCCGGGGATGATCCTCGCCGCCGACGGCGGGATCGACGTCGAGCTGCTCGCGCGCGAGGGGGACGGCTGGCGGCTGGCGCTTCGCGCCGACGGACCCGACCCGGCGGCCGTCGCCATGGCGGCGGGCGTGCTCCCGCTCCCGCCCTACATCACGCGCTCGGAGGGCGATCCGCGGGGGGCGCTCGACCAAGAGCGGTACCAAACCGTCTACGCTCGGGCCCCGGGAGCGGTGGCCGCGCCGACCGCAGGCCTCCACTTCACGCCCGCGCTCCTCGACGCGCTTCGGACGCGCGGGATCGGCGTGGCCACGCTGACGCTGCACATCGGTCCCGGCACGTTCCTCCCCGTGCGGACCGAAGACGTCGCGTCCCACACGCTCCACGAGGAGTCGTACGATCTGCCGCGCTCGACGGTCGAGGCGGTGCGGCAGACGCGCGCTTCGGGCGGCCGCATCGTCGCGGTGGGCACCTCGGTCGCGCGTACGCTCGAGGCGTCGGCGGCGCAGGGCGGCGATCCCGCTGCGGGCCGGGGTCGGACCTCGCTCTTCATCTATCCTGGCTACCGGTTCCGCGTCGTGGATGCGCTCGTGACCAACTTCCACCTGCCGCGCTCGACCCTGCTCATGCTCGTCTGCGCTCTCGCGGGCACGGCGCCCACGCTGGCCGCGTACCGGGACGCGGTGGCGGGCGGCTACCGGTTCTATTCCTACGGCGATGCGATGCTCGTGAGGCGCACGTGAGCCTCGCGTTCACGGTGATCGCGCGCGACGGTGCGGCGCGGCGGGGCCGCATGACCACCGGGCACGGTTCCGTGGAAACGCCGGCGTTCATGCCGGTGGGGACCCAGGGGACGGTGAAGGCCGTCACGCCCGAGGAGCTGCGCCGGTGCGGGGCGGACATCGTCCTCGCGAACACCTACCACCTCGATCTGCGCCCCGGGCACGAGGTCGTGAGGGAGCTCGGCGGCCTTCACCGCTTCATGAACTGGAGCGGCCCGATCCTGACCGACTCGGGCGGATTCCAGGCGTTCTCGATGGAGAGCCTACGCGCCTTGGACGACGACGGGGTCAGATTCCGCTCGCACTTGGACGGCTCGCTGCGCACGCTCACGCCGGAATCGAGCATGGAGATCCAGGCTGCGCTCGGCTCGGACGTCGCGATGGTGCTCGACGAGTGCCCGGCGCTGCCGGCGCCTCGAGAGGCGATCGCGGCCGCCGTCGACCGCACGACGCGCTGGGCGCGCCGGAGCCGGGATGCGTATGCCGGTCCGGGTGTCCCGTTCGGGATCGTGCAGGGAGGGCCGCACGAGGACCTCCGCGAGCAGAGCGCGCGCGAGCTCGTGGCGCTCGCTTTCCCCGGCTACGCGATCGGCGGTGTATCGGTCGGCGAGCCGCCCGCTGCGATCGCCCGCGTCGCGGCGGTCACCGCGGCCTTTCTCCCCGAAGACGCGCCGCGCTACCTCATGGGGGTCGGACGGCCGGAGGACCTCGTGGAGGCGGTCGCGGCCGGGGTGGACTTGTTCGATTGCGTCATGCCCACGCGCAATGCACGCAACGGCACGCTCTTCACGTCCGAGGGACGGGTCAACATCAAGCGCGAGGAATACCGGCGGGACGGCCGCCCCCTCGATCCGTCCTGCCCCTGCGAGGCGTGCCGCGGGTACTCCCGGGCGTATCTGCGCCACCTGTTCGTCTCGAACGAGATCCTCGGGGCTCGCCTGAACACGATTCACAATCTCAGTTTCTACCTCGGGCTGATGGCGCGGCTGCGCGAGGCGATCGAAGCGGGGTCCCTCGCGGCCTTCCGGGAGTCGTTCCTTGCCGCGCGGTAGCGACCTCGTCTTCGTCGGGGACGTCCATCTCGACCGCGGGGACGCGGATCTCGCTCCGTTTGTGGCCTACCTGGGCTCGTTGGGGCGCACCGCGGGGCGGGTCGTGCTCATGGGTGACCTGTTCAATCTCTGGCTCGCCGACCCGCGTCTGGAGCTCGATCACCACCGCGCGGTCGTCGAGGCGCTCCGCACGCTACGCCGCTCGGGGACGGAGGTGCACTACCTCGAGGGAAACCGCGACTACCGGGTCGGGCGGTGGCACCGCGGGACGACGTTCGACGAGGTCTCGGACGAGGGGCTGCTGGAGGAATGGGCGGGGGTTCGGATCTGGGCGGCGCACGGCGACCTGGTCAACCTTCGCGACGGGCAGTACCGCGTCTGGCGGCGCGTCTCGCGGTCCGGCCCGGTCTGGGGGGCGCTCTCGATGGTTCCGCTGCGCCGCCGCTTCGCGATCGCGGAGGGGATCGAGCGCCGGATGCGAGCGACGAACACCGGCATGAAGCGGGCCTTCCCGGAGGATCTCGTGCGGGAGTACGCGAAACCCCGCTTCGCGGGCGGGATCGATGCGGTCGTCCTCGGACACTTCCACGACGAGCGCGACCTTCAGACGGGGGAGCGGCGGATCGTCGTGGTGCCCGCGTGGAAGGAGTCGCGCCGTCATCTGCGGGTGGGCCGCGACGGCCGGATGGCGCTCGAGGCCGTCTGAGGTCAGGAGGGCTCGGGGCTCTCGGCGGCGAGCGAGTCGGCGACGCGGATCATCGCGCGACGGTCGAGCGCGTGGAATCGGTCGGCGGCCTCCAGCAGCGACTTTGCCGTGTTCCGCGGGAATGCAACGACTTCGACCCGGGGCCCCATGCTCTTGACCCGCTTCACGAGAGAGGTGAAGTCTCCGTCCCCGGAGACCAGGACGACGACGTCGAGCTTCGGCGCCATATCGAGGATGTCGAGCGCCATCTCCATGTCCCAGTCGCCCTTCATCGAGCCGTCCGAGCGGATCTTGAGCGTCTTGCGGCGGACCTCGATCGCCCGCTGCTGCAGCATCGCGATGAACCCCGACTGGTCGATCTCCTTGGACTCGACGACGTAGGCCGTCGCCTGGATCAGCCGGCGGTCCAGGACCGACGCCTGCAAGAGCGCGTCGAAGTCGAGCTTCCCCTTCAGCTGGCGCGCGGAGTAGTACATGTTCTGCACGTCGATGAACACCCCGACCCGCTCGGGCTCTCCCTTCTTCCTCGCCGCGGAACGCGAGGCCTTGGGGGACGCTTCCACCGCGGTGCGGGCCGCCTCGATCCCCGAGGCGATCTCGTCGAGGCGCTTGGCCTGGTCCAGCAGGTCCTTGCGCCGCTCGCGCCTCAGGGCGGAGACGTCTTTCTGGAGCTCGGCGACCGCTCCGGCGAGCGCGTCGAGCGTCTCGACCGGGACCGCAGGGGCGGGTGCGGGCGCGTCGGCCATCTTGTCGATGCGGTGCGCGATGCGCTTCTGGTCCGTGAGCAGGCGCTTGAGCGTGCGGTCCACCTCTTCGAGACCGGCCGCCGGTGTGCTCGCGGGCCGCGCGGGGGCCGGCTCCAGCTTGGCGCCGCGGAGCTCCTCGACGTCGCGCTTGAGCCGCTCGGCGAGCATCCGGGCCTCCGCGAGCTCTCCCTTGCGTTGGATGAGATCGCGCTTGTACGTCTTCTCCACGTCTTTCGTCCGCGCGATCTGCCCTTCCAGGTAACGGACCTTCTTCTGCAGCTCGCTGCAGCGCTTGCGCAACCGCTGTGCTTCTTTCTCCGGCGGCTCGGCGGCGCGGGGGGCGCCGTCCTCCTCGGCGGCGGGCGCAGGCGGCGCGACGGTCGCGAGGATCGAGGCGATCGCCTCGTCCACGTCGGGCTCGGTCGCGACCGACGCCGCGACGAACAGGTACACGCCGAGCCGGCCGTTGCGCGAGCCGCCCGCGTCCCTCAGAAAGCCGGAACGGGCCTCCGCGGGCAGCCCGGACCACTCGCGCGCGGCGGGAGCGGTTTCCTTGCGCAGCGTGCGCACGACCGCCCGGCCGGCGGCCTCTTCGCGCGCCGCGCGCTCGGCGAGGTCCGTCACGAGCCGGGGCTTTTTCTGCGACTGCGCCCGCATGCCGGGATAGGAAAGGCCGACCGCGTTCGCCAGACGGACCAGCCGCGCGTGATCGAGCACGTCGCTGAGGACCCGGGTGAGCCCCGGCATCCCCAACCGCTCGACCACCTCGCGCTCCGTCCGGGTCATGGGTGCCTCCCGCCGGTGATTCACGGGACACCGAAGTCGTTTAAGTTATTGTGAGGAAACGGCTTGTAGGTGGTGCCCGGGCCGCCGTGGCGACCGGAGTATATCACGCCGTCGCGGCTTGATCGGAATCCTTGAGCAGGATCACCCCGTTCTCCCGCATGCGCTTGAGCGTGCGCAGGACGTCGACTTCGCGGAGGGGGGTGATCTGGATGATCGACCGGACGTCCCAGGTCCCGTCGATCCGCGACAGGAGGAAGAACTCGGGAGGGGAAAGTCGCTCCGTGGCGAGCTCTTCGACCGGCCGGGCGAGGGTGACGATCTTCCCGGGGGGGAGATAGTGGCGGTACGCCTTCTCGATGAAGGTCGCCTCCGCCTCCGCCAGGATGCGGCGTAGGGCCTCGTCTCCGGGCTGGGCCTTGTAGGCGCGGTCGAGGATCTCGAGGGCGCCCTCGAACTCCCCTCGATTGAGCAGGCGCCGGGCGACCTCGAGGTCCCCTCCGTCGGCCGCGACCGCCGAAGCGGGCGGGCCGGCGACCGCCACCGGCCGTGCCTGCTGAGCCGGTGCCGGCGGGGCGGGGCGCGGCGGCGGCGCGGGGGGGCGCTCGACCGCCCGCACCCCGGCGATCTCGCAGCATCCGGCGCGGTGCAGCTCGAACAGGAACTTCGTCACGAGGTACTCGGAGCCGTGGGCGTGGAGGAGGATGTCGGCGACGGTGCGGTCGCCGTTGATGGACTCGAAGATCCGTCGCGCCATGCGGTTGCGGAACACCTCCGCCGGCGGCACGCGCGCGGTGCGGGCGAGGACGATGCCCGGGTCGTTGAACACGGTCCGGATGCGCTGGATCTCGTCCCAGCGCTGCGCGCCGCGCAGCAGGATGTCCTCGACGCGCATGTTGACGGCGTAAATGTTCGCGTCGTCGACGCTTCCTTCGTCGAAGCGGAACTCCGCGTCCTCCCACTCGAAGAGCCCGAAGATCGTCTCCTGGGACTTGTCCTCGAGCGACCGCCGGAGCTCGTCGTCGCTCAGCGCACCCATCCCGACGAGGATCCCGCCGAGGTGTGTCTTGTCGGTCTCCTGCACGCTGAGGGCCTTGCGCAGCGTCTCCTCGGAGATCCGTCCCCGAGAGACGAGGAAGTGGCCGAGCATGTCGGAAGGCTCCTGCGACGAGCAGGCCATGATCCGCCCCTCGCGCACGAGGATGCGCTTGACGACCTTGTTCCTCTCGATGGACAGGGCTCCGGTCTTGCCGGCATTGCCCAGCCATTGGAGGATCTCGGTCAGGGACATGGTGGCGAGATTCCCCTGAACCGGCATGCCCTCTCCTCGACGGGAAAACTTAAGCTTTTCGGGGTTCCGGGCAACCGCGCGGACGGGCATTGCCCGCCGGGCCGCCGGCCCCTAGATTCTGTGCGGCATGGACCTCTACCGGATCCCGCGCCGCGAGGTGCCCGCTCGCATCCTCCTCGACGACGGCCGCACCCTGGATGGCAGCGTCTTCACGACGGACTCCGTGCCCGGGGGGCGGCCCGAGGACGTCCTCCATCTCCTCAACGACGCGAGCGAGGACTTCGTGCCCCTGGTCTGCGGCCAGGACAGCTTCCTGCTCAACAAGGCCGGGATCATCTGGGTCCAGCTGACCGGATCGTCCGCGTCCGAGGTGGGCGACGTCGAGGCGGGGCGCCCCGCCCCGGTGCGTCTCACGCTCGCGGGCGGGCTCTCCCTCGTGGGCACCCTGTCGATCGTGATGCCGCCCGAGCGCTCCCGCGTCATCGACTACATGAACGCCGCCGGACGCTTCGTGCCGCTGTTCGGGGACGGGTTCGTCACGCTCGTCCGCCGCAGCTTCGTGGTCAGCGTGCGCAGCGCCGAGGCCGCCTCGCGCAACTGACCGCCGCTACTCGAACGCCGGAATCCCCGTGAGCTGCTGCCCGACGATGAGCGTGTGGATGTCGTCGGTCCCCTCGTAGGTGTAGACCGCCTCGATGTTGCAGAAGTGGCGGCCGGTCTGGTATTCGTCCGCCACCCCGTTCGCCCCGAGGATCTCGCGCGCCAGGTGCGTGCACTCGCGGGCGACGCGGCATCCGTTCATCTTCGCCATCGACACCTGTTGCGGGGTGAGCTTGCCGGCCTCCTTGAGGCGGCCGCATTGGAGGTTGAGCAGCTGCGATTTCGTGATCTCCGTCCCCATCCACGCGAGCTTGCGCTGGGTGAGCTGGAAGCCGGCGATCGGGCGGTCGAACATGATCCGCTGCTTCGAGTACTGCAGTGCTTCGTCGAAGACGCACTGCGCCAGGCCGATGACGCCCCAGGCGATGCCGTAGCGCGCCTGCGTCAGGCACAGCAGGGGCGACTTGAGCCCGGACGACTCCGGGAGGAGCGCGTCCGCCGGCAGCTCGACGTCCTGGAAGATCAGCTCGGAGGTCACCGAGGCCCGCAGGGAGAATTTCCCTGTGTGATCCTTGGTCGTGAACCCCGGCGCGCCTTTTTCCACGAGGAAGCCGCGGATGCCCTCGTCGGTGCGCGCCCAGACGACCGAGACGTCGGCGACGGAGCCGTTCGTGATCCAGGACTTCGCGCCGTTCAGGATCCAGCGGTCCCCACGGCGCACCGCCTTCGTCTTCATCCGGCTGGGGTCGGAGCCGTGGTCGGGCTCCGTGAGGCCGAAGGACCCGATCGCCTCGCCCTTGGCGAGCGCCGGGAGCCACCGCTCCTTCTGCGCCGCGGAGCCGAACGCGTGGATCGGGTACATGACGAGGCCGCCCTGCACCGACACGAACGAGCGCAGCCCGGAATCGCCGCGCTCGAGCTCTTGCATGATGAGCCCGTAGGCGACGGCGCCGAGCCCCGCGCAGCCGTATCCGTGCAGGTTCGCCCCGAGCAGGCCCATCTCCCCGACCTTCGGGATGAGCGCGTTCGGAAAGGTGCCCTCCCGGAAGTGGTGCTCGATGACCGGCAGCACCTCGTCCGTGACGAAGCCGCGCACGCTGTCGCGGATCATGCGCTCCTCCTCGGACAGGAGCGATTCGATGTCGACGTAGTCCAGCCCCGAAAACGACGCGCCCAGGCCCATGACCGCTCCTTCCCTACCGGTGCGTCCACACCGGCGGGCGTTTCTCGACGAAGGCGCGCAGGCCCTCGGCCGCATCCGCCGTCGTCATCAGTTCCTCGAGGTAGATCCGGTGGACGCGCTCGTGCGCGTCGCGCAGGGGCAGGTCGCAGGCGGCCGCGATCGCGCGCTTGGCGTGGCGCAGCGCCGCGCCGGACAGCGCGAGCAGCCGCTCCACGAAGGCATCGGCCGTCTCGTCGAGCGCGTCCACCGGTGCCACCGCATGGACGAGCCCCCACGCCGACGCCTGCGCGGCCGAGATCGGCTCCCCGGTCAAGAGCATGCCGCGCGCGATGCGAGGGCCGACCAGCCTCGGCAGCAGGACCGATGCCGGCGGCGCGAACACGCCGAGCTTGATCTCCGGCTGGCCGAACGTCGCCGTCTCCGAGGCGACGACCAGGTCGCATCCCAAGAGGAGCTCGAGCCCGCCCCCGAGGCACGCGCCCTTCGCGACCGCGACCAGCGGCTGCGGCGTCCGCTCGAGCGCGAGGAACAGCTCCGAGAGCGCCGCCATCATCGGACCGAGGCGGGGGCCCTCGTGATCGCCGACGTCGACTCCGGCGCAAAAGTGCTTCCCTCGCGCGTCGAGCCGGACGACGCGCACGTCCTCGCGCGCGGCGGCCTCTCGCAGGGCCTCCGCCAGCTCGACCATCACTTCCGTCGTCAGCACGTTGACGGGGGGGCGGTCGAGCGTGAGACGCGCGAGCCCGCCGGCGACGGCGACCTGGACGTGCCGCCCGCTCACGGGCGCTCCAGCAGCAGCGCGCCGCCCATGCCGCCGGAGACGCAGAGCGTGGCGAGCCCGCGCCGCGCCTGCCGGCGGGCGAGCTCGTGGAGCAAGGTGACGACCACGCGCGCCCCGGAGCAGCCGATCGGGTGCCCGAGCGCGATCGCGCCGCCGTTGACGTTGAGCCGATCGCGATCCAGGCCGAGGTCCCGCTCGACGGCGAGGACCTGGGCGGCGAACGCCTCGTTGAGCTCGACGAGATCGACGTCGGAGATCGCGATTCCCGCGGTCGCCAGCACGCCCCGGACGGCGGGGACCGGACCGATACCCATCATTTCCGGGGCCACGCCGACGACGCGCCAGCCGACGATCCGCGCCATCGGCGCGATGCCGCGCCGCGCGGCGGCCTCTCGCGACAGGACGAGCACGGCAGCGGCCCCGTCGGTGATGCCGCTCGAGTTTCCGGCGGTGACCGATCCCGAGGCGTCGAAGACCGGGGCGAGCTTCGCCAGGGCCTCCTCGGTGACCCCGTCCCGGGCGTGCTCGTCGCGCTCGACCACCGCGGTCTTCTTCCCGTCCCGGACGTCGACCGGGACGATCTCGTCGTGGAACCGTCCCTGCCGGCGCGCGTCCTCGCAGCGGGTCTGGGACAGGGCCGCGTAGGCGTCCTGCTCCCGTCGTGAGATCGCGTAATGCTTGGCCAGGACCTCCGCGGTCTCGCCCATGAGCATCCCGGACAGCGGGTCGAGGAATCCGTCGCGCGACATGGCGTCGACGATCTCGCGATCCCCCATGCGCGTGCCCCAGCGGGCTTCCGGGAGCAGGTACGGCACGCGGCTCATCGACTCCATGCCGCCGGCGAGCACGATCTCGGCCTCGCCGAGCTCGACGGCCCGTGCGGCGGCCAAGATCGCCTGGAGGCCGGAAAGGCACGCCTGATTGATCGCGTAGGCCGGGACCTCGGCGGGGATGCCGGCGCGGTAACCGACCTGCCGCGCCGGGTTCGGGCCGCAGCCCGCGGTGCGCGCATGGCCGAATATGACCTGCCCGACCGCGTCGGGGGGGAGGTGGGCGCGCTCCATCGCCGCGCGCGCCGCGACCACGCCGAGGTCCACCGCGGTCAACGGAGCGAGCGCGCCCCCGAAGCGGCCGATCGGCGTGCGCACCGGTGCGGCGAGGACGATCTCTCGATTCATCGAATGGCGCGTTATAGCATTTCCCCGGTGACCCCCCTCAGGACCGGCTTCATCGCGCTGGCTCCGTTCCTCCTCGTCGTCGCCGCGTCGCGTGCGGCCGACGCGCCGCCGCCGCCCGGACTCGAATTGGGCGTGAGCCTTCCTCTCGCCTCCGCCGCGCAGGCGCTGGCCGCGCTGCCGGAGGGCGGCGGCGTCGACGTGCGCCTCGAGGCCGACTGGGCCGCGGTCGAGCCCGAGCCCGGCGTGTGGGCCTGGTCGTCGCTCACGGAGGCGATCGACGCGGCCCGCGCCCGCGGGGCGCACGTCACGCTCGTGCTGGGGCTGGACCACCCCCGGTACCCGCGGACCGACGCGGGGGCCGAGGCACCGGACCCGGCCTGGCTCGTCGCGTGGACCGCGTTCGCCCGCAAGGCGGCGACCGCCTTCCCCGGTGTGGTGACCGTGATCGAGCTCGGCCGCCGCCCCGATGAGGGCTTCGCGCCGGATGCGTACGCCTTCGCGCTGAAGACCGCCTCGCTCGCCGCACGCGCCGAGGCGAAGGCCGCGGGCGTCCCGCTTGCGATCGCGCAGGGCGCGATCGGCCCTGCCGGGGTCCCGTGGCAGGAAAGGCTGTGGGCCTCGGATGCGGCGCCGTACGTCGACGTGCTTCCGCTCCTGACAGGCCCCGATGACGACGTGGCTCGCGTGGTCTCCGACCTGCTCGCCGCCTCGGCCCTGCACCCCCCGGCCGCGACGCTCCAGGTCGTGACCACCGGGGGGCCGGCGCCCTTCGATGCGGAGGGCGCCGCGATACGCGCGCTGGCG
>Ga0137451_1000412_pt1 | contig 12890 bp, 7 predicted proteins | sample EasRivERMGT500_2_FD_102336 | JGI IMG/M metagenome (GOLD analysis project Ga0137451, IMG submission 102336) | Soil microbial communities from meander-bound floodplain in the East River, Colorado, USA - East River MetaG ERMGT500_2 | ecosystem: Environmental > Terrestrial > Soil > Floodplain ... | reverse complement strand
TGCCCGCCTTCATCAAGTCGCGCGTCTCTTCCCACGTGAGCTCATCGATGAAGACGGTGTCCGGCGGATTCGTCGGTGTCGCACTCGCCGGCGCCGTGTCCATCGTCGGGGGGCGCGGCGCGGGCGGCGTCGCTGGCTGACCGGTCGCGGCGCCACCGGCGCGGTTGCCTCCGCGCCCGCCGCCGCGGCCCTCGCCTGGCGGGGGGAGTGGGACCGGCTGGATCGTGCCCGCCATCAATCCTTTGATCTGGGCGACGGCGTTATCCACTTTGATCTTGATGAAGATGTGGCCGAGCTCGGCTGTGGACTTCGAGGGATCGCCGGTGACGCCGCTGCCCTGATACCCGCCGCCCGGCGCCATCTTGTTCTTGCGGACGTGCGCGGGATTCACCGCCAGCATCTCGGACGTGTCGAGGATGTTCGCGTGGCTGCCGATGCCGGTCATCCCGTGTTTCTCGGCGAGGTACTTCTCCTGATCGTCGTGTGACTTCGTGTAGTAGTCACCGATCCAGAACGCCTTCGCGGCGCCTTTCCAGTGTTCGTTCAATCGCTCGACGGCCTGGCGCATGCCGTTGACGTTTCCGCCCGACTCGCCAAGGAAGAGGATGGTCGTGAACCCGCCGGCCTTGAGGCTGCGCCCGGCGTTGACGAGCAACTCGACGAACCGGTCATCGGGCAGTGTGATCGTGCCCGGCTTGCCCATGTGACCGCCGGGGTTCTCCCAGCTGCCCTCCGGAACGTATGTGATGACCGGCGCCACCAGGGTCTTGCCCAGCGCACGCGCCACTCTGTCGGCCGCGTACTCCATGACGAACTTATGCTCGCCGTCCACCATGTGCGGGCCCTTCTGCTCGGTCCCGGCGGTTCCGATGATGGCGGTGGTCGTCCCGGCCTTCACCAGATCCCGGACCTCGGCCCAGGTCAAATCCTCCAAAAAGACCGTGTCCGGCGGCGTACCGGAGGGTGCGGTTGGGGGTCCGGACTGCCTTTGGGCCGACAGGGTTGTCAGCGCCAACAGGAAGCACGTGAAAGTGGCCAGTTTTCTCATGTGGGGGTCATTGTAGGAGGATTACCCGATTTGAAAGAACCTCCGAACGTGCGAAAACATGCCGATAAGTACTGCAAGATGTAAGTGTATATTTCCCGTAACTGTCTGAACTTACGGCCCCGGAAGGACTGATGACGAACGCGAAGTGGTGCTGGCTTGCGGCTGGAATACTGTCTGTGACGGTCGCTGCACGTGCGACCGTGGCTGAACACGCTCAAACATCTTCCAAACCAACTTCAACGCAGACCTCTACGCCCGCGACGCAACAGAAAGCGACGCCCGCGACACCCGCGGCCGAGGATCCCGGCGCGCTCGTCGGCGCGTACTGCACGAGCTGCCACAACGATCGCAGCAAGCGCGGCGACCTTTCGCTCGCGACCTTCGACCTCGCGAAGATCACCGATAACCCGGAAGTCGGCGAGAAGATGATCCGCAAGCTGCAGGCCGGCATGATGCCGCCGCCCGGATCGCGTAAGCCGGAGCCCGCGGCGGTCGCGGCGCTCATCAATTCACTCGAGAGCAAGCTCGACGCGGTGTACGCGGCGCGCCCGAATCCGGGCACACGCACCTTCCCGCGCCTCAATCGCACGGAGTACGCGCTCGCCGTCAAGGATCTGCTCGGCATCGACGTCGACGCCGGCGCCTGGCTGCCGCTCGATCAGAAGAGCGCGAACTTCGACAACATCGCGGACGAGCAGACGCTCTCGGCCACGCTGCTCGAGTCGTACCTGAACGCCGCCGGCGAGATCAGCCGCATGGCGATCGGCGACAAGAACGCGCCGCTCCTCGACCGGACGTACACGAACACGAGCTACGTCTCGCAGCATCCGTGGGATCGCGTCGAGGGTGCGCCGTACGGGTCGCGCGGCGGGATGGTCGTGAACCCCGTGTTCCCGGCCGACGCGCAGTACGTGTTCGAGCTGACGTTCACGGGCGGCGACAACTCGCGCATGGAAGACGTGGACCTCTCGATCGACGGCGAGCGCGTGCTGCTCGTGCGCTACGAGACGGGCGCGGCCGGCGCGGCCGACGGACGCGGCGCGGTGCCGGTGAAGACCGAACCGGTCTTCGTCAAGGCCGGCCAGCACAAGGTCGCGGCGGCGTTCGTTCGCAAGTTCGACGGTCCGTATGAAGATCTGATTCGGCCGCACGATTGGTCGTTCGCTGGCGGCGGATCCGGTGGTGGCGGCATCACGACGCTGCCGCACCTGCGCGACGTGATCGTGCGCGGGCCGTACAAGGCGACGGGCATCTCGGACACGCCGAGCCGCCGCAAGGTGTTCATGTGCCGGCCGACGAGCGCTGCAGAAGAGCGGCCGTGCGCGCAGCAGATCGTGTCCAACCTCGCGTCGAGCGCGTATCGCCGGCCGGTCTCGACCGCCGAAGTGCACTCGATGATGCAGTTCTACGACATGGGCGCGAAGGAAGGATTCGAGAGCGGCGTCCGCACCGTGCTCGAGGCGATTCTCGCGAGCCCGCAGTTCTACTTCCGGATGGAGAAGCAGCCAATCGGCGTGCGCCCCGGCACGAACTACCGCGTCACCGATCAGGATCTCGCGTCACGCCTGTCGTTCTTCCTCTGGGGCACGCCGCCGGACAAAACGCTGCTCGATCTCGCCGCGCGCGGCACGCTCGGCACGCCGCTCGTGCTCGAACAGCAGGCGCGCCGCATGCTCGCCGACCCGCGCGCGCAGGCGCTCGGTTCGCGCTTCGCCGGCCAGTGGCTGCGGCTCCAGGACATCGACAAGGTTCATCCGGATCCGAACTTCTATCCGAACTTCGGCGAGCAGCTCGCGCTGGCGATGAAGCGTGAGACCGAGACGTTCTTCAACGATCTCGTGAAGAACGATCGCAGCATGCTCGACCTGTACCGCGCCGACTACTCCTTCCTCAACGAGCAGCTCGCGCGCCATTACGGCATTCCGGGCGTCGCCGGCGAAGAATTCCGGCGCGTGACGTATCCCGACAGCACACGCCGCGGCCTGCTCGGCCAGGGCAGCATGCTCGTGCAGACGTCGTACGCCGGGCGCACGTCACCGGTGCTTCGCGGCAAGTGGGTGATGGAAGTGCTGATGGGCACGCCGCCTCCACCGCCGCCGCAGGACGGCTCGGTGCCGCCGCTCGAGAAGACGGCCGAAGCGAACAACGGCAAGACGCTGACGACCCGCGAGCGCCTGGAGATTCACCGCGCGAACCCGACGTGCAACTCGTGCCACCGCTTCATGGACCCGATTGGCCTCGCCCTCGACAACTTCGACGTCACGGCGAAGTGGCGCGCGCGCGAGAACGGCTCGCCGCTCGACACGCGCGGCGACTACTACGACGGCACGGCGATCTCGACACCGGCGGAACTTTCGGCCGTCCTGGTGAAGCGGCCGATCCCGCTGGTCCGGACGTTCACGGAAAATCTCATGGCTTACGCGCTCGGCCGCCGCGTCGAGTACTTCGACCAGCCGGTGGTGCGCGCGATCTCGAGCAAGGCGCAAGCGAACGACTACAAGATGTCCTCCTTCATCGTGGGCGTGATCATGAGCGAGCCCTTCCGATGGAAGCGGGCAGATGTCATCGACCCGGCGACGGCAACAAAGACGACAAAAACAGGCGGACGCTGAACCGAACGATCGTTTTTGAGGAGACTGAGACCATGAACTTCATCACTGGAAAGCACATGCCGCGCCGGACATTCCTCCGAGGCATGGGGGCCACAGTGGCGTTGCCGCTCCTGGACGCAATGACACCCGCCGCGCAGGCGAAGGGCGTCACGGCGGCCGCGGACCCAACCCGTCTCATCTGCATCGAAGAAGTGCACGGCCTCGCCGGCTGCACCAACTTCGGCGCCGGCAAGCTCCTCTACGCGCCGGAGACGACAGGGAAGGGCTTCTCGCTCGTCTCGGACAATCCATTCACCACCGTCGAGAAATACCGCGACTACATGACGATCGTCAGCAACACCGACGTGCGCATGGCCGAGGCGTTTGCGCCGCCGGAAATCGGCGCCGATCACTTCCGGTCGAGCGCGGTGTTCCTCACGCAGTCGCACCCGAAGCAGACGCAGGGCTCGGACGTCTACGCCGGCACGTCGTTCGACCAGATGTACGCGCACCGCTTCGGTCAGGAGCAGCCGTTCCCCTCGATGCAGTTCTGCATCGAAGCGCTCGACCAGGCCGGCGGCTGCACCTACAACTACTCCTGCGTGTATACGGACTCGATCAGCTGGGCGTCACCGAGTGAGCCGCTGCCGATGATTCGCGACCCGCGCGTCGCGTTCGACATGCTGTTCGGATCGGGCGGCACCGAAGAAGTCCGCGCGTCCAGACGGCAGACGCGTCGCAGCATCCTCGACTGGATCCACGGCGAGATCACCGAGATGAAGAAGTACCTCGGACCCGTGGACAAGCAGCGTCTCGATCGCTACCTCACGAACGTGCAGGAAGTGGAACGCCGCATCCGGATGATCGAAGCGCGCAACACGAGCGGCGAATCGCGCGCGTTGCCGAACGCACCGGCCGGCGTGCCGGACAGCTTCGGCGAGCACATGAAGCTGCTGTTCGACATCCAGGTGCTGGCGCTCGAAGCGGATCTGACGCGCGTGATCTCCTTCAAGACCGGCCGCGATTCCGACAACCGCCAGTTCCCGGAGAGCGGCACGAGCAAGTCGTTCCACCCGGCGTCGCACCACGGGAACAACGAGACCAATATCATCGACTTCAACAAGATCAACCGGTACCGCGTCGGCCAGATGGCGTACTTCCTCGAGAAGATGCAGACCACCATGGACGGCGACAAGAGTCTGCTCGACAAGTCCATGATCATGTGGGGCTCGCCGATGGCCGACCCGAACACGCACAACCATCGCCGCTGCCCGCTCGTGTTCTTCGGCAAGGCGAACGGCAAGCTCCAGGGCGGCCTGCACGTCAAGACGCCCGACGGCACGCCGATGGCGAATCCGATGCTCACCGCGCTGCACCTGCTCGGCATGGACGACGTGAAGTCGTTCGGCGACAGCACGGGTGAGTTCGCACTGACTGTTTAGAACGGTTTCGACCTCGGGAGTCGACAAGCTTGTCGTTGACTCCCGAGGTCGACGGAGTCCTTCCCATGCCCCTTCGTCGAATCCTCTCAGGTCTCGTACTCGCCATCGGCCTCACTGCATTTGTCCACGCGCAGCAGCCGGCGCCTTCGGCGGTCGCCAACGCGGCGCAGAAGGGTGACCTGGCCACGGTGCGGACGCTGCTCAAGTCCGGCGCGGACGCGAGCGCGCCGCAGCCCGACGGCATGACGGCGCTGCACTGGGCGGCCGAACGCGGTGACGCGGCACTCGTCGACATGCTGCTCGTCTCCGGCGCCAGCACGGCGGCGGTGACGCGCCTCGGCGGCTATGCGCCGCTGCACCTGGCGGCGAAGACCGGCAGCGGTCCGGTGATTCGCTTGCTGCTCAAGAAGGGCGCGAGCGCGAAACTCCCTGCGTCGAGTGGCGTGACGCCGCTGCACCTCGCGGCCGCCGCAGGGAATCCCGACGCCGTCACCGCGCTGCTCGATGCCGGCGCAGACGTGAACGCCAAAGAAAATGAGTCCCTGCAGACGCCGCTGATCTTCGCGGCGTCCGCCGGAGAGGTCGCGACCATCAACGTGCTGCTCAAGCGCGGTGCCGACGTGAACCTCGCGAGCAAAGTCGTCAACATGTCGACGGTATCGGCGCTCGATCGCGCCGCATCGACGCAGCGTCGCGCGGTGCTCACGGCGAGCGTACCGCGTGGCTCCGAGCCGACCTTCGCGCAGTACCAGGCCGCGATTCAGGCTGGCCGCGAGATCGTCATCACGGGAAAAATTCCTGAGCCCGATCCGGCGGCGAACGCGGCGGCAGGTGGCGGTCGCGGCGGTGGCGGCGGACGTGGCGGTGGAGGTGGAGCTGCCGCAGCAGCACCAGCACCACCACCCGCACCGATGCCGCAGCAGCCGGTGCGCGGCGGCGACGTGAACGCTGAAGCTCCGCCGCCTGCGATCAGCGCGAAGGGCGGCATGGCGCCGCTCCATCACGCGGCGCGTCAGGGCTACGTGGCCGCCGCGGCGGCGCTGCTCGACGCCGGCGCGAACATCAACATGAAGATGGCCGACGGCAACAGCCCGTTGCTCGTCGCGCTCATCAACGGCCAGTTCGATCTCGCGATGCTGCTCGTCGAGCGCGGCGCGAATCCCAATCAGTTGTCCGAAGGCTACGGTGTCACGCCGCTGTGGGCCGCAGTGAACGCGATGTGGCAGCCGCGCACGCGCTTCCCGCAGCCGCAGGAAATGGATCTGCAGAAGGCGACCTACCTCGACGTGATGGAGGCGCTGCTCAAGAAGGGCGCCGATCCGAACGCGCGCACGCGCTCGCATCCGTGGTACCTGGTCTACACGGGTTGCGGTAACGGCAACTGCGGTCTCACGAACACGTCGGGCTCGACGGCGTTCTGGCGCGCGTCTTACGGCACCGACGTGGCCGCGATGAAGTTGCTCGTGAAGTACGGCGCCGATCCGAATATTCCGACGATGACCGCTGCAGGCGGCGGTGGTGGTCGTGGCGGCGCTGGCGGCGGCGGAGGCCGCGCAGGCGGCGGTGGTGCTGCCGGACGCGCCGGCGGTGCCGCACCGAATGGGTCGCTGGATGATCCGATCGATGCTGGCGCACCGCCTCAACAGGCTGCTGGGCGCGGTGCCGCACCAGGCGGTGGTGCTGCAGCCGCACAGGGCGGCCGCGGCGGTGGCGGTGGTGGCCGCGGCGGTGGCGGCGGCAACGCAGGTGGTCCGGATCCGTCCGGTCTGCCGCCCGTGCCTCCCGGCGGCCCCGGCGTCTACGCAATCCACGCGGCGTCCGGTGTCGAGTACGGCGAAGGCTTCGCCGGCAACGCTCATCGTCACGCGCCGGACAGCTGGCTCGCGTCAGTGAAATATCTGGTCGAGGAGCTCGGCGCCGACGTGAATCAGCGCGACGACGGCGGCTACACGCCGCTGCATCACGCGGCCGCGCGCGGCGACAACGAGATGATCTTGTATCTGGTCTCGAAGGGCGCCGACGTGAAGGCCATCAGCCGTCGGAATCAGTCGACCGCGGACATGGCCAACGCGCCGGTCTCGCGCATCTCGCCGATTCCGGAAACGATTGCGCTGCTCGTCAAGCTCGGGGCGGTGAACAACAACCGCTGCGTGGGTTGTACGCCGTAGACAAGACGCGACGAAGAGACTGGACAAGAACGCGAAGAGCGCGAAGGCGCGAAGCTCGAAGATGTGAAGGGCGGCCTGGATTCCGGGCCGCCCTTTTTCTTGAAGGGCTGCCTTGGAGACAAGACGCGAAGGTGCGCGAAGGCGGCGAGAATCTTCAAATCCCGTGACCGAAGGTCCCGCCGGAAAAGCTAGACGCTGGATTCTTATTCTTGCTGCAGTGTTGTGCCTGTGCCCGACTCGTCATGCCGTGATCGGCGAGTGGAAAGTCAGTGTGGTCGAGGCAGATGGTGGTCCGGTCGCCGGGATCAAGGTCGGGCAGTTGTGGAACGACTATTCCGCCCAAGCGAGTGGAGTCGCTGGCCGAACCACCGACGCCTCCGGAGTTGCCCTGTTTCCGCCGGTTGTGCGTTGGACGCCGTTGGCACTTGAGGTCGTCAGCCGCGGCTGTAATGCCATCAACGTCCACGGCGGCACCGGCGTCGACGGAATGCTCAGAGCTCCGGTGGACTTGTCCGTCTATCAGCTTCCTGACTCAGTGGGTACCCAGTGTTCGGATGACGGGTGCCGTCAGAGGCTCGAGGGGAAGATCACACTCAAGCGAATACGATAGAAGGACGCTTTCAGATCTCACGAGGAGCGGCGAAGAACGCCGCGACGGGCGGCCCCATGGGGCCGCCCTTTGTGTTTGCACGGAAACGCGTTCTGTGTCGCGCGGTCCTGAAGGGCGCGCACTATTGGAAGTTGCACGTCCCTCCGGAAAGGAAATCCCCATGAGTCTTCAAACACCAACCAAACCTCCATCACGCACTGAGCAGGCCGCTGACAAGAGTGCGATTCGTCCATTTCAGATGACGCCGGTTTCAGACGCGGAACTGGCGGAGATGCGCAAGCGCATCAATGCGACGCGATGGCCCGAGAAGGAACCGGTCCCGGATCAAACGCAAGGCGTGCAGCTCGCGACGATGCAGAAGCTCGCGCGCTACTGGGCGACAGAGTACGACTGGCGCAAGTGCGAGTCGAAGCTGAACGCCCTGCCGCAGTTCGTCACCGAGATCGACGGGCTGGTTATTCACTTCATTCACGTGCGGTCGAAGCATGACAACGCGCTCCCGCTCATCGTCACGCACGGATGGCCGGGCTCGGTCGTGGAGCAGCTGAAGATCATCGATCCGCTGACCAATCCCACGGCACATGGCGGCAATGCATCAGATGCGTTCCACCTGGTGATCCCGTCCATGCCGGGCTACGGATACTCAGGCAAACCGGCCACCACCGGGTGGGACAGCGCCCACATTGCACGGGCCTGGACCACGCTGATGAAGCGCCTCGGCTACACGAAATTCGTGGCCCAGGGTGGCGATTGGGGCGCGATCATCACCGAGGTGATGGGCGCGCAGGCGCCGCCGGAATTGATCGGCATTCACACCAACATGGCCAACGTGATCCCCGCCGAGATCGACAAGGCGGCGTTTTCTGGTGCGCCGGCGCCGGCGGGTCTCACGGCCGACGAGAAGCTCGCGTACGAGCGACTGAGCTTCGTCTACGCGAAGGGCATCGGCTACGGCTTCCAGATGGGGTTGCGACCGCAGACGCTGTACGCCATCGCGGATTCGCCGGTCGGCCTGGCGGCGTACTTCCTCGATCACGACGCGCGCAGCTACGAGATGATCGCCCGCGTCTTTGACGGGCAGTCCGAGGGCCTCACGCGCGACGACATCCTCGACAACATCACGATCACCTGGTTGACGAACACGGCGCTTTCCGGCGCCCGTCTCTACTGGGAGAACTACGGGAAGTCGTTCTTCGATGTCAAAGGCGTGGCCCCTTCAGTCCCGGTTGCCGTGAGCGTCTTCCCTGACGAGCTCTATCCAGCCCCGCGCAGCTGGGCAGAGAAGGCGTATCCGAAGCTTGTCTATTACAAGAAACACGACAAGGGCGGGCACTTCGCAGCGTGGGAGCAGCCGAAGCTGCTTTCAGAAGACATTCGTGCGGGGTTCAGATCGGTGCGGTAGGGCCAGGGTCCACAGGGCTCACAGGGTGAAAGGGCGGCCTGGATTCAGGGCCGCCCTTTTTTCTCCGCACGTACTTGGATTGGGCTGCCCTTGTTGTTTGGCCGTGAACGTCGGCCTCGCGTAAACTGCTCGGACGGGAGCCCCATGAAATCGAAGCACATCAATATCAGTAAGGTTGCGATTAGCGCCGCGCTGTCACTGGCGCTGCTGCCAACAATCGCGAATGCCCAGATCAACGCTGGCGCAAAGGCGCCCGAGGCGAGCCTGCCGTTCACGGTGACGCAGGTGACCACCTTCAACCTGCCGTGGCGGATCGCGTTTCTGCCCGATGGACGGATGCTGATCACGGAGAAGGTCGGCCCTGTCTGGCTCGTCACGCAGAAGGGCGAGAAGACGCCGGTGACGAACGTGCCGGCAGTGCTGTCGCGGGGACAGGGCGGCATGCTGGGCGTGTACGTGTCGCCGAACTTTGCGACCGATCAATTCATCTACCTCACCTATTCCGAGCCGGCCGAGCCCACTGAGACGGGACCGAGCCGTGATTCGAGCCTCGCGCTGGCGCGCGCGAAGTTGTCGGAGTCGGTCGACAAAGACACAGCGAGTCTCGACGATCTGCGAGTGCTCTGGCGCGACATGCCGAAGGGCGGCGGCGGCCAGTTCGGCGCCGCTGTTGCGTTCTCGCCCGATGGGAAGTACCTCTTCCTCTCGGTTGGCGATCGGCAGCGCATGACGCCGGCTCAGGATCCGGATACGCCGGTCGGCAAGATTCTGCGTCTCACGCTCGATGGCAAACCCGCGCCCGGCAATCCGATGGCGGGGAAGACGGGCGCCGAGACTCGCGCGCTGATCGCTCCGCCGCGCGACACGGAACTGGCGAAGACCGCGCCGGTGGTCAGCACGTACACGTTGCCCGGACCGAACCTGGCGCCGTCAGAAACGTGGGCGACCGGCGTTCGTACGCCGTACGGTCTGGCGTTCGGACCTGACGGCCGTCTGTGGGAAGTCGAGCATGGCCCGCGCGGCGGCGACGAATTGAATCTGATCGAGCCGGGCAAGAACTACGGCTGGCCGCTCGTCTCGTACGCGACCAACTACAACGGCGTGGCGATCCCGAGTCCGGATACGCGGCCCGACCTGCAGAAGCCGGTCATCTATTGGACGCCGATCATCGCGCCGGGCAATCTCGTGTTCTACAACGCCGCGATGTTCCCGCAGTGGAAAGGCTCCGCGCTGCTGGGCGGCATGCAGACGAACACGCTCAACCGCATCACGTTCGACGGCAAGGGCGGCGCGACGCCCGCCGAGCGCTGGGCGATTGGCTTCCGCGTGCGCGACGTGGCCGTCGGTCCCGACGGCGCCGTCTGGCTGCTGGAGGACAAGAATCCGGGCGGTCTCTACAAGGTGACGCCGGCGGCGGCGCCAGGCGGGGGAGTGCGGTAAAAGGCGGTCGTGGGGTCAGGTCTTGCTTTTTAGCATCATGACAACTGGAGTTGACGCCATGCTAAAAAGCAAGACCTGACCCCACTTCATCCGCCGATGCGGAGATCCTGCCTCGTCATTTCGCCGTCTCGCACCGTCACTCTGATCGCTGAGCCGACGATCCGCTCGAGCAGTGAGGGGTCGTTCCATTCGCCGGGCTCGAGATCGGTCAGCGCGGCGAGAAAGTACTCGCCGGCCGGCAGGCCTGTGGTGCTGAACGCGCCATCGGTCGACGGCCGCATCGCACGGATGCGTTTCGATCCGGGCGTCCAATAAGAACGGTCCGTCGAGAACACGAGAATGGAGTAGTCCGTCGCGGCGCGGCCCGCGCGATCCTGGAACACGCCGTTCACGCCGGCCGGCTTGTCCGTGAACGTGATCGTCCAGTCGACGGGCTCATTCTGGTTCACGCGAAGCGGCGTTTCGAATGACTCGCGCCGGTTGGCGACGGAAGACTTGATGGTCCACTTCTCGCTTGCGCCCGGACTGGACCACGACATCGACCAGCGATAGCTGTCCGGCGCGATGCCTCGGAGCATGAATCGTCCCTGCGCATCGACGCGGCCGCCGCCAGCTCCATTGCCGGTCAGCAACCTGCCGTCCGTTCCTGGCAGCGTGAGCGCGAACGACATCGTCTGCAGTTCTGCAGGCGTCGGCTGCGATCCCTCGAAGACAACACGGCCGGAGAGATCGACGCCCGGCTGCAGCGTCAGCCGTACGGTCACGTCGTTCCCGCTCATCGCGACGTCCTCAAACGCCCAGAGCGCCGGCAGATCCGGGACAACACCACCGCGCCCAGTGCTCGCCCCGACGCTCGCCTTGACGGTGTAGAGACCGGGCGCCACACCGTTGAACGCGAAAGTACCGTCGGCCGCAGGCCGGGCAGTCGCACCAGTGAGTCCAGCGCCCGGGAGCAAGTCCGCCTGGTTTCCTGCGGGAACAAGTCTCAGCTGCACGACTCCAGGTTGCACGCCATCGGGAATCCCGATCGTTCCGGAGAGAGTGGCGGTCGGCACGTACTGCATCGTGACGTCCACGCCGGTTCGCTCTTCGCTCAATCCAAGCGCAACCGTTGTCGCGGTGCCGATGTCGGTGACGCCCGGATGAAACACCGGCGCGTAGTTCACGCGCGGAAGAGAGGCGGGTGCCGTGGTCGTCGCCCCCGCACCGGGTGCGTTGGCGGAGGCGCGCGTTCCCTGCAATGCCTGCTGAACGTCGGCCGCCGTCAGCGGACGGATGTCGGGGACGATCCACCCAGGAGGAAGACCGCCCGCGGGGAGCGGGTTGGCGAGGACGAGATAGTTGCCTGGAGGCAACCCGTACGCGCGGTATTCACCGCGATCGTCCGTCGTGACGCCCGTGCCCGCTGTCAACGTCACCAGCGTCCGTTCGCCCGTCACGGCGTTGTAGCCGAGTCGCATCACGCGCACGCTGATGGTCGGCACGGGCCGGCCGCGCCCATCGCGCACGGCACCGGTGATCACGCCGCCGCGAGCAATCGTCATCGTGAGTCTGGTGATCCTGTCCCCGTCCTTCACGACGATCGGTGTGCCCGGTCGATCGGGCCGCGCCGCGCCGAAGCTCGACGAGAGCCAGGCGTCCTTGATGGCCTTCAACTCGAACCGGCCGGCCGGCAGACTGGAGAACGTGAATGCGCCGGTCTCGTCGGTGGTGGTCGCCTGACCGGGCACGAGGCGCGCAACTTCGTTGAGCGTGACTCGCACCCGACGCGCCGGCTGGTTCGTGTCACCGGCGATCAGGACCTTGCCGGAGATCACTGCGGTGCCGGCGGGAGTGTCGCGCTGCTGCTGGGCGGTAACCTGGGGTCTAAAGACCCCGGGCTCCATCAGGCACACGATCACGACGGCGAGCACAGCCCCGACCCCGGGGGTCGACAGAGCGAAGCCAGGTGCTTTCCGACCCCCGGGGTCGACACCGATCTCTCTCATCGAACCACCTTCAAAGTCAGATCAACCGTCTTTGATTCGCTTGCAGTGAGCGTCACCCGCGTGGCCTGACGCGCGAGCTTCTCGAGATTCTGCGGATCCGTCCAGGTGTCGGTCTCGGCGCCGTCAACCGCAACGAGGAAGTGATCGCCGGCCGGCAGCGACTCGAACTTGTATGCGCCGACGCGTGTGACCTGGATGCTC
>Ga0137451_1000410_pt1 | contig 12926 bp, 17 predicted proteins | sample EasRivERMGT500_2_FD_102336 | JGI IMG/M metagenome (GOLD analysis project Ga0137451, IMG submission 102336) | Soil microbial communities from meander-bound floodplain in the East River, Colorado, USA - East River MetaG ERMGT500_2 | ecosystem: Environmental > Terrestrial > Soil > Floodplain ... | reverse complement strand
GCATTGTATTCCTCGTTTCGGCCTGTTCATCTCAGCGCCGATCAGGATGTGGTAACGAAAATTACAAACATAAGTTCCGGGCCTGAAAACTTATCATAATAGCCGGTTAATGGTAGCCGGGGTGTTACAACTTTCAGCAGTTTGGTCGGCCCCGGCTTTTTTAAAATTAAGAATTATGAATATAATGGATCACCTGATCAGAGATACAGACATAATTGGTATAGGGCCGCTCTATTACCAATTTTCTAAAGATCAGTTAATGCGAAGTCTTCATAATTCTTTTCGTTATGAATTTTATATTCATACCAGGCAATTATCAATTTTAATAGTAAGTGATTATCTCAAACCCTCGGATTTAGATGAGGAACAAAAGAAAAAAGAGACCGAAAAAGCACACAAGTGGGAGGATGAATATTATAAGATTCGCAAGCTTGTAGCTCATCAGATTGGTGAAATAATTCCGGAACAACAATAAAGCTATTGTTTTATTTTATATTAATACTAACCCTGTCAATGTCCTTATCAGAAAACACGACATCCCCTCCTGCATCTAACCAGGGGGGACTATCTTATTTTGAACAGCGAATGCAATTGCTTGGCATTACTTCTCAAGAAAATAAAGTTGATCTCTGGCAAAATGATCCGGAAAATGCCGGGAAAGACAAATTAATTTCCATTCCTGTTTTTACAGAGGGTAAAAAATATCCAGGCATCGACATTCATGTTTATACTCTTGACCGGACTCAAATAAATTATAAGCCAGATGGCAGCCGATGGTCACAGCAATATTGTCTCACCAGGTTAAAAGAATCACGGGTTAATAAAGATGGTAGTGTTCAAAAATATCACATACCAAAAGGTGCCGGCACTTATCCTTTTTTTCATCCATCACTGATTGAAAAATTTGAAAAGAAAGAAAAAATAGATGTGCTGTTTATAACAGAGGGTTTTTTCAAAGCCTGGAAAGGCTGCATGCATGGACTTGATGTGATCGGAGTTTCTTCAATTACACATCTCAAAGAAAAGGATACAGGATTGCTGCATATAGATATTCGCCGTTTGCGCGATATATGTTGCGTGAAAAGAATTGTTTGGCTGACAGATGGTGATTGTCTCGATATCACCAACAAGGAACTTACTGATGGTGTGGATCTCTTTAAACGTCCATTCTCTTTTTTTAGGAGCTGCGAAACATTTAAAAAATTGCTTGATGATTGGGAGGGCGATAAATGGTTTTTTCATATTGACACTGATAATATCCTGGCTAACGGACTATTCTCACCTGGTGCCGGTAAAAAATTGAATAGAGGAGATGTTAAAGGGTTGGATGATCTTCTTATAACGTTTAGGGATCACATTCCTGAAATTATAGCCGATGCAAAAACAGTTGCAGGTAATAGCAGTTATTTTGCTAAACAAAATATTTCATATGATACCAGGCGTATATACAGCTATTTTCATTTGATCAATGTAAATGATTTTTATCTTTTTCACAGGCAGCGCCGGCCAGAAATTGAAAAGACTCAATTTGTTTTTAATGGTACCCATTATCAATACAGCGAAAAAGAAAACGAATGTAAAGTAATAGTGCCAGCAGCCGCTAAGCTTTATTTCCGTGTGGGGGATAATTATTACAAATTTGTTGAGCGGGTAAATGAAGAAGGTGATATTGAATTAGGATTTGAAAAGCGTCTTAAATCAACTATTACCGATGATCATGGGAGAAAGTTTTGTGAACACATTCCAAAATATGAAGTATTTACTAATAAACCAGGCCATGTAGCTTATCAACAGGTTATCAATAATAATTTTAATCTATATCATCCGCTTCCTTTTGAGCCAGTAGATGATAAATGCAACGAAGAAGATTGTCCCTACATTATTAGTTTTTTAAAACATGTTTTTGGTGAAAAACTTATTTCTATAAAACAGGCAGATGGATCCTTTATTAAAACCGCCTATTACCAGGTCGCTATTGATTATATACAGATTCTTTATCATCATCCCGTACAACGACTTCCTATTCTTTGCCCGGTAAGCAAAGAAAATGAAACGGGGAAATCATCCCTGGGGAATTTGCTTAAAGGGATATTTGGAGATAATGCAGTGACTGTCGGTAATAGTGATCTGGCTGATGATTTTAATAGTTTTTGGGCATCGCGATTATTGATCATGTGCGATGAAACAAAGATTGATAAAATGGTAGTAGTGGAGCGCGTTAAGGCTCTCACATTTCAAAAACGAATTGGACTTCATGCCAAGGGCAAGGATAAAAGCGAAATACCATTCTTTGGAAAATTCATTTTGTTTTCCAACAATGAGGATAATTTCATTTTTGCCAATGAAGAAGATCTGCGTTATTGGGTTATCAAAGTCCCAAAGATTGAAAAAAAGGATCCCGATTATGAAAAAAAGATGTTGGAAGAAATACCTGATTTTCTTTCCTTTCTCAATCATAGAAAAATAATTTGTCCCCGGGTTAACAGAATGTGGTTTGATGAAGATCTTCTTAGAACTGAGGCTTTAAAGAGAGTGATTTTAAATAGTTATAGCACCGCAAAAAAAGAACTCACCCATCATTTAAAAGAAACCTTCCTGGATTTTGGCGTGCAGGAGATACTAATGACCTGCAGAGCCATTAGAGATAATTATTTCCGGCACAAAGAAGAAAATTATATCTACCGGGTATTAAAAGATGAAATGAAAATGATACCAGTTCAGTGCTGGCTTTTTAAGGATAAAATTTACGATAGTGATGAAGAAGCAATAGAAGCTGCAATGAAATCGGGCTTAAACCAAATGGAGGCAATGGATCAGATTAAAAGACAGGGAAAAGTAATGCGTCATTCATATCCACGTTGGGAAATGAAACCGGTTGAAATAGGTAAGCCAATGGAAAGAGTTGCCATTCTGGTAAAAGAACCTCCGGGAAGGCCATACAGATTTTTTAGAAAAGATTTTATAAATGCCGATGAAGAAGTGCAGATAACTGATGAAATAAGATTCATTAATGAAATGCAGCCGGATTTTAAAGCCAATGGCCAGTCATCTATAGCCAATGATGAACCAATTGATGAATTACCTTTTTAAAAATAAAACCTTCCAATATGCAAACAATTAAACTCTCAGATGCAAATGCAAAATTAATGTATCCTACAGCATTACCCGAAATTCAAAAAATGCTGGAGGATTCTTTTGGCAGAGATTTTTTTTCAACAAAAGTTGAAGATAAAATAAAATCATTCGAAGATTGTTGCACAGAAAACGGGGTAGATCCCGATGATATTATTCCATTCAAAGAACCAAAAAATGGCGATGAAAAATGTATCAATGCTTTTGCAAAGCTTATACAAATTAATAGAGCTTTCAATCAGGGCAAAAAGAAGAATTGGAAAAATCCTGGCCAATATAAATATTATCCCTGGTGGAAAATGGATGGAAGTTCCGGTTCCGGGCTGTCGTTCGACGGTTACGCTTACGGTCGCTCGCATACGAGTGTCGCGTCCCGCCTTTTACTTTTGGATTCGTCGCATGTCGAACATTTGGTTAATCTGTTTCCGGATATCTATGAAGATTATATGACTGAGTAAACACATTTTTCAATTTCAAAAATTCAAAATGGATTACAAAAAAATCAAAACATTTGAAGACGCCTGTAAGGACCAGGGGAAAAATATTAATGCGGTTCCTGATTATTCAAAAGCAATGCTAAGCCTTGGTGAAGAAAAATTTAACCTGGCTGTTTTTAAGCTATCACGTATTGCAATATCACTTAATAAAACAGATAAGGGCAAAGAATGGAAGCCCGGTCCTGGTGATATAAGATATTATCCCTGGTTATGGTGGGAAAATGACAATGATAAACCCTCCGGTTCCGGGCTGTCGTTCTACGATTGCGATCTCGTTCGCTCGTATACGACTGTCGCGTCCCGCCTTACATTTCGTACATCGGCGATCGCTGAATATGCTTTTAAGCAATTCCAGGAACTATATGAGGATTTAATAATATTCTTAGAATAAAATCAAAAGGCTGTGTGCCGTCCGACGTTGTTGTTCCAGTTCCAGGCTGTCGTTCAACGATTACGATAACGATAACTCGAATACGAATGTCACGTCCCACCTATGTAAAGACCAAGATAGCGCAAGCCTTGCCAACAGGGCAAAAAAAGTCTCAATTATTAGGGGCGTTGGTATCGAAAGAAAAAACGACCCTTAAATACAAAGGCATGAAACGATACGGAAACTTATTTCAACAAATATGTAGCATAGAAAATCTGGAGATGGCAGATGCTAAAGCCAGAAAGGGCAAATGTTTTCAATATGGAGTGCAATTACATAATAAAAACCGGAAAGCAAACATTATTCGATTAAGGGAAATGCTTTTGAACAAAACCTATACCACATCAAAATATTCTGTGTTCAGGATATATGATCCGAAGGAGCGTGATGTTTATAGGTTGCCATATTATCCGGATCGGATCGTTCACCATGCCATCATGAATTTAATGGAGAAAATATTCGTTTCAACTTTTACGGCTGATACTTATAGTTGCATAAAAGGTAAGGGAATACATGCTGCCAAACGAGCTGTTGAAAAAGCGCTGCGTAATGTTCCCAATACGCAATATTGCCTACAGATCGATATAAAAAAATTTTATCCATCTGTTAATCACGATATTTTAAAGCAGCTTCTTCGTAGAAAGATTAAGGATCCTGATCTATTATGGTTACTTGATGATATTATAGATAGTGCCGATGGATTACCGATCGGTAATTATCTCAGCCAATTTTTTGCAAATTTTTTCCTTACCTATTTCGATCATTGGATAAAAGAAACAATTGCAGTATGCAGTTATTTCCGGTATAGCGATGATATAGTAATCCTGGCTTCAAACAAACCATATCTCCATCGATTGCTGGCCGCCATCCGTGAATATTTAAAAACCAATCTAAAACTGGATGTAAAAGATAATTATCAGGTATTTCCTATAGATGCCCAGGGAATTGATTTTATCGGGTATAAATTCTATCATGGATATACACTTTTAAGAAAAACAATTAAACAAAATTTTGCCCGGGCCGTCGCCGGGTCTGATAATTCGCTTTCCATTGCTTCTTATTGGGGATGGGCAAAACATTGTAATAGCAATCATTTAATAAAGAAACTATTTCATGAACGAGTTTAAGGAATTTGGAATAAAAGCAGAGAGCAAAGGTTTTATTGGTGATAAGATAAACATCAATAAAATTTTGAATGTTGATATTGTCGTTGAGGATTATAAAGATGAACCATCAAAATTTGAAGGCAAAGGAAACTGTCTCCATATGCAAATTATATATCAGAATGTGAAACGTGTTGTTTTTATCGGTTCAAAAAATCTGATTGATATGATCAACCGGGTGCCAAAGGATAAGTTTCCATTTAAAACAAAAATCATTAAGGAGAACGAGCGATTAGAATTCACTTAAACTATAACCATGGCAAAATTTAAAGATCTGGCAGATTGGCAAATTAATCTCATTAAGAATAATGCCAGCACTAATACTGCGGAGCAATTAGCGGTACGGGCAAAAACCTCATTGAATAAAGTCTATGCTGTTTGTGCAGAAAATAAGGTAAAGACATTAACGTCAAAACAATTTAAAGAGGCATTGGCGCATCATCGACACATATCCCATATTATTATTTCCAAAAACCAGCAGCCCTCTGAACCATATATACGACCACCAGCAATTTATTCAAATATATCTCCCTATGGAATAGCAACTCAATTACATCAATCAAAAATGTTTTGAAATGAATGAAACCAATCAACAGAAGCTTGTTAATGCAGGTTTCAGAATTATCAGGAGAGAAGATCATCTTCCCGCATACCTAAGAATAAAAGTAAAAGGCGGTAGCCATGAATGGAAAACACTTGAAAAAGGTTTTGCAACAAAAGCCGCTCTTAATCGCCGCATGGATGAATTATTAAAAGACGAAAAAACTGTTGAAGATTGAGAACAGCAGAAGAAATACATGAACGAATTAGATTTCTTTTAAAAGATAGATTAAAAAAGCTTGGATCTATAAGAACTATTAACGCCTGGCAAATATGTAAAGATGAATTTCCTTATGGAACAATAGCATATCATTTTAAAATAATAATGCTAAAAATGAGACAAGAACAAAAAGTTGATTTTATAAAAAATGGCACCTGGTTCATTTATAAAAATATAAAATGACCGCAGTAAACACATATCTCGTCATAGCTTTTGATCTTGATGAGCCAGCAGATGAGTGTCATTTTATGCATAAATATATTGACCTTAAAACATTCATAGAATTAAAGAGTCCGGAAACAAAAGAAGTCTTCTTAGAAGAAAAAAAATATTGCATTAATTATAAAAGAACTGCAGTAATTCCATTCATGGCCACAAAAGTTAACTGGATCATAGTCATTGATGTTAAAAGAATATCTGCATGAGTATGATATTTGCCAATGCACGCAAAATTGCCAGCAGGATTATTGATATCCTTGGTCCGCATTGCGAACTCATCCATATCGCCGGTAGTATTCGCCGGCACCAGCCTTTTGTAAAAGATATTGAAATTATTGCGCTTTCAAAAAGAGAACTAAAAAATGAAGATCTCTTTGGCATAGGCGAAGAAATTATTACCAGGGATTTTATTGAGGCACTGGCCGGCATCACTAAATTGATTGTAAAAGGAAATATACAAGGGCGGCAAATGCAGATCGTTTTACAAAACTGCAGTATTGCTTTAGATCTCTTCCTGCCCGGGAAAGCAGACTATTACCGGCAGCTGGCCATTCGAACCGGTAGTTCTGATTTTTCGCATAAAGTTATAGCCCATGGATGGCGTCGTCTGGGTTGGTGTGGCAGTGATCATGGCCTGCGGAGGGAAACAGATTGTATTCCTATCAAAGATGCTAAAGGAAATATAACCAGCTGGCGTTGTATAAAACCGGATGGTGAATTGCCACCGGCTTGGCAGTCTGAGGAAGAATTTTTTTCCTGGATTGGAATAAAATGGATCGATCCTCGATTTCGGGATTTAAAATCAACATTAAACGAAGCATTATGACTTTATTATATAAATCAAAATGCTGTTGGCTCAAGCCTTCTTCAATTGCCAATATTGATATATTGATCAATAAAGAAATTAAAAAGATTAAGAAAAAATATGCCAAGCGCATTCAACAGGATTGGTACGACTTTTCTGATGATCAGATAAATGAGCGTATTAGACAAATAGATAATTATTATGATTCGCTTCATCAAACGCTTTTATCCATACATGAAAAAGATTAATTGAGCAATCAAAAAACGATATCATCATTATATATTGTGCCTGCAGGCCCACCGGCACCCGTGAAATATTTACTTTCTCAAAAGGAAAAACAATTCTTAGATTTATTGGCCGAAATAATTGTAAAAAAAATCACACAGCCAACTAAATTATAGCATGAATAAAGCCATCGGTTATATAAGAATTTCCATCAAGGACCAGAGTAATTTTTCATTACCCGGGCAGGAGCGATATATCAGGGACTTTTGTGAAAAAAATAATATCGAATGCCTTAAAATTTTTGAAGATCATGGGCGCAGCGCAAAGAATTTTGATCGACCTAACTGGAAGGCGCTCCAACAATTCGTAAAAGAAAATCATAAATCTGTAGATATTCTTATTGTGGCCAAATATGATCGTTTTAGTCGCAATGTTTCCGAATCTCTGCAGATGATCGAGCTTCTGGAAAATACTTATGGTGTCAAGATTCTTAGCGTTATGGAACCAATTATGCTCCATCCGAAATCACCATATTTTTTTCAGTTCAGAACCCAAATGCTTTTAGGATCCCAGGTTGAGTGGCTGGTGATCCGCGATCGCACTAAATCTGGAATTCGCCAGGCTAATATTAGCGGCCGGGTTGTTAATCGGGCGCCGATCGGTTATAAGAATGCCAGGGATGAGTATAACAAGCCGATCATCATTATTGATGATGCTAAGGCACAATTCATTAAAAAGGTTTTTGAATTATTCCTTCAGGGAATTCCTCCCAAAGCCATCTGCCGGCAATTGGCTTGCGAAGAATTTATTATAAAAGGAAATGGCGGGATCCAACGTATTTTATCGAATTCATTGTATGCCGGCTTGATAAAAGCGCCGGCGCATTATGATGATCCGGAGAAGCTTTGCAAAGCCATTCATGAAGCAATCATTCCAGAGGCTGACTGGTGGAGGGTTCAATCACTCCTTAATAATAGGCAACCACAAAAAAAGCTTCTTTATAACAATAACTTTTCATTACGGGGCTTTTTGGAACATGATTGCGGCAAGATTCTCACTGCAGCATTCGCGCAGGGCAAGTCAAAGAAGATCGGCTATTATCGATGCATGAATGATAATAAAAATCTCAATGCCAATTTTCTTCATGGGCAAATGGATGAAATATTAAAAGAACTCAGTTTACCGGCATTCTACGTTGAATATCTCCATAAGACTGTTTTAAATGGATTGCACGATAACTTTATCGCGAATAAAAAAATGATATCGGAAAAAAAGAATGAATTGCTGCAGCTATATACTAAGCTTGACAATATCCAGGATGACCGTAATAATCGGTTAATGGATCCACAAACCCATAGTAAGTGGCATGCCAGATATATGGGAGAAAAGGCGATTTTAGAAGCGGAGATCGAAACCATGAACCAGCCGATTAGCCAGGCACTAAAGCAATATGAAATAACTCTACCATTATTATCTAATATGCATTTTATTTATCACCAGGCAGAAACGCCACAGAAGCATTTCATTTTAAAAGCAGTGTTCGAACAAGGATTAAAACATGATGGGAAAACTTTTCGAACACCTTCTATAATGGACGTATTCCGGGTGAAAGTCCCGTCACTACAGGAAAAGGGGCTGCTCATTATTGAACAGCCCATTAATAAAATCGAAAAAACGGAGGAATGTAGCCCGTACGAGACAATAATCGAACCCCTTACGGCACTTCTCTCAATTTTCTCACAAATCAAAGTGGCGTGATAAAATTTAAAATTTCTATTCTTAGTGAAAAAGCTGCAACAATGATGGCTGCATTGGAATATCATGATATTTTTTTTAAAATGGAAAGGTATCCTGATCCAAACCACTACATATTTATTTTTGAGATATCTCCTATGGAATTATTTAAGCTTGGTGGTACTTATTTCGAATATGAAAAAATAAATATACGTACCAAAAATAAGAAATAACACCTGTTACAAACCTGTTACAATTATGAAAATCAATTACTTATTTTGGCAGCTAAATAGAGGGAGGGGTAGAAGTAGATGTAGAATTATAAAAATTTATAATGGAATAGCCCATTTCCATGCCTATTTTATGCGAATTCTGGAAATTTTCTACGGAGTAAAGTGCTGTTACACTGTAACATTTACTACCATTAAATCAATAAAAAGCAATACCAGTAAATGTTTTAGCATGTTACAGCACCCCCGAAAACACCCATTTCTGTAACACGATTGTTACAACTTGTTACAAAATATTTTGTTACAGCAGTGTTACAACTTTAGCCAAAAAAAGCAGGCTGTAACAACTTAATTACATAATAATCAATATTTTATAAAAATTTGTTACAGCTACCCCCCCAAATATGCAAGTCGCTAAAAAAATCCCAAAAATTTAAATTCTACAAAATGTCGACCCATATCAGTATGTTGACCACCAATTTTAATAATAAGCTAAGCTGTCAAAGATTCATTCATATTGATATAGCGCCTAAAAATAATATGTCAGAATCAATACTTGATAAGACTGTTTATAAAATAATAACAGAAGATAATTCCCACCCACCCGTGAAAGTAAAATTGGAAGATCTATGCCGGGTTATTCTCGAAAATGTTAGCCAGGTTATGACCTGGCAGAGCCATGGAATGACCAGAATTGAATTTATCGATTTGCTGATTAGTCAGAAAAAAAATATCACTCCACAAACACCAATGGCCGTTTATTTTTTCGAGAAAGTTTATGATACTTAATCATATAAAAGAGGCAATAAATCGATAATTTTATAAAACCAATTTTCATTGAGATACAAAGAATTCGGGCTACCAACAAAATCGCATATTAAAAAATTCCTCATTTATCTATATGGCGATCCTCCGGCAATCAACCTGGATACACATCATGGATTTTTTATTATTAGCACCCTCAGCAGTACCATGGAACCAAGGGCTACAGGGCTTTATCTTGATATCGGAAATCGTAGATTTAAAGAACAGGTAGAAATTCACATCCCCTTTCACTTTTCAAACTCAATAAAAAAAAATCCATCCTTATTGACTATTGCTCTGATCAATAGATATCTCGAAGATGAATTCGATCACTTTCTCTTCGAATTTGTAAAAAACGATTGGCGCCGTGGTAAAGAAATCAAAAAAAGTATCGAAAAATTTGCTGATATACTCCTGCTCGAACTTGAAAAAGATGTAACTCTGGATGCCCTGGTTAAAATGGAGCATCGCTATTGGACAAAAAAAGAACGCCTGGCTAACAAAATTGCTATTCTTTAATCTTATTGTCCTTTATTTCCCCTTTTATTGTTTTCATTTTTAGGTGATGTATGAAAATGTTTTTCTGCCTGTTTTAACACTTACAGAGGCCCCGGTCATTAAACCTGGTGGGCTTTGTACTGTGAAATTTTTCAGGTGGGAGGATGTATTGAACTGGCCGCAGATTGATCCACTTACTGGCATTATCGCCAGTTCCATTGAAATGAAACCAGGTGCAGTGATTTATTTATGTAAATCAAATGATCATGGAAAATCATTTGAAGAAGAAGAAAAACAAACGATTGCAGGCGATTTCTTTGATATAAATGTGAATGCGATTATCCCAGGTAATACAATTCCGAATTATTTGTCATTGCAAACAATGACTTATCATCAATGGGGACTGATAGTGGATGATAAAAATGGTGAATCGAGACTCATTGGCAATGAAGATAGTGGCGCTTCATTTATTCAGAAATACAGTAGTGGAGATGCAGCAAGTAGTCGCACAAGATCATTGAAATGGCAATGGCAGCATAGCAATCCTGCGCCCATTTATACAGCCCAGGCTTTTGATATAATAATTGGCGGAATAACAATTACTGCAGGATGCCTCACATTTATTATGCGTTTCCAGGTTGGTCACATGGATGTGTTTAGTAATCCTCCGGTTATGAACGATGGTGATTCGGTATTAACAAGGGCCGCATTCATAAATAAAAATCTGTTGATCCTGGCAGATGGTACGGCGCTACCGGTGGATGATGGATCCGGAGCAATTGATTGGACAGGATTGATAAATCGCCATATTGAAAAAACTTATGCCAGTGATACTGTCACATTTGTTGGCAACGTAGTTGAAAACGAAATCATTGAAATATATGCGTGGACTTAAATTATTTTTTTTACTGATCATTATTTCATCCATAATTAATGCACAATATGTGCAACCAATGGGCTATCTTCATTATTCATTTCCGCACCAGGTCAATATCGGGAATGGCATAATTAAAGCAACCCATCCTTCTGCGGCTCTTGAAATTGCCGGAACCAACCGCGGATTATTATTTCCAAGGCTTACAACTTCTCAGCGAAATGCCATAGGATCTCCGGCAAAAGGATTATATATTTTCAATACAACAACAAACAGAACTAATTATTTTAATGGAATTATTTGGATAGAAATTGATCCATCCGCTAATATAAGTATCACAAATATTTACAATAATTCGGTAGTAAATTCTACTTTAATAAATGGAGATTCATGTGCAGTAATAAGCACAGGAAACAACGTAAATATTGATACATTCTGTTTTAATTTTGTTATTTGTAATCGCGGGTTTGTAAATAACTCATCATTTTTCGCTTGCCCATGTGCTGATACTTTGAATCCAGGTACTACATGTGATACAGTGAATTTTACTCCTATTTCTCTTTTTGTTAATCAAAACTGGATAAGATTTTCAGCGCCTGGGATAACAGAATTTGGTAGTAATTCTCCTTCTGCAAGTCCGGGTTTATTTTTATTACGTAATACTTATACAAATACAGGATATCATAAAATGTTTTGGGCCGGATATCCAATATATGATTATCCCAATAATTTCTCTCAACAATTACAATTTGCAAATGGTACAGGAATAGTATCTTTTCTTAGTTTGGGTACACAATTGGCAGGGCAACCCGATGTAAACAATCAAGTGTCACTTGGTATAAATTATACCGGCGGAGCTTATCCCGCTTCTCCAAGTAATCTCCCGGGATATATGGGAGTAGGAAGAAGTCAATATTTAATTAACACCAATGGGACGGGGAATGGTTCGTTTGGTTTTAGAGCGGATAATCCAAATGCAAAAGTAGGTGGCATAGGGATTAGTGTTTGGGACACAGCAAATACAGAAGCTGTTACAATCTGGGGGATGCCTGCGCCACACACCACTTATGTAGGTAACATAACATTTGGGGGAACTGGATTTCAGAATAATAGAATAGCCATATTTAGAAATGATAAGAGTGTTCAATTTCCGGGATATTTAAATAATGTTTTTCAGATTTCTGATTCAGGAAGATATAAACCAGCTGTTATAGATACTACTGATGGCACAATAAAACAAGGATATTGGTTTGGTGATGGTGGTGACGGAATAGATACTGCGGCAAATGGTTTAACTGATAGTTTAGGAAGAATTATTCTTGGAGGACCGCTTTATAAAAATACTACAATAAATGGTGATAGTTCTTATCTAAAACTTAATTCTATTCTCTCTACTGATACATTAGCTACTTTGGTCGTTAATAATACTGCCTTAACAAATGGAGTTGCAATTAGAGCAGTCGGAAGTAATAAGGGCATATTTGCAATAGGTCAG
>Ga0137451_1000408_pt1 | contig 12937 bp, 12 predicted proteins | sample EasRivERMGT500_2_FD_102336 | JGI IMG/M metagenome (GOLD analysis project Ga0137451, IMG submission 102336) | Soil microbial communities from meander-bound floodplain in the East River, Colorado, USA - East River MetaG ERMGT500_2 | ecosystem: Environmental > Terrestrial > Soil > Floodplain ... | reverse complement strand
TTTTTATAATAGTTTTTAGCTTATCTATGTGAAGCTATTTGCCTGTTGTTTCTTTGCGGTAAAAATATAACCACCCAGGCCATAGAAACATAGAAAATATATAGTTAGATCAATAAAAATTTGTCAACAAAAGCAACTATAAATATAGTCAAATTATAAGAGTTTAAAAGCGATAAGCATGACCCCGGAACGAAAAGCAAAGCTTTTATCGGTATTAAAGAAACGGCAGAACGATCTTACGGTTGTGCTGGAGAATGTTTTTGATCCCCATAATATCTCGGCCGTGATGCGTACCTGTGATGCAGTAGGTGTGCAGGAAATATATGTATTGAACACAAAACTGCCCCTCCACAAGAAATGGGGGAGAAGAAGTTCTTCCAGTGCAGCCAAATGGTTAACGATCCATCAATTTAATAAGGCAGAAGAATGCTTTTTATCATTAAGAAAGCGGTATTCAAAAATTTTAACGACCTGCCTTAGCGACGATGCAGTAAGTTTACATGAAATTGATTTTACCGGGTCAGTAGCTCTTGTTTTTGGAAATGAACATGATGGAGTAAGTGAAGAGATCAGGAGACTGGCAGACGGAAATTTTATAATACCCCAGGCTGGTATTATACGTTCGCTGAATATCAGCGTGGCCTGTGCTGTAACTTTGTATGAAGCGTACCGGCAAAAAAATAAAGCAGGACATTACGATGAACAGAAATTAAAAGACGGAGAGATAAAAAGTTTGTTAGACGAATGGGGGCTGAATGAAGAATTGTAAATGATTCCCACGCAAAGGCGCCAGACGCAAAGAAAATCCGGTACATGATGACCTGGCGGTATTGCGTCTTTGCCGAAATAAAATAAATAGTAATGAAAAAAAATCTGATAATAGTAATATTAATTCTCGCATCTGTGACTTCTTTCTCTCAGGAGATCAAACGCATTAAGGTGACTGATCTTGCAAAAACAATTAAAGAAAGTAAGACCCCATTGATCGTAAATTTCTGGGCTACTTATTGTGTGCCCTGCCTTGAAGAAATTCCTTATTTCCAGGATCTGTCGAAGCAATACAAAGACAAGGGAGTAAAACTATTATTAGTAAGCCTCGACATGAAGGAGGCCTATCCATCTAAAATAAATTCCATCGCAAAAAAATTAAAATTTAATCCCCCTGTTTACTGGCTTGATGAAACGAATGCGGATTATTTCTGCCCGAAGGTTGATAGTAAATGGTCAGGAGCCTTGCCTTCCAGTCTTCTGATAAATAATGCAACTGGCTACAGAAAATTCTTTGAGGACCAGCTTTCCAGAGAAAACCTGGAAAAAGAAATACAGGCAATGCTTGTGAATAAAAAGTAATTGGGAATTAGTAATCAGGATTGCAGATATATTAATTCCAAATCCGATAGCTATCGGATCCTAATTACTGGCAATTATCATACTTCAGACGTCTCATCTTCACTCTCTGGTTGCTGGTAAAGTTTTGGCAACAGGTAAAGAAACATTACTGTTGCCCCCAAACTAATAACTGCCAGAATAATTCCCATTACACTCCTTTCCGCAATGCTGCTGGTAAGAAGATAACTGATTACTGCAAAAACAGCAATGGTGAAGATGCGACCGATGATAAGACGAAGGTTCATAAGCCGGGTTTTGATGCCCGCATGAGCGGGACATGTGAGATAATCGATGGATCAGAGCTGAGATGCGGTTGTTAAAATGTTCCATAAATATTTTTTTGAACTATTTATTGTCTTCATGACCTGGCTGAATCCCGGTTGGCTGGGTAATAAAACGGGAATGAAATAGAAAGGTGATAATGAATCCCGATAAACACCCTGCCGGCACCGCAATAACTCTCTTTAATGCAGTATCCGGACATCATTACAATTACAAAAACTATACGGCACAATGACAAATAAAAAATCCAGCCTTCAGGCTGGATTTATGACCACAGATAAAATAATAAGTTCTTAATTCACTCTTTTTATACTACAACCAACCGAGCGGGTATTTTTCATACTGATATCTTTTCCTGCCAGCAGTTCGTCAAAAGCGATCATTAGATGTTTCCGGGTTACTTCATTACCTCCGTTCTGATTATCATCAATAGCCCCGTGATAAACTAATTTACCGGCGGAATTAAAAAGAAAACATTCGGGTGTGCGGGTAGCGCCAAAAGCATTCGCCATGCTGGAATTATTATCGACAACATATTTCCAATCGAAGCCTTCTTTTTTTGCATAGTCTCTCATGTCATTATAGGAATCTCCATTGTCGCGATAAGCTTCATTCGGATTTAAAAGAATTACGCCGAGATCCTTTCCCAATGCGTATTTACAAACTTCGTTGATTCGGCCCTGGTATTTTTTAACCACGGGACAGGTATTGCAGGTAAACATTACCAACAAACCATTTTTCTTAATCGCATCTTTAAATGAAAATTCCTTCCCGCTTATGTCCTTCATCTTTTGATCAGGACTGGGGATAGCTGCACCGATTGGCAGTGGGTCAAAAGAAGTTTTGAAGGAAAGAATAGCTATTGCAATAAACGGAATGGCTGCAAAGAATATCTTTTTCATGATCAAAAATTTATGACCGTAAGTTACAAAATATTTCAGGCAGATTGACTGCCGTCTGCGGTCTTTTTATTCCTTTCATCCACTTCATGTTTAAGAGAATTGATACTTACATTCAGCTCAAAACCAATCAGGAGCACCAGGGAATTAAAATAGATGAGTAACATCAGGATAAGAATAGTGCCGATGGATCCATATAGTTCATTATAATTGGAAAAATTATTGACCCAATAGGAGAAAAAAATAGTGAACAATAACATTAAGGATGTTGCCAGTATAGAGCCGGGATTGATCAGCTTCCATTTTTTATGCACAAACGGGGCATGCCGGTAGATAAATGATACCGAGGACAAAAAGAGGAAAACGATAACTACCCATCTTGCATCAGAGATGATCAATCGCAACCAGGCAGGTTCAATGCCGATCTTTTCTAAAACCTTACCCTGCATTACGAGCAAAAGAAGAGAAACGATCATGATCAGAAAGAGGATGAGCGTCAGTTGCAGGGCGGTCAGCCGTCTTTCGATCGCGTTTCTCTTTCTGAACCCGACATAATTTTTATCAAAGGCACGCATGATGCCCATGATGGCATTGGAAGAATAAAATAAAGCGAGCAAAAAACCAAAGGAAAGTAAACCATACCGCTCGTTATTAAGAAAATCATCGAGAAATTTTATAAGACCTTTATTATTATTTTCTCCCGGAATTACGTCGCGGATCAAGCCATAAAGCTGTTGGGTAAATTCTTTCGAGATCGGCAAATAAGGGATGAGAGTGAAAAGAAAAATGATCATGGGCGGAATGGCCAGGATGAAATTGAATGAGATGGCCGAGGTCCTTTCTGTCAAACCTACCTTACGCACCTGCTGATAAAAAAACCGGAGAACATCAAAAAGAGGAATACCGCGAAACCCCGGCAGAAAAATTTTTTTACTTTTCCCTATGAGCCAGCTCACCGGAAAAGATGTAGTTAATTTTCTGAATATTTCTGTTAATGGCACTATTGACTGTTTTGTCTTGCTTTCCTGATGGAATCCTGTTTGTCCAATGCCTGCTGGTACAATTTAGCATACTTCAAATGCTCTTCATAGTTCGAAGTAAAAACAGAACCGCCATTCAGATCGCTATTGGCCACAAAATAAATATAATCTGTTTTAGGAGAGTTTAAAACTTCATCAATGGTTTCCACAGAGGGTGTACAAACAGGGCCGGGAGGTAAGCCTTTATTGACGTAAGTGTTATACGGAGAAGAAAAGGATAAATATTTTTCGTAAATCCTTTTTAATCCGAAATCCCGCATGGCAAATTTTACAGTGGGATCAGCCTGTAAAGGCATGCCATTCACTATGCGATTAATATAGACGCTGGCAATATTTCCTTTGTCATTTTTAAAATTCGTTTCTTCTTCTATTATGGATGCAAGCGTATACACCTGAACAGGAGTGAGGTTGTGATTCAATGCCTTTCGTTTTCGTTCATCCGCCCAGAATTTTTGAGATGCACTATTAAGTTTGCTGAAAATTTTTGAAGGAGTCGTATTCCAGAAATAAGTATAGGTATCAGGAATAATAGCGCAGGCCCAGGTATTCGTATCTAATCCATAATGCTGAAGTGAATCAGGGTTAGTTAAAAAGCTGATCATTTTCAGAGAGTCAGTTTCAAATTCTTTTCCAATGCGTTTGGCAAATTCTTCCCTTGTTCTGAATTTTATGATAACGAGATTAACAGGCGATTGCCTGTCGTTCTTGAGAATACGTACAAGACTCAGGATGCTCATTCCATTTCTGAGCTCATACTTGCCCGGTTTGATTGTTTTATATTTTAATTGCCTCGCAACGAGGTTGAACCAGGTGCTGTTATGAATGATCTTATTCCCGATCAGGCCCTTTATTACGCTGTCATAATTTGAACCTGTTCTGACATAGAAATATTTTCCTTCCGGTTGATGAACAGCGGGACCAAGAACTTTCCATCCAATAAAAGCAACAACAATGATGAGAATCAGAAAAACGGACCAGATTAGTTTCTTCATAGAATCAAAATTAAGTTCAGTAGTGAACGGGGTGCACAAGCAGTGAACTGCATGCCGGCAGGCACAAAGAACGCTGATAATAATTTTGCAGTTGGTAAAATAAATAAAAAACCCTGCCGATGACAGGGTTACCAGAAGAATCTTTTATAAAATTTATTTTGGTTGCTGTTGGGCAGGTGCGTTATTATTATTTTGATTTAAAGGTGCCGGGGCCTGTTGCTGTGTAGGGGTTCCTACATCCTTTGTCTGAACTCCGCCGGAATTTGAAAGAAACATACTGGATACTAAACAAAGTACCCCGATTACAGCAGCAAATATCCATGTGCCTTTTTCTAATACATCCGTGGTTTGTTTTACACCCATGAACTGGTTGCTGAAGCCGGCAATATTCCCGGCAAGCCCGCCCCCTTTGGGGTTTTGCACCAATACAATAAATCCGAGAATGATTGAAGCGAGGATGATCAAAATCACAAATATCACGGTCATATCAGCTGTTTTTTAATTGTTCAATTTTCGCTGCAAAATAATGGCTTTTAGAGGGATTAAGCAAACTTAATTTGTTGTAAACCCCGATCGCTTTTTCTTTATCTCCCTGTTTTAACCAAACCTCCGCCATGGTTTCAGTTACTACCTCACCTTCAGTTATGGATCTGTCGGCCAGTTGCAGCACTTTTTCTTCCGATGATGTATCAATATTTTTTTCTATTTCAGCCTGCGGCAAACGTTTCAGGGTTTTTAACCATTCAGTAAAACTTTTTAATTGCTGGCCAAGATGGTCAGTAGGTTTTTCTTCCTGTACCAGCTTAATACCCTGTGAGGCAAAATAGTCAACTGTATGATAAGGTTCAAAACTTAGCTCCTCTACGGCTGTTTTTTCTTCTGCGGAAGTTAATAAAGGTTCTGAATTGATTTGGAGGTCAGCGGGTTCGGGTAATTGCAATGCTTCGTCTTTTTGATCTGCTGTTTCTTCTTCCTGTTTATCCTGTGATACCGGAATTTCCTTCCCCGTGAATTCTTTAATTTCTTCAAACGACATTTCAGTTTTATCATCACTCAATAAATAATCGAGCCATAAAGGGTTACCGAATTGTATAGAAAGTTTTTGCAATTGCTCTTTATACAAATGGTCATCAACTGATCTTAATTTTTTCGCTAATAATAACTGAATAGGAGTGAAGTAAGGGTATTGTATTGCGGCATTCTGCAATTCTTTAAGACTGCAATCATCCAATGATCGCTTTTCGAATATTGATTCAACCAATGTGCTGATCGTATCATTCATAACCGCAAAATAACTTACCACTTGGAAAAAATATGATTGAATACTTCATCCGTCATATTGCGGATGATTTCAGGTGTCAACTGCGCTTCTGCCTGGGCCAACGTAATGCCGCTTGAAAAATCAAAGGCATGGCTGACATCAAATTCCTCCTGCGTATTTTTAAGATGATTAAACAAGGTGATATGCACTTCCACATTCAACCTGCTGGTAGACACCTGCTGATTTGAAATGCCCGAAGTAGTAACGTCATATTTTGAAACATAACCAGTGATCTCCAAATGTGCATCGTCATTGTTTGTCTGCGAAAGTTTTGTCTGGTTGACGATCTTCTGGCGCAGTTTGTCTGTCAACTGCGGAGCAAGTTGCGGATTAACAAATCTCGCCCTGTTCAAAATAGCATTAACTTTTACAGTTTTTATATTGGGGTCAATATTTACATCCTTAAACTTGTATACACCGCAACCATTGTTCAATACGGTAAGGCAGGCAACAGAAAGTGTCAGTAAGAAAAAAAATATTTTTTTGTTACCCGGCATTTGTAACTCTATTAAGTCCCGCATGTGGGACTGCAATTGTGAATGGTGAATTGTCAATGGTCAATAATATCATCTTCATCTTATAAACTATCATTTATTCCTCAATATCATACTCCTTCAACTTTCTGTACAATGTTCTTTCACTGATCCCCAGATCGAGAGCCGCATCTTTTCGTTTGCCTTTGTGTTTTTTTAACGCCTTGATGATCAGTTCCCTTTCCTTGTCCATAATATTCAGGCTTTCTTCCACTTCTACATGTTCATGTATATCATTATTTATTCCGATAGCGATCGGCACCTGCTGCGCATGTTGCAGCACCGGCTGATTTACCGGTTGCATAAACTCATGCGGCTTCAACTCTTTCAGTTCATTGATGAGGTTTTGATTTTGAGCCACCAGGTTTGGATTTTGCAGTATATCGAGAAATATTCTTTTTAATTCCGTTACGTCTTTCTTCATATCAAAAAAAAGCTTGTACAGAATTTCCCGTTCATTTGCAAATTCATGTGAACCCTGGCCGTTTGTATGAGCCAGTACCGGTAAACGGTTTGCCGAATGATCCGGAAGAAATTTTTTCAATTCTCTTGCCCCGATCTGTTTTTCCTGTGAAAGAACTGATATCTGTTCTGCAATATTCTTCAATTCCCGAACATTGCCCGGCCAGGAATAATTTATTAACAGGTTTTTAGCTTCATCATCTAATTGTACCGGGGAAGTTTTATATTTCTCTGCAAAATCAACTGCAAATTTCCTGAACAATAATATAATATCTTCTTTACGATCCTTTAGCGCAGGCACACGTATAGGTACCGTATTCAACCGGTAATAGAGATCCTGCCTGAATTTTCCGTGGTTAACCAACTCCAGCAGATCTTTATTTGTCGCAGCGATGACCCTCACATCTGTCTTTTGAACTTTTGAAGAACCCACCCTGATGAATTCACCCGTTTCAAGAACACGAAGCAATCTTGCCTGTGTGCCCAATGGCATTTCAGCGATCTCATCCAGAAAAATTGTCCCGCCATTCACCGTTTCAAAATAACCTTTGCGGCTGTCAACAGCGCCGGTGAATGATCCTTTCTCATGACCGAATAATTCCGAATCGATGGTTCCTTCCGGGATGGCGCCACAGTTAACCGCAATAAACGGATTATGTTTTCTTGATGAAAGAGAATGTATGATCAATGAGAATGCTTCTTTACCCACACCGCTTTCACCAAAGATCAATACGGTAAGATCAGTATTTGCTACCTGCACGGCTACCTGCAATGCATAATTTAATTCCGGTGAGTTTCCAATAATTCCAAACCTGTTTTTTATACTTTGAATATCCATATTTTGTAATTGAATTATTAATTAATAATTATTAATTAATAATTTGTCCCAGTAGTGTTGCCTGTGTGCAATCCTTCACTTTTACAGTTACATAATCACCTTTCTTCAACTTTATATCTCCTTTCGGAAACACGACTACTTTGTTTTGAGTGTTTCTCCCCATCCAATCGGCAGAACTTTTTTTACTATTGCCTTCTATTAAAACTTTAAAGGTTTTACCAACATCTTTTTTATTGCTTTCTAAAGAAAGACGATTCTGAACAGAAACTATTTCCTGCAATCTTCTTTTTTTCACTTCTTCCTGTATATCGTCTGCATACCTGCGTTGGGCCAATGTTCCCGGCCTTTCACTATAGAAGAACATATAACTCATATCATACCTGCTGTACTCCATGATCCCCAGGGTGTCTTTATGATCATCTTCCGTTTCCGTACAAAATCCGGCGATCACGTCAGAAGAAATTCCACAGTCGGGCATGATCTCACGGATCCGGTCCACCTTTGCCATATACCATTCTCTTGTATAGGTCCGATTCATCAATTGTAAAATTCTTGTTGAACCACTTTGGACCGGCAAATGAATATAGCGGCAAATGTTTTCATATTTAGCCATCGTATGCAAAACATCATCCGTAATATCTTTCGGATGAGAGGTTGAAAACCGTACTCGAAGAAGGGGAGAGATTACTGCAACTTTTTCCAGCAATTTTGCGAATGTAACGGCCTCCCCCCAACCCCCTCCGGTGGAAGGGGAGCGACCAACTCCCTCCCCACCGGGGAGGGCCGGGGAGGGGCTCCAATGATAACTATCGACATTTTGCCCCAGCAGCGTTACTTCCCTGAAACCCTTATCAAAAAGATCCTTGCATTCATTGATGATCGAGGCTGTATCGCGGCTTCGTTCCCTGCCTCTCGTAAACGGCACCACGCAGAACGAGCACATATTGTTGCATCCCCTCATAATACTCACAAAGGCAGTCACGCCATTACTATTCAGGCGTATAGGCGAAATATCGGCATAAGTCTCTTCACGACTTAATAAAACATTTACTGCTTTCTGTCCTGTTTCAGCTTCTTCTACCAATGCAGGTAATGAACGGTATGCATCAGGTCCTACTACTATATCAACTAATTTTTCTTCTTCGAGAAATTGAGATTTCAATCTTTCTGCCATGCAGCCCAACACACCGATCAGCATGCCGGGTTTGTTTTCTTTCAGTTTTTTGAATTCGGTCAATCGTTTGCGAACGGTTTGCTCTGCTTTTTCACGAATGGAACAGGTATTGATCAGCACCAGGTCAGCCTCTGCATAGTTTCGGGTGGCCCCGAAACCTTCAGCATTTAATATCGAGGCCACGATCTCGCTGTCAGAAAAGTTCATCTGGCAACCATAGCTTTCGATATAAAATCTCTTCCGGTACTCATTTACGTCAACAGAAAAAGGAGCAAATGCTTCTCCCTGTCTGTTTTCATCATGAGCCTTTTGTGTCACGTAGTCAAGCATTGATCACCAAAATTTGGAGTGCAAAGATAAGGAAACAGGTGAGGATTGTGACAGTCTGTCAGCGAATAGTTGTTAATTATGGTCTGAGCGTTGGCAGCACTGTTCAAATCTCATAAAACACATTTTAGCTTTAATAATGAAAACATTAAACCAGTAAACAGAGGCCTGGGACGGGAAAGGCTTGCTCATAAACAGCTTAGTCCTTTTTAAAATATTGAGCCATCTGATCCTAAAAAATCCTGCTCAAAAGCAGGATTCACTTTATGCCATAAATTTTCTTTCCGGTTATTCTTTTTTTCTTTTAAGACGAAGGCCGACCATCGAAACAATTCCCATTACTCCCAGCGTGACAAATAGAATATTATTATTTTTTTCAGGAATTTTTTTGACAGATGAAGCAATCGTTGCATAAGAAACTTCAATGGGAATGTATTTCTCTTCTTCAAAATTGGACACCACATCCCAATCGCTGTAATCCTTACCGGTCAGGTAAGTCAACATTTCCATTTCATCCTGACGCCGTTGTTTTAACTCTTTCAAATATTTTTTTCCCTGTTCACAATTGAAATCGCCGGTTGCCGGATGTGTAATTATATAACGGGCCTGGTAATTTTCAGTGTTGGGTGTTACCTGGAACATGAGATCCTGCGGAAAAGCTTTGCGGTTATAACGTACATGCAATCTGGTGAAATAAACATTATCTGAATATTCTTCATTCTGTTGCACATCATTATAATTATACCAATCACGGTTGATCCACCAAACACCTGACTGTATCAGATCCTGTGTGGATGGGGCCGTTGCAACACAAGGATCACATTTCACGTAATTATGCGGACTAACATCCCATGCATATTCCAACATAACATTTGATTTCCCTTCTTTGCTCCATTGATGCTGAAAAAGGTTGGAATAAAAATTACCAAAGTTGTTTTGTACAAACAGCGGGATGTTTTTTCCTGTGGGCAATGAGATCGTACGATAATTGGTGCATTCAATCCTTCCTTTTTTGGTGAAAGCATATACGATCATGTCCTGGTCGCCATCTGCATTGGCCATGCCGAGCCGGATGGGTAACATAAATTTTGGAGAATTAAAAGAGATTTGAATGGGGCGAAGAAAATTTCCCGGCAGCTTTTTCTTTTCTTCTTCATTTACCTTGACTACAAAAAATTTCAGGTTGCTTTTGATGTAAGGTTCCAGAACTTCTTCAGCACCTTCCGGGATCTTATAACCGTTTTCATTCAACCAATCTTTTAAGCCGGAAGATTCTGTTGCACTGAGGATGAGAATGTCGTATTCGCCAACAATATATCTGGCTTCAATTTTTACTTTTTCTTCTGTAACTGATTTATTTCCTCTGATAGCTATCCCCATTGTCTTTCCCTGTAAAGCATTGGCCACAACTTCATCACGCCGGTATGCACTACAGGGATTCTGATCATAATATTCTACCAGCCTTGGTTTACTATAATCATTCAGTGTATTAAAAATTTGCTGGTTCACTACTTTAATATCGCTCTTTTTTAAAACAACGGGTACCGGGACCACCATCGCAAAATCTTTGATATTGCCCTGGAAGTCGTTGTACATAGTAATCACATTTCTATCGCCATCACGAACAAGAATAACCTGCGAGGTTTTGTTTTTCAAAGTGCCATCTGCCTTGCTAACGTAAAAACCACAGAAAGCAATGGCCTCATGACCTATCATAGCCGCCAGTATTATGAAAGCAGCCAATTTTTTAAAAAATGGTTTCATGACTATTTTTTTAAGTTTAAAAATGAAACTGAAATGAACAGGAGTTGATGTCCACTGAAAAATTTTTGCTTTAAAAATTTTATTTAAAAGAGGAACAAGAGGAGCAGCGGCAACCAATACCCAGACAGGCGTATTATATTTCCATTTAAAAGCCGCAAGATAAAATGAAATGACTGCAATCAGGATCGCCCAGATTATTCTTGCAACAGGATGGTTGGGTGATGTTTTTGGGTCGCTTATCATGAAAAATGTAAACAACAATAAACTACCTGTACTTACTGAATGAATAAAATAATCCATCGGCCACCCCAGCACATATATCTGTCTCCAGTATAACAAACCAATAAAGGTTAATAGAAAAGCAAGACTAATGTCCAGTTTTTGTACTCTTGTTACCACCACTGTTCCAAACGTTACTACGGAAAAAAATATCACAGCACTGCTTCCCCATTGTCCCGGAGATAACCACGCATCGCCGGCAAGAAGAATTGTAGCGACGATCCCGAAAGCAGAAGGGTTAAAAATATGTTTGTGGTAAACCCGGAAAATATATTTAGAAACTACAGTAAGAAAAGCGGCGAGCAAACTTATATTCCAATGATTGGTTTTTAAAAGGAGGCAAAGACTCATGGCACTAATCAAAACACTAAAGCCCCAGCAGGTCCATCCCTGCCTACCCCAAAGGGGAAGGAGCTTTTTTTGTCTTATACTTTCAACAGAATAATTAAAAAATAAGCAACCTCCGATGCTGATGCAATAATGTAACCAATCCGCGTTCCAGCCGAGGTAAAAAATACCATACGCTAAAAAAATGGCCTGAAAAATAACCTGGAAATAGCGGGGATCTACAGCAAATGACTTTTGCAGCATATGCAAACATTTGCTTTAGGATGTATGAACCGGCGTAATTACATACCGGCGGGCAGGAAATTTTTTAAAAAGAAAACCATTAAAAATTTCATGGAAAATAAACAGTATGCCTCTTTTAAGTTTATTGCAATCTCAAAATTCGTTTTGACAGTTTAAATCCATTATCTGTTTCTACCCGAAAAATATATACTCCTGCTGATAAATGCCGGGATGTAACTTCTGTAAATTCAGAACCATTTGTGAGAGCAATTTTTTTAGAAAAAACAAGTTGGCCCACCGGATTATATAAATGAATAAAAGCTGAAGAAGCTGAAAAATTTCTCAGGTACACATAAAATTGATTTTGAAAAGGGTTTGGATAGACCTGCACAACGTTCTGCCCGTTCACAACATCAGGTATTTTTTGCGAACTGTTATTTTTAGTGATCAGCCAATATTCCGGGTCTACCAAAACAGTGTCGGCAATGAAACCAATATTCCGTATAAATATTTCAGCATTGGTTTTATTATCTACTACAATTGTTTTTTCCTGCGAAGCATTTTTAAATTTCAGGGCCACAGGCAATTCAAAAAAATTTACAGAAGGGTGTGAAGTAGTTTGATTCATTTTTATTCTTACATAACTGCTTCCCAGCTGCGTCCATTCTACTTTATAAGAAGGATAACCTTGTCCTTTAAACCAATCCTTAAAAAATTCCGTAAGATCTTGTCCACTGACCTGTTCAAGATTTCTTTTTAAATCATCGGTTTTAGCAAACCCATAGATCAATGCGGGATCTTTTTGATATTGCCTGAGCGCCTTGAAGAAAACCGAATCGCCCAATTTCCATCGCAGCATATATAAAAGATGTGAACCTTTCGTATAACTCAACCTCCCGCTAAAGATTCTTCCAACATTCGCCGTGTCATCAACCCAAACCGAACCACCGGCCTGTGACGTGATCGATGCAATTTCATTTTTCCTGCTTGAAATAATAGTGGCTGGATATTTTGCTTCAGCATAGATGCTGGCAAGATGAGTGGCAAAGCCTTCATTCAGCCAGATA
>Ga0137451_1000406_pt1 | contig 13002 bp, 14 predicted proteins | sample EasRivERMGT500_2_FD_102336 | JGI IMG/M metagenome (GOLD analysis project Ga0137451, IMG submission 102336) | Soil microbial communities from meander-bound floodplain in the East River, Colorado, USA - East River MetaG ERMGT500_2 | ecosystem: Environmental > Terrestrial > Soil > Floodplain ... | reverse complement strand
TTGTAAAGCCTCAGGTTTCCTTCCTAAACCGCTGAAGCGGCAAGATTTTGAGGGGTCGAAATGACCCCGAAAAAGCCGCTCAGCCGGGGTCGCGCTAGCGCACCTCCCGGCCGTACTCGTCGGTCGCCGCAGGCCGGAATATGCGCACCGTTTTCACGGTCCGTCCCTGGGCATGCACGATCTCCATCGGTACATCGCCGATCTTGATCGACACGTCGGCCTCCGGGATGTCTCGCAGGTGCTCGAGGATCAGCCCGTTCAGCGTCTTGGGGCCCTCGGTCGGCAGGTCGAGACCGAGGGCGCGGTTCACCTCGCGTACCGGCGTAGCGCCGTCGGCGGTGGCGCTGCCGTCCTCGCCCCAGCCGAGGGTCTGCAAAGCCGAGGGAAGCGAAGTGGTGAACTTGCCGATGATCTCCTCGATGATGTCCTCGAGCGTGACCAGACCCATCAGTTCGCCGTACTCGTCAACCACCAGGGCGACCCGCTCCTGGTTCTCCTGGAAGTACTGCATCTGCGCGAAAACCGGCGTGGAGGCGGGGATGAAATAGGGCGCAGCCAGCAGCGACTCGATCTCTGCCTTGTTCAGCGTGCCGGCGTGCAGGGGCGCCAGCACCTTGCGCAGGTGGAGCACGCCCAGCACCTCGCCGCGCGAGTCGCGAAACACTGGCAGGCGCATGTGGTAGCTGGTTGCAAGGTGGCGCGCGATCGCCTCCATGTCGTCGTCGAGCTTGATCGACTCGATGCGCGCGCGTGGCAGCATGATGTCCTGCACCGTGATCGAGCCGAGGTCGAACAGGTTGAGAAGGATGGAGACATGCTTTTTCGGCATGAAATTCGACGACTCGAGCACGATGGTGCGGATTTCCTCGGGCGAAAGGGGTTGCGCGCCGGACTCCTGCGGGCGGATGCCGAGCAGTCGAAGCAGCGGATTGAGGAGGGCGTCGGTGGAGGCCGACAGCAGGTGCACGAAGGGCGCGGACACCCACGCCAGCGCACGCATCGGCCAGGCCACCAGCCTCGCAATGCCTTCGGCGTTGTGCTGGCCGAGGCGCTTGGGCACCAGTTCGCCGACGACAATGGTGAAATAGGTGATCGATACCACGACGAGGAACGTCGCAACGAGGCCGCTTGCCTTCTGTTCCATTCCCAGCGTCTGCAGCCAGAGCGACAGCGGCGCGGCCAGCACCGCCTCGCCGACGATGCCGTTGAGCAGGCCGATCGAGGTGATGCCGATCTGGACGGTAGACAGGAAGCGGGTGGGTTCGGCGGCCAGGCGCACTGCGGCAGCGGCCAGCGCGTCGCCGTTTGCCGCAAGTGTGCTCAGGCGCGCCCTGCGCGCGGTGAGCAGCGCAACCTCGGCCATCGCAAAGCTGCCGTTCAGCAGGATCAAGCACGCAAGTATCAGGATTTCCATGGAGCCACCTTGCCGGGGGTTGCGGGGGCCGCGCGCGGGGGCTCAGGTGCGGCCGAGAACGACCTCGAGCGCGAACCGGCTGCCGATGTACGCGAGCAGCAGGAGCACGAAACCGCTCAGCGTCCAGCGCAAAGCCGTGCGGCCGCGCCAGCCGTAGAAATGGCGTCCCGCCAGCAGCGCCGCGAACGTCGCCCAGGAAAGGACCGCAAACAGCGTCTTGTGATCGAAGCGCAGGGGTCGCCCGAACAGCGTCTCGGAGAACGCGAGGCCCGTGGCCAATGTGCAGGTGAGAAGCACGAACGCGGCGGTGATCAGGCGGAACAGCAACCGTTCCTGCGTCAGCAACGGCGGCAGCGCGCCCAGCGGGCCCTGCAGCATTGCCGCGCCATCGGTGAGCGGCGCGCCGCCCGCGCCGCGAACGCTGCGGGCCTGGTGCAGGCGGCGCTCGACCAGCGCCATCAGCAGCGCATGCAGAATGGCGATGGTGAACAGGCTGTAGGCGAGCATCCCCAGCACCAGGTGCAGCTTGAACTCGAGCGATGCGGCATAGGCGCCGCTCGCACGCCCGGGAAACAGCGCCGGCAGCGGCACCGCCAGCGCGGCCAGCGCGAGCGCCGGCGGCTGCATGCCGTCGAGGTTGTAGAACAGGCTCTCGATCCAGTAGAAGAGAACTGCCAGCCAGAGCATGGTCGAGAGCGCATACGCGAATCCAAAGCGCAACTCGGGCGCGGCAAAAAGTTCCGCATAGAGCAGCGCGCCGTGCAGCGCGAGCGGCACAAGGATGGCGGCGCGTTCCCATGGCCGTAGTCCGCCTGCGGCAGGCGCGGCCGGTCGCGCCTGCCAGCGCGTGTTCCAGAAGTGCCACGCCAGTCCCGCGTAGGCGGCTGCGGCGACCGCGTGAATTACAATGTCCGGCACCTATCCAGTTTAGCACCCGTGCTCGACAACCTTACTGCGCGCCTCGCGAAGATCGTCAAGACGATCCGCGGCGAGGCGCGCCTCACCGAAGCCAACATCCAGGACGCGCTGCGCGAAGTGCGCGTCGCGCTGCTCGAAGCGGACGTCGCGCTGCCGGTCGTGCGCGATTTCGTCGCCAGGGTGAAGGACAAGGCGCTCGGGACCGAGGTGGTGGGCAGCCTTTCGCCGGGCCAGGCGCTCGTGGGCGTGGTGCATCGCGAGCTCGCGCACCTGATGGGCGAGGCGAACGTCGGGCTGGACCTGGCCGCGCAACCCCCGGCAGTGATCCTGATGGCGGGCCTACAGGGCTCGGGCAAGACCACCACCGCGGGCAAGCTCGCGCGGCTCTTGCTCGGACAGAAGAAGAAGGTGCTGCTCGCCTCCTGTGACGTCTACCGGCCCGCTGCCATCGAGCAGCTGAAGACGGTTGCGGGGCAGGTGGGTGCGGATTTCTTTCCCTCGGCGGCGGGCGAGCAGCCTGTCGATATCGCGCGCCGCGCCCTCGATCACGCGAAGACGCGCTACTACGACGTGCTGATCGTGGACACCGCGGGGCGCCTCGCCATCGACGAGCCGATGATGCAGGAGGTCGCGGCTCTGCATGGCGCGCTCAACCCGGTTGAGACGCTGTTCGTGGTCGATGCGATGCAAGGTCAGGATGCCGTCAATGTGGCGCGCGCATTCGGCGAGCGCCTGCCGTTGACCGGGGTGATCCTGACCAAGCTTGATGGCGATGCACGCGGCGGCGCAGCTCTGTCGGTGCGGCAGGTGACGGGCAAGCCGATCAAGTTCGCCGGCGTCGGCGAGAAGCTCGACGCGCTGGAGCCGTTCCATCCCGAGCGCATGGCCTCGCGCGTGCTCGGCATGGGGGACATCCTGTCGCTGGTCGAGGACGCGCACCGACAGGTCGACCTGCAGGAGGCGCAGCGCGTCGCGGACAAGATCCGCAAGGGCAAGGGTTTCGACCTGGAGGATTTCAAGCAGCAGATCCAGCAGATGAAGAAGATGGGCGGCCTGTCGTCGATGCTCGACAAGCTGCCGGCCCAGCTGGTCGGCCAGATCAATCCGGCGCAGTTGCAGGACGACCGGCAGTTCCGCCGCATCGAGGGGATCATCAACGCCATGACGCCGCAGGAGCGCGCCGGCCCCGACCTGATCAAGGCTTCGCGCAAGCGGCGTATCGCCGCCGGCGCCGGCGTGCCGGTGCAGGAAGTGAACCGCCTGCTCAACCAGTTCGAGCAGATGCAGAAAATGATGAAGATGATGAAGGGCGGGAACCTGGCGCGCATGATGCGCGGCATGAAGGGCATGCCACCGGGCATGCGCTGAACGCACGACCGGCGCGCCGAAAAACAAAAGGCCCGCCGGGTGGCGGGCCTTCCTTACTTCCGCTTCTTCTTCGCAGCCTTGCGAGCCGGGCTGCGCTTCGCGCTAGATTGGGCCTTGCGGCCCGGTTTGGCGCTCAGGCGATCTTTTTTGCTTTGGCGAGGCCTTTCACGGTCTCGGTCGCGGCGGCGACGTTCGCTTCGGCGATCTCGGTCGCCTGCTTGGTCACCTTGGTGAAGTTGTCATACGCCGAGTTGGCAGCGGCGAGCATCGACTTGATGCCGGCAACCGCGACGTCGGAACCGGCCGGCGCGTTCTTCACGGCCTTGTCGAGCAGGGTGGTGAAGGTCTCGTTCCAGTCGGCGACGCGCTTCTCCGCGGCCTTCGACAGATCGGCGTTGGTTTCGGTCGCTACTTCGTAGACGCTCTTCGAGTAGGCGATGGCCTTCTCGATCGCCGGCGTGGCGAAGGAGTTCTGCAGGTTGACGAATTCCTGCACGTCTTTCGCGCCGAACAGCGCGCGCGTGTTGCTGAGGCTGTCTTCGAACACGGTCTTCATTGCGTTGGCATTGAGGGTGGCAAGTTTCTCGAACGCGGCGAACTGGCTCGCGGCAAGCGAGAGGATCGCGTCCACGTTGGTCTTGCCGGCCGCCTGGATTTGCTCGGGGGTCACGTACATGGTCTGGCTCCTTGTCAAAATTGAAAAAAACGTAATCGGGTTCGGGGTTCGTCGGTGACATTTGTGCACCGCAACAAGACGAAGTTTAGGCTTCTCCCATTGAAAGTCAAACAGTTTTTGCGCTGCAGCATAACCTATTGATACAGCGCAGAATCCTAGGCCAGTAGCATGGCGCTGATGTTTCAAACGCCATGCCGATCCTGGCGCCCGGTCGAAACACCGGGGCGCGAGACGGGGGCCACGACGACAATGGCGCCCCATGAGCGAGAGTGCCGACCCCGCCGATCCGGTGCAAAGAGCAGCCTGGGTGTTCCCCGGTCTGTTCGTGGTGCTCTGGAGCACCGGGTTCATCGGTGCCAAGCTTGGGCTTCCCTACGCCGAGCCCGCGACGTTCCTGGAGATCCGTTTCCTCGCCGTCCTTGCAGTGCTGCTACCCGCCTGCTGGCTGATGCGGGCGCCCTGGCCGCGGACGCGCGCCGAGTTCTGGCACATGGCGCTCGCCGGGGCGCTCATTCAGGGCGGCTATCTGGGCGGGGTGTTCCTGTCCCTGTCGCGCGGCATGCCGGCGGGCGTGTCCTCGCTCATCACCGCGCTGCAGCCGATCCTTGCCGCGGTGCTGAGCGGCTGGCTGCTGGGAGAGCGCACCAACGCGCGCCAATGGCTGGGTCTCGTGCTCGGTATTGCGGGCGTGGTGCTGGTGGTGCGCGAGAAATGGGTACTGGAGGGTGTCGGCCCGGCCGCCACCGCGCTCTCCGTGCTGGCGCTTGTCAGCATCAGCGTCGGCGCCATCTGGCAAAAGCGCCATTGCGCGCGCGTAGACCTGCGCACCGGCGCCGCGATCCAGTTCGGCGCCGGCATGCTCGTGCTCGCGCCCTACGCCTGGTTCTTCGAGACGCGGGCCGTCACCTGGAGCACCGACCTGATCATCGCCATCACCTGGCTGGTGTTCGCGCTGTCGCTCGGAGCGGTGTTCCTGCTGTTCTGGCTCATCCGCCACGGCGTGGCGACCAAGGTGGCGAGCCTGATGTACCTGGTGCCGCCCTGCACCGCGCTTGTCGCCTGGCCGCTGTTCGGCGAGACCTACACCGCGTTTTCCGCGGCCGGCATGGCGCTTGCCGTGCTCGCCGTGTGGCTGGTGAGCAAGGGATGAGTCTCGACTACAGACCGGATGAGCCGGCGTTCCTCGCCGACCCGTTCCCGATGTTCCGCCGCATGCAGGACGAGGACCCCTGCCATTGGAGCCCGCGGCTGAAAGCCTGGGTGCTGACGCGCTACGAGGACGTGCGACGCGTCTGCCTGGACAAGGACATGTCCTCCGACCGGCTGCGCCCGTACTTCGCCACGCTGCCGCCCGCCGAGGCGCAGCGCATCGCCGAAATCATGAAGTACCTGTCGCTATGGATGGTGTTCCGCGACCCGCCCGAGCACACGCGCCTGCGCCGCCTGACGAGCAAGGTATTCCACGTCAAGTCCATGCAGGCCATGCGGCCGCACATCGAAGCGTTGACGCACTGGCTGTCCGAGCGCATCGGCGCGCGCCCGGAGTTCGATTTCATCGGGGATTTTGCCGGGCCATTGCCGGCACTGGTGATCATGGACATGCTGGGCGTGCCGCGCGAAGAGCTCGGCAGGGTGAAGCGGCTCTCCGACGACATGGCGCTGTTCATCGGCAGTTCGCGCATGGCGCAGGAAAAGTACGACATCGCCGAGGCCGCCACGCGCGAGATGGCGCAGTTCTTTCGCGCGATGATCGCCGATCGGCGCGCTGCGCCGCAGGCGGATCTGCTCTCGGAGCTGGTGCACCTCGAGGACGGCGGCGACCGCTTGTCGGACGACGAGCTGGTGGCGACCTGCATCCTGCTCCTCTTCGCCGGGCACGAGACCACCACCAACCACATCGCCAACGGCCTGCTCGGACTCCTGCGCTTTCCCGAAGAGCGGGACAGGCTGCACGCGGACCCCGGCCTCGCGCCCGCTGCGGTGGAGGAGCTGCTGCGGTACGACGGGCCGAACGGTGCGCAGGTGCGCATCGTGCAGCAGGAGCACGAGCTGCACGGCAAGCGGCTCAGGCCGGGCGAGCGCGTCTTCATCCTGCTCAACGCGGCAAACCGCGACCCGCGCGCCTACGAGGATCCCGACCGCGTGGACCTTGCGCGCAACGGACCGCCGCACCTGGCGTTCGGATTCGGGCTGCATATCTGCCTCGGCTTCCCGCTCGCGCGCCTGGAAGGCCAGATCGCGCTGCCGGCGGTGCTCGCGCGCTGGCCCGGGCTCGAGCTGGCCGGTGCACGCCTGGAATGGCTCAACTCGATGGTGTTCCGCGGCATGAAGGCGATGCCCGTGAAGGTGCGGCGTTGAACGCCGCACAGGGCGAGCACCTGCCCAGAAGCCTCTGGTGGGTGCTGATCGGCATTACCCTCGTCTGGGGCTTCAACTGGACGGCCATGAAGGTGGCGATCTCGGAAGTTGCGCCCTTCACCTTCCGTACCTTCTGCCTCGCCGCCGGCTCTGGCGTGCTATTCGCGGCCCTGCGCGCGAGCGGTCAGCCGCTCACCATTCCGCGCGACCAGTGGCGGCGCCTCGCCCTGATCGCGTTCTTTTCCATCACCTGCTGGAACGTGCTGGTGGTGTTCGGGCTGCGTCTGATCCCGTCGGGCCGCGCCGCGATCCTCGCCTATACGATGCCTGCGCTCGCCATCCCGCTTTCGGTGTGGTTCCTGAACGAGCGCATGAGCGCGAGGATGCTCCTCGGCCTGGCGCTCGGCATGGCCGGCATGGGGCTCCTGCTGGTCGAGGAATTCACCAGCCTCGCCGGTGCGCCTCTCGGCGCGCTGCTGGTGCTGGGCGCCGCTACCACCTGGGCGCTCGGCACCGTGCTGCAGAAGAAGTACCCGGTGCGGGCTCCGGTCGCGGCTTTGACGGCCTGGATGATGCTCCTCGGCGGCGTGCCGATCTACATCGCGGCGCTTGTCTTCGACAGCTTCAGCGCCCTGGGCGAAGTGAGCCGGTGGCCGGCGCTCGCCGTGGCCTACAACGTGCTCTTTTCCTTTGCGTGGGCGCACTGGGCCTGGATCAAGCTCGCCACCTCGGTGTCAGTGACTACCTTTTCGCTCGCCATGTTGATGACGCCGGTGGTCGGCGTGTTCTCCGGCATGCTGTTCCTCGGCGAGCGCCCGGGCTGGCTCGAGTTTGGCGCGCTCGGGCTGGTGCTGGGGTCGCTCGCGACGGTGGTGATCCCGGTCAGGATGCGATGATGGTGCGCAGGCGCGGCACGCGCGCCAGGTCCCAGCCATCCTCCTCCTGGCCGAGGAAGCGCCTCGCGCGCGCCAGTTCGTGCTTCGGGTCGGACAGATCGAGCGGCGCCGCGCCGGTCTGCTTGGAGAGCTTCTCGCCGGCGTCATTGACCGCCACCGGCACGTGCGCGTAGCGCGGGGTGCGCGCGCCGAGGATGCGTTGCAGATGAATCTGGCGCGCAGTCGAGTCGAGCAGATCCGCCCCGCGCACCACGTCGGTCACCCCTTGGTCGAAATCGTCCAGCACCACCGCCAGCTGATAGGCGTACAGGCCGTCGGCGCGCAGGAGCACGAAATCGCCCACCTCCTTCTCCACCCGCTGCTCGATCCTGCCCTGAATGCGGTCGTCGAAGCTGATGGGTGTGGCGTGCGTGCGCAGGCGTACCGCGCGCAGGTGCTTGCCAGCGGGGAGGCCGTTCCTGCAAGTACCCGGGTAGACGCGGGAGCCGTCGATGGCGAGGACAGAGTCCTCCAACTCGTTGCGCGTGCAGCCGCAGCCGTAGGCGAAGCCGCGCCGCGACAGGTCTTCGAACACTTCGTTATAGCGCTCGGTGCGAGCGCCTTGCCACAGCACCGGGCCGTCCCACTCGAAGCCGAGCCGCTCCAGCGCGCGCAGGATCTGGTCGGCCGCGCCCGGCGCCACGCGCGGCGGGTCCAGATCCTCCATGCGCAGCAGCCACTTGCCTCCGGCGACCTTCGCCTCCATGTAGCTGGCAAGCGCGGCGACCAGCGAACCGAAGTGCAAAGGCCCTGTCGGCGACGGGGCGAAACGGCCGACGTATTCAGCCATGGGGGCTAGAGTACACTGCGCGTTTTTTCAATAGGGACCGGCATGGCGACAGTCGAACTGACCAAGGACAATTTCGAACAGGTGATCACGGATAGCCCGATGGTCATTGTGGATTTCTGGGCGCCGTGGTGCGGACCCTGCCGCGGTTTCGCGCCGATCTATGACAAGGCGGCGCAAGCCCATCAGGACGTGGTGTTCGGCAAGGTGAACACCGACCAGGAGCAGGAGCTTGCCGGCGTGTTCAACATCCGGTCGATCCCGACGCTGATGGTGTTCCGCGAGAAGGTGGTGCTGTTCCAGGAGGCGGGCGCGCTCCCGGCCTCGGCGCTGGAGCAGGTGATTACCCAGGTAAAGTCGCTCGACATGGCAAAGGTGCGCCAGGAAATCGCCGCGCGCGGACCGCAGGACGGGCAACTGCAGGGCTGAGCGGCACTGCCGCCCCGGGCCGCGACCCGCGGGGAAACTTGTGCACGCAACCGCGATCCAATCGATTTAAGCGAGGCACCGCACATGACCGAACTGCGCCCGGCAGGTGAACGCGGCTACGCCGACCACGGCTGGTTGAAGTCGTACCACAGCTTCTCCTTCGCCGATTACCACGACCCGCGCCACATGGGCTACGGGCCCTTGCGCGTGATCAACGAGGATCGCGTCGCGCCGGGCACGGGTTTCGGCACCCACGGTCACCGCGACATGGAGATCATCAGCTACGTGCTCGAGGGTGCGCTCGCCCACCAGGACTCGATGGGCAACGGCTCGACCATCGTACCGGGGGACGTGCAGCGCATGAGCGCCGGCAACGGAGTGCGGCACAGCGAATACAACCACGACAAGGCCGGGACAACGCACTTCCTGCAGATCTGGATCGAGCCCAGTGTGACGGGCATCGCGCCCTCCTATGAGCAGAAGCATTACGACGCCGCGGCCAAGCGCGGCCGGCTGCACCTGATCGCCTCGCCGGACGGTGCCGAGGGCTCTGTCCGTATCCATCAGGACGCACGCGTCTACGCCGCTCTTTTGGACGGCGCAGAGCGCGCGGCGCACCACTTGGCCCCGGGCCGGCGCGCGTACGTCCACCTGGCGCGCGGCAGGCTCAGCGTGAACGGCCACGTCCTGGGGGCGGGAGACGCGCTCAAGCTGGCGGATCTGCAGGAGGTCGTGCTGGAAAAAGGGGACGACGCCGAGGTCCTGCTGTTCGACCTCAACTAGGAGAGATGTCCATGACGGAGGCAGTGGCACTGCAGCGGGAAGTGAGCCGCGTCATCGCCTCGCATTCCACACCGGTCACGCCGACGCTGCTGGTGCGTCGCGCGTTGCCCGACGCCGGGCTGCGCAACGTCGGTCCCTGGGTGTTCCTCGACCACTTCGGCCCGCTGGTGGTGCGCGCGGGCGACCGCGGCACACCGCCCCATCCGCATGCCGGCATCGAGACCGTGACCTACCTGATCGAGGGCGGCATGCACCACCGCGATTCGCGCGGCAATGAAGGCGAAGTTGGCCGGCACGGGGTCCAGTGGATGACCGCGGGCAGCGGCATCGTGCACGCGGAACGGCCGATCGGCGGCGAGGGCGGCCGCCTGCATGGCCTGCAGCTCTGGACCAAATTGCCGCGGGCGCTGCAGTTCACCGCACCTGCGTACCGGCATTTCGCCGCCGAATCGCTGCCCGCCTTCCGCGCCGGTGACGCGCTCGTGCGCGTGGTCGGTGGCGAGCTGATGGGCAGGCGCAGCCCGGTGCCCACGCTGTGGCCGATCGTGCTTGCGCACGTGACGTTCGCCGGGCGTGGGCGGGCAGAGTTGGAGGCCCCCGCGGGATTCGACCTTGCGGCCTACGTGGCTTTCGGCCACGCGCGTTTCGGCGAGGTCGAAGCTGACGCCGGCAAGCTGTTGCGCTTCTCGGGCGAGGGCGCGGCCATCGGTCTGTTCAACGACCTGGATGAGCGCGCCGACGTGATCCTGCTGGGCGGCGTGCCGCTCGGCGAGCCGTTGGTCTTCCAGGGCCCGTTCGTGATGGACAGCGTGGCCGCCATCCGCCGCGCGGAGCAGGACTACGGCGCGGGCAGGATGGGCGCGCTGGCGGGGTAGACTGGAATTGTGGCGACGAAGGGAGAAGAAGGAGAAGAACGATGGCCGCACCAGCGCTCGACCTGCTGACGCAACGCCTCGACATCCACGAGAAGAATGCCTGGATGCTGAGGCGCCTGCTGAAGAAGTAGCCTTGCCTGGCACCCGCCTCGAGAAGGACAGCTTCGGGCCGATCGAGGTTCCGGCGGACCGACTGTGGGGCGCGCAGACCGAGCGCAGCCGCCGCTACTTCCGCATTTCCGGCGAGCGCATGCCGCTCGCCGTGATCCACGCGCTCGCCCTCGTCAAGCGCGCCGCTGCGCGCGTCAACCGGGCGCTCGGCCTGCTGGAGGAGAAGAAGGCGCAGGCCATCGAGCGCGCCGCCGACGAGGTCCTCGCCGGCCGCCACGACGAGGAGTTCCCGCTGGTGGTATGGCAGACCGGCTCGGGCACGCAGACCAACATGAACGTCAACGAGGTGCTGGCGAACCGCGCCTCCGAGCTGCTCGGCGGCGAGCGCGGGCAGATGCGGCTTGTGCATCCCAACGACGAGGTCAACCTCGGCCAATCCTCGAACGACGTGTTCCCGACGGCGATGCACATCGCCGCCGCGCGCGCCGTCGAGCACGACTTGCTGCCGAGGCTGGAGCGCCTTGAGGCGACGCTGGCCGCGAAGGCGGAGGCGTTTGCCGGGATCGTCAAGATCGGCCGCACGCACCTGCAGGACGCGACGCCACTTACGCTGGGGCAGGAGTTCTCGGGTTACGTCGAGCAATTGGCGCAGGCGGAGGCGGCGATCGCGCTCACGCTGCCCGGGCTGTGCGAGCTGGCGATCGGCGGCACCGCGGTGGGCACCGGCCTGAACACCCACCCCGAATTCGGCGCGCGCGTGGCGCAGGACCTGTCGCAGGCCACCGGCATGTCTTTCGAGCCGGCACCCAACAAGTTCGCCGCGCTCGCCGGGCACGAGCCCCTGGTGTTTGCGCACGGCGCGCTGAAGACACTGGCGACGGCGCTCACGAAGATCGCCAATGATATCCGCTGGCTCGCCTCAGGGCCGCGCTCGGGACTGGGCGAGCTGCGCATCCCGGAGAACGAGCCGGGCAGCTCGATCATGCCGGGCAAGGTCAATCCGACGCAGGCTGAGGCACTGACCATGCTCTGCGCGCAGGTGTTCGGCAACGACACGGCGATCGCGTTCGGCGCCGCCTCGGGCAGCTTCGAGCTGAATGTGTACAAGCCGCTGCTGATCCACAATTTCCTGCAGAGCGTTCGTCTGCTCGCCGACGGCTGCGCCGCGTTCGAGGAGCACTGCGCCCGCGGCATCCAGGCCAACGAGGAGCGCATACGGGACCTGCTCGAGCGTTCGCTGATGCTGGTCACCGCGCTGGCGCCGCATATCGGCTATGACCGCGCGGCTGAGATCGCGAAGAAGGCGCACAAGGAGGGCAGCACCCTGAAGGAGGCGGCACTCGCGCTCGGCTACGTGAGCGCTGCGGACTACGAGCGCTGGGTGCGGCCTGAAGCGATGACCAAGCCGGCGGCGTGAAGCGGCGCGGGTTCCTGCTGGGCGCGGCGGCGTTTGCGGCGCTTCCGGCAGCCGCGGCTGAGCGCTTCTCGCGCGGGCTGCTGTGGCGAGTGCGCAGGCCGGGCGTGGAACCCAGCCATGTCTTCGGCACCTTGCACGCTGCGGACGCGCGTCTCGCCGAACTCCCCGCGCCAGCGCGCCGGGCCTTCGACGGTTCGCGCTCGCTGATGCTCGAATACGTCGCCGATGCCTACGGCAAGGTGCGCTTCCTGGAGGCAGCGATGTTCCTCGATCAGCGCACGCTGGAGCAGACCATCGGCACGGAGGATTTCGAGCTCGCTTTCACGCAGTTGCGGCCGGCGGGGCTGTCGCGCGAATTCGTCAACAAGATGAAACCCTGGGGCGTGCTGCTCAACCTGCGCAGCTCCTGGGACCCGGCAGCCCATGCGACCCCCGACGACCAGCTGCAGGCGCTGGCGCTTGCACGGCGCATGCCGGTTACGCAAATCGAGGAGACCGAGGAGCAGATATTCACCTTCGACGAACTTCCGCTGGCATCGCAGGTGGCGCTACTCAGGCACGGGCTGGCGCATCAAGCGGAGCTTGCCGCCGTCCTCGAGCGCACACTGCGGGCCTATCTCGCCCGGGACCTGGCCGCTATCTGGCGCACGCAGGATGAGTTCGCGCTCCGCCAACCTGGCATCGCCAAGCATCACGCCGAGCTGGTGAAACGCGTGGTACTGGACCGCAGCGTGGTCATGGCGTTCCGCATGCAGCGCGAGCTGCGGCGCGGGCGCGCTTTTGTCGCCATCGGCGCCCTGCACCTGTACGGCGCGAACGGCGTGCTCGCGCTGCTCGAACAGGACGGCTACCGGGCGGAGCGGGTGTATTAGACTGCGCGCCTCATGTCGGTAGTCGTCCTCATCTCCGGCCGCGGCAGCAACTTGCAGGC
>Ga0137451_1000404_pt1 | contig 13022 bp, 15 predicted proteins | sample EasRivERMGT500_2_FD_102336 | JGI IMG/M metagenome (GOLD analysis project Ga0137451, IMG submission 102336) | Soil microbial communities from meander-bound floodplain in the East River, Colorado, USA - East River MetaG ERMGT500_2 | ecosystem: Environmental > Terrestrial > Soil > Floodplain ... | reverse complement strand
TGATCATCAACTAATAGTCAATAAAAATGGAATAAACATCAACCCACCTAACCTAAAACCTAAAAACCAAAAACAACGCAAATCTAAAAAATCCAAACAACCAAAACGATACCACAAAAATGGGGGTATAACTGGTATAATCTAATAAATAATTCTTTACTTATTAAATCATAAATGGTTTTATATTCATCCAAACTAACTACACCAGAACCTGTTTCAACCACTCCCACTGAAATCCCTACGAAACCTAAACGTAAATCAAAAACTCCTCCAACTCCAGAACCTCAAACACCCAACCAAACACCCTCACCACCAACCAAACGCCGCAAACCATCACCTAAACCGGCCCCGGCGGGTGGGGAGGAGGGAGAAGAGAGTGAGGTTCTTGGAGTTTGGAGTGAAGCTACGGCAGATGAGATTAAGGGTGAAAAAGGTGTTAAGGTGAAGAAGGAGTTGAGTGAGAAACAAAAGGATGCGATAGAGAGACGTAGGTTGAAGAGATTGGAAGAGGATGAGAGGAAAGTGCAATTGGAAAAGGAGTTGGAAGATGCTAAAAAGTTGTTGGAGGAAAAGAAGGAGTGGTTGAAGGAGAAGAGAAGGATCAAGAGAGAGGAGAGATTGAAGAGAGATCAAATTAGTAGGGCTTTGATTGATGAAGGTATTGAAGCTCCAGCTTGGGTTAAGGGATTTGTTAATCAAATAAAGCAAGAACAGAATGCTCTTGTGGAGCAGAAAAAACCAAAGAGAGAAGTTGAGCAAGAAGCTAAATTGCAAGCTACAGAAATGTGGAGCCAACCAATGAGACGTGATAAGATCAAGACAGCAGTGGATCATCATATGGATAGAATGTTTACTGAAATGTTTGGTAATCCTATAATTGATGTAGGTAATCGAGTCCGTTATTGAAAACTGTGTGTTTGATATTATAATAAAATGAAAGATAAAGTTTTACGAGTACAAGAAATTCCTGTACCTAGAAGTGCACATCATGAGCTGCCTAAATATGAAGTACTGCCCACACACGAATTTACTTTGGGTTTGATAGCTCCAAAGGGTTGTGGAAAGACAACAATGATTGTGAATTTATTGGAGTTTTATAAAGGATACTTCCATTCAATCTTGATATTCTCTCCAACTGTAGCATCAGATGAAAAATGGGATTATGTTAAAGATAGAAGGTATTTAAGTCAGAATACAAAGTTACAGAAATTTGTTGAACAACTGAAAGGGAAATCGGTAGGGAAAGTCAATGAGGTTGTTCCATATAGGAATAATGCTAAAGAATTTGATGGATTGGTAAATCCTTATGATGAAAATTTTGATGGGAAAATTCCTGAAGAATGTTTCTTTACAGAATATGAACATGGGAAATTGGAAAGTATTGCTGATGAACAAATGAAAATGGTAGAGTTGTTGAAAAAGTATAATAAGAGTAAGCATCTGGCAAATAGGGTACTTATTATTTTTGATGATCTTGTAGGAAGTGCATTGTTTGGAAATGAAAGAAGGAATTTCTTTAAAGGTTTGAATACACGACATAGACATTATAGTTTTAGTATGATTATGGTTAGTCAAGGTTATAAGGAGATCCCCAAAACTATTAGAACAAATTGGTCAGCTTTGATATTATTTAGGATTGGGAATGAGAAGGAATTGGAAGTTATTTTTGAAGAATATAATTTAGGGTTGACCAGGAATCAGTGGATGGAAGCTTACAATTATTGTATGAAGGAAGAATATGGATTCATGTTTATAAATTATCAAAGACCAAGAGCTGAAAGATTATGGAAGAATTTTGAAGAGATTTTAAGTTTTGGAGAAAAATAAAAAATGAATTTTAATTTCATAATTGTATAGAGAAATACAAAGAAATATGGTTAGAGAAGATAATTTGAAAGAGTATGTAGCACTTCCTGAGAACAGACCAAGTAAACTTAGTTCAACTTTTTTATCTGGTCTTTGGAAAATAAGTATATTGAAAAGTGGATTAGGTGCAAAAAATAAAGATGCAGTACATGAATGGTTTTTAAGACATCCTGAAATGGGATTGGAATTTGATCGATTGAATTTAGAATTTGAGATGAAAGTTTTTGATTTACAACAAAGAGGAGTTAATCTTTTGAGAGAGAAATGTATTGAAGAGTTTAATTTTCACAAGTTGACTATTGAAGATGAATCTATGGAAGAGGATATGGATGTTAACTATAAACCTGATGATTCTTGGAGAATTAAAAAAGAAAAGAAATAAAAAAAAGTTTTCTTTTTTAAAAAAATGGTTAGAGTAGTATTGTTGTCAGGGTATAGTGGAAGTGGAAAAGATACTGTTGGAAAGATTATGGTAGAAGATTATGGATTTAAAAGATTTGCTTTTGCAGATCGATTGAAAGATTATTGTAATATTAAATATGATATTGATATTAATGATGATACCAAGAATAATTATAGAACTTTATTGAATTTTGAAGGGAAATTACATCAAAGGAAATGGTCCCAGTTCTTGGCAAGAGATATTCTTGAATGGGGTGGTAGTAAAGTTGTTGTTACTGACTGGAGATTTGTTCATGAATATGGTGTTATGAAAAATCATTTTCTTGATATTGTTACTGTAAGAATTCATGGATCTACTAAACCTACAATGGAATTTGATTCAGAATTTGCTTTAGATGATTTCAAGACTTTTGATTATCATATTGATAATATTTATGGTATGGAATCTTTAAAATTACAAGTTGATATTTTAATGAATAAAATTTATTCATGAGAAACCTTTTTGTTATCCATTATCCGAGTTTCAAAACGTAACAGTTGATCTTTAATTTTTTCATATTCTTGTTTTTTCTCTACTTCTTTTTGACGAAGTTTTTTATATTCAGGATTGTTTGGAAGTTCTTGCCAAAGGTCAATGCAACGTCCATTACAAAAGTTGGCGCCTTTGATTGTCCAATTACCTCTGAAATGAAGGATTTCATCACAGAAACGACAATGCTCCTTGTCTGCTTCCATACCAGATCTAATAGCTTTATATCTTGAACCACAATATTTTGAACAACAATCATCTTCATAGACTTGACCAAAGAGGAGGACTTTTGTAATAGCTGGAGTTTCTTTTTGGGTTTTTAATTCCTCATGACACCATTGACAAATTCTAGTTACAGTTCGCATTCTGAAAATCATTTATTTGTAAGGGAATTTATATTAAAAGTATTGTGTTTGGGATCAGGATCGAGGCAGCACGGGGTAGTAATTTAATACCTAAAGGAGTGCGACGCGGGCGGAAGAATTTGAACGCTAGGAATGGGAGTGATCTATAATCGATATTATACATACCTTCCAAGTGCATCCAAAAATATAATGATAGTTGTAATTTTTTTCTTATTGATTTGAATTTTTCACGGGCTAAAAGGTCAATGTAATGTCTTTGTATTATTAATTGGATTTCGGGCGGTAGGGATATTATACGACTAATCATGAAAGGATAAAACATATTTAAATGAATGATCAAAAGCTTTTATTCGTTGTTTTGTTCAAAAATATAGTTTAGATCTTCAAGAGCAGAATCAACGCCAAAGAGCACTGAGATAGGAGTAGAAATCCTGAACCCTATAATGAATATCAAACGAACCATATGATTCAAGATCTTCGTTTATGTAGACTGGGATTTTCATATCACGACCAGTATGATGAGGGTAAGGGATGAAAGAGTGGATGTAGGCAGATTGGATCCAATAGTAATCGACATCCATTTCATGAAGCCAAAAGATCAAGTCGTCTTCGAGAAAGTTACATGTTTTTTGGAACTTGAAGTGGGAGAGGTAGGAATTGGTAATAATGAGGATTTCGAAAGGGAGTGGTAGGATGGTAATTCTTCGATCAATATTGGCTCCCCACATTTTGGTTGGATTAACATTGGATTTTTCCACTCCTTTTGTTGAGGGTAATTCTTTTCTGTTACTTTGATTTCTGGATGACAAACACACATCAAAGCTTCTTGGTTGGTTTGAGTAGCTTTCGAGAGTTTTTGTTTGGGAAGATGAGCATTCCAAGGATGTTCTGGCCAAGCTGAACGAGGTTGGGGAGAAGGATCTCCTCTTGCAGGGTAGTATTTGGTTGCTTCCCTAGTGAGCGTTAGCGAATTTGGTACCAGATTTCTCTTTCTTTCGTTATTTGATCCATTCATAAAATTTTGGAGGGAAATTGATTTATTTATGACAGACATTGACCGCCCGTAGGAGATCATTCCGACCATTCATCAAAGTCGGGTGGTACAGATGACGTGATTGGAATGTGATAATTAAATCTTGTGAGAGGTTCATGTTGGTGGAATAAATGGGAAATGACTTTTAATGTATATAGGTCAATGTGATAGAAATAGCCTAGTTCATGTTGCCAGAATTTGAGTTTCTTTTCGAGTGTTTTGCGTGTTTGTTTAAATTTATAACGACGAAGAAAATTCGTGATAAGTTGGAAGGTTGGGTGTTTCATTCTTTGCTTTATAGGATGAAACTGTTGGTGTTTAAGAATTTATATGTAGATAGGGTGATCACACTTTTTGATAAACATAAATTTACTCATTTTGTAGATGGAATACATTTGGGTGATGTGGAGTATTTACGTAAAAATTTTAGGAATATACCTCACAAGTTTGTGTATTTGTATCAAGGTGAAGATAGGTTGGAATTAGATTTTGGGGAATTGCAAGATTATGAAAAACCAAGAACTCCTGATTTTGTTTTATACTTTGATGAATTTGAAGAATTGGATCCATCTGATTGGTTCTTTTTGCAGACCTTTTTTGAACGAGTGTTTAATGGTCTTGAAACTCCTATGCTTACACGTAGGCGAGAATTTCTGTTGGAGACAAGTGTTACACCTGATGCTATTTCATGGGGTATTTTTACTATGTTAAGAAATAGGGAATTGGGATGTTAGTTTGGATGATAAATCTACTGATGGGCATCGAGGTATCATACGAATGTAATGAGTAGGTGATGATGATATGGATTTTGATACAGATGATGATACTATTGTGAATGACTTTTATGATTTTAAAGAGTATGTCGCCGTAGATAGAGATGTAGGATTTTTTCAGATTACTAAACCATTTACTGATTTACCTTATACTATGGTATGTTGTGAGTGCTAATGAACAAGGTCGTTAGAGAATTTAGTAGGGTTGGTTATTTACCATTGTTTTCTGGGTTTTATATAGAAATGTCATGGGGAGTAAGTCCCAAGGATGATGAATATTTAAGATTCTTGTGGAAGAAATTAGGGATGGAAGGTGAGTGCGATTTAGAAAAGATGCAAAAGGAGAGAGCGTTGAGATGTTATCCTGCTAAAGGTCAAGTACCAGAACCTCAACCTGAAGTTTATCGTAAGAATATTGATCAAATTTTAAAAGATTTTGACAAAAAAGATGGTAACCCCGAAGAGTACCGATTTTATTAACGTCCTACATTGTCGTCAGGAATTTCAATTTTTAATAAATTCAATGATAGTCCGTATGTTTTACTTTCCCAGTCTACATAGGCTCCTAGTTTTGTGGTAAGGATCAATGACTGGTCTGTGGTCAATGGGAACCCTGCTGTTTTCTTTTCATGAGTTTTGAATGGATGCTTGAATGTGTATTGACCATTCAAGTGTTTGCATTTGATCCAAAGTTTATCTTTCTTGACAGGGGATTTGTATTCAAATTCTTCAAGGATCCATGGACAACGTAAAAAGACAGGTTCTTGTAATCCTTCTAATGCTTTAGTTTCATTAGGGTCTGAGAGTTCAAAGCAGAAAGAATGAGTTTGATAACGTTCATTCTGGATGATTCCATTGGATTGAACGCTGCCTGCAAGGATTAGGTTAAAAATGTTTCCATCGTGACGGAGTGGAAAGAAGGTCAAAGTTTTAGTTGGATCTTTAGCAAACACTGCATAAGCTCTATCCAAATCTTCAGTGTAGGAGATTTTGTTTGAATCATCCAAGTATTCAGATGGATAGAATTCTTTTACTTGAGCAATTGGTTTTTGACGAGTCATTTGAAGGTAAAATTATTTGGGAGGTGTCCGAGTTTTTATAGTCTTGGAATATTAAAGGAGCAGTAGTCATGAGATTTCTTTTCCTCAAATGAAGAATGGTATTGACTATCTGTGTTATGTTGCTTCTGGTATTGCTGGATTTCTGGTTACTAGGAAATTGATTGGAATGATTCAAATGTATATCAAGAGAAACTTCCATTATGGGTTAATGAATCGTTTGAATTATCTTGAAGATGGACAGGTTGATTTTAAACAAAAAATATTTGATACTAGATCCGAATTAATTGCGATGAATTTAAGATTAAAATTGATTGAAACAAAGGTTGCTAGGTTATTGCAGAATGATACAATTACTTTGATTTAAATAACATTTATTGGAATAAAAGACATATCATTAACAGCTTTGACTAGGTTTTCATTAATGTTGTACAAACGCTTATGCATATCAGTTACTTTTTTGTTTGATGATTGAAGGAGGTTAAAATATTTTGTTTTTAGAATGTTTAATTGGTTCTTTTCCTTTTCAAGTTTAGTGATTGTTATTTGCATTTCCCCTTTTTCCTTCCAACATAGAATGTGAGCATCTCTCCAATTATGTGGAGATGTTTGGGTAGATGCTAGAACGAATGCTTTCTTGATCATATTTACTTCTGTTGACTGTTCGACTTTTTCAGGAGTTATTGATACAGTAGATGTAGGACTTTCAACAAATTCTAATTTGGTAGCTACTTCTGGTTTGTTTGTCAAGATGGATTTTAAAGGTCTCTTCTTGGAATTGTATTTCTTCAAATCGAGTTTTCTCCAAGCTATTATTTCTTGACATTTGGATACTGCTACTTTCATTGCTATATTGAAATGAGAAGCCATCATTCTTGATTCATCGGCATTTTCAGCACAAAAAGATTCCCAAGCATGAGGGGAGGTGAAGCCGATTAGTTCAAGGAAGGTCTAGCGAACGTTAGTGAGCGTAGGTACCTACGAACGTTAGTGAGTTAGGTACCTTTTCAATTTCATTAGGTAGAGGATGCTTCATTTTTATTTGTTATGGTTAGGTCCAAGCTTTTTAAATCACGATGGCTGATTCGGGACTTGCTTTTTCCTTTGTCCCTGTTTTTGCGGAGTCGGGTTTTGACTGGGCTCAAGCTTTTTCGGCGACAATTGATTAAAAAGTCGGGATGATATGGGATGATGTAATTTAATGAATTCTTTGGTTGTTAGATATACTTGTTTGTTTATTTCAATATTCTTGACATGGATGGTTATGAAAGGTTTTAGATCTTCTTGGATTTATTTGGATTATATTGGTTATTGGGATAATGAAAGGATGAATATTTTATCAACTTTGATTTTTTGGATTTTGTTTATTGCAATTGCTTAGATATGATATGTTCCCATTGGTGGAATGTATGGAGGTAAATCATTCTCAAATAAAATTGTTGCAAATCTTCTATTTTGATTGTGTCTTTGATATGATGAACTAATTCTTCGAAGTTTACCAAAATCCATGTTTTGGAGAGGAATTAGGTTTTGTTGTATTGTGTCAAGAGTTTCATTGAATTTAGTTTTGTTCTCATAGTCTTGAATTAATAATTTGATTTCTATTGGAAGTTGCAAGATTTTAATTTTTGGATTCATGGGGAAACACTATTTATTTAATAAATGGAATTTTCTTCATAGAATTCTTTGATTTGTTTGAACATAAAGTCATATGGAGGTAGAAATCCATATTTTAACTTCAACATCATATAACGAGGAAAAACTATTGGATGATAATAACTTGGATCGTTCATATGATATTTCATACTACCAAAAAGACTACATACTTCATAAGGTAAAATATTGGGTGTGGTTTTTGCTTTTTCTTGATATTCTTTAAAAGATTCTTGTTTGAAGTAATCCATAGCTTCATAACGAGTTTTTTCTTCCAATGGCAATCGATTCCATTCTTGGAAATATTCTTCGGCTTTAATGGAATCTCCTCTTTTACTGGCTGCTACTTTGTCTTGAAATATTTCTTTAGCTGAACGCATTTTTCTTTTTTTAATAAATTTTTTATTTTTTTTTATATTTCGATCTAAATTATGATCGGGCGGTATTACGGTACTCGAGTTGATCTTGTGTTCTGATCTAAATTAAAATTGTAATATATGGCGGATCTCGAGTTAAGTCACTAAACGGTCATGTGGTACATTGATTTTCACATAAGAATGTATATTCCCTCCAAATATTTCCAAAAAATGGATCTTCGTGGAAATCGTAATCAAGGTTATTCTATAACTAGAAATTTACGAAATGGAAGAATTCATGAAGTTACTATGACTTTGCAACCTACTCGTATAAATCAAGGTTGGAATTATCAAGAATGGTTTGAATTTATTGCTGATACTTTGAAAGAATATATTCTTATGCAGATTCAATATACTTTTGGTGTCAGACGTCATCAAATTATTAATCATTATGATGAGCGTTCTGGAAGATTATTAAGAAGTGGAGCTTCCGGAAGATTACTTATGGAAGGAACTGGTGGACATTCAAGAAATTCTAGATCTGATAATGTTACTGTTAGCGAAATTAATGCTGCATTGATTGCTACCATGTTTGAAAGAGCTCATCAATCTAATTTGGATTTGAGTATTTATGATTCTCAATTTCGGTTTTGGATTAATCCTGCTAGTATTGACGGAGGTGGTGCTAAATCAATGTATCAACATGCAGGTTGTTTCAACAATATTCCATTTGAATATTCTATTACTTATAACGGTGAAGAAATTGGAGCTACTTGTGCTGCTGTTGCTCTTGAATGGTTATTGGCTTATGAATCAAATACTTTGACTGCAAAAGAATTTAATGATAAAGCAAGAACTCTTAATTTTAAAGAAGATTTGATTAGAAGAGCTTTTATTAAACAATCCGTTCTTGGTTGGATTGATATTGTTACTGTATCTCAAATTGAAGATTATTTACGATTTATTCCTGATCACCGAATTGTTGTTTTGACTCCAAATGTGAATTGTGCTATTGACAATGATTTTCCTGGTGATGATTATGTTTTTGATGATCATCGAAAAATATTATATTTGTATTTGGATTACAAAACAAAACATTATTATGCTGTGAAATCTCCAAGAGAATGTTTGATGGTTTATAGAGGTAAACATCGTGATACTTCTTGGTGTTTTAGATGCTCTACTATTGTTGTTACTGGAACCTGTAATTGTCCTGAAGAATATTTGGTTGAATCAAGAAAAAGAAAAAAAGATTCTTACAAGGAATGTAAATGTGGGGCTATATTGTATAAACCAAAAGAACATCTTTGTGATTTTACGAAATGTAAATTTTGTAAAAAATATTTCAAGTATCAAGACAAAACTCATCGCTGTCCTATTTACAATGACAAATATGCTGAAAAATATTTACCTTTTATTGGTGAACCTGGTGCTGATCCTAAGAAGTCTCCTGTCTTGATTGTTTATGATTTTGAATCTTCTTTAGTTGTAGAAGAAAAACAAGTTATGGTTTATGATTCCGCTTTAGATCAATATGTCGCTAAGAATATTCCTTTAAAAACTAAAGCTTATAAATTGGATAAAGATGATTATTTTATCGAAGATGAAAATGGTCCAACATTCTTTGAAATTAACAAGAAGAAACATGTAGTGAATTTGGTGGTTTGGAAGAATGTTTTTACTGGTGAAACTTGGCATAAATCTACTAATATTTTGGACTTTCTTGAATATTTATTTAATGTTGGTCATCAAAATGTTATTTGTCTTGCTCATAATTCTAGTGGTTATGATGCTAAATTGATTTTTGAACAGATTGTTAGTCATTTGTTTGATAGAAGAGATATTGATATCAAAACATTATTGAAGGGATCAAAATTTATGCAACTCATGCTCGAATTGGGTAATTTTGATTTTTATTTTAGGTGGAAATCGTAAAGTCATATTTAGAGATAGTATGTTACATATGACTGGAGCTCTAGCTGTTTTGATCTATGAAAGGTTCAAAAATAGGACTGATAAAGTTATGAAAAAAGCTCATTTTCCTCATTTATTCAATAAGGCTAAAAATTATAATTATGTTGGTAAAATACCAGATTTGAAATATTATGATTTAGGTTTTACTTTGAAAAATGATAAAGCCAAAGATGAATTTTATAAATGGTATCATTCATGGGATGGTCGAGATGATTGGTGCTTTGAAAAAGAATTATTAGAATATTGTGTCAACGATGTTGAAATGTTAGTTGAAATTGTTAAACAACATCATTATTATCAAATTAAAATGTTTGAAAAAATTCCTTATTTAATGATCTCTCCTTGGCATTTTCCTACTGCTCCTGGTTATTGTCATAAATTATCTATAATTGATAAAACTTGGGGATTTGGATTGGTTGAATCTGGTTTGGAAATTACTGAACTTGTTCAACGTGCTGCTACAGCTGCTATGAAAGGGTGGTGTAAATTAACTCATATCGAATATTATTTTATGCGTTTATTCCTTAGAGGTGGGCGTACTGAAAACTTTTATACTTGGTATCAAGGTCGTTGTGCTTATGTTGACTTTCAATCAATGTATCCTTTTATTCAAGTAGTTAGATCTTTGGTTATTTGTGGTCAAACTGTTAATTTATTATATCCTGTTGGACCTCCAAACATTGAAATTTTTGATCGTGATTATTATCCTTGTGATAAACATGTTATGAATCCTCAAGAAATTTGTGAATGTACTTTTCATGATAAACGCAGTAGGAATTGTTATCCTTACCTCAAGTTGAAGACTCAATTAATGGATATTCAACCAGATGGTTATTTGAAATATCTCTCTACTTTTGGTCAGGAACATGTCGGTGTTTTAATGGTTGATTTTACTCCTCCTACGGATTTGAAAATTGCTGTTATTCCTACATTTCAAAAGACTGGTGAAAAAGGTTTTCAGAAATGTGTTTGGTCATTGTTGCCTACTAAAAAGGCTTTCGTACCTTCTCCTTTATTGCAACTAGCGGTTAGAAAGGGATATAAGATTGATAAGATTTATAGAGTTGATCGTTATAAAGGTGAATCTTCTCCTTGGGCAGCTATTTTGAAATTACTTTATGTCGCTAAATTGACTAACTCAATGAAAGCTCCTGAATGTCCATTGGAATGTAAAAGAATTTCTGAATCTTATCGTCGTAAATTTGGTATGGAAATTGATTTCACTGATTGGGATGATAATCCTGGTTTGAAAGCTGCTGCTAAAGTTTTATTGAATGGGATGTGGGGAAAACATGCTGAAAGTGTTGATCATCAACAAACTTTTGTTATGAATAATGATGATAATCAAGACAATTGGAATTTCTGTCAAAATGTAATGTCAGATTTATATTCAGATATTTCTTTTGATTCATTGGGGAATTTCACAATGTTCAAATTTAAAGAAAATCGATCTTTTGTGAAACCTACTTTGATGAATGGTTATTTACCAGTAGCTGTATTCGTTCCTTGTTATGGTCAAATGTATTTATATAATTATATGGATCAATTGGGTGATCGGTTGTTGTATGTCGATACTGATTCTTTGATTTATAAATTGGACGGTGGGTCTAGGCTAGAGACTGGAGATATTTGGGGTGATCTTGAAATTGAATCAGAAGATATTGTGGAGTTTGTTGCTCTTGGTCCGAAAACTTACGGTCTAAAATATTCTGATGGTACTAAAATGTTCAAATGTAAGGGAGTTTCTTTGAAAAGAGCTCATTTGAATATTATCAATTTCGATAAAGCTGTTGAATTGGTTAAAAACAGAGATTCTGATCCTATAAAAGTACCTCAAATGAATTTCGTTGGGGGAGTTGGTCATGGACTAGAGACTGAGAATAGTGATAAGATTATTCGTTTTGATCAATGGGAATTAAAGGGGGATTATGATCGTAGTAATTATAGGATTAGACCATTTGGTTGGGATCATTGTAGTGATTTAAATTAATATATTTTTTTTAAGATGAAGCTTCTGGTGGTACTTTTATGAGAAAGGAGCAATAGTTTGAGCTTTATACAAAAACCATTGCTCTTTCCTCATAAAAGTAACACTCAAAAGATTTATCTTGATTTTTTTTATTAGAAATCCAAAATTGGAGTGAAACGACAATTTTACTCTAAACATTTTAATAGACCTGTTCTTGAGCGTAAGTCATATGTTCGGTTTACAAAGCTATCAAAACATCCTAATTCCATTATGTCTTCAAGATTTCTATTCTGCTTTGAGGACCTACTATTGCTATTGTTTTCAGCAGATTGAAAAGGAGACGTATATATACCCACCAACGGAGGAATTGGAGCTACAAGCGTTAGCGAGTTGGTACCTACGAACGTTAGTGAGTTAGGTACTTGAAGGACGACAAGTAGGACCCAGAATAGGACTAACAGGAACTTCAAAGAATTCATTAACGTCAAGTGTGCTTTCGGTTGGGATTGGTAGGTATTTGATAATTGGACTAGGAGGTAAAACTTCAAATTCAAAAATTGGGGATTCTAATTCAGATTCTTTGATCAATGGTTCTGGTTCTACTTGGCAATGTTTAAGGATCTAGGTATTAGCTGGGGATGTACTTTGATGAGTCTTGGTGGTTGGATATAGATACTCTTGGATGGGAGAGGTTTTGCAGAATTCATAAATTTTGAAAAAAATAGGTGGGAGAATGCTTTCTTATATGACAGAAATGAGTCATGTTGAGTCAAGCGGGCGGGCGGCCGACGATGTAATTTAGATCAGGATTAGGATTATGTAAGCTGTCACGTGACTAGCGAGCGGTAGTGACCGTAGGGAACGGCAAGGGCGCGGTTGACGTGTGGCTGTGTCCGAGGGTGATGTCCGAACGGCGGGCCGGTGGCTGTGGGGTCGGCTGCTGTGGGGGTCCGTGCACTGTCTCTGAGACGCCGCTGGAGCCGAGGGAGCCGAGGCGCAGCCGAGGCGGATCGGGTCCTGTGTAACGTCGGGTGTTACCTCGGC